>OBLU010004442.1_pt1 | contig 12662 bp, 8 predicted proteins | sample 1518681 | NCBI WGS metagenome assembly OBLU01 (sample SAMEA3539304, study PRJEB22396) | soil metagenome | biome: tundra; feature: field; material: soil | place: USA | collected 2010-05 | depth 0.15 m | reverse complement strand
CTATGATTTAACCAACTGGCAGTTTAAATCTGAGGATTGGGAAAAGCTGATTCGTCTTGTGCTTGAGCACCGCAAGCTTTGGAAAATGCAGTATCCAAAAGAGATTTATTACCCATATATTCATTGCCCGTTTCTGACACCGCCAGAAGCTGGCGAAACTGGCATAGACTATGCCAATCGCATTAAAACAGCATATAAAAAGCTTAAAAGACTTGCAAAATAAGGGTTGCAAAGCCATTGCGTTAAGTATAAAGTAGAGGCATGACAAAAGAACAGAAAGCGGCGAGCCTGGAAACCTCAAAGACCATTGAGGACATGCCTCTTGCGTGCTCGAACGAGATGGCTGCTGTGGAGTTCTTTGAGCGCCAGATGTGGCACGGCACGCCCCGTTGCCCGCACTGCCAGTCAACTGCCGTTTACAAGATGATGGACGCTACAATGGGCCAGCGCAGCAAGCGGTTCCTGTGGCGCTGCCGTGGCTGCAACAAGCAGTTCACCGTGCGCGTTGGCACGGTGCTTGAGGAGTCGCGTATTCCGCTGCGTCACTGGGCATACGCTTTCTGGCGGGCGGCAACGTCCAAGAAGGGAGTGGCGGCACTTGAGATCAAGCGGCAGTGCCAGATTAGCTACAAGTCGGCCCTGTTCTTGATGCACCGCATACGGTTCGCTATGACGCCGACAGCAGGGACAATCCCGAAGCTGGCAGGAATAGTTGAATGCGATGAGACCTACGTTGGCGGCAAGCCCCGGCCCGGCACTGGTTATCACAAGCCAGGACGTGGGACGAGCAAGACGCCAGTGTTTGGCATGGTGGAGCGGGGCGGCAACATCCATCGGCGCGTGGTTGCCAACGTGAGCGGCCAGAACTTGAAGGCGGTCATCCGGGCGTGCGTTGACAAGAGCGCGACGATTATGACGGACGAATGGCCTTCCTACCGTGGTCTTGGCAGTGAGTTCGCGGGCGGGCACCATGTTGTGAACCACGGGCGAAAGCAGTATGTGGATGGCAACGTTTACACCAACACGGCGGAAAGCTCGTTCGCTATTTTGAAGCGCGGCATCATAGGGATATACCACTCGGTCAGCAAGGAGCACTTGCACCGCTACGTCGGGGAGTTTGACTTCCGTTGGAACGCACGCGGGATGAACGACGGTGACCGCACAGTGCTCGCAGTTCAAGGGGCGATTGGGAAGCGGTTGCCGTATTACGCTACAACACAATGAACCAACTATTCTACGGCGACAACCTGGAAGTCTTGAGGAACAAGGTTAAAGACGGCACGGTTGACCTGTGCTATATTGACCCGCCGTTCAATTCCAAGCGGAATTACAACCAGATTTACAACAACATTGGGAATGAAGACCGCGCCCAAGCCCAAGCCTTTATTGATACCTGGATTTGGGATGACCGAGCCGCTGAAGGGTTTGCTAGTATTCTCAGCAATGAAGGCAATCGGTTCACGTCGCAAACCATCGAGCTTATTAAAGGGTTAAGCAAGATTCTTAAAGAGGGGAGCTTGCTTGCTTATCTTGTTCACATGGCGCTGCGCATTGTGGAGATTCGCCGAGTCTTAAAGCCGTCTGGTAGTTTTTATTTGCATTGCGATCCAACTTCAAGCCACTACCTGAAATTGGTGCTTGATGGTGTTTTCTGCGCTACAGGCGGGAACTTTGTAAATGAACTGATTTGGGGTTATAGAAGCGGCGGGGCGACCGACAAGTACTTTGCCAAAAAGCATGACATCATCTTTTTTTATTCTAAGGCAAAGACCTACAACTTCAATCCGACGAAGGAAAAGTCATACATGAAGCCGTGGTCTGGCAAGAATCCGGCGCAAACTTACTACACGGATAAGTTTGGTTCCTATACTTTAGTCAATACAAAAGACTGGTGGCAAGATATTGGCATGTTGTCCACCGATGCAAAGGAGCGCCTTGGGTATCCGACGCAAAAACCCGAACCGCTGTTAGAACGAATTATCAAGGCAAGCAGCAATGATGGAGACTTAGTGCTGGACGCTTATTGCGGATGCGGCACAACGATTGCCGTGGCCGAGCGGCTCATGCGCCAATGGATTGGCATTGACATAACCTACCAATCAATCTCGTTAATTCTAAGAAGGCTTGAAGGTCAGGCTGGAAAAGACACCTGGCCGAAAATCGAAGCAAATATCAAACTCGACGGCATTCCGCAGGATATGGAATCGGCTCGCGCTCTGGCGAACAAGAAGGATGACCGGGTGAGGAAGGAATTTGAGAAGTGGGCGGTCCTCACCTACACCAACAACCGTGCTATCATCAATGAGAAGAAGGGTGCGGACGCTGGAATTGACGGCATAGCTTACTTTCAAACTGGTTCGACGGACAATGCCAAGATGGTGTTGCAAGTCAAGTCTGGCGGTGTGCACCGCCATGACATAGCCACGCTACGCGGTGACATGGCCCGCGAGAGTGCTGCACTAGCGACTTTAATAACGCTTGAACCAACTACCGCGCCAATGCGGACGGAAGCCAAAGCCGCTGGGCTTTACCAGCACCCGTTGATGCACAAGAACTACGACCGTATCCAGATTGTGACGGTGCAAGAAATAGTGGAGGAAAAGCGGAGACTGGAATTGCCTATGAGCCTAGAGGTATTGAAAAAGGCGCAAGCTGCCGCACGAGGCGGGCAGCAGGAGGATTTGAAATTATGAGCGAACAAAAGCAGCAGCAACCGAAGCCTACCGCCAACACGGTCAAGGCATCGCAGCGCACAGTGAAAGGCCCGGAGCCGGAGCGGTTGAAGATCGAGGGCAACTGGGGCAAGGCAGTGGACACGGCACTGCGCAAGCCAAAGCCGCCGGAGGGCTGGCCGAAGTGAAAATTAGAATTGTCTTATCTGCGTTTCTGCGATGGGCGTTTCTTGTCACGCTGGTGCTGTTCTTTCCGGTCACGTTGATTCTTAAGTTCAATCTCAATAATGCAGCGTATGTTGCGTTTGTTGAACACGCACTTTTTATTGTTTATGGTTGCCTGCTTTTTACCGCTCTTCGCGAAACAGTCATAAAGCCACCTAACCAGAAGTCCTGAGGCTATGCTGCCCATAAATTGAATGGCAACAACAACAAAAGGCCCTCCTCCTCCGGTGGTTGACGCTTTGAACACATTGACAGGTTTGCCAACAGAGATACCCATTGGCGGGCTGGCCTTTGCAACGGCGGCGGCAACGTCCATGTCGAGAATGGAGAATTGAAGAAAAATGCGCTCGGTCGAGTTCATACTATGCGAGTAGATTCTAAATCATGGCTGCCGTCAACTGGCGATTCGACGAAACCAGACGGGAGTAACGTTCATGCACCCCTTGCGTAATCTACATACTTCCGATCAAGGAAACCCACCAGCGTCCCCGGGTTCCCGTTGCCTGAGGAATCCGCGGCCGTCGTCGAGCCGGGCGCGTCGTCGAACTCATAATAGCCCACCAGGTCGGAAGCAATGTTGGGGGCGGGAAGCGATTGCACCTGCAAATACGCTGCCGCGCTGTTGGTAATCCCAATGGCGTTCGAGAGGACGCAACTGTATGGGCCAATGTTGGCCAACTGAACGTTGGTCAAAACCAGCGTCGTCGCCGTCGCGCCCGGAAGATTCGTTCCGTACAACTGCCACTGGTAGCTAACCGGCAGCGTGCTGTTGTTGCTGTCTATGGCGACATTGAACGGCGCATAGTCGCCAACGTAATTGGTGATGCTCCGGGGCTGGGTGGCGATAATGGGCAGTCTGCCGTTCCACGCATAAAGCGCATAAACCTCACTGGCCGAGAGCGGGCGATTGTAAAGCCGCACCTCGTCCAGGGTAGCGTTGGTCAGCACCAAGCCGTAGCCAGCGGTCGAGGCCTGGCGGCAACCGATCGCCACCGGGTTACTGTTGGCTTTGAGCGAGGTAAAGGCGGTATTGTTCGTGACCGCGGTGTTTAGCACTCCATTGAGGTAGAGCCGGATGGTCTTGCTGACCGTGTTCGTGCCGTCATAGACTGCCGCGACATGCTGCCAAAGATTGTTGGCCGGGGCTACTGTGACACTCGCTGTGGTTGCCGCGCCGGCTGCATTGCGCACCACCAACCGGTACCGCTGAGCGTTCACATCGAGGACATACTGTTCGCCGCCATTGCCAGTGCCCTTGGCGATGACCCCGGCACCGGCGAGTTGGGTGTTGGGGATCTTCACCCAGGCCGCCACTGTAAATGTGTTCTGATTTGTGAAATTCAGGCTGGCGGCGTCAGGAACACTGATATAGTTGGTGTTGGCCGGTATAGGGGAATTCACGGTCAACCCGCCCAACACCCAACCGCTGGTCCATTGGGCGCTGCCGGCGGCGTTGATAATCGTGCCGTTGTTGCCCAGGCCGGAAGAGTCGTTGATGGTGGTTCCGGTGCCTTCATCCAGGTTGAAGTACAACACCAGTCCGTTGGTGATATCCGCCTGGGCGCTGAGCAACAGCGAGCCGGTGGTGAGCGTAAGAGCGATGATGGTCTTGAGGTTCATTGGCTTCCTTTGGCGTTTATGATATAAACAGGGTTGTTGCGTGATTGCTAATTGATCTTGATTCTAATTACCTGGCAGGGATTTGCTGCTATTGGCTTGCAAAAAACGCATACTGGCTTAGCATCCTCACCATGGACCCGGGCTGAGGTCGCCGGGTTTGAGGTAATACTTGTACGTGCCGGTATCGGCGCCCACGGCGATAGTGTTGTTGTTGCCCAACACAAACTTCTTCCAACTCACGCGGCCATCTTCATAAAGGAAGTTGCCCCCCACCGGGCAGTCCCCGACCCCGCGATGAGCGGAGGTGGCATAAGGTGTGCCGAGACCGGGATCGGTCCAACCGCCCGGAGTTCGCCACTGGATGATATCGACCATGGTGGGTGCATTGCGGTAGGGGCCACTAAGCTTGGTCCGATAAAACCATTGGCCAAGCCCATCAGCATCATATTCGGTGGCCGAGGCGCGGCTGGGAAAATAGCCATAGCCAATGAGGTTCACCACGTTTTCCAGGCCCTCGTAAATGCGGTGCCATTGCTCGGTCGGGCAATAGAGGACATCATTTGGCGAACGTTGGCCGGTAGTAGTGCTGCCCGGGCTGTTCTTGTATAGGTAAGTGGGATAGAAGTTGGTGTTGAAGGCCACATTCATCCACGACAGGTCCCTGGCGCCACCCGTCGTATTATCGGGGAAACGCTCGGCGTTGTCTCCGGCGTACATCACGAGCGCGACTCCCCACTGTTTAAGGTTACTGGTGCATTGAGCCCGAAGCGCCTTTTCCTTGGCTTTGCTCAATGCCGGCAACAGCAACGCCGCCAGAATGGCGATGATGGCAATGACCACCAGCAGCTCGATCAGGGTAAAGGCATTCTCGCCACAGAGTGCAACTCCCTGACAGTTTCGATTCAGGCTCGGTCGTTTCATAATCTGAGGTCTAATGGATTATTTGGCTGGCGTCCAGCATGGTCTCAACCAAGGTCCCAACCATCGCCCAAGAACGCGGAACGTGGAGCGTAGTGAGCGCTCCACGCCCGTACCCTCCACGCTCCCACGCGGTGGGCAGGGCATTATGCTTGAGTTGCGCCCGGGATGCCGAGTTATTCTTGCACAAGTGCATAATTGGTGTCCGTGACGGTGACGGCTGGCCTGGCCAGGCACGTCGCCGTTACTGCTTCTGCAGACGGAAGAACTGCTGCGTCGCAGTCGGGTTCACGGTGACGCTGTTGACGCCGTTTGCGGTAACCACCGAGTTGGTTACCGCCGCCCAGCTTGAGGCCGGCAAAGCCAGCGCCGACTCGAGGACGAAGTTCATGGAGGGCGTGGGCCAGGAGAGCACCACGCTGCTGCCAGCCTGCGCAACCGAAAGCATCGGCGGCGCAACCACTAAGATGCCATACTTGGCGCCGAGATAGTTGTCGATGGCCAGCCGGTCGGCCGTGGAGAGCGCTGCACTGAAAATGAAGATCTCCGCGATGTCACCCTCCATGAAACCGACGAAATCACCTCTCGTGCCAATGTCCAGAGGCGTGCCTCCGTCCGCCATCGTGGTGTGGAGGGTCCCGCTGCCGTTGGTGAGGCCATCCAGAAAATGGGTCACGTTGGTCCCGCCCATCACCACGCTCAAAACATGCGGCACCCCAGTGGATGGGAGGGCGGCTGCTTTCACCGAAGCAGCACCGCCACTGACGCCATTTCCACGGTAGAACGTGAAGAAATTGGCGTTCGTCGAGACGTAATAGTCATACGAGGCAGGCTGGTTCGTTACCGTTTTGCCCAGCAGTTCCCGCTGCGCGTTGTAATCAACAAATCTCGCCACGACATAGAGCGAGAGATCGCCCGTGATCGCCAGGCTCGGCGAGGAGGCGACCACTAGATAGTTGCTGGTGCCGTTAAAATGGATGGCCGGGTTGCCATTGAATGCGTTGGTGGTCACCGTCGGCATAAAGGTCTCCCCGGCATATTGCGTCGCCTCGTTATAGTTGCCCGATTGATCATCCCACTCATCGACATATCCCGACGGATCAAACAAGACTCCGGTGTCGGCCTTTAACCAGAGGACGGTGGAGAAGGGATAAACACCCGTCACTGGCACCGGGGTGGGGACGATGGTGTTGTTGAACAGGTCCTGCACGTTTTGCACGGTCAGGGAATAAGTAATGCCATTGGTCAGCGGCGAGGTGCTGAGAATGAACTCGTTAGGCGTTTCGCCCAGCGCTACAGCGGTTATGCTCGCGCTGTTATCCAACGCGTAATTGCTGGCATTCGTAGCGGTCGCTAGCGAAACCGCTTTGGAATAGAGCACCCGGATCTGGGACCGGGTCCAGACCGGAACGGCAGCGGCAAGCACGGTGGGAGGCACGGTGTCCACCTGCACCGTCAGCGTGGCGGGATCGCTGTAATAGGGGATTAAGGTCGGTTGGGTCGCTTGCGGCACGAAGATGACCACCTGATAGGTCGAGCCGTTGTCCGCCAAGGTGAGCACCGGCGTCGTGTAACTGGCATTGGTGGCGTTGGGGATACTGACCGAGTTGCTGAGCCATTGATAGCTGAAGTGGGTGCTGCCCTGCGTGGCGGCCACGGCGAAGGTGGCCGTCAACCCTTCGAGGGTCGTCACGTTCGCCGGCTGCGTGACAATACTGAAGGGGAAGTATTTTAGGCCCAGATAGTTATCCACCGCGATGCGGTCCGCGGGCGAGAGAGCGGCGTTGAAAATGAGGACTTCCGACATCCCCCCATACATGAATTGGGCGAGATCGTTCCGGGCGCCGATTCCAAGTGGCGTTCCGGCGTCGGCAATGCTCGTCGAGATGGTGCCCGAGCCGTTGGCGGTGCCGTCGAGAAAATGACTCACGTTGGTGCCTTGCATGCCGACCGAAAGCACATGCGGCACGCCGGTCGTCGGCGGCGCCACGCTAACGACGTGACCGTTGTTGTTCCCATCACCGCGATAGAGCGTTGCGTCTAAAAGCGAGCCGCCGACATAGTAGTCGAATGGGGCGGGCTTATTTCCGAGGGTTTTGCTTAGGAGTTCCCGGGCGACATTGGGCGTGACGGTTCCCAGATCGGTCAGGTTGACCACCACATAGAAGGAAAGATCGCCCGTCAGCACTAGACTCGGGGCAGGGGCGGCTTGCAAATAGCTGCCGATGCCATCGAACGTCAGCGCGGGCATCCCGTTCATCGCCCCAGCGGTCAGTGTGGGCATATAGACAGGCCCGTTGGCCTGGATGGCATTATTGCCGTTGGCCGTGACGTCACTCCATTTGCTCACCAGGCCGGAGGCATCGGCGACGACGCCCGCATCGGCCCGCAACGACATCACCAGGTTGGAAGGCAGAACCTGGACAGTGATCGGAGCGATGGTGTTGCCGAAGGCATCCTGGACGTTCTGGACGGAGAGGAAATAAGTGGCGCCGGCAGTCAGACCCGACGTGGTGAGAATCACCTGGTTGGCAGCGCTGCCCATGGCCGCCTTGGTGATCGTCACCCCGTTGTTGAGTGTGTAGTTGCTCACGTTGGTCGCGCTGGCGGGGCCCATTATCCAGGAATAGACCAGGACAATAGTCGTTGAATTCCCCGTCTGTTTTGTCGCCGAATACACGATGGGCGGCTGGTTATTGGCCTGGACCGCCAAGACAGCGGAACTGCTGTAATTGGTGCTCCAGCCCGGAACCATCACCGCGACACCGTAGGTTTCCCCGTTGTCCGTCAAGGCAAGTGCGGGCGTGGTGTAGCTGGCATTGGTGGCGTTGGGGATACTGACCGAGTTGCTTAGCCATTGATAGCTGAAGTGGGCGGAACCTTCGGTCGCCCCCACGGAAAAGGTGGCGGTCGTTCCTGCGGCGGCGCTCGCATCAACCGGTTGCTGCGTGATGCTGAAGGGGTAGTATTTCTGCGCAAGATAATTGTCAATGTTAGTGCGGTCGAGAGTGGAAATGGCCGCGCCGAAAATCAGGATTTCCGCGATCTCGCCTTTCATCCACACAGCCAAATCGTTCCGCGAGCCGATGCCCAAAGCGGAGCCGGGATCGGCAATGGTGGTCGCGGCCATATTGCCCACGCCGATGGCGGCGCCGTCCAGGAAATGACTGACGGTTAATCCGCTCATGACGACGTTAAAAACATGGGGCACGCCGGCGGAGGCAGCAGAGACGCTGCGGACATAATTGTAGGAGTTGGTGCCATTGCCGCGGTACAGGGTGTTGTATGCGCTCCCGGCATAGTAGTCGTATGGGCCAGGCAGATTGACCTTGGTTTTGCCGACGAATTCTCTGGTCGCCGCCAGGTCATAAGCGTTGGCCACAACGTAAATCGACATGTTCGACGTAAGCGCGAGGCTCGGAGTTGACGCCGCATTCAGATAGCTGCTGCTGCCATTGAACGTCAGAACCGGCAGACCATTCATGTAAACCCTGGGCGAAGGATTTAAGGCCGGCCGGTAAACCGCCCCGGAATAGCTTTGACCTGCCACCAGCGCAATCTGCGGCTCCGTATATTGCTTCGCACTGTTTGCATTGGGTCCCTGGTCATCCCATTCGCTGACCAACCCGGAGGCGTCGGTCAGCACGCCGGCATCGGGTCGCAGCCAGAGCGACAGATTAGCCGGCAGCACCAGCCCTGGCTTCGGGCTGAGAGGGGTGCCATACAGGTCGTTGACGTTGGCGACGCCCAGCCAATAGGTGGAGTTGGTGTTCAGCCCTGAGGTGGTCACGATGACCTGGTTCGCGGCGCTGCCCGGGGCGACGGACGAGACGGTGACCCCATTGTTCAAGGAGTAGTTGCTTGCACTGGTTGCCGTTAGCGGATCCACCGCCCACGAATAGACCACCACAATGTCCGTCGAATTGCTGGGGCTCCGCGAGGCTGAAAGAATGGTCGGGGGCGCTTGCACGACGGTCAGCGTGGCGGCCCGGCTGTTTGTGAACCCTGCCACCGAGAGCAGGGCGCTGTAGCTGGCTCCATTATCCGCCATCGTAACCGGTGGCGTCGTATAGATCGCTGTCGTGGCACCGGGAATGTTGGTCCCGTTCTTTTGCCACTGATAGCTTATGGTCGTCGGGAAGGCCGCGACGGCGTTGACCCAGAACGTAGCGGTTTGACCTTGCGTCCGCGTCAGGCTCAACGGCGGTTCGCTAAAGGTTATCGGGTTAACGGCGATGCCGTATTTTGAACCCAAGTAACTGTCTATTGCCAGCCGGTCGGAATCGGTCAGAGTTCCGCTAATGATCATGGCCTCCGCCATGTAGCCCATGAGCTTCGGGGCGCCAGCCTGGGCATCGGCACGGATGCCAAGCCGCATGGGATTACCCGCATCGGCAGGGCCGCCCAGATAAGGTGCCGAATTGGCGGTGATCATCTCGTTCACGTAGGTCGTGATATTGGTCCCCCGCACGACACAGGTGATGATGTAGAATTGGTTTGCGGTCACCACGGACGCGATGCTGCCTACCGCCACATAGCTGCCGCCAACGCCCTGGTTGCCCCAGACAAAGCTGGGCTTGCCGGTTGTGGGAATCTGCAAATCAAATGGGGCGGGCATATTGTTGGAGTAAGCATTGGCTGCGCCGCCGGTCTTGCTGATCAGATCCTGGGCCTGCGTCAAGCCGTCCGCGCTGAACACCGCATACACGGTTACGTCACCATCGAGCGTCAGGCTCGAACTGTTGGGAACCTGCATATACTGTGAGATACCGTCGAAATGGACGGCCTGCATCCCGCTAGGGGTGCCCAGGAACTGGGGTTGAATGCCGGTCGTGGCTTGTAAGGCATTATTGCCATAGCCAGATTGATCGGACCATTGACTAATATTGCCAGAGGAATCCGCCACTACACCCTGGTCCGATTTGAGCCACAGCACCACCTCGGACTGGATCGGCGCCTGCGTGTTGGCCGGAATGCTGCTTACCAGGGCCTCATCATACACACCCGACACGACCAGCGTGTAACTTTGGCTGGAAGAAAGCGGCGTAGTCTGCAACACTACCGCATTGCTGTAGAGGTTCATCGTGGCGCTCAGAATCGTCGGCGAAGGGCTGCCCCCGGTTATCGAGTAGTTGGCCAAATTCGTCGCGCTGGTCAAATCCATCGCCTCTCCAAACTGAACCGTCACCTGGCTGTTCCCATAATTGCGCGTCGCGGCCGCAATCGCCGGCGCCAGGTTGGTATTTATGAAACGGACCTTGCCCAACCCCACCTGCAGATCCTTTGCAAAACTGCCCGTGAGGCCGTAGTTCGTGTTTACATTGATCTGGACATAACGGGCCTGCACGCCCCCCATCGGAATCAGTTGCGGGAACGCCGAATAAGTCCCCGGCGCCACATTAAAGGTGTAAGCGGGCAGATTCGTAGTGAAGGTCGTGCCATCCGTGCTGTACGAAATATCGGCTACTTTAACCCCACGCTGGCGATTGGCGGTTTCGTTGTAGTTCCACACTTTCATCGTATCAACCTCGGTAACCGAGCCAAGATCAAACGTCACGTACGCAACGCCGGGGAGCTGGTTCGTACTCGTGAGAGGGGGATAGACGGCGTTGGTCGCCAGCCACATCGAGCCGCCGGGAATGGTCGTCAGGACGTCGCCTCGCAGCCCCGTGCCGTTGACCAGATTGGTTTGGTCGCGGTAGTCCGGGTTGCTTGTTGTTACGCTATACCATTTCGACGACGCGGAGGAAACGGTCACGCCGGGGATGACGCCGGCGTGCAAGGCCGAGCCAAGCGTTGAGGCCAAAAGCAGCGCTGCCGGCAGGAGTGTTAACGCCACTTCGCGTGTCAGGGAGTATGTCTTTTTCATGTTCGGATTTGGTTCTTGGTTTATGGGTCTATTAGCTTTTGGAACTGGTCCCGATTTCTGCTGGGCATCGCCCCGATGGCGAAGGCAATGGCGATGGGGCTTTTGAGTTTCACACAGTTCTTATTGTCTGCTGATTGCGGACTCTATTGTTAACTGACCGGCGGGGATTTGCTGCTACTGGCTTGCAAAAAACGCATACTGGCTTAGCATTGGGTTCAGGCCGAAACGTAGCCGTTTAGAAGTGCATACTGTCAGACATGCCGTCCTCAGCGAACGCCCCAGCCTGATGCCGGTGCTCGAGGCCAAAACGCGCGCCTTTGTGGCGACGCAATACCGGGAGCCGGCCCATCATTTCCTGTGGCATTACCACCCGGAAACCGAATTAGTGTGGAACCGGCAGGGCCGGGGGATGCGTTATGTGGGCCAGAGCGTGGCGCGGTTCGAGGCGGGCGACCTGGTTTTGGTGCGAGGGAATGTGCCCCACGCCTGGGCTTCGGCCCCGGCGGACCGGGGCGAAGCGATATGGACCGTGATTCACTTCCTGCCGGAGCATTGGGGGACGCAGTTTTGGCAATTGCCGGAGCTGCGGAAGCTGCGGGCGTTGCTGGCCGACAACGCGCACGCGGTTCGGTTTACTGGGGAAGCAGTGTGGAAAATCGGCGAGGCCATCGAAGAGCTTGCGGCAACGCCCGCCGGAGACGTGGGATCGGTGATCGACTTCCTGAGCCTCGGCGAGGAGTTGGTCAGCACGCCGCATTGCCGATTAAGCTCCCTGGCCGCGAGCGGGGGGGCATCCGATCCCGACCCGCGGCTGCACACAGTCCTGGATTGGCTCGATCAGCATATCGCCTTGCCTGTTTCCGAGCGCACGGCGGCGGCTGAGGCCCACATGTCCGCTGCCGTTTTCAGCCGGTGGTTCAAGCAGCGAGTCGGCTGCACCTTCCAGCGTTACCTGAATGAATTGCGCGTGGCGCGTGTCTGCGCGCGGCTGGTGAACGGCCCGGAGAACATCACGCAGGCCGCGTTCCGGTGTGGCTACAATAATCTGGCGAATTTCAACCGGCGATTTCGCCAGATAACCGGTCTGACGCCCAAGGAATTCCGGAGCCAAACCCGGCAGATGCAGGAAGGCCGTCTGCACGAATTCTTGATCCGTCCTGGCCGGCATGGGGGAGGCGTGCGCGTAGTGCCGGACGGGCCTGGTGCTTCGCCAGCTCTACCCTTGGTGACGGTTTAAGGGGCCAAGGGCATCGGTGGATTAGTGGAAAAGAGCGAAAAACCCCTGAATTCCTTCGAAGACCCTTCGAAGAACCATCGTAACATCAAGCTTACATCACGCTCACCACACGCCCGCAGCA
>OBLU010004437.1_pt1 | contig 12671 bp, 10 predicted proteins | sample 1518681 | NCBI WGS metagenome assembly OBLU01 (sample SAMEA3539304, study PRJEB22396) | soil metagenome | biome: tundra; feature: field; material: soil | place: USA | collected 2010-05 | depth 0.15 m | reverse complement strand
AAACTAAGTGGAGAGAATGGAGGTCGTGGAAAGGTAGCTACGGGGCTGGTGCTGGGCTATGGTGTCTTGCTGGTGACAATCATCTCGGGGACCGTGCGAGGATCGGAGCGCGCCGGGAACGAAGCCAAACGGCTCGCTACCGAACGAACATCTCAAGTCCCAAATCATAAACCCAGTCCACCGGGCTCGAACGCAAGCCGAACCGCCTCTGGCGGAGAGCCGTCGATTTACAGCGTTTCTGCCATTCGTTGGGGGAATACAAGGGTCGTTGGTCCCGCGGCTGGGCGTCCCGGCGAAACTCTCACGCTACTCGTCGAGGGCAACAATTTCGGTCCCAGGCCCACTCTTTCTTTCGGGACTTCGGGCATTTCGGTGGTCTCTTACTCGAAAGTCGCAAAGAACGGAATTGGGGCTAAGATCGCAATCGCCCCAAGTGCCGCACCCGGCCTTTATGACGTTATCGTGACCAGCCCCGACGCCAGGCAGGCGAGGAGCACAGCTTCTTTCGAGGTGCGGAGTGCCCCGCCACAGCCGGTTTCGACTCGCCGTGCACAAAACTCTAAAGACGCAGCGACGGCTTCGACTGCGAACACTGTTTCGATTTCGCCTAAGGAGCAGGAAAGACAAATCCGTGCGGCGATCACCGAGGGCGACGTTCTGAAGAAACTAGGCGACTATGACGGAGCGATAGCGGCGTATCGAAAAGGGTTGCAAGCGGACCCGGCCGACGCGGAAGTTCGCGAAAGGATTCGCCGCGCGCAGAACGCTAAGGACGCAGAGGCGGCCGTTTCCAAACACTAAGAACTGCTGCGGGTTACGCATAGGGCGACATTCGCCCCGAACATTCGCCGTGCCCGTAGTTGAGGGAAGAGCAATGAGAATCCAAAGAGCTAGAAACAGGGTAGTGCGCACGGCTCGTCGAACCCGCAGTTTTCTGCGGGAGAGGCTATCCAACAAACGATACGTGACAGCCCTCGGATGGATTCTTTGCATGTCTGCCTTTCTGTTGCCTGCTCGTGGACAAGAGTTGCCGAAACCATTTTCCAAGGATGATGTCATAAAGCTGCTGAAGGGCGATGTGCCTCCAACTCGCGTGGAAGAGCTAGTGCGCCAGCGCGGAATCGATTTCGAATGGGCGCCGGCGAGGAGCGAAGTAGTTGGAGCATGTCCTCAGACGTTCACCGTGGAATGCGCCAAGCTTCTGGAGACCCTTGAAGAACTAAGTGCCTCAGCCCTCAAAACTCAAAAAGATAAATTGAGCTATGCGATCGGAATGACCGTCGGGACACAACTTGGAAGTAACCTGAAAAAACAGTCGGTGGAGGTGGACTCGCGTCTCGTATCCCAGGGATTGAGCGACGCCCTGTCCGGCGGCAAGACGCTTCTGACGGAGGAGGAAGCGAAGGCCTCGCTCAAGGAGCTGGAAAACGATATTCGCAAAAAACAACAGGCAAAATCTCAAGGATCTGCGGCTGCGAACAAGAGCGAAGGCGAAGCGTTTCTCGCCGCCAACAAAGGCAAAGCAGGCGTCGTCGCCCTGCCCGACGGCCTGCAGTACAAGATTCTGAAAGCTGGCATCGGACCCAAGCCCACTGCGGCCGACTCGGTGGTCTGTAATTACCGGGGGACTCTGATCAACGGCAAGGAATTTGACAGCTCTTACAAGCGCGGGCAACCCGCCACCTTTGGAGTTAGTCAAGTAATCAAAGGCTGGACGGAAGCACTTCAGCTCATGCCTGTCGGATCGAAGTGGCAGATATTCATCCCCCCCGATCTCGCCTATGGTGAGCGGGGAACGGGCTCCGACATCGGCCCCAACGTCACACTCATTTTCGAGGTGGAACTGGTTTCGATCCAAAAACGAAAAAACTAGGACCATGACCAGAGGCTCTTGATGCTGGACTCACGATGGCGTTGCTGCTGCCAATTTCTGGAAGGGGCCTTATAGGCTACATGCCGGAAGTCAAGAACGAAGGCTTGGTCCCAGAGAGTGGCAATATGTGTCTGAGAGACCGGTGGCAAAGATTATGCGCGCAGGGGTTGACTCTTGTTGTATGTGCTGGGGCCCTGTTCGTTCCTGCGCAGGCACAGGTTTCGCTCAAGCCGCTCGCTAAAGATGACGTAATTACTTTGTTGAAGCGCGATGTTTCACCAAATCGGGTCGGAGAACTGGCCAGAGAGCATGGGATTGACTTCGACGTGACGCCGGAAACAGAGCTTGAGTTGCGCGAAGTCTGTCCGACTGAGTTGCCCCAAGCCTGTGCGGAACTCATGACCAGGCTTAGAGAGATTGCGAGACCCCCGGCCGCAACAGTATCCACAGCCCCGCCAATCACGCCTAACGTTCCTTCCGTTCTTGGGACTGCGGTTAAGGCCGGCGGCACCAAGGTCGGCGCCATCAACATCGAACAGGCGATCTTAACCTCCAACGAAGGACGGCGTGCGTTTGACGAGCTCGCCAAGAGGTTTGAATTAAATCAGAAGAGCCTCCGTCATACTACGGAAGATGCACAGAAGGATCTTCAGAACCAGCAAGGCGAGATCGGAAACAGAATCCTGACGAAAATGGCGCCGGTCATGCGGAAGTTTGTTACTGACAACGGTTACGGTCTCATCCTCGACACATCTCAGCCATGGCCCAAGGGTCCTATAGTCTTGGTAGGTTCGGAGGAAGACATTACTAAAGCCGTTGTGGCGGCCTACGATGGAACGCCTGCTGAACCTATTTCTGCCGCTCAGATGCTCGATCACGTTCCTGCAGCGGTTAACGCTGGTGATATCAAAGTCGGCACCATCAATATCGAACAGTTGATCTTTGCCTCCAACGAAGGACGGCGCGCTTTTAACGAACTCGCCAGGAAGTTCGAACCAAGGCAGGTCGAACTGAAAGGGTTGGCCGATGAAATCGATAGCCTCAAGAAGCAACTCAATGCCCATCAAGACAAGTTGAATGGCAGGTCGCGCGATGAACTGCTGAAGCAGATCGAGACGAAGCAGAAGAGTTTCGATCGCGCTACCCAGGATGCGCAGAAGGACGTTCAGAACCAGCAGGGCGAGATCGGGACCAGAATCCTGGCGAAAATGGCGCCAGTAATTAAGAGGTATTTTACCAATAGCGGTGCCGGTCTCCTTTTTGATACGTCTCAGCCGTGGCCGCAAGGTTCCATAATCTGGTCGGGGCCGGAGGTAGACATCACTAAAGCCGTTGTGGCCGCCTACGATGGATCGCCTGCTGAACCTGCTTCCGGCGCAGGTAACTCAACCGCGGGCGTGGGCAAGATCGCAGTGATAAACCTCGTACAAGCGATCACTCGCAGTAGAGAGGGGCAACGAACTCTGCAGGGCGTCCAGGACGAGAACGATCGGGGGAAGGCAGCTCAAGCGATTCTTGAAAAAATGGCGCCGTCACTGATCAAGTTTGTTCGGGACCAAGGGATCGGAGTCCTCATCGACAGCTCGAAACCATGGCCGCAAGGTCCAGTCATGTTGGCGGGAGAGAAATCAGATCTTACGCAGTCGTTCTTGGATTTTTACGGACACTAGGAATGACCTCTATGATTCCATCCATTAGACAATTCTTGTTTCCTCGCGAGTTTCGTATCGACCGGTCCGCCTATCCCGAAGAGGTGCGCGAGCTGTTGACTCGTGGGATCGAGCATTTCCTGAAGAATTGGCCGCCGCCAGTTGTCCCCCCTCCGAAACAAGACACGCAGCGCTTGCTGTTTCTTGCGGACGTCGCCACCGGACTTTGGCGCATGCGGCGCAACATGGTCCCCACGGGTTCCACGCGCCTCATGGACGCGCGTCCCATGGAAGAGATGCGGAAGCCGTTCCGCTGGCTCGTTTCTGTTTGGGATGCACTCAAGGAAAACGGCCTCGAAATCCAGGACCACACCGGCGACCTGTACGATTCCGGCCAGTTCCTCAAGGCTCCCGCGTTCGAGCCAACTCCCGGACTTAGACAAGACACCGTTATTGATACGATCAAACCCAGTATCTACCTTGACGGAAAGATGATTCAGATGGGCGAAGTGGTGGTTGGCATACCGGAAACGCCCGATCCGGGATCGGTCAAACCGCCTTCGCTAGTGTCTTCGGATCGCCCCAAGACGCCCCCGTCAGGCAAAAGTTATTCCGCGACTTAAGTTTGGAGAGTTGAAGCATGTCCTCCTCAACCATTAACTGCTACGGAATTGACCTTGGCGCCACTGAAGCCACGGTTGCACGGCTGCGCGGGAGCGCAGTCCATGTTTTTCGCAATGCGGAGGGAGCGGAATCAACTCCTTGTGCGGTTTATTTGAACAAAGCGAATAGTCTTGTGGTTGGCCGTAGCGCGAAGGAGAAATGTGAGTCCGATCCCGGCAACGCGTTTAGGGAGTTCAGGCGCGATATGGGGTCGGGCACGGAATACTGCTTTGCGCGCAACGGAAGGCGAATGAAACCGGAGGAGCTTTCCGCCGAAGTTCTCAAATCGCTTTGCGCTGATGTGCAACGGGCGACTGGCGACACCGTCAAGGCTGCTGTGATCACGGTGCCGGCTGAGTTTGACACACCGCAAACCAAGGCGACCAAAGCTGCGGCTCAACTTGCTGGCATCAAACACACGATGCTGCTCACGGAACCGGTTGCTGCCGCCTTTCAGTATGGATTCGATCGGCAGCACGACAAAACCTTCTGGCTCGCATATGACTTTGGAGGAGGCACATTTGATGCCGCAGTCATCCAGGTGCGGGACGGCCTGATCCAAGTAGCCGGTCACGGCGGAGATAACCACCTCGGCTACAGAAATATTGATTGGGCGATCGTGGAGGAGTTGTTCATTCCAACCGTGGTCCAAGACCGGCCATTAGCAGACTTTAGGCGCGGTATCACAAAGTGGCGTAGCGCCATCGCCAAGCTGAAAATTCAGGCGGAGGAAGCAAGGATTCTTCTTTTCTCACCGACTACCATTTCGGCGGAGGTCCATGTCGATTTCTTGTGCAATGACGACCGCGGAGAACCGGTTGAATTCGATTACGTACTCCAACGGTCAGAGTTGGAGCGTCTAGCGTCGCCATTTATTCGGCGCACGATCAACGTCTGCAAAGAAGTTCTCGCGGCGCGGCGACTGACACCTGCGGATATCCACAAAGCGATTCTGGTAGGTGAAGGGACGATGCACCCACTCGTTCGACAATTGCTATCTGACTCTGACACTGGGTTGGGGGTTCCCTTGGAGTTCAGCGTGGACCCGATGACGGTGGTTGCGCGCGGGGCAGCCGTGTTTGCCGCCAGCCAGCGCATGGTGCCCGATGACCCCGACTCCCGCATTCATCGATTGACTCTGGAACCGCAGCAACCCGCGATTGATGGCTTCACCGAAATCGTCGGCCGCGTGACGGGACCACCGGAGCTATCATCTCAGGGTTTAACCTTGGAATTCACTAATGAGAATACGCAGCCTGAGTGGAATAGCGGGCCGATTCCCCTCGATTCACGCGGCAGCTTTGCAGTGATGGCAAAGATTTATTCCGGTGCGGCCACCAATGAATTCCGTGTGGCGATTCGAGATGCCCAGGGAAATCGTTTGAAACTTACACCGGATTACCTGGTCCTGCGGACTCGGAAAGGCAGTGGAAAATTCCATTGAAAGCAGAATGGCTGTCGCTTACGGTTAGTAGTGAGTGGAAGCGAACCGACAGCTACCGTTTGACGAAAAGAAAGGCACCAAATCATGAGCACACAAACCCACGCTAAAGGCATCGATCTCGGGACCACCAACAGTGAAATCGCGGTGTTGCGCGGCGCCGAAGTTCACGTCTTCCGCAACGCGGAAGGCGCAGAATACACTCCGTCATCCGTCTATTTGAACAAAGCGAATAGCCTTGTGGTTGGCCGTAGCGCGAAAGAGAAGTGCGAACACGATCCCGAAAATGCGTTTATGGAGTTCAAGCGCGATATGGGATCGGGCACAGAATACTGCTTCGCGCGCAACGGCAGGCGCATGAAACCGGAGGAGCTTTCGGCTGAAGTTCTCAAATCGCTCTGCGGTGACGTGCAACGGGCAACTGGCGAAACCGTCAACGCCGCTGTGATCACGGTGCCGGCTGATTTTGACACACCGCAAACCAAGGCGACCAAAGAGGCAGCCCAACTTGCAGGTATCAGGCACACGGTGTTGCTTACTGAGCCTGTCGCCGCCGCCCAAGCGTACAGCTTCGATAGCCATGACGACAAAACCTTCTGGCTGGCCTATGACTTTGGAGGAGGCACATTTGATGCGGCAGTCATCCAGGTGCGCGACGGCCTGATCCAAGTAGCCGGTCACATCGGCGACAACCACCTCGGTGGCAAGAATATCGATTGGGCCATTGTAGAGGAGCTATTCATTCCAACTGTGCTCAAAGACCGTCAGTTAACCGACTTTAGGCGTGGTAGTCCAAAGTGGCGTGGCGCCGTTGCCAAGCTGAAAATTCAGGCCGAAGAAGCCAAGATCCTCCTTTCGTCCCCGAACACCACTTCGACCGAGGTGCATGTCGACTTCTTATGCAATGACGACCGTGGCGAGCCGGTTGAATTCGAATACGTACTCCACCGGTCGGACTTGGAACGTCTCGCGTCGCCATTTATTCGCCGGACAATCAACGTCTGCAAGGAGGTATTGGTGGCTCGGCGGCTGGCGCCGGCAAACATCGGCAAGATGATTCTGGTTGGCGGACCCACGATGATGCCGTACCTGCGGCAATTGTTAACGGATCCTACCGAGGGTTTGGGAATTGCTTTGGAGTTCAGCGTGGACCCGATGACGGTGGTGGCGCGCGGGGCGGCCGTGTTTGCCGCCAGCCAGCGCATCGTGCCCGATGACCAAATGGTGGTGAATGTTCCCCTTGGGCACTTCGCGGTGAAACTCGACTATACGCCGGTTGGTCCGGACCCCGATCCCGAAGTAGCGGGCACGGTGACAGCGGGTGAAGGCGTGGAGAAGGACTTTAGCGGCTACACCATCGAATTTATCAATCCGGGCATCCGTCCCCCGTGGCGGAGCGGGAAGGTCGGTCTCGGCCCCAAGGGAAACTTTCTGACGAATGTGTCTGCGGAGAAAGGCCGGGAGAACACATTCGAAATCGAGCTCTGTGACGCAGCGGGTGCGCTGCAGATCGTAACCCCGAACTCTTTCCCAATTGTTGTAAAGGGAGCAGGCGTCATCGCCGATCCGACCCACAGTCACACGCTGGGCGTGGCTCTAGCCAATAATGAGGTCTTGGTCGTGTACAAGAAGGAAACGCCGCTTCCCTGGAAGAGGCGGGTCGACTTGCGGACGGCAGTTTCCTTGAAAAAAGGCCAGAGCGGCCAGTTGGTCCGCGTGCCATTAGTAGAGGGCGAAAAAAAACGGGCTGACCGCAACCGTATCGTGGGTACTCTGAAGATTCCCGCGGAGAAGATTGCCCGGGATGTGCCGGCTGGGAGTGAAATCGAATTGACGGTCGAAATTGACAAGTCTGCGCAGATCCGGACCGAGGCGTTCATCCCGATTCTCGATGAGGTATTTCCCGGTGTGATGCAACTCACGAGTGCCACGCCGGATGCCAAGGATTTGATTAGCAACTTGCAAAAGGCCAAGGAGCGCCTTAAGGATCTTCGGCAAAAGGCTGAAACCACCGGGGACGCGAAGGCGCAGGCCGCCCTGCAGCGGATTGATGGCGAGTGCATGGTGTCTGAAATCGAGAAATTGGTTGGGCCTGCGGTTTCTGACGACGACGCCGCGCGTCAGTGCCAGAATGTTCTCAACCGCCTCAATTCCTCCCTGGATGACGTCGAAGAGTCCCTGGAATGGCCGACCTTGGTTGAGCAGGCAGAAAAGAAGCTTGCGGTGGCAAGTGAGCTTGTGAAAACCGACAAATACGCCAATGCGGAGGACCGGCGTATCTTTGAACTGGTGGAGCGCGAAACGCGGGAAGCCATTGAACATCGCGTGCCAGACCTGTTGCGGCGGCGATTTGATGCGCTTACCGCCTTAGTTGGCGACATTATCCGACGTGATCCGGGCATTTGGGTCCATTGGTTCGGCGAGGCGAAGGCGGAAAAGGACAAGATGGAAGATCCCGCGCAGGCAGAAAGGTTTCTGGCAAAGGGCGACCGCGCCATTAGCTCTGGCGATGTTGCCGGGCTCAAGGACGCCGTTCGCGCGCTGTGGCGCTTGCTGCCGCCCGATGCACGGCCCGAAGCTATCTCGGACGTTATTGTATGAACGCCCCGGCCAGCATCACAACGCCGTTCGAACCTGAGGGCGTGAAGCGGTTGCTGGACCAATTCGTGGTCAGCCAGGCCGCTGAACTGGCGCTGTCGGGCAACTATGCCTCAGCAGAGTCTCTGCTTAGAGATTTGGTTCAACGGCCGGACTCTCCGGCCGAGGCATTGGACCTGCAGGCAAGAATCTGCGTTCAGCAAGGGCGTGTGGTAGAGGCGGAGGGACTCTGGCGTCGGGCGCTAGGCAAAGACCCGGCCAATTCGGCAACGCAAGCGGCGTTGCTTCGATTGAATCGGATGCATCAGCGCCCGGTGTGGTTCATGACTCTCTGGCCTGCGGTTCTGGCGCTCGCGGTGATAGGTATTTCCCTTGCAGCAATGCAATTCCATGCCGGTCGCCGCCGGGCTGAATATGCACGTTTGGAAGCCCTGATAAAGCAGGCTTCCGACCCTGCTGCTAAAGGCGGCGATATCGGCCGCCTCTCCCAATCAATGGACGCTCTGAAGATTCAGCAAGGTGTCACACAAAGCCAGATCGAACAATCTCGCCGCGAGGTTCAGGCGCTGGCAACGACATCCGCCGGCATCGCTAAGACGTCAAACAAACTTCTCGCCGCTTGGTCGCACCAGAACTCGTTGGTTCTTCCATCTGTCGCCCCCCAGGTCGCTGCCCAGGGCGTGCAGGTGGTTGCGCCTGCCGTTAGTCCTGCACCATTGCAATTGAACATTCAAATCGCCGGCGTCGTCGCACTCCCTCAAGATGATCATTGGATCATTGGGTTTGAGGAAAGGCTTTTCGATCGCGATAATCAATTCAAAACCGGTTCCGAGGCGCTACTGGAATCGGTGGCCAAGAAGTTGGTCCAGAGCCAGGAGAAGCTTGTCATTGAAATCATTGGCACAGCCGAGGACGAACCTTCAACCTCGCCTTTATCCGAACCGAGAGGTCGCGATGTCCTCAGTCTTGCTCGAGCACAAAAAGTTGCTCAGTTTATGAGCGGGCTCGGTATTTTTCCTGCTGGGGCGTTGCGGACTGTTGACGGGCGAAGCCAAGACCTCGCTTTTCCAAAGGACGCCACTATGGATCAATCCCGAAACAGCGGTGTCCTGCTACTAGTTTCGCGTGTGCTTCAAAGGAATCAACACTGATGCACTGATCGACAAGGCGAACGGCAGAGGCGTGAGGTGCCGAAGGGTGCAAAAGGGCATTCAATCACGAGGGTGTGTGGACGATCTCAGCAGGCCGGGGGCAAAAATTCTTCACAAACTCGACCAGATGCGGTAACGCTGCTGCTGCTTTGGCGGACAAGTTGTCCCCCAGGTCAAAACACTCGCCACACAGCGAGATCTTAAACGCTTGCGGACATCGTCCGTAGAGTTCACAGCACAAAGACAGAAGAGTTTCAGGCGTCAGTTGGTGGGCTAAGAGAAATTCGGGAGGTTGAAGGTTGACCTGCGTACAGCGAATCTCCCCCGGCTTCCCCACCCGGCTGGCATCGAGGAAGAGCACTAATTCCACGTGGCTTATGGTTTCGGCCAGCTCCGGCGTCAACTGGTGGCGGACGAGGATCTCCGTGCCGGCAGCAGGACCTGATTTCGAAAGTTCCTCGGCTGCGCGAACACCTAAACCATCGTCGGAGCGAAGACGGTTGCCATAACCGACGATGAGGATACTTGCCATTAGCGATCACTCTTGCGAGGTTGCGATTTCATCGCGCAACTCGCCCTGCCAAATGTTGCGGCCTATGGCAAGATTAGTATGTCCGACTGCCACTATCAAGTTTGCCAGAACACGACACGAATGCTCGGTGAAGTGTGCTGTTCGTCACTCTGGAGTGTGTCGTTCGTCACAGCCCGCAGTTCGGGCCGATGCTGTACTGAACGTGGGAGAAGCTGCCGTGTGCCTTGCCATACCGGGGAAGATTCTTGAGATTCAAGAGATAGGCGAGATGCGGGCGGCCCGCGTGCAGTTCGGCGGCATCGTGCGCCAGGTGTCCCTGGTCTTTGTCCCCGAGGCTGGCGTGGGCGACTATGTGATGGTTCACGTGGGCTTCGCCATTAGCCAGGTAGACTCGGCCGAAGCCGAGCGTACATACCAGCTTCTGCAAGAAATGGGAGAACTGGAAGCGGAATTGCCGCCGGTGGAGTAATTTCTCGACCGGATCACGGCAGACACGCCGAGTTCCGGGGTTCGCGCTGGGTTTTGCCGTATGAAATACCTCGACGAATACCGTGACCAGCGCATTGCCCGGGCCCTGACGGCTGAGATCGTTCAATGTACGACCCGGCCCTGGGTGCTGATGGAAATCTGTGGCGGCCAAACCCACACCATCATGCGCTACGGCATCGACGAACTTCTGCCGCGCGGAATCGAACTGGTGCATGGCCCGGGATGTCCAGTCTGCGTCACGCCGCTGGAAACAGTGGACAAGGCGATTGAGATCGCGCTGCAGCCGGACGTCACGCTGGTTTCCTACGGAGACATGCTGCGCGTGCCTGGCTCACGTTCGGATTTGCTTCGGGCCAAGGCTCAGGGTGCGGACGTTCGCATCGCATACTCTCCGACGGAGGCGGTGAAGATCGCGCGCTCGAATCCTGATCGTAGAGTCGTATTCCTGGCGATTGGTTTCGAGACTACTGCTCCCGCGAATGCGATGGCGGCATGGCAGGCCAAGCGCGAAGGTCTTACCAACTTTTCCATGCTGGTCTCGCACGTGCTGGTTCCGCCGGCAATTCGTGCCTTGATGGTTTCTCGGACGAACCGGGTGCAGGGCTTCATTGCACCGGGGCATGTCTGCACTGTTGTGGGATGTAAAGACTATGAGGCTCTGGTTCGTGATTTTCGTGTGCCGATTGTGGTCGGAGGATTTGAACCGGTAGATATTTTGGAAGCAGTGCTCATGCTGATCCGTCAGCTCGAGGCCGGAGAAGCGAAGCTGGAAAACCAGTACGTTAGATCGGTGAGCTACCAGGGGAACCTGCCGGCACAGCAGATCATGGCAGAAGTGTTTGAAGTCGCGGACCAGAAGTGGCGCGGGATCGGGCCGATCCCGCAAAGTGGCCTGCGTCTGCGCGAGGAATACGCCGCTTATGATGCCGACCGCGTGTTTGATTTGGGTGAACTTACGGTAGACGAACCCGCCGAGTGCATCAGCGCCCAGGTTTTGCAGGGATTGAAGAAGCCCACGGATTGTCCCGCGTTCGGTATGCGCTGCACGCCGGAAAATCCGCTGGGAGCGCCGATGGTTTCGAATGAAGGGGCGTGCGCCGCCTACTATCACTATCGGCGGCATGCGGTCGCGAGCTAGGAGAGACCAGTGTCAACGAAAACCCGTGTCGAAATGAACTTCGATTTCAGTTGCCCGGCGCCACTCGCGCCCAAAGACACAATCCTCTTAGGACATGGTTCCGGCGGCAAGCTGAGCGCTGCGTTGATACGGGATATCTTTCTGCCTGTCTTCCAGAATCCAGTGCTGGACCGGTTGGATGATCAGGCGATCGTGAATGTGAACGGCCAGCGTTTGGCCATCACCACCGATTCCTTCGTGGTAAAGCCACTGTTTTTTCCCGGCGGCGACATCGGCTCGCTCGCCGTTCACGGCACGGTGAACGACTTGGCGATGGGCGGCGCAACGCCGCTGTTTTTGAGCGCCGCCTTCATCATCGAGGAAGGTTTCTCGATGGAGGAACTCCGGCGTGTGGTGAAGTCGTTGCAGCGGGCGGCTGCGGAGGCGGGTGTGCAAGTTGTTACCGGCGATACCAAGGTCGTCGAAAAGGGCAAAGGTGACGGCCTCTTCATCAACACAACGGGCATTGGACTGGTGCCGGAGGGAGTTGAGCTTTCTGCCGATCGTGCCCGTCCGGGAGACAAGGTGCTGCTGAGCGGGTCGATAGGAGATCACGGCATTGCGATTCTGGCGCAACGCGAAGGGCTGGAATTTGAGACTCAAATTCAAAGCGACAGCGCCGCCTTGCACACGCTGACGGCTGCAATGCTGGGCGTCACTCATGAAATTCGCTGCATGCGCGACCCGACGCGAGGCGGCGTCTCCAGCACGCTGAACGAAATCGCACAGCAGTCGCGGGTCGGGATCGAACTGGAAGAAAGTTCGCTTCCTATCCACGAACAGGTACGCGGCGCGTGCGAGTTGTTGGGGCTCGATCCTTTATATGTCGCGAACGAAGGCAAGCTGATCGCAATCGTGGCGCCCCAGACCGCCAACGCGGTGTTGCAGGCGATGAGACGTCATCCGCTCGGAACTGAGGCGCAGATTATTGGCACGGTAAAGGAAGCAAACCCGGGGCTGGTGACCATGCGAACACCGTTGGGCACAACCCGCATCGTGGACATGCTCACGGGCGATCAATTGCCGCGCATCTGCTAAGGAAATATGCACGAGATGGGAATCGCGAATTCGGTGCTGGAAGCGGTCAGAACCGAGATG
>OBLU010004436.1_pt1 | contig 12673 bp, 9 predicted proteins | sample 1518681 | NCBI WGS metagenome assembly OBLU01 (sample SAMEA3539304, study PRJEB22396) | soil metagenome | biome: tundra; feature: field; material: soil | place: USA | collected 2010-05 | depth 0.15 m | reverse complement strand
CTCAAAGGCCGCATGATTTTCCTTTCATGAAATGGAAAATAGCAGACTTGGCCAACTACGTCTATCTAAATCGAAAATTCTCTAGCACTAGCGTGGCGTCGCGTCCGGCAACCCGCCATCCACGGGAAGGCACGCGCCGGTCGTCGGCGTCTGGCGGGTGATAAAAAATAAAACGGCGTTGGCGACGTGCTCGGCGGTCACTCTGGCCTTCAGCAGATTTCGGTTACGGTAATATTCTTCCAGCCCTTTCTCGTCGAGGCCGCGCGTCTTCATCCGGCCGGGGCCGACCTCGGCCCAAAGTCCCGACTTGTGCGCGCCGCCGGAAAACACGGCATCGGGCGCCACCATGTTGACGCGGACACGCAGCGGCGCAAATTCCAGACTCGCGATGCGCGCCAATTGATGCGCCGCCGCCTTGGTCGCGCTGTAAGCCCCGAAACCCGCGCCGGGGGCAAACACATTTTTCGTGGAAATTAGAATCACATCGCCGCCAATATTTTGTCGCGCGAAATGGCGACCGGCCTCGGCCAAAACCAGAAGCGTCCCCTCGATGTTCACCCGCTCCAGCCGCTGGAATGCCTCCAAGTCAATCTCGACCAGCGGACAGGCCAGCGCGAGTCCGGCGTTCACGACGACGATGTCCACGCCGCCCCAGGTCGCGGATATTTTTGCGAAGGCGCTGGCGACGGATACCGGGTCGGTGACATCCATCGGCACGCCGATGACGCGAGTCGCATCGCGCTTCTGAAATTCTGCGACAAAGCTGTCGAGCTTCTCGCCGGGCAAATCCGTGATGGCGACATGGCAGCCGCGCTCCAGCAATCCCCGGCAAATGCCGTAGCCAATCGCGCCCGCCGCACCGGTGACCAGTGCCGTCCGTCCAACCAATCGCGGGTCATCACCGGGCTTGGATTTCGGTTTCACAACTTGGAACGCGCCGACATTGTTTATGGAAATGATTTTCGATCCGGCTTTGCGTTTTGTTTGAAGCAATCTGGTTAAATGCGAACGAAGTTCTTCGTCATTCTCATCTGGCTTGAGCGAATCCAATTGAAGCACGCGCCGCGATTTTTGTTTGCGGGCAAGACTTTTCAAAATCACCGGCCGAAATGGATGGTCGTCATCCCCCGTCGGCTCTGCGAGCAGGCCGCGCAACATCGGCGCAACGCGGGCAATGGCATCAAGCTGTGACGTTTTAGCCATTGCGCTTCGTATTTTTAATCTCCTGATTTTTCAGCGTCTCGAAAAGGTCGAACGCGTCCTTCGGCTTCAGGTTTTCGTGAACGACCTTCGCCACGGCCTGCATTATGGCCTTGGGCGCGTCGCTCTGGAAAATGTTCCGCCCCATGTCCACGCCCGACGCGCCCTGCTGGATGGCGTTGTAAGCCATCGTCAACGCCTCCAGTTCCGGCAGTTTCTTGCCGCCCGCCATCACAATCGGCACGGGACAGGATGCGGTGACGGTCTCAAATTCTTCGGGACAGTAATAAGTCTTCACAAACTGCGCGCCCAATTCGGCGCAGATGCGACAGGCTAGGCGCAGGTATTGAGCATCGCGCGTCATCGTCTTGCCCACGGCAGTTACCGCCAGCGTCGGGATGCCCGCGTGCAAACCCATGTCCACGAGCCGCGTCATGTTGTGGACGGAGCGCGTTTCGTATTCACCGCCGATGAACACCTGCAACGTCACCGCCGACACGTTCAACCGGATGGCGTCCTCGATGTCCACGGCCAGCTCCTCGTCGGACAATTCCTTCAAAATGCTCGGCCCGCCGCTGCATCGGAGCACAATCGGCTTGGTCAGCGACGGCGGCACCGTCGTCCGCAAAATGCCGCGCGTGAGCATGAGCGCATCGGCCATCGGCATGAGCGGCACGATGTTCAGGTCAATCCGTTCCAGCCCGGTCGTCGGCCCCTGAAAATAGCCGTGGTCAATCGCCAGCATCACCGTGCGGCCCGTGGCGGGATTGAAGATGCGCGACAGCCGGTTTTTCATTCCCCAATCCAGCGACCCGGCGCCTTTCAGGAAAAAGCCCGGCGTGGCCTGCGGGATGTGCTCGTAATAGTTTTTTTTCTTCGTTGGTTTCGTTGTGTCGGCTTCTGGCATAATTTTCTTCGGGTCTTAATTGTTGGTTCACGAGCCTAAATCTTCTGCCGCCGGTGTCAATTACAAGCCAAACTGTTGAATCAGGAAGAATAGCACCGGCACGGTCAGCAGGCTGAAGAAGGTGCTGTAAAAAATCCCCTCGGCGGCAAGGGTGGCATCGCCATGAAACCGCTCGGCCATGACGCTGCAACTGATCGCCACCGGCATCGTCGCGATGAGATAAATGATCATCCGCGTCTCCTCCGGAATCACAAAACCCATTTTCATCAACGCAAACCCGATGGCCACCGTCGCCAGCGGCGCAATCAGCAGCCGCGCCAGCAACACGCCCCACAGAACTTTCGGAAAGCGATGCAAGGCGATGGTCAGTTCGCCCAGTTGCGCGCCGATGGCCAGCAGCGACATCGGAATGGTCAGGCTGCCGACCATTGCCAGCGCCTGCACCAGCGCGCCGGGCAGCATCATGCCGAGCGGCGCGGACGCCGGGTCAATCGTCTCCAGGTTGCGCACGGCGGGAAACAGCAGCGCCACGACAATCCCCGCCGCCGTCGCCCACAGGCCGACGTTGGTCAGGAGATTTTTTGCCGCCTGTCGCATTGCGCCGTGCAGAATCCAGACGCCGAACGACCACAGGACCAGTTGCGCGCCGGCGTTGGACAGCAGCACGGTGCGGACGCCGGTGTCGCCATAAAGCGCCTGCACAATTGGCAGCGGCAGAAAAACCCAATTGGGGATCGCAACAAGAAAAATGAAGGTGTTGCGCTGGGTCTTGCTGCTGAACACCGGCACCAGCAGCAATCCGACAAAATACGCGATCAAGATCACCAGGCCGCACAGCACCGGACCAATCCAGCCGTCGCGCAACGCCGCCGCGTCCACCGTGTGCAGCATCTGGGTGAACACGAGCGCGGGAAACGCCACGTCCACCACCAGCCGGCTCAAGGTGGATGTGAAATCCGCCGCCAGAAATCCGCGCCGCCGGGCCAGCCAGCCGGCGACGATCACCAGGAACATCGCCGTGATTTTGAGAAAGACCACATGAACCATTCACCAAACCCTAGGAAATCCACGGGATTCTGTCAAAAATTATGTTGAGCGATTATGATTGACTCGAATCATAAAATGATTAAATTAAGTCTTAAACAATCATACTATGCCGAACGCCAATCAAAAAGAGCTGGCACCCCGGCGCCTCGACAACCTGCGCGAATTGATCCGCGGCAAGGGCGTGATTCGCATCGAGGAGATCTGCCGCCAGCTCCGGGTCTCCCCCGCGACCGTGCGCCGGGACCTGGACCAGCTTGAAAAGACCGGCGCCATTCGGCGTGTCCACGGCGGCGCGGTCAGCGTCGAAAGCCGGCTGGAAGAGCCGTTGTTTGACGACAAGACCTCGATTGCCGCGCGCGAAAAGCATCATATCGCCGAAGCAGCGCTCCAATTTGTCGAGCCTGGTGATACGATTTATCTGGACGGCGGCAGCACAGTGCTGGAGTTCGCGCGCCTCCTGCACGACCGCACCAATCTCACGGTCGTCACGAATTCGCTGCGCGCGGCGCACGAATTGGCCGGGCGCGGGCCGCGATTGATTCTGATCGGCGGCGAATTGCGCCGCTTGAGCCAGACGATGGTCGGGCCGCTAACGCGCAGCATTTTATCGGAATTGCACCTGGACAAGGCGTTCATGGGCACCATCGGGCTGGCGCTGAAGGAGGGTTTGACGACGACGGATCCCAGCGAGGCCTACACGAAGGAACTGGTGATGTGCCAGGCGCGGCAGGTGATTCTGCTCGCCGATTCAGGCAAGGCCGGCAAGGTGGCGTTCGCTCGCGCCGGGCATCTGGAAAAGGTCCATGTGTTCGTCACGGACAAACAACTCGACATACATTTTGCGAAGGAACTGACCAGGAAAGGAATCAAACTGGTGAGAGTATAAAACAAATTTCGGGGAGCGCAACCGCCTCGGCTGCTGTTCGGCGCGCCTCGCGCCGAACACTTCGCGCGACGGACAATTCAACTAAATCGGTTGTCCTCCGCGAAAAGCTGGCGGCGAGGCGCCGTCGACAGCACGCGAGGCGCATGCGCTCCCCAAACAAAAATCAAAATTATGACAACTGCAACATTGGAAAAACCCACCGAGAAAAAGGTTGAAAAGCCGAACAATAAGAAATCACCGGTCTATTTGAGCGATATGCGGCCCAAGTTTGAACCGTTTGAAATCAATTGCGGTAAAATTTCCGCCTATCGCTTCAAGGGCGGCTTGAAGCAGGAACTCGCCACGAAGAAAATCACCAAGGCCGAGGCGGTGAACCTGCTCGAGGACATGCTGATGATCCGTGAGCTGGAGGAGATGATCGTCAAGCTGCGCTCCGGCGCCTACGAGCCGATCCGCGATTTCAATTACCGCGGACCAACGCATGTCTCGGTCGGGCAGGAAGGCACGGCGGCGGGCGCGTGTTCCGTGCTGCACATCGCGGATAAAATCACCAGCACGCATCGCGGCCACGGCGAGAGCCTCGCGAAAGGCACGGTCGGCATCCGTGAAATGAGTGATGAGCAGTTGGCCGAGCGCGTGCCGAACTGCAAATCAAACAAGCACGAGGAATTGCTCGAAGCTGCGCTTGAACAGCACGTTTACCGGATGATTTGCGAATTGTTCGGCAAGGAGGACGGCTATTGCAAGGGTCGCGGCGGCTCGATGCACATCGCCGACTTCAGCGTCGGGCACTTGGGCGCCAATGCGATTGTGGGCGGCGGCGTGCCGATTGCCACCGGCGCGGCGATCGGGCTGCGTTATCAGAAAAAGGACGCGGTGGTTTGCTGTTTTGCCGGCGACGGCGCCTATGCCAATGGCGTGGTGCTGGAATCGTTGAACTACGCCACGCAGGCGCAATTCACGAACCATCTGGCCGACCGCAAATTCGGTGTGCCGATGATTTTCCTCATTATCAACAATCACTACGGCATGACCCATCGCACCGACGACGAAGTGATGGGCGTAAGCCGCATCGCGCGCCGCGCCGCCGGTTTTGCCGACAACAACATGCACGCCGAAATCGTCAACGGTATGGACCCGCTCGCTGTCCGCGACGCCGTGACGCGCGCGGCTGAACTCTGCCGCAAGGGCGAAGGCCCGGTGCTGCTCGATTGCGACACTTACCGCTATTGGGGCCATTCGTTAAGCGACCCGCGCAATGAATATCGCACCAAGGAAGAGGAAGCCGCATGGAAATCGGTTGACCCGATTGAATCGTTCAAGGCGCAGATTCTGGAAAACAAAGTGCTTTCCGAAAAGGAACTCGCCGCGCTCGAAGCCGCCGTCCGTGACCGCAACGCCCGCGCCGCCAAACGCGCCGCCGCCGCCGCCGATCCGGCCGCCGGGGACGTCATCAAATACATGTATACCGATACGAAGAGTGAGACCGTGCCGGCGGAATTTGCCAAGGTGGAAATCATCGCGCCGTTGCCGGAAATCAAGCGCATCAACGGCGAGATCACCTACAAGGACGCCATCCGCGAGGCGATGATTGAGGAAATGAAGCGCGACCAGCGCGTGCTGTTCTACGGCGAGGACGTGGCCGACTACGGCGGCGCGTTCAAGGCAACGAAGGGTTTGATGGAATCCTTCGGGCGGGATCGCGTTTTCAACACGCCGATTTCCGAGGCGTGCATTTGCGGCACGGGCATCGGGCTGGCGATGATCGGTCTGCGTCCGGTAATGGAGTTGATGTATTACGATTTCGCGCTGATGTCATCCGACCAGATCAGCAATCAAGCTGCCAAGTGGCATTACATGAGCGGCGCGCAAACCGAAGTGCCGCTAGTGCTGCGCGTCTCGGCCGGCGCGGGCAAGGGTTACGGCGGCCAGCATTCGCAGACGCTCGAATCCATGTTCTGCCACATCCCCGGTCTTTACGTCGTTTATCCCGCGACGCCGCATGATGCGAAGGGCATGTTGAAATCCGCGATCCGTGACAACAATCCAGTCATGTTCATCGAATCGCAGGGATTGTATGGCATGAAAGGCCTGGTGCCGACGGAGGATTATCTCGTGCCGCTCGGCGTCGCCGACGTGAAACGCGAAGGCTCGGACATAACGTTCGTGACCTGGGGACCGCTCGTCCACGACTGCCTGAAGGCGGCGGACAAATTGAAGGCGGAGAAAAATGTTGCCGCCGAGGTGATTGATTTGCGTTCGCTCGTGCCGCTCGACCTCGACACAATTTTGCGCTCGGTGCAAAAGACCGGCCGTTGCGTCGTGGCCAGCCAGGCGATTCATATCGGCAGTTACACCGGCGAAATCGCCTCGACGATTTCGGACGCGGTGTTCGATTATCTCGACGCCCCCGTGAAGCGCGTTGGCGCCAGGAACGGCATCGCGCCGCAATCGCACATTCTCGAAGCGGCATTTTTGCCGGGCGTCAATGATCTGCTTGCCGCGGCCAATTCCATTCTGTAAGGAGCGAACATGGCCAGGCCGATTATCATGCCGAAGTTCGGTCAGATGACTGAAGAAAGCGCCATCATCGAATGGCTCAAGAAGGAAGGCGACGAGGTCGCCAAGGGTGACATCCTTTTCACCGTTGAAACCGACAAATCGGTCATGGAGGTGGAAAGTTTCACGGAAGGCACACTGATTAAAATCGCGGTGCCGCCGGGGGTCAGCGTGCCGGTGCAAAGCACGGTCGGTTTTCTAGGCAAACCGGGCGAGCCGATTCCGGCCATCACTGCAACCGCGCCTGCCGCGCCAGCCGTGGCTGCGACGCCCTCGTCGCAGGATGGACGACGGGGCGGCGCCGCCACTCCAATGCCCACCGCACCTATTCCCCAGACGCCAGACGCCAGACCCCAAATGCCATACGTGTTCCGCATCAGCCCGCGCGCGGCAGCGCTGGGGAAAGATGCCGTCATTGACGTCACACACATCCAGGGCACCGGACCGGAAGGCCGCGTCGTCGAAAAGGACGTGGAGAATTATTTGCAGCAGCACGGCTACGACAAGCTGCGCATCAGCCCCGCCGCGAAGGACCTCGCGGCCAGTGAAAAGCTTGACGTGTTGACGATTCAACCCACGGACGGCCGCATCACCGTGCCCGATGTCAAGCGCGCCCTCGCCGGGCGGCCGAAGCCGATGACCGATATGGGGAAGGCCATCGCGCAACGGCTCTCACTAAAGTTCCGCGACACGCCGCATTTTTACGTCACGGTCGCCGCGGACATGACCGAGTTGATCGCCTGCTGCAGCCAGCTCAAGGCGGCGGGCGCAGCCTGCACTGTCACAGATTTCATTGCCGAGGCGGTGGTGCTGACATTGCAGGAATTTCCCGACGTGAACAGTGAGACCGACGGAAAAGCCACGCACAGGAACAGCCACGTGAACCTCGGCATCGCCGTGTCGCTGGAACAGGGTCTTATTGTGCCGGTCGTCCGAGCCGCCGAGCAACTATCGTTGTCGGAACTCTGCCGGCAATCCAAGGCGCTCGTCGAAAAGGCTCGCGCCAGCAAGGTTACGCCCGACGATTTGAGCGGCGCCACGTTCACCATCTCCGACCTGGGCATGATGGATGTGGACAGTTACGCTCCCATCGTCAATCCCGGCAGGAGCGCCACTCTCGGCGTCGCGAGCACCCAGCCGCAGCCGGTCGTGCGCGACGACAAAATCGTCGTGCGCCTGATGATGAAACTGACGCTCTCGTGCAATCGTCGCATCGTGGACGGCGCGCTCGGCGCAAAATTCGTCAACGCCATCAAACATAAACTTGAGGACATCGAGCTTTGGAAACGGCTGACGGCGTAGCGCATCCTCGAGACAATGAACTTTCAAGCAACCCGGTCGCGTGTTAAACAGAACCCGTGAAAACGCGAAGGAATGCAGAAAATTCAAAGAGATTATGACATTAGCAAGACAGGCTGAACAAATTTTGGACTGCGGTGGCGGAGCGCATCGGCGACACCGCTTTTCGATCGCAGACACGATTCCCAAAGCGGCGTGGCGCTTCACTTTCCGCCGCAGTCCAGGAGCGGCCAAAGTCCGCGGCTAATTCGTTATGGCTTCTCCAATTATCATGCCCAAGTTCGGTCAGATGACCGAGGAAAGCGCCATCGTCGAATGGCTCAAGAAGGAAGGCGATTATGTCGCCAAGGGCGACATCCTTTTCCGAGTTGAAACCGACAAATCGGTCATGGACGTGGAAAGCTTCGCGGATGGAATGCTAATTAAAATCGCCGTGCCGCGGGGCGTCAACGTGCCGGTGCAGAGCACGGTCGGTTTTCTCGGCAAACCGGGCGAACCGATTCCGGCCATCACCGCGCCGAAACTGGGAGCGCTGGCATCCGTGCCGGCGAAGTCCGAAAAACTCGTGAAACCCGCCGGCTTGGAAGCCGGCGCTCCAGTTGCTTCCCTGCCCGCTCCGGCGGCCCCGGCATTGTTCCGCATCAGCCCGCGCGCGGCAACGCTGGCGAAAGACGCCGTCATTGACGCCACGCGCATCCAAGGCACCGGACCGGAAGGCCGCGTCGTCGAAAAGGACGTGCAGAGTTATTTGCAGCAGCACGGCTACAACAAATTGCGCATCAGCCCCGCCGCGAAGGAACTTGCGGCCAGGGAAAAGCTCGACGTGTTGATGATTCAACACACGGACGGACGCATCACCGTGCCCGACGTCCATCGCGCGCTCGCCGAGCGGCCCAAACCGATGAGCAAAATGCGGCAGGTCATCGCTCAACGGCTCACGCAAAGCTTCCGTGACACGCCGCATTTCTACGTCACCGTAGCCGTGGACATGACCGGGTTGATGGCCTGCCGCAGCCAGCTCAAGGCGGCGGGCGCACCCTACACCGTCACGGATTTCATCGCCGAGGCGGCGGTGCTCACCTTGCAGGAATTTCCCGAGGTGAACAGCTCGACCGACGGCAAGACGACGCGCTGGAACAGCCGCGTAAACCTCGGCATCGCCGTTTCGCTGGAACAGGGTCTTGTCGTGCCGGTCGTCCGCGCCGCCGAGCAACTGTCATTGCTGGAACTCTGCCGGCAATCCAAGGCACTCGTCGAAAAGGCCCGCGCCGGCAAGGCCACGCCCGACGAATTGAGCGGCGGCACGTTCGCCATCTCCAACATGGGGATGTTGGACGTGGAAAATTTCGGCGCCATCATCAACCCTGGCGAAAGCGCGATTCTCGCCGTGGCCAGCACCCAGCCGCAACCGGTCGTGCGCAACGGCGAAATCGTCGTGCGCCAGATGATGAAGATGACGCTATCGTGCGACCATCGCATCGTGGACGGCGCGCTCGGTGCGAAATTCACCAACGCCATCAAACAGAAACTTGAGGACATCGAGCTTTGGAAGAGGCTGACGGCTTGATTAATGTCGTTGTAGGAGCCGACGTGAGGAGGCTCTAATCAATCCAAAAAAACAGTCAGAGCCTCCTTACGTCGGCTCCTACGAAAGAACAGAAAAATTATGGAAACATTTGACATCGCAGTCATCGGCGCCGGCCCGGGCGGTTACCCGGCAGCCATCCGCGCCGCGCAACTCGGCGCAAAGGTCGCCATCATCGAAAAGGAAAAGCTCGGCGGCACCTGCCTGAACTGGGGCTGCATCCCCACCAAAGCGCTCATCGCCGCCGCCGAGACCTTCGAGAAAATCAAACACGCGGAAAAACTAGGCATCACCGTCAAGGACGCCTCGGTGAATTACTCCGTGATGATCGGCAACAAGGACAAGGCCGTCGGCACGTTGCGCAGCGGCATCAATTCGCTGCTCACCGCCAACGGCGTGAAACAATTCACCGGCACGGCGAGCTTCGTTGACCGCAACACGATTGAAATTTCCGGCGGGCCGATCATCAACCAAGTTTTTGGGGCGAGCGTCCCCGCGAGCCGCATTTCCACGAAGAAAATCATCATCGCCACCGGCTCCACCTCGGCGATGCCCGGCTTTTTGCCGAAACACGAGCGCGTCGCGGAAAGCCGCGCGTTCCTCGAAATCCAGAAATTGCCCGCCTCCATGATTGTCATGGGAGGCGGATTCATCGGCTGCGAACTCGCCTGCATGGCCGCCATGCTCGGCGTCAAGGTCACCATCGTCGAATTGCTCGAGGACATCCTGCTGCTGCTCGACGCCGATGTGCGCCGCGAAGTCCGCGCGCACATGGAAAAAAATCTTGGCATCCGCGTCCTCACTGGCAAGGCGCTCGAAAAGATTTCGGCGGATGGCAAAGGCGTCAAAGGTAGTTTCGGCGAAGAAATGCTCTCCGCTGATTTGCTGCTCTGCGCCGTGGGCCGCAAACCCGTTACCGACGGTTTGAAACTGGAAAACGCCGGCCTTAAGGCGACCGAACGCGGCTACATCGAAGCCGATGATTATTGCCGCACGATGGTCGCGAACATTTTTGCCATCGGCGACGTGACCGGCAAAATCCAGCTCGCGCATTCCGCCACCGCGCAGGGCATCGCCGCCGCCGAAAACGCTGTCCAGACGAAATTGCGCAAGCACGACACGATTGTCCCAAACGTAATTTTCACGTCGCCGGAAATCGGCACCGCCGGCTTGAGCGAGGACGACGCGAAGAAACAGAACCGCGCCGTGAAGACCGGCAAGTTCCGCTTCGCTGGACTCGGCAAGGGCATCGCCACCGGCGAGACCACCGGATTCGTGAAATGGATTGCCGACGCGACGACCGACCAATTGCTCGGCGCCGCCGCCGTCGGCCCGCACGCGACGGAACTCATTGCCGAGGCTGCCGCCGCCATTCGCGCCGAACTGACGACGGCAGAACTGGGCCGGACGATCCACGCGCACCCGACCTTCAGCGAAGCCTGGATGGAAGCCGCGCACGCGCTGCACGGCGAATGCATCCACGCCCCGCCCAAGCGGAAGTGAGGATTTAACCGAGGATTACACGGATTTCTCAACCGTGAAAGAACGGAAGGAACATGGAGAATTTTTTGCGTTCTTTTTGTTCTTTCGGGGCCATTTAACTTCGAAAAGCAGGCCCTGTTGGTTCAGCGCCCGCTTTCACATAATAATTTTGATTGGTGGCGAAAGCAGTCGTGCCAGACTAAATCAACACACCAAGAGAAACCGCCAAATTATCAGGCGACACAACATCGTTGAGAGCGGGACGGCGCATGCCCGTCACGGCATGTTTAAAAGTATATTGGCATATAGACGCCCTTGCATCGCCCACGCCTGTTCGGTATCGTTAAAGACATCCTCCACATTTTGCAGAGACGCCTGCTGGGCGCTGCCATCGGCCATGCCGAGATTGCCGGCGTCTTGATGAATATCAAGGTCTGTCCATGTCCAAGCTGGAAAATTTCCGGGGAAGCCCGGTTGGGGGTTCATTCCGGGAATTGCACCATTGGAATAAGCACCGTTCACCATGTTCATCGAAACGGCACCCGAGCCCTTGGGAATCGGCTGGCCGCCGGCGATTGTGCTTCCTATATTACGGTCCCCGAGAAGGACCATTTTCGGATATTTATCCGACGTGTTCCCCGAGACGAAATAACTCAAATTTCCGGGGCCGAAACCGCCCCAGTTCGTTGCCACATTACAGATGGCAGAACCCGATATCGTGCGAGAACCAGGTGTGTCGCTGGTGGCCGTAGCCGGGGAGATGTCAGCGGGGCACCAACAATTCTTGGGCGTGCTCAACTCGTTGGACATGACGCAAAAGACGTTGGTCACCCCGTATCCAGTCGGAGCGTTTCCGCCTGACTGGCTGGCGATGTTCTCCATCGCGCCCCATCTGGCCGTGCTGACGGCGGTGGGATATTTGTCGCTGTGGTCGCCTTCCCAAATTTTGAAGGCCAGGCCGACTTGTTTGATATTGTTGATGCATTGCGAGCGCCGCGCGGCTTGCTTGGCTTTGGCCAGCGCCGGCAACAGCAGCGCCGCGAGGATGGCGATGATGGCGATCACCACCAGGAGTTCAATGAGGGTGAAGGCTTTGGGGGAGGATTTAATATTTTTCATGTGGTGTTATGGTGTTAATTGCTTCGCGTGAGTATCGCTCGGGTTCCGGTCATGTCAACGATAAAAATTCATCACACAGGACGATTTGTTCCGTAATTTGCGGTCTTGTTCATGGATTTCGTGGGGCAAATATAGAACACGGGTTAAATTATTACCATCGCCAATTCTGGTGACACGGGCTGAAAAATACGGCCAATCACTCCGGAGTCACCGTCTCGCGCCACGGCGGCATCTGGCCGAGGTGTCTGGCCACCGCTTCCGTCCGCGATCGCACATGAAGTTTTTCGTAAATGTGGCGGATGTGGGTGTGAACGGTGGCGTAGGTCGTTTTTGTCTTCTCGGCAATTTCCTTGTAAAGAAATCCCTTCGCCAGCAGGTTCAGCACCTCGACCTCCCGAGGCGTGAGGCTTTGCGCCTCCGGCGACAACGGCGGCGTCTGCTGGAAAGACAGCACAATTTTGCGCGCGATGTGGCTGCTCATGGGCGAGCCGCCGGCATGAACCTCCTGAATGGCCGCGAGCAATTCATCCGGCGTCGTCTGCTTGAGCAGATAGCCGGTGGCGCCCGCGGTGAGCGCATCGAAAATATT
>OBLU010004434.1_pt1 | contig 12677 bp, 12 predicted proteins | sample 1518681 | NCBI WGS metagenome assembly OBLU01 (sample SAMEA3539304, study PRJEB22396) | soil metagenome | biome: tundra; feature: field; material: soil | place: USA | collected 2010-05 | depth 0.15 m | reverse complement strand
TCGAATTCGTTGCGTTCAATGTCGCCCAGATAGCCGGTCCCGCTCTGGGAGGCGTCCTGATCGCGCTAGCCGGGTACCGCTCGACGTACGTCGTCGACGCTGCCTCCTTCATGGTGTCGTTTGCGTTGATCACGCGGCTGCGGCCACCGGCCACCGCCAAGGGGGCAGCAAGTCCGGAGCGCGGGGAATCAGCGCGATTGCTAGATCTGGGAGCGATTCTCGAGGGCGCTCGCTACGCTCGCTCGCGCCCGGAGCTCGTCGGCACCTACGTTGTCGATATCGCTGCGATGCTGCTGGCGATTCCGTTCGCCGTGCTGCCCGCAATCGCGGCGGGGCACGGCGGTGCTTCGACGGCCGGCCTTCTGTTCGCCGCGCCGGCGATCGGCTCGCTGCTCGCGGCGCTCACCTCGGGGTGGACCCGCCATGTTCGTCGTCACGGCCGGGCGGTTGTGATCGCGGCGATTGGCTGGGGCCTGGGCGTCGCATTGTTTGGCCTCGCCGGATCGGTGGCGCTGGGGGTCATCTGCCTCGCGCTCGCGGGCGGCGCAGACTCGATCTCGGGCATCTTCCGCGCGACGATCTGGAACGAGACGATCCCCGCCCACCTCCGCGGCCGCCTCGCCGGCATCGAGATGCTTTCGTGGTCCTCGGGCCCCACGCTCGGCAACGCACGCGCAGGGCTGACGGCGTCTCTGTTTGGCGTGCGTCAATCAGTGGTCGCCGGCGGGCTGGCGTGCGTCGGCGCGTGTGCGGCGCTCGCGACCGCGATCCCCGGCTTCTGGCACTACGCGCCCGAACCTCGGGCGGAGGGCACAACCAGCGCGGCCGATGCCGACGGCCTGTAGGTCGATACCGAGCCGGGAGAATGCAGTGTCAAGGCCTGCTACGTGACACGCCCAAACACCAATGGTTACTTACTGGTGCTCTCCGAACCTGAATCGCCAATGACCGATGACCGACGGTTGCCCGCGCTCACGCCCGCTCGGACGCCGTCGAGCAGCGAGACGATTGCGTAGATCTCCCGTAGGTGAGGCACTTCGATCCCCGTGAGCTCGGCCAGTTCCAAGACCGCGCCCAGCAACGCCTCCAGCTCGAGTCGCTTGCCGGCCTCGAGGTCCTGGAGCGTCGATGTGCGGTGATCGCCGACGCGCTCTGCGCCCTCAAGTCGTCGTTCGATCGAGACCGGCACGTCGCAGTCCAGGCTCGTGGCCACGGCGACAACCTCCTCCATCATTTGAGCAGCCAGCGCTCGTGTTGGCTGGAAGCGGCAGATCTCGGCCATCGTCGCTCCGGTCAACGCGCTGAGCGGATTGAACGCGGCGTTTCCCATCAGCTTCACCCAGATCTGCTCGCGCAGTCTCTCTTCGATCGGGCACTTCAGCCCGCCGGCCGTCATCGCCTGCCTCAGCGAGCGACAGCGCTCGGTTACCGCGCCGGATGGTTCGCCGATCGCGAACCGGCGCCCTTCGATGTGGCGAATGACGCCCGGCGCCTCGAGGACCACAGCTGGGTAGACAACGCATCCGATCACCCGCTCGGGTGGGATCGCAGCGCTCACAGCGCCGCCAGGGTCGACGCTCTCGATGCGCCGACCATCATACGGGCCGCCGTGCTCGTGGAAATACCACCAGGGGATCCCGTTCTGTGCTGGCACAACCGCGGTGTCAGCTGCCAACAGCGGCCGCAGCAGCTCTCCGGCGCTCGCGTATGCGTAGGCCTTCAGTCCGAGAATCACGCAGTCGACCGGTCCGATGTCTCGCGGGTTATCAGTGCATGGAATGCGCACCGACCAGGTCTCTGCGTCTGTGAGCACCTGCAGACCGTCGCGGCGCATCGCTGCGAGGTGCGGCCCCCGTGCCAACAGGTGTGTTTCGGTACCGCCACGTGCCAGGCACGCGCCGACGAACGCTCCGATCGCGCCGGCTCCGACAACCGCGATCCTCATGTCCCCAAGCTGTCAGCGACCATCCGCCGCTGGATCTTCCCGGTGGCTCCCTTTGGGATCTGTTCAACGATGTGCACTGTTCGAGGCACCTTGAATGCTGCGAGCCGCTCGCTGCAATGCTCTCGCAGCGCATCAGACGTGACCGACGTGCCGAGCACGACGACCGCCTCAACCACCTCGCCCCACTTGGGGTCCGGGCGCCCGAAGGCGACCGCTTCGAGCACCGCCGGGTGAGCAAGGAGCGCCTCGTCGATCTCTCGTGGGGCGATCTTCTCGCCGCCGCGGTTGATGAGCTCCTTGAGACGACCCTCAAGGCTGAGATACCCGTCGGGCGACAGGCGTCCCAGATCCCCGGTCCGGAACCACCCGTCGCGAAACGAGACGGCATTGGCTTCGTCGTTGTCGAGGTACCCGTCGACGACTCCGGGACCGTGCACCGCCACCTCGCCGGCGGTGCCGGCCGGCACGACCTCCCAGTCGGCATCGAGTATGCGTACGTCCGCGCCCGCCGGTGTGCCCACCGTCCCGGGCCGGCGCTCGCGCGGTGGCAGTGGGTTGGTCGTCATCTGATGGGAAGCCTCGGTCATCCCATAGGCCTCGACGATCGGAACGCCCAGTCGCTCTTCGAGCGCCGTCCACAACGAGGGGGCCAGCGCCGATGAGCAGGAGCGTACGAACCGTAGGCGGTCGCCTTCGGTTTGAGGACGAGGTGGCAGCTTAGCCAGGATCGTGGGAACCGCCGAGAACCAGGTGACACCGTGAGCGCGTCCGTGCTGCCACAAGGCGCTCGGTCGGATGCGTCGAGGGACGACGACGGCGCCGCCGGCGCCAAGCGCAGCGAGCGTCGAGGCGACCAGTCCGTGGACGTGAAACAGGGGCATCAGGCAATACGAAACGTCGTCGGCGCAAAGCCCATAGCCGCGGGCAATCTCGCGTGCGGATGCGGTGAGGTTGCGCTGCCGAAGCGGCACGGCTTTCGGGCGGCCGGTAGTGCCGCTCGTGTGCAGCAGCAGCGCGACTGCCTCTGCGTCTGGGTCGGGCAACCGATCGATGTGCCCCGGTGGTGCATGCTGCAGCTGAGGGTCGCGGTCTGCGACCAGCGTGACGGCCGGCACGCGCAGCTCATTCGCCGCTTGCGCGCCTTGTGAACCAGTCTCCTGTCCGAGCACCACAAGCGCCGGCGTCCGAGAGCCGAGCAGCGCCTCCATCTCATGCGAATGCAGCTGCGGATTCAATGGGATCGCGGTTGCGTTGCAGCGAAGCACCGCGAGGAACGCAAGCACTGCGCCCGGCCCATGGTCGAGAACGAGCGCAACCGCGTCGCCCGGTACGACACCAGCTGCGGTGATCTGGGCGGCGAGACCATCAACCCGCTGCACGACCTCTTCGCCGCTCAGCTCCCAGCCCGCATCGGGGTCAACCAGCGCACAATCTACCGTTGGGCACAGGAGCGACGACACATCCGAGCGCACGTTAGAAACCTTGTCTCCTCGCGTCGCTCGCTGCACACAACGCCACGACACCGAGCTGCGCCCCGTCCATCCGGATCACGGCCACGGGGTTTGCGCTCGCATCACGCACGGCGGCACTCATATGAGCTCAGATCCCATGGGCGCATCGCTCTGCCACGGCCAGACGTCGCGCGCATCGCTAGGGTTTCACGCGTTCCCCGCTCGCCGGACCGCCGGACCGCCGGCATCGCGACGTCGTCGTGCAGTTCGAGCAGGCCCTCGCGAGCGATAGCTGGCGCTTCGTCGAGCCGTTCGGTCAACTCGATGATGGCGAAGGGGCCGATTTCATGTGCGCGCGCCACGCGCCTCATCTTAATGGTCGGACGGCCGCGACCGCGCATGCCGGTCGCCAGCCCTAAGGTGGAGAGCTCGTGCAGCTGCCCGCGCTGGACATGCACAACCGAGAGACAGCTAGCGGATGGGCGTTCGGCTTCAACGTCGAAAAGCCCCCGCGGGAGAGTTCCGGTGGTCGGCATTCGGTCCCGCGGGCGTGAGACGTGGACGGGCGGGCTCACGTCAGGAGGCGGAAGTCGCTGCACGGGCTAGCGCGCGTGAGCTCAACACGCCTATCGGCTCGATGCGCGCCCAGGTCATCCCCGGCTGCGGCACAAGCGACCCAATGGATCGTAAGGCAGGCTGAGGCGAGCAAGGTGCGGGTCTGACGCGGTCCATTCCGCCAAGAAGCTCGGCGGCGCCCTTGGCGATCGATGGACCCTAAGCGGCAGCCGCAAGGTCTGCTCGAAGCCCTCGGCAGTGTCGCGAGCCCCGTGCTGGACGCCAGTGAGCGTCCGTGGTTAGAGACGTCCAGCCTCAACGCAGCTAATCTGGACCGCATGCGGGCTATGTCCTCGCCAGTCATCGAGTGGAAGCCAGGGAGGCACAGTTGCATACATCACGGTCCGCAATGCCTCGGCGGAAGCGCCGCATGATCGCTACGAGCGTTGCGATGCTGGTGATAGTCGTCGGTGGCGTCCTTCTTGGAAGCGCGCGCAGCCCACGTGATGAGACACCGAGTCCCTTCGGTGCTACTACAACAAAACCGATACGCAATGGCACGGTACCGCTGCATCGCTACTTTTGCGGAGCTGGCGCCGGCTATCCCGGTATCCATTTCTACCAAACGGCACCATCGTCACCTGATGCTGGCTCTGCCCTACCGAGTGCTCCTGCTTCACCCACGCCGATGAGTGATTGCAGTCTTGAAGAGACCATAGGTTATGTGCTTCCACCGAATAACCCTGGTGTCGGTACAGTTGGATTTTACTTCTTCCCGAAGAGCGGCGCAGATAACTTCTACGATATAGCCGCGACTCCAGCGGCCGCGAATAGAATCGCGAACTTCCTTGGGACCAGCGCGACCCTCATAGGTTATGTCAGGCCACCCTCTGGTGATACCTGTCCAGTGTCGGATTCGGAGCCACTCTGGAAATTCTACACCGGCAAGTACGATTTCTATACTGTTACGCGAGCTGAGGTTTCCGGCTATCCCGTCATGAACGGTGGAGTTACAGCCTGCTTGTTTACCTCACCCGCCTTTGATCGGTTGCAGAAGAAGTTCTAGGGGAATCGAGCGTCTGATCATCGTCCCATGCTCGCTTGACACCGACCACGAGGCGGTGCTTGAGTCCAACCAGCGCTTCCCACGGCTAGTGCTACCCGCGACTCTGGAAGCAGCGACTCGCCGGTGATTGGCAAGACAATCGTTCGCGCTCTCCGCGCGCCAGGGCCCGCTCTCGCCGTTGTGCTGCTGCTGACCGTGGGCGGCGCCGCGCCCGCGGGGGCCGTGGCTCAGCCTCCGAGGATCACCTTGTACTTCGGGCTGAAACGCCCCGAGGCGCAGGCCCGCGCCGCGTTCTTCGCCGTCCAGCAGCCGGGCTCGCCAAGCTAGAGCGCGGCCACCTTTCGGGCGCTCGAGTAGTGGCGATACTTCCTGGGGGGCAGCGGGCGACTGAATCTGCCCGCGGGCATGCGCTCGCTGGTGCAGGACGTCCTGCCGACGTTCTCCCATTCCGCCAGTCCGTCGGGACATCCGAGTGTGGCCGCCAGGGCCGCGCGCGCCGTGCCAACGAAGCGGAGCGGCGCCTGGAGCCGCGGATGCGCCCAGGCCAAAGCGACCGGTGCGTTCAGCTTCGGTCAGGTGCGCCACGCCTACGGGATTGATCGGCTCGGCAGAGGCAGCGGTGCGTCGGTGGCGATCCTGAACCTGGGCGAAGGCGTGTCGCGCCAGGACATTGCCGACAACGCGCGGTGCTTCGGCTACCCCAGGTTTCACGTGCGGACGCTGCTGACCGACGGCCAGACTCATGCCTTCGGCCAGGGTACGTTCGAGCCCGAGGAGGACCTGGCGCTGGTCAGAGGCATGGCGCCGGGCTTGAATTCGCTCACTTTCACGCAGGCCTGGCTCTCGCCACAGCTCTGGTTCCTCGGGGCGTCGCAGGTGCTGGACGCTCTGCATCTACCCGACAGCTTCTCGATCTCCTACGGAGAATGCGAGAGGTCGACTCGCGGCGAGAGGTCGACAGCCACCACGCGAGCGGGCGCGAACCTGCTGGACTCGCTGCTCGTACGGCTGGGGCTGGCGGGAGTCGGCTCCTACGCTTCGGCCGGGGACTTCGGCTCGACCTGCGACAGGCAGTCGGTCGCGGGAGTCGCGTGGCCGGCGTCCTCGGCTTTCGTAACTGCTGTCGGAGGTACCCGGTTGACGCTCAATCGAGCCAATCAGCGTACGAGCGAGGTCGTCTGGAACGATCTGAAATGGATCTCGGCGGCCGCCGGCGGCGGCGCCGTGAGCACGGCTTCGGCCTGGGCTCCGCGACGGCAGCCGGTCAGCCGGCGGTCACGACATGCCAGGTGCCACCGAAACTTCTGATCCCCTGACCCTTGGTGGAGCCGACGTTGTTCCCGTCACCCGAGTAGAAGTACAGCGGATGTCGATCCAGCATCACCTGGTAGAGATTCCCCTTGACACGACGCAGGATCGACAGCGTTCCGGGCACGCCAGCCGCCTTTGGGGGTCTTACCCCGGCAGACCTGACCTCCACTGGCGGCCAGAGCTTCAGGCACTGACGAGTGACACACTGCAGGTGGGCCAGGCTCTCGCCGCTGAGCTCGTAGATCGTGTCGCCGCGGCGATCGACGACGATCGTCATCGACTTGCCCGCGACCGTTCGCTTGACGACGCCGAGCGAGCTCACAATTCCGGCCACCGCGCTGCCAGTCAGCAGCGCGAGCGCGCCAGCCCCAACAATCCCGATCGCGAACCTCCGAGCGCGCCCCGATGTCAGATAATGCAGCACCGTCTCCGTTCCTTCCTCTCAGTCGACGCCGAAGAGCGTACCGCGACACCGCCGGGCAACGGTTGCGATGTCGTTAGCCCGGGCCGGCGGCTCAAGGCGATGACCGGGATCACACGGTCAGTCTGATGGAGCCTCGGACGCTGCGGGTCCCCCGTCGCTTCGCCGCGCGGCTCCGTCAACGCTGCCCCGGTGATCGCCAACGGCAACGTCTACTGGGGATCGGGCTACGCCCATCTCGGCGTACCTGGGTTCACCGGCAACAACAAGTTCTACGCGTTCACGATCATCGGACGCTGAGACAACCGCAACGGGATCTTCCGCTGGCCCTCGCCAGCGGGAGATCGAGGCCGTGGCCGCCGAACCATCCAAACAGCTTCTGTGCACCGTGTCCGATGAGCAAGGCGCGGACGCCGAGTCGTCAGCAGCAGACGGCCGATCTCCATTTCTGCCTATCTTTCCTTTGGAGTCGCTTGTTGCTAGGGGATGTGGATCGCGAGCTTGCCTTGGGTATGCGCGGTCCCGAGGGCCTGCAGCGCTTCTCCGGCGCGGGCGAGGTCGTACGTGTGCTGGATGGGAACCTTGAGATCGCCGGCGTCCAGTAGTCGGGCCAGTCGCTCAAGGTTCTCCTGGGTTGGGGTGGCCATCACGTTGGTTCGTCCGGCGCTCTGGCCGGCTGCGCCGGTGGGCGAGGCGCCGCGTCCGCCGGCCTTCAGAGCTGCCGCGTAGACCTCGAACGCGTCGGGCGTGTAGGAGACGAGATCCAGGAGCGCGTCGATGCCGTCGGGATGGCGCTCGCGTACGGCCGCGGTGATGCCGACGTTGCGGTCGATTGGCTCGCTGGCGCCGAGGTCACGTAGATACTCGTCGTCCTCCGGGAGTCCTGGGGCGATGATCATGGCACCGGCCTGTGCGGCGAGCTGGACGGCGAAGCTGCCGACGCCGCCGGTCGCGCCGATGATCAGCGCCGTGTCGCCCTCGGAAAGCTCGAGCACGTCGATCGCGGTCATTGCGGTGACGCCAGCCAACGGAGCGGCGCCGGCCGCTGCGAGTGCCATTCCGGCTGGCTTGTGCGCGATGAACTTATCTTCGGGCACCGCGAGCAGTTCGCTCCAGCTGCCTTCGTGCACGGTCGGGTTGGCGTGCAGGATGAACCCGTAGACCTCCTGACCGGCGGCGTACCGTGTCACGGAGCTGCCGACCTGTTCGATGACGCCGGCGTAGTCGCGGCCGAGAACGACCGGGAACTCGTGCTCGACGACGCCGCTCAGCATTCCCGCGGCGATCGCGTTGTCGACCGGATTGACCGAGGAGGCGTGCACGCGCACGAGCACCTCGTTGGCGGCTGGCGTCGGGGCACGCATGTCCTCGCTCAGCGTCGGTGGGCGGCCGGCAGAGTCGATCGTGAACGCCTTCATCGTTGCCCGCCCTGGCGCACGAGGCGACCGCGGACGATCAGCTTGCTCGGCGCGCGCAGGATGCCGAGCGGGCTCCAGGTCATCCCGAGCTGGCGGTGGTCGGCCTCGGTGACTGCGTCGAGCTCCAACTGACCATCGACCCTGCGCACGGTGGCGTCGAGCTCCAGGGGGATGTCCTTGCCGGCGGCGTGCAGGTGCCCGCGGACCTTCATGACGTCGCCGTCGAGTGTGGCACTGTCGGAGACGAACCGAACCTGCCCATGGTGCTCGACATCGAAGAAGTCGGGCGAGCGCAGATGCGCGTCGCGCTTGGCCATCTTGGTGTCGAGGCTGTCGGCGTCGACGGTCAGATCCACGGCGGGATGGGCACCGAGGTTCAGCGCTCCCTCGTAGCGTTCGAAGTGTCCCTTGACCGTCATCAGGCCGTAGAAGTGGCGCACGTGGAACTCGACGCTTGAGTGCTCCTTGTCAAGGCGCCAGGTGCCGGTGGCGAGGTCCTCGGACGCAGGCGTGGTGGTTGAGGTGGGTGTGGTCTCCATGGTCTGGTCCTTTTCAGTGGTTGGCGGCGGCTGCGAGCACCTGCTCGATGTAGCGATGGAGTGATCAAGACAATATATTACCCTCAATGATTAGCGACGTTATAGTGTTGTCGTGGCTTTCGAGGTGAGCGGCCGACCCGCAGCGCCTAGCGTTCTCGAGGAGCGTCGCTCCAGCCCGGGGCTGTTGCTCGCGCTTCTTGGTCAGGACGCGATGCGCCGCTTGCGCGACGCGCACATCGCGCACAACCTCAAGCCGCGCCAGTTCCAGCTGCTCGGGCTGCTGCACGACAACGGACCGACGGGACAAGGCGAGCTCGGACAGACCATGGGCGTCGACCCGAGCATCCTCGTCACCCTGCTCAACCCGCTCGAAGCCGACGGATTCGTCTCACGCCAGCGCGATCCCGCTGACCGCCGACGGCACGTCGTCATCCTCACGCCCAGCGGAGAGCGCCACCTCGAAAACGCCGCCCAAGCCCAAAGAGAAGCAGAAGACGAACTCTTCGCCGGCCTGAACGGCGAGCAGCGCCAGCAGCTCCGCTCGCTCCTGATCGTCATCCGAGACACCCTCGCTCCCTCCGCGGCAGCCGACGCTTACTCTCGGTGCCACCAGCGGCGAGTGCTAACGCGCGGCCGCCCGCCAGCCTAGGCACGAGGAGACGAATGACTCTTGACGAGACGCTGCTGGGCGTCAGCGCAGACCACCGCGACGGGGTCCTCGCAACGATCAAGGCCAACGGACGCCCGCAGCTCTCAACCGGCCGCGAGCTCCGGCAAGTCCACTTCCCCCGCGTCCGCGCCATAGCCCTGAAGGCCGGCTTCGAACTGACCGCCGTGACACGGAAGCTCTCCCAGCGCCGGCGCCAGGGATGACCCACTCGCGACGACCGGAACAATGACCGAGGCTTCGACCGGACTGTCGGACGAGGCGCCCAGCCTCAACCTCAGTCACCGCCGTGTGCTGATCATCATCGGCGCGTTGATGCTCGGGATGTTCCTGGCAGCTCTCGATCAGACGATCGTCTCGACCGCGCTGCCAACGATCGTCGCCGACCTCCATGGCGCGTCGCACCTGTCGTGGATCGTCGTGGCATATCTGCTCGCCGCGACCGTCTCGACACCGCTTTGGGGCAAGCTCGGCGACCAGTACGGGCGCAAGTTCTTCTTCCAGGCGGCGATCGTCATCTTCCTGTGCGGCTCGGCGCTCTCCGGGTTGAGCCGCAGCATGACCGAGCTGATCGCGTTCCGGGCCGTTCAGGGCCTCGGGGGCGGTGGGCTGATGGTCGGTGCGCAGGCGATCGTCGGAGACATCGTCTCTCCCCGCGAGCGCGGTCGCTACCAGGGACTCTTCGGGGCGGCGTTCGGTGTGGCGAGCATCATCGGTCCCCTGCTCGGGGGCGTCTTCGTTGATCAGCTCTCCTGGCACTGGATCTTCTACATCAACATCCCGATCGGCGCCGTCGCGCTGGCGGTCGTAGCGATCCAGGTTCCGGGCAACCTCAGGCGCGTTCACCACGTCATCGACTATCTGGGAGCCGCCGTCCTCGTGTTCTCGGCGAGCCTCCTCGTGCTCTTCACAAGCCTCGGTGGCACAACCTATCCCTGGGGCTCGCCAACGATCATCGCCTTCGGTGTCACCGGTGCCGTACTGCTCGTCATCTTCGTCGTTGTGGAGCGACGTGCGATCGAGCCGGTGCTGCCGCTGCACCTATTCTCCAACCGGGGGTTCTCGGTCACGAGCCTGGTGGGCTTCATCATCGGCTTTGCGATGTTCGGTGCGATCACGTACCTGCCCGCGTTCTTCCAGATCGTGCACGGCGAGTCGCCAACGACCTCCGGTCTCCAGCTGTTACCGCTCCTGGTTGGCCTCATCATCTGTTCCACCGGATCAGGGATTCTCATCAGCAAGACCGGCCGCTACCGGGTTTTTCCGATTGCCGGCACCGCGCTCCTCACGATCGGGCTCTTACTCTTGTCGCGGTTGGGGGTCGGGACCAGCTTGACGGTCGCCGCGCTGTACATGTTCGTGCTCGGCGTGGGACTCGGCTGTGTGATGCAGGTGCTCGTGCTGATCGTGCAGAACGCGGTTCCCTACCCCGAGCTCGGAGTCGCCACCTCGGGCGCGACCTTCTTTCGGTCCATCGGCGGGTCGTTCGGTACCGCGATCTTCGGTGCCATCTTCTCGAACGTGCTCGTCGGCAACTTGGTCACGCATCTCGGCACCGCGAGGCTGCCAGCGGGCTTGTCGAGCGCGAGCATCACGCCGGCCATCATGGACAAGCTTCCGCATGCCGTCCATCACGGCATTGCCGCGGCCTACGCGGAGTCGATCCAAACCGTGTTCGTGATCGCAGCGCCAATCGGCTTGATCGCGTTCCTCGCCTCATGGCTCATACCCCAGGTGGAGCTCCGGCGAGTAGTGGGCGCATCTCCCGGCCCTCCATCGGACACCCCAACCGCACCCGACCTAGGAGAGCGTGAACCGTCTGGGCCAGACGAATACGCTGCAACGAAGACGAAGCCAATCGGCGAGATCTAGCGCGACCGGGTTCCCGCCCTCCGCGGCGGCACATCCGACGGACGCAAGACACAACGGCCGGCGAGCCCAGGTCACGGCGGGGTGAGAATCTCCCGTGGCATCTCGTGCCAGCGTTCATGCTCTTGACTACTACTAGTCGAGCGCCTGGCGAGGTTATTTCCGTTCGCCCTACATAACGCTTACTTGGTTCGGGCTTGCGACGTTCCGCGAAGACGTGAAATCGGTTTCAAATCGATCCCAGGTAGCTAATGGTCGACTCAGATCGGCGCGCCGTACGGTGACTCGGTCAGCCATGTGGTGAGCTCGTGGGCCGGGCATGGTTGGCTGAAGAGGTATCCCTGGACGCTGTCGCATTCGTAGCTGACCAGCAGGTTCATCGCGACCTCGTTCTCGACGCCCTCGGCAACGACGCTCAGACCGAGGTTGTGGGCGAGGTCGACGGTCGAGCGCACGATGACCGCGTCGTCGCTGGCGGCGGCGAGGCTCGTGACGAAGGACCTGTCGATCTTGATCTCGTCCACCGGCAGGCGCTGCAGATAGGCCAGTGACGAGTACCCGGTGCCGAAGTCGTCGATCGACATCCTCTCTCCCATGTCGTGCAGGCGGCCCAGGATCTCGGGGGCCACAGCTTCGATCAGTGCGCTCTCGGTGAGCTCGAGGGTCAGCCGGTCCGGCGCGGTGCCCCAGGCCTCGGTCAGCTCCGCCACGATCTCGGGGAGATTGCTGCCCGAGCGAAGGCTGTGGGCGGAGATATTGACGGCCATCGTGAGATCGACGCCCTGATCAAGCCAGATCTGCTGCTGGCGCAGAGCTTCGTCGAGCACCCATCTGGTGACCGGCTCGATCAATTCGGTGCGCTCCACCTCGGGCATGAAGCTGGCGGGAGCCAGTAGGCCATGTTCGGGGTGCTGCCAGCGGACGAGCGCCTCGACGCCGGAGATCTCGCGGGTTCGCAGTTCGATCTTGGGCTGGTAGTGAAGGACTAGCTCGCCGCGGGCGATGCACTGACGCAGGTCGTCCAGCAGCGCGAGCTGATGCTCTGCCTGCGTTTCGTGCGCCCTGTCGAAGACGGCGTGACCACTGCCGGTCCGCTTGGCAACATACATCGCCGCGTCGGCGCGGCGGAGCAGCTCGGCCGTGGTTTTGCCGTGGTCGGGAAACACCGCGATGCCAACGCTCGCCGACACGTGAACGACCTCGTCACGGACCTCGAATCCCGACATGCACGTCTGCTGGATCTTCCAGGCCACCGCCGCCGCCGCCGCGAGGTCGGTCGCGCCCCCGGGCAGGATCCCGAACTCATCACCACCGAGCCTGGCGATGGTGTCGTTCTGTCGCAGCGCGGCGACCAGACGCTCGCCGACCTGCTTGAGCACGGTGTCGCCGTGCTCGTGTCCGAGCCGGTCGTTGACCTGCTTGAACCCATCCAGAT
>OBLU010004433.1_pt1 | contig 12678 bp, 11 predicted proteins | sample 1518681 | NCBI WGS metagenome assembly OBLU01 (sample SAMEA3539304, study PRJEB22396) | soil metagenome | biome: tundra; feature: field; material: soil | place: USA | collected 2010-05 | depth 0.15 m | reverse complement strand
TATAAGCCGTCAACGCGGCTCCGCTGGTCAAGCTGCTTATATCCGAGGCGCTCAGTATCCCGGTGCCCTGTAGCGTCAGTGTTCCTCCCCTGCTTAAGTCGATCGCAATCGGTACGCACGAAAAGTTCCCGTCCGGGCACGTCGCGATCGCCATCCCCGGCGTCGCGGCCGCTGACGACTGCGAGATGGTACCCAACGCCACGCCTTCCCCTGTCCCGTTTGCCGAAAACAACGCGGGCGCCAGCGTCTTCAGCGGAACCGTTCCCGTTTGCATCGTCATACTCGAGCTTGTGTAGACCGTCAAAAACGAGGGCGGCGGATTTACTGGGCTGTAAGTAGGCGCATTGACGGTCGTGGGTATGTAAGCCTCAATCTGCGTGGGACTGCTGCTTAACAGATACAGGGGTGTCTGCAATCCCGTGCTGTCCGTTAGCACCACGCTGGCGCCGCCCAGCACTGTAGGCGCCCCGGTGGAGGGCGCCTGGGCCGCCGTCGCTAGCCCAGTACCATTGATAAAAACGAGGGAGCCGGAGGACACCGGCGCAATTAGCCTCGCGGCGGAGACCGTCGATACCCCAGCGTTTCCGTTGAGCAGCACACTAATCGAATTGCTGTTTCGGTTGGCGACGGCTATGTCCGGCTTGCCGTCGTTGTTAAAGTCTCCCACACCAACCGCGTCTGGTAGAAGCCCCGCCGGAAACGCTGTCGCAACCGGCGTGAACGTCCCGGTTCCGCTGCCGGTTAGCACCGAAACCGTGTTATCGGTTAGGTTCGTTACCGCAAGGTCCGGATACATATTGTCGTTGAAAATACCCCACCGTTAATCCGAAAGGTCCATTGCCAGTCGAAATCAGAGGAATCGTGGGCATATAAGCCGTCGGGCCGAAATTACCATTGCCGTCGCCGAGCAAAATCGAAACCGCGTTGATCCCTTCATCCGCTATCGCCAGATCGAGGTATCCATCCAGGTTGAAATCCGCCGTGACGATAGACGCCGGATAGGCCAACGGAGGCGCCGGCGGATTCAATACAGTTACCGGGAACGGCCCCATTGTGTTCAATGTGTAAGAGCACTGGGCGGCCGTGCCCAGGTAAACGGTGACCGTAGCGTCGGACTTGTTGGCGACGGCAAAGTCCGGGATGCCGTCCCCGTTGAAATCCCCAACTGCGACCGAAGAAGGGCGGTTCCCGACGGGAAATGCGGAGGTGCAGGCGGAGAATCCACCGGTGAAAAGCGCGCTAGCGCCGGAACTCGTGGCTACAGTCATGACAGGCGCCAGGACCGTCACGGTGTTATCCCCGAAGTTGGCGACCATTAAAATCGGGCTGCCGTTCAGGTTTCCAGCCGCGACGGATACCGGCGCCGAACCCACCGTAACAGAAGCGGCCGGCGTAGTGAATCCTCCTTGCCCATTTCCCAAGAGCACCGACACCGTTCCGCTGGCGGGATTCCCGTTGGTCTGGATTCCGCTGCCCTCGTTCGCAACCGCCAGTGAAGGGCACGACACGACAGCGGTACTACATCCTGCCACGCCTGCCGGGAGATAAAACACGGCGATGGAAACAGGATTCGTTCCCACTGCGTAACGCTGAGGGGGCATAAACCCGCCGTTTGCCATCCCCAACATAACCGTCACTTGATTGCTGGAAAGATCGGTCACGGCGACATCTTGGATGCCGTCGTTGTTAAAGTCCGCAACGGCAATCGAACTCGGATAAGCGCCCACTGCGAACGGGCTGGCCGGCGCTGCCGTAAATTGCGCGTGGCAGACAGAAGCAAGGATGAGACCAATTGCGATTAGAGTTAGCCGCATGGTTAGTAAGTATTTCATCCGCATCGAAAGATCCTTTCTTGTCTGGCCACCGAGTCCAGGCGACGCATGTTACCAGCGAACGCCCACTCCCGGCGCAAGGGTGGTTCCGCTATTAATTCCGAGGCCGTGAAGAACGCCCACTTCGGCGAACACCTTCATCCCGCCCAACGCCCGAAACGGGCCGATGTCGATGCCGGCGCCGCCGGCGAACGCGCCCGAATTGCCTCCGGTCACGCCGACAACAGGGCCGGAGGGTTGATAAATGACTCCCTCGATAGATTCGCCCGTTAGCTGGTCCTCTCGGCGCATCCAACCGTAGCCGCCAAAGAAGTATGGCTGAACTCGCCCTTTCGTGGCATAACGAAAGGTGGGGCCGAGCGTGGCGCTGAAGAACTTGGTTCTGCCGTTCGTGGCCGACAGCAGTTTCGGATTTTGCGGATTCGATCCGGCGGCTTCCACTGCCACTCCAGGCTGGAAGCCGGATTGGTTGAAGAGGAAGGTGGCAGTCAGATAGATGCTCCACCGGTTGGCGGAAACGGGCTTGCCCTGGTCATCGTATTCTTTCTCCGCCCGATAGAGCGCAATGCCCCCGCCCCCGTGTAGGTTGTATCCGCTCTTGAGGCCGCTCGCGTAATTACCGTAAAGCCCCGCCCACCCCCCGCCCACATCGACTGTGTATTTTGGCGAGCCTGATGCATCCTGTGCGCGGCACTGAAACGAAGCCGTGGAAAGCGCGCATGCAAGCAGTAAGAGCATCGGCCCTGCCCGCAATCCGCGCGGCATTGGAAAGCGCTGCCTTGTTGGTGTAGGATTCGATAACACAGCCGTCATAACTCCGGCGAAGCGTCGGGCGGAGTACCGAGGATCGGAGATCTTCATAAGCCTCATGCGTCGGAGCCTCATTTGGATGCCGCGGCTACCGGTATCGAATAGGGGACCAGGCTCTTGTCCAAGTACTCGACCACAACCACGATTCCCGGAGCCGCAAGCACCGTTTTACCTGTCTGCGGCGCGGTCAATTGGAGATTGAGTTTAGTATCCGAAACCACGTTGAACGGAAGCGCCTGGTCGTTATAACGGATGGCCACGACCTGGCTCATGCCGGTTCCAGAAATGGGAAGCGAGGTCTGGGCCACTGGAATTCCCGCGGCTGGCTGCGCCGTGAGAGAGCGCGCCGCCGGCGCCGGAGGCGTTGCAGGGCTCAAGGGTTGGATCATCCTTTGCCCTGCCCCGTACTCCAGAACCAGATTCTTATACTGCTTGACTTGGTCGTCGGTAAGACCGAAAGTGACCAAGGTGTCGGATAGAAAGTCTGGCTCGATGGCGGGCTCTACGAACCGCACGCTCGAAAGCCGCAAGCCCGAGATCGCAAAACGGTTGCTCGCCTTTTGGGGAGTGGCGGGAGGAGCCACCAAGCTCGCGTGGATTTGGTCTTTGTGCACGAAATCCACCGCGGGGGCAGGGTTGTCAGCGGCGGTAATCCCCGAAGGAGTGAATCTGAGCGTCGGAGGATCGGCAAGATCCGCGCCCGAGGTATAAATCGTGACTCCTGTGGTCTGCCCCTGCTTCAAGCCAGCGGGATCGATTCTGAGTACCGAAGGCTTCTCCGGGTGGGCTGTGAACTTGCCAGTGCCGATTGCGGTTTCCGAGCCAGTAATAACGATGACATCGGATCGTCCCGATGCGTCCGGTTTGATGGTGATCGGTACCCTCAGTTCGTTGGGATTGGATTGGCTCCATTTGACTTTGCCTGCTGAAATGGAAGGATTGCTGAACCACACAATCGATCCCGAACTGAATTTTGTCTTCGCGTCGCCGCTGATTTTGATCTCTGTGTCGCCCGAAGCCTTGTCCGGATCCACCTTGGTCACGTTTCGCTGGGCGCTGCCCACAGTGAAGACGCCAGATGCCGCCTTTGCGCCGGCGGCGCCGGAGATGGCAGAAATCGTAACAGGACCGGGGTTAGCTTTCTCTCCTATCACGGCGGTCGCCTTCAGGTGAGTGTTGTCCACATAGCTGTCGGAATCGGTCAGGAACTTGACGTTTTCGTCGCTCGAAATAAGCGCGGGCTTGTCCGTCGTGAACGCCGTGAAAGCGCCTGTGATCATAACGTCCGTCACAGTCTCTCCTCGCTGCCCGCTGGACGGACTGAAGCTGGCCAAAGCGGGCGTGCCGTCGCCAATTAAAAGTAGTCCCTTGCCCGTGATCGTTGTACCGTTCGCCCCCGGCTTGATCCCGACCGCGACATCGATCAAGCTAGGCCCTGCCGCAGTCGCAGTCGCGGCGGATCCAGCCCCGCCTTTCGGGGAGTCGCCCGACGAAGCGGCCGCCGTGATCGGCGTTATCGAACTGAGTGAGAACTCCGACGCTCCCGCTGCGGAACCAGGAAAGAACGGGATCGGATAGAGCAAGTTTTCAGCATAAAACACTCTAACCTTAGCAGGATCCAGAAATCTCAGCCAGGTGAGCGAGCGGTAGGTGGTCAGTAAGTCGTTCGAAACGACAACGGTCGCGTGATCCGGGGTTCTTTCGTAGTAAGGCGCATCGCGCAGGCCGAACACCTTGTTCCCGATTACGATCACGTCGGGGTTACTGGCATCATAAGGCAGCAACCCAGCGAGTTGAACGCGCACCAGAGAACTGGTGTCTTTGAATGGTTGAACGGTGACGGGATTGACGACGAAACTGGCAGTTCCGAGGGGTGTTCCGCTCGATGTTAGGGTAAACGTCCAGGTTCCTGGCGGAGCGGCAACTGGTATATGGAAGGTCAGGCGCACGAGATTCCCAAACCCCGCTAGCTCGACCTGCTTCTTGTCTATGCCGGGGCAAGTTGCGCCGTTTTGATCCCTGCAGTCGACGTCTGGTGGCGACTGTAACGCGTCCCCGGTTTTGTTTCCCAACCCGTCCCTGATTATGATTCCCAGGAACTCTGTGGTTAGAGTTTGGTCTGAGTTCCCCGATTTAATGGACAGGGTCAGCGGGAGGGGCGGCAGTAGATAGGGCACTAAAGAGTCAGGTATCTTTGGTGGAAGCACCTGCCACTCCGTTCCGTCCCCGTTTACGGTAGCCGCGCCGTTGGCGGCCAAATTGAGAGCTGACGCCAGGAATCGAATATAGCTACTGTTTTGTTCGAAATTCGAACTCGTCGCATCTTGAACGGCGCTGCCGATCCGAATCCGCGTACCTGGCCAATAAGCCCCTCGTGCCAGGACGCCCAGATTGCCATCCCCACTATCCTGGACTGACACGTCGAAGGGAGCAGGACTCGAAAAAAAACGGATCACAGTATCGCGCAGAAAAGGCTTGTCGATCCGGCCCCCCACCCGCCCGGTTCGCGCATCGTAACGTCGCCAACCCGTGAGGACTCTCGCTTTTAGTGCCGCCGGCAGGCCGCCGCTTATAGCAGTGGGTACAGATATTTGCGCAAACGTCTGCCTCATCCCGTCGCGAACCACCTTTTGCCCCAGGACCGGCCGAAATTGCCAGGCAAACGTCACAGCATGTGTGCCAGCGTCGCAGCCAGTGCTGTCGGCCGGACGCTCCATCGCCAAGGTATCTTGATCCTGAACCAGGAAGTAGCTTTGATGGCCGCGGAGGATGCTGCCGCCTAAGTTGACGACCCCGGCAATTGTCCCGCCGCCCCCAACGCTTGCGGTCTTGCTGACCAAACTCGCCACGTTGTACGTCTTCTCCTCGGGCAAGAGCAGGGCGAGTCTAACTGCTCTTTCTGGTTTATTATTTTCCTGATAATCTTTAGGGGCACAGACCGAGATCTGAACATCGGCCACCGCGCCTTGAAAATTGGAATCGGGTGGGACCGCGATCGAAATCGGAAAGCCAATGGTTTGTCGTTTCCTGGGGTCACCCTCCTCGGACTGGTCGTTGAGCGCCCCATGCAGCAGCAACTGAGTGTTGATGATTTGTAGACCCAGTTGCAATTCCTCGTTCAGGAAGCTTCCGGCCGAGACTGCCGAAGGACTGGGGAGCGTCGAGGCGGCTGGGCTGGATTGGGCCGGCGGCGTCGCTGTCCCGCCCGTAACAGCTACGCCGGTCTGACTCGCAGTCGCACCCTGCACCGTACCCAATTTCCCAGTCACGCCGGTGTCGAAGGCGTTTAATGCCGAAAGGTTCTTGTACGCATTATTGAGGAGGTCTTCTAGCGATTTTTCGTCGTAGGTCTTGATCTCCCCAACAGTGATTCCGTCGGGTTTGGGATCATCCGATTTCTTCCCCGTAGCAAACGGCAAGAGAACAAGCGCGGCTGCGCCCAGAACGGCTAGCCGAAGAAAGAGAGGTTTCACGCGTTTTCGTCCTCAGCTCAGTCGGATGTCATCGGAGAATTTGAGTGATATGGATGACTGCTTCTCCGCAATCCCATTCGAAGCCTTGAACAGAAGCCTGCTGCCCGTCCTTTCCCCGGAACGCGACATGAGCCGCGACCACGCCTTGTGTTGAACAGGAGTTGGTGTCCATACTCATGAGAACTCCATCCAGCCGGGCGTTGGGGGGCACGTCCTGCAGCGCCACAGTACCGGTGAAGACCTGTAAGGCTGGAGCTGGAGCCGCGGCCGCCGCCGCGGCAACGTTGGCGAAGCGAGCTGCCATTCGCGGCGCAGCTTTCTTGGTGGGCGAGCCTTTGGTCGCGACCCTTTTGACCGATGGGCTCTTCGCAGCGATTTTCTTGGTTGCAGCCTTCTTTCCAATCGCGGTCTTCTTGCTCGATCCGCTTTTTCTTTGGGCCATAGTGATCAACGCTCCCTTCAAACTCGAAATGTTCAGCGCCTGTGTTGCAACTGGGATTTCTATTTTGGCTCCCAGCTTCCAGTTATGTTACACCCAACCGCCAACTTTTAATCCTCCGAAGTGCAGGTTTTTTCTGGAGACCGTCTTTCGGCTCCGCCAAGCGCCCATTGAGCCCTGCTTAAGACCTCCGCCGCGCAGTTCGCCGGCCGTTTCGAGCGCGAGGCGCGGGCCGACCTCCGATGGCTTCCTCCAGCGTGAACAAATCGCGGTGCGGCTGGTCGAACTTGCCGCTCCACAACGACGCGCCATCGGAGACCCTCAACAGTCGCACCGTCACTCGCAATAACTCCGATTGGCTCTGGGATTTTCCTCCCTGGGCATTGACCTCCCCACCCTCGATTTCGACGGATCCATCACCGACGCCGCGACGATCGTCGGCGACGACAACCTGTACGCGCTTACTTCCGACTGGCGAACAAAATGGAAAGCCTATTCAATCCCCATGAGGCAACTGTCCTGCCAAACCACCGGCTCCGCTTCAAGTCATCTTATCGAAAGTGCCTCGGCGATCAACGCTCCGTCGATACCCTCTCTGTGGCTGTTGAAGCACTTCCGATGAAGCTTAAGGACTTGTGAACCGGGCTGGTTGAGCCGTTACTCTATCGATGCCGCATCAGGGAGGGCGCAATCACCGGGTATTTTCTGGGGAGGCTGCGGAATCGGGCTCGCGCCCAGGGTTCCGCCAAACTTGCGTTGCGTTGCCCTGAAATTCTTGTATATTTAATTGATATGCCAGACATCTCTTCCTTCACGGGGGTTATCGTGCTGGATAACGAGAAAGCGAGCAACGATCTGCTCCGCGTCAACAGCCAGGTTAAGTGGGTGAAGTTGTTCAGCGGCACTCCATCTCATCTATATGCCCTTGCACCATCCAGCGGACTGGCAGCTCTTCCGATCGCGCTGCTCGCCAGCGGAGTCAAGGACCCGCCGGATTCTTCGGCGAGCAGTACCGACACCGGCAGTCTTTACGCGATCAGCGGTTCGGGAATCAAGGATCTGACGATCTCCCTACCGCCCGGCGCGAATGACGGGATCAAGACCGACACTCTGCGCACCTTCTGGCTCCCCGACAGTGTGGCGAAGAACTTCAAGAGCATTGTGGTGCAGCCGGTCAGCGGCGCTCCGCTCGTTCTCGCCCTTCCTTCGGCCCCGTCCGCCGGCGCACCGGCCGCGGCACCGAAAGTTTCCATTAACCCGCAGAAGACGGGTATTGCCGCTACGACGAAGACCCTGAATCTTACGGGCACACGCATGAGCCAGGTCGTCGCCGTGGTGAGCGGCCTCACCCCGCTCACGTTCACTTCGTCCGACGACAAATCGCTCACTCTCGCATTGCCCACGCTTAGCCCGCCGGGTCTCACCTTGGTTTTTATTTATAGCGATAAGTCTCCGCAGCCTTATTTCATCCCGGTGGCCAACACTGCGGCCCCATAGGAGCATGTATGGATTCGATTGACGTTCCGATTTATCTGCAATCAGACCGCACGAGGATCGATGATGCTCTCCAAGAACTCCGGCGGAGAAAACGAGGTGGACTTCTGGTCCGCGGTAAGGATGAATGCCGCCTGCTGTTCGCGGGCGATTTGCTACGCGCGCGCCGCGATGGAATTTCGGCCGTGCAGAGAATTTCCGGTGGACAACCGGTGATGGTCGTAACCGAGGAACACGCCCGCTCCCATGGAGTTGACTTGCGAGACCTACAGCGCCGCCCGAGGGAGTTCGAAACCATGATGGAACATCACCAGCGCTCTTACGCGATCTCCGATCCCCGTGCGCCGAGCAGCGTCTCGCACGCCGTTCCCATGCTGGTGACGCGTTCTGAAGAGTTGGGCCGTTTTCTGCGCATGACCGGCGGGTACGAATGCAATGGGGATCCCAAACACTTTTTCCCGCAGCCCTATGCATCGGCTGGCGATGATTGTCCGCTCTATCCGGAATGCTCGCGGCCCGACGGGTCGATCCCCAAGGTGAAAGCGTCGATTTAGATGCCTCTTGCCACTCTTCTCGATCGCTTGGGCGGTCTGCTGTCGAAGTATTTCATCGTAGGTCAGTTTTTTCCGGCGCTGATTTTTGGTTTTTTGAATGCCGCCATCCTGTACGGCTACTCTCCCTGGTTCCGCAGGTGGTCCGGTACGCTGACATCGGCAACGCCGGCTTTGTTCAATTCGGTCGCAATATTGATCGGCGTCTCGGTAGTCGGCTATCTGCTCTCGTGCGTCAACGGCTATTTGCGAGAAGTCCTGGAGGGGAAGCATTGCCCCGCTTTTCTGGATCGGTACCGCCAGAAAATGGAGGCCGCCCAGCGCGCCCGATATAACGACATTCAGCAGGCCTATCGGCACGCCCGCGATGAGGCTTCCCTCATTTCCGACGCGAAACCGAAATGGACCAGCGACATGTCGGCCGCGGCGGTAAGAGCGATCGGCGCCAAAATCGATTTTAATGCTTATACTGGCGGAGAGGAAGCCGGAAAGACAATTAATAAAATGCGGACCTTACGGGACGAGGCCATGACGGTCGATTCGGCCACCCTGAATGAGGCCGTAGCGTTGCTGTGTAAGGAACTGGCCAAGAATAATATTAGAAATCCTTCTCCCAACGGATCCAATCGGCTCTCCGAGGACCGGCGAGAACTCTTGAACCTGATCGATTACGCCAAAGATGCCTGGTCGGCTCGCGAACTTCAGAAATTCAACCAGAGCGCCCGCTTCGGAATCGGCGATATAGCGCCCACTGCGCTCGGGAACGTCGCTGCGAGCATGCAAGGCTATGGGATCACGCGCTACAACATCAACCTAGAGACGTTCTGGCCCCGCCTGCAACCCGTCCTTGCCGCAGCCAACAAAGACTACTACCAGGGTTTGCTCGACTCGAAGACCCAGCTCGATTTTCTCATCGCCTGCTGCTGGTTGAGCGCGATTACCGCCGCCGTCTGGGTTCTCTTGCTGGCGGTAACCGGCGGGCCCTGGTGGCTTTTCCTGATCGTAGCCCTGGCCGGTCCCTTGGCGGCCGGCTTTTGTTACGAACTCGCCGTGGAAAACTACGTTGCATTCACCGAGCTGGTGCGGGCCAGCGTAGACCTCTATCGCTTCCAGTTGCTCCAGCAGTTGCACATTGCCCTGCCGGGCGGCATTCGCGATGAGCGTGCCACCTGGCAGGCCTTGCAGCGGCTTTCCACCTACGGACGGGAGTCGGTGGATCTTAGTTATCAAAACGATCCGAAGGGCGGCAACAGTTGAAACTGGCGTTGTCGTACCTCAGTGCCGTGATCATCGTGACGGTTCTCCTGTTTATCTATGGCGGGGCTGGGCGCGATCACAAGGAGAAAGCAATGAGTTGGACGGAACTCGATCCGGTGGAAGTGAAAGCCAAAGGCGATGGCTTGTGGACGTGGGCTTACGACTGGATTGACGGTCCGGCGTTAATCATGTTCGAAGCGGATGGCGAGTGGCAGTATTCACAGGCCTCCAAGGAAAGCACAGCTGATGGCGACCTCAATGCGATGATCTGCTCCCGGAATTGCCTTATGCCGGACGCTCCCGTGGGCGCACTGCTGGCCAAAATCGGCGGCAGCACGGCCGGCGTCAAAGACGGCAAAGTTTTTTTGGTGGGGCGCAAGGCGCTTGTTCAGGTCGACCAGGGAGGCCCGCTCCTGCTTTCCATCAACGACGAATTGACCGGCATGGGCGATAATTCCGGCTCGATGAAGGTGAAGATCGCGGTAAAGAAATTGCCTCCGGCCACGCAACAGAGCGCCGACCAATCATCGCAGGCAAAGCAGCAGGCACAGCCGGCGCCCGGCACCGGAAACGCCGTGGTAACGCCCCCGCCCTCGAGCGCTTCGGCGCCGAAGCTGGGCAGTGGTCCCAGCGGCCCTCCGCCCATCGGGACGCCCGTGCCCAAGACCGGGAACTGAGCACTGCGGCAGGTCGACACATCTCCCACACTTCTCAGTTGCTGGCTACCATGAAACGGCGCCCCATAGATGTGCCTCGCGCGGAACCAGATCCCGAGATATGACGTTCGAGAACGGACCGTGTCGGTACCGAGAAGTGTGCGTCCAGCGCCAGATGGACGGCGTCTTCCGTCCAATTGAACCGAGCCTGTTCCTAAACGCTTGGCGACCAGGGAGGATCTACTGCTCAGGAACGCCGGTTTGGGGCCGCTGCCCGGCCAAAGTCCGAGATGGCCACAACCCAGCCATGTGGTTTCCCTGGACGCCGTTTACCAGAAGGACCCATCTTCCACCGTTTATCCCGGACCGGCTTGCTCCGCGCGAAGTTTTCTGGGGAGTGCGATTTGTGTGGATCGTGTGCCGACGCGCGCGGCTCAGTAACGAGCAACACGTCAGAGCGGCGACCGCGAGGGAGCGGACGGTAGTATTGGTGAAAACGCTCTATATATAGCCGCTCGCTTCCACGACTCGGTATCTCATAGACAGAGGCGCTCCAAGAGAAGGATACTGGCCGAATGGGAGGTGCCATATGCCGCAATTGAAGAGGTCTGAAGAGAGCCACGTTTCATCGGCGGTTCTTAAACACGGCTTCACTTCATACGGTTCCGGAATCCGATCGATAACGCGATTCGGTTCCTCCGGGAACATGCCCGCTTAGGCCGTCGTCACAAGCGCTCTTTCGCTAAGGCCTCGCAGCCATCCGATAAGCGCGTCGTGCGCACGCGGGTCGTCGTAGATGCTGTGAGCAAGTGTCCCTTCAACTTCGGGAACCAAGATCCGGTCTCGTTCGAGCAGCACGAGCGATCTCAACCCGGAAGGTGTTGCTTCTGTATTGATCTCGACTAGTAGAGCGTGCATAGCTCCGATCCATCCGCGAGCGAAACGTCCGCCGACCTCCGTTGCGTCATTGGGCACCGTTCCGACGGAAATAATCCCCAAAACAGTCGCAATTGTCAGTGACACCAACACTACCCCGTACAGGAGGTGGTCAAACCAGTTGGTTTTCCAGACTACTGTCGAGAGCGCGGCGCTCCCGAATATCGCTATAAGTAAGAAGTTGAACCTGATGAAGATGTCCGGATGAACCGCACTAAGGCCTATAGCCAAGATGAGGACCGGAATCGTGAGCCACCAAAGAACAATAATCCCTCTGGGGAGTGGTCTTCGCTTGAAGTGCAGACCGAAAGGTCCTTTCTTGTTGCCTGCGGAGAAGTGGGTGAATGCCTTAGATGTTACCCAAGACAGGAATTGTGAGGTACCTAGGAGCAGAGATGCTTCATCTCCGACCGCACGAATGATTAACAGATCTATTTCGGAGGATACACGTGCCGTCGCAAGATCAGCCATCCGCTTGGCGCTCCCACTGAAAGCCTTAAGGCTATGCTCTAGGATCGCGCCCGCGACGATTCCTACAAAGGACGCTATGACGCTTGGGACGATAAACCACCACCAGCCATGCCGGGTAGTCACGCCAGTGACCCAGAGCAGCAGCATTATGAATCCGAAAACTGCCGTTTTCCAGTTTTCAGCCTTGAAGGCCTCTGTATCTCTGACGCGCGCATGCAGGAATGGAGTTGCCAAACAAGCGAGTCCAGACACGTTATGGCCGGGACTTAACCCCTGCAGCGCATAGCATGCCACGTTGCCGCCGTGACTGTGTGCTACCAGGAATTGACGAGCGTGAGGATGTGCGACTCGCAGTTTCTCTATGTGGTCGCAAAGTCCTTCAGCAGCCGCCCATCGGTCATAGAGCGAGTTCCCCCCCGACCATGGAAATGGCTTGATTTCCAGGCGCTCACGGAATGCTTTAATCAAAGCTGTGCGATGCGTCGAGCCTTCCTTAACCCACAATGCGTCGTGGGCATAGGTTCCATGGATCAGGGTCACTACCAAATCTGGTTCCGCACCCAACTCACCGAATCGAAGTCCCGATAGCGCACTGTCACGCTCGCGCTCACCCAACGCATTTTCGAAGGTAATTTCGCCCGTACCACGCTTCGGACTCGCGATGAGGGCATCACCTTCGGCTTTAGTCAAGTCGATCGACATTCGATTCTGCGCCCCACGACAGACCTCCAGTCTACACGGGAATGTCGCGCTGCGCCG
>OBLU010004432.1_pt1 | contig 12679 bp, 8 predicted proteins | sample 1518681 | NCBI WGS metagenome assembly OBLU01 (sample SAMEA3539304, study PRJEB22396) | soil metagenome | biome: tundra; feature: field; material: soil | place: USA | collected 2010-05 | depth 0.15 m | reverse complement strand
GCCGGGCTGATCACCAGCTCGCCGGCGATTTCCTTGTTGGACAGGCCCTGGGTGATCAGCAGCACGATCTCGTGTTCCCGCGGGGTGAGCGGTGACAGGGTCCGGTGGGTGGAACCGCCGTCATGCCGCGGGCCACTGACGGTGCCCGAGCGCGCCTGGCCGGACCGCTCAGCCCGGCCGGGCCCGGCGGGCTCCCTGGCGGCCGGTACCGATGTTGGCGGCCGTGATGCCAGTGCGTACCGGGCGGCGTCATCCACCGTCATCTCGCGCCCGCCGGCGAACAGGGCGTCGGCGGTCGATGCGCCGAGCCGGTCGCGGGTGAAGTCAAGGACCTGCTCGATTTTCGGACCGACCACGGCCAGGTGGCCGAGGGACTCCCGCAGCTGGCAGGCTGCACCCGCCAGGGTGGCGGCCTGTTCGGGCTGCTGCTTGGCTACCGCCAGGGCGGCGAACGCCTCCAGCCCGCGGGCGATGCCGAGACGCTGCCCGCACATCTGGTTCAGCCGCAGGCCTTCCGCCAGGCTGTCGTGGGCCAGGTCAAGCTGGCCGCCGGCGAGCGCGATCCACCCGATCCCGGCCTGGCAGCGGGCGATCTCGGGCCAGGCGTCGAGCTCGGCGAAGATCTCCATGGCGTCCTCGAAGTACCGCACGGCCATCTTGTCGTCGCCGCGGGCCCGCGCCAGCGACCCCATGCCGGACTCCACCATGGCGACACCCCAGTGGTTGTTGTCGCGCAGCACCTCAAGCCCCGCCTCGTAGGCCCGCTGGGCCGACTTCAGCTTGCCCTGCCGGACCGCGATGGCGGCTTTGGCCGCGAGCGTGATCCCGGTCTCCCAGTCGTTGCCCGACGTCTGCGCCGCGGTGATGGCCTCCTCCACGTAGCCGACGGCATCGGCGAGCCGTCCGGCTCGTGCCGCGGCCTGGCCCATCACCCGCAGCGCGACCGGGACGGTGAAGTCGTCGTCATGGGCCCGGCTCAGCTCCAGGCTCTCCTGCGCGCTGCGCAGCAGCGTGTCGTACTCCTGCAGGTCGAAGGCGATCTCCGCGCGGCAGGCCAGGGCGCGTCCGCGTATGCGCGGGGAGACATCGCCGTGCTCGGCGGACAGGAACCGGTCGAGCCAGGTGGCCGCCTCGCGGGCGTCGCCGTGCGGTACCCACATGTTGCGCAGCCCGGCGCACAGCCGCAGCCCTTCCTCCGCGTGCCCGTGGGCCAGGCAGGTGGCGAGCGCGATCCGGAAGTTACCGTATTCGGCGATGCCGCGGCGGAAGGTGGCCCGGCGCACCGGCCAGGGCGGTTCGCCGCGGTTGAACATCCCGCGGGCGGTGTCTTCCACCAGCGCGAGGATGCAGTCGCGGTGCCGCAGCGAAAGGCCGGACTGCTCGCCCGCGGCGGCCAGCCGCTCGGCGGCGTACTCCCTGATCGTGTCGAGCAGCCGGTACCTGGCATCGCCCGCGGCCTCGCCGTCCAGGACGACCAGGGATTTGTCGATGAGGGAAATGAGCAGGCCGAGGACCGCGTCGGCCGGGATGCCCCCGGCTGAGGACACCGGGTCGGAGCACACCTGCTCGGCCATGTCCAGGTTCCAGCCGGAGAAGGTGGCCAGCCGGCGCAGCAAGATCTGTTCCGGCTCCTCGAGCAGCTCGTAGCTCCAGTCCACGGTGGCCCGCAGCGTCTGCTGCCGGAGCGGGGCGGTCCTGTCACCGGAGTCGAGCAGCTGGAACCGGTCCCGCAGCCGGCCCGCGATCTGCTCGACCGACAGGGCCCGGACCCGGGCCGCGGACAGCTCGATGCCGAGCGGTATGCCGTCGATCGTTCGGCACAGCCGGACCACCGGTGCCATGTTGTCCTCGGTCAGGACAAAGCCGGGCCGGGCCCCCGCGGCCCGGGCCGCGAACAGCCGGACCGCCTCGTGAGCGGCGGCTTCGATGCCGGTCACGCCATCGGGCGGCAGGTCAAGCGGCGGCACCCGCCAGACGGTCTCGCCGCGGACGCGCAGCGGCTCACGGCTGGTCGCGATGATCCGCAGCCACGGGCACCGGGCCAGCAGGAGCTGGACCAGGGTGGCGCAGTCGCCGACCTGGTGCTCGCAGGTGTCGAGGATGAGCAGCATGTGCCGGGAGCGCAGCGCCTCGGCCAGCGTCTGCGCGAGCGGCACGCCCGGTTCCTCGCGCACCCCGATCGCGGCCGCGACGTGCTGGGCGACGGGGCCATGCCAGTCGGCGAGCTCGACCAGCCAGGCCTCATCGAGGTCACAGGGAACCCCCGAGCTCTCAGGCTCCCCGCCGGGACCCGCGATCACCAGGCGGGCGAGCTTGACCGCCAGCCGCGTCTTGCCGATACCGCCGGGGCCGCTGAGGGTCAGCGCGCGCACTTCGCCCAGCAGCCGGGCCAGTTCGGCGAGATCGCGCTCACGCCCGATAAAGCTGTTTGGCTCCGCTGGCAGGTTGCCGCTGAGGAAGGCGGTGGCGGACGGCATCGGCCCTCTGGGATGTCACGCGTGGCGGGGGGACACGTCAAGTCTCTCACCGTACCGTCTCGCCCGCACCTAAGGTGATCAGTTGCCGGGCCCGATATCGCCGGCGGAGATGATGACCGGGATGGCCTCGGTGTACCTGACCCGGCCGAAATACATCACCTTCACCAGCGCCCACCACTGCGACCCGGGGCGCTCAGTGGCCGGCACGGTCACCGCGAACCGCAGGGTCGTGCTCGCCCGCGGCGCGGCGCTGAAACCCCGCGTCCACGGCCCGAGCAGCGGCCAGGTGCCGAACGGCGAGACGAGCTGAGCCTCGCCGTGCAGCTCAGACGCCAGCTGGTTGGTCAGCAGGACCAGCAGCTCGCCGTGGCCGCCCGGGGCCAGGCGCAGCTCAGGCGTCAGCATGGCCAGGTCGACTTCGGCCGCGCCCGCACGGTAATCGTCCTGCATCCGCTCGAGCGTCTCCTCGGCGGACAGGTCCGGATCGGGCCAGCGGGGTTCTCCGACCGCCACCATGACCGTGTCCTCGGTGAGGTGGCCGAACTGGTCCCGGATCCGCGCCGCCACGAAATAGCGGCCAGCCGCCGTCCCTGGCGCCGCCCGCACGGTCAGGTCCCAGGCCGCGTACCCGCCGGGCGCGAGGTCATACGCCAGGTCCCGGTCCGCGGTGACGCTAATCCCGCCAGGGGCGGACAGCTCCGCCGTCCCCGACACGGGTTCCGCGCCGCAGCCCACCGTCAGCGTCAGCGCCGCCGGCTCACCGCCGGCTGAATCGCCGCCAGCCGGCTCGCCGGGATGGGGCAGGGCGATGCGGGTGGGGGACAGGTGCACCGCGACCGGCAGGTTCCCGGCCGGCGCCGGGCCCTTCCCGTGCAGCCAGTACCGGGTGTGCACCGGCTGGGCCGGTTCGGCGGGCGCTACCGGATCAGCGGTGGCGGGCGCCGGCGAACCCGTCCGCACCACCAGGGTCACCGTGCCGAAAGGCGGCATGGCGACCTCGACGGTCCCGCCTTCGACGGGCAGCGGAGCGCCCTCGGACTCCTCGAGCAGATCGGTGAGCCACGCCGCCGAGATCCCCGCGGCCAGCCGCACGCGCGCGGTCGTGGCCTGGCCCGCCGTTTCCCGCAGGCGCACCGTGACCGCCATGCCGCCGTCCGGGCCATCCGGCGCTCCCGCGGTCGCGAGCGCGCCCACCCGTCCCGCGGCAAGCGGATTGCCGCGCGGCTTCACCGCGCTGAGCATGACGTTGGCCGGCTCCACGGTCAGCCGCCCGGTCGCCGCCGCCGCGGCCGCGCCGCCGTCGGCTGGCGCCGTGGCGACTGCGGTGACCAGCTCGTGGTTGTAGTCCTCGGCGCTGAGGTTGAAGGCCGCCGCGCGCCAGTCACCCCGGCCCGAGGCCAGCGCGTACTCGAACGTATGGCTCCAGTGCTGCCAGGCGAAACTGCTGCCGTCCGGCGCCGTCCGGCGGTCGCCGTCGATCCAGATGCCCGACGGCCACGCGCTGCACGACCGCATCAGCGACATGTGCAGGGTGCCGTCGGGGGTGACCACGGCACCGGGCGTACCCCGGTTCAGCAGCGCGACCGACCGGTCGGCCAGCGGCACAGGCGGCAGGTCCCCGCCGAGATCACCGCCGCCGAGATCACCGCCGCCGAGATCACCGCCGACCTCACCGGGTTCGCCGGCGTCCACCAGGGCATCGGCCAGGTCCTCGGTCAGGGCCGCCACCGCCGCCGCCAGCTCGGCGGGTCCGGTACCCGCGATGATCAGCACCGGCAAGTCGCTGGGCCCGCGCACGTCCGCGTCCGGCCCGAAGGCGTCCTCCCGGCGGCGCGCGGCCGGGACCCACAGCCGTGCCGTCCCGGCCCCGCCCGCCAGCCTGGCCTCCAGCGCCTTGGCGTAGCCGGGCCCGGCGGCGGCCAGCACCTCGGCGGTGAAGCCGTTCACCTCGGGGCCGCCGAGGCAGATCCTGACGTCGGGCAGGTTGGAGTCCGCGTCGATCGCGCCGTACCTGGATCCTTCGGCCTGGCTGCACGTCGCGGTCACGCCGGCCGCCGCCAGCGCGATCATCAAGTCCCTGATCACGCTCCGTAGTCCGTTCGGAATATCCGCGCAGACCACCTCGGCCACGCCGATCGCCTGCATCAGCGGGCCGCGGTCCGTGGTGCGGACCCGCGCCGTGGAGCCGAGCCCGAACCACTGATGCGCGGGGTTATCCAGGGTGTACCAGTGATCAGCCGAGTCCACGTCCGCGGCCCCGAACGACCGGCCGATCACCGCCGTCGCCGTCTGGTACAGCGGCAGCCCGCCGCGCACGTCGGCGGGGAACCGGACCCGGAGCAGCCGGTCGCGCCCGCGGTACCCGTCCACGTGGGTGCGGAACTCGACCCGTTCCGCGCCGTCCCACAGCAGCGTCTCCTGGGTGACCTCGAGCCCGTCGAGGGTGAACGAGGCCACCAGCCGGGATCCCACCGGGCACCGCTCCGCCCGCACCCGGGCCGGCCCCGCCGACGAGCCGGTTCCCGGCCCCTTGGGGGACAGGTGCCACGGACCCTCCCCGTGCCGGGGATGCTGCGCGTACTCGTCCTGGATCACCAGCTCATTGCCGGGGCCGGCCAGCACCGATGTCCCGGTGCGCTTATCGGTGACAGACACCGTCCCGCCCCGGTCCTGGTCCGCGGTGACCAGGTACGCGCCATTCTCGATGGCGGGCAGGCGGCCCGGCCTATCCGGGTCGGCGCCGGTGACTTCCCGCCAGCGGCTGTCCTGCCCGCCGGGCCCGGCGGGCACCGCCTGGTAGGTCACGGACCCCAGGGGCGGCACCGCGCGGGCCGCGAACGTCAGCGTGACCTCCGCCAGCGACCCGTCGTCCCGCCGCCGTGTTCCCTCGGCGAGCGCGGGCACCGGCTGCCCGGCGCCGTCCCGCAGCTCCAGCCACCGGGTGCCGTCGTCAGGGACCTGGACCGTGACCCTGGCCATCCCGTCCCGCGCCCGCGCCAGCCCGTTGACCACGCTGACGGTCAGCCCGGGACTCACCGGCCCCCCGGCCGGCCCCCCGGTCAGGTGCGCCACGGCATCGCGGCGCGCGGCGGAGCCGAGTTCCCACGCCTCGCGCCAGCCGCCCGCCAGGTCCAGGTACACCTGGTCGGACTCGACCCCGGTGATGGCGTCGTGGTGGGCGCCGTACGCCAGCAGCCGCCAGGCCCGGTCCAGCGCCACGTGCGGGAAAGGTGCACCGTCCAGCCAGGCCATGGTGGCGAGCCGTTCGGCCTCGATCACCACGGTCTCGATGGCCCGCTGCGCCTGCTTGGTGTCGATGTAGGAGACGTCCTTGCCGGTGTACACCGGGCCCATGTCCCTGGTCTGCGGCGTGATCCAGGCGCCCGGGCCGCTCGGCGGCGAGGCACCGGCGGTCACCGCCGCGAAGAACTCGGCCGGTACCGCAGTGGTGAACCTGGGCCACACGTACCGCTGGTTCCAGTCCCGGTGGATATCGGTGACCCACCGGGCCGGGATGACGTGGTCCGCGCCGACCGGCAGCATGACGTTACGCGTGGCGGCGACCTGGGCCAGCGCCCGGAACTGCCCGTACGCCTCGAGTTCGGCGGCGGCCAGATCCGGCAGCGTATGCAGCTTCCAGCCCGCGCTGTAGTGCTGGGCCATGTAGGAGGTGAGCAGCCCGCGGCCGTCCGGCGAGAGCCACTCGAACTCGCTGCTGAACTGCATGCGCCGGTTACCGCCACCTTCGGCTCCGGACGGACCCCACTGGTGAAACGGCCCGCGCGCCCACGCCGAGGAGGTCAGCCCGGCCGCCGCCATCAGGCCCGGATACCCCGGATCATGCGCGAACACGTCGAGCATCCAGGCGCTCCTCGGGTCGCCGCCGAAGACGTCCCGCTGGAACCCGATGCCGTAGACGGCGTTGCGGATGGTCGACTCGGCCCCGGTCAGGTTGGTGTTCGGCTCGTTGTAATTGCCGCCGACGATCTCGACCCGGCCTTCGGCCATCAGCGCCCGCAGGTCCTCCCGGTCCTGCGGGCAGGCGTCGAAATACGGCTTCAGGTAGTCGAGCTCGGCCAGCACGAACTTGTAGTCGCGGTCCTTCCTGGCCTTATCCAGGTGGGCGCCGACCAGCTCGAACGCGCTCCTGACGTCGGGTACCCGGCCCTCTTCGTCGGGCAGGCTGAGCCGCGCCTCGGTGAACTGGCCCTGGGTGTTCCACCAGATCGGGTCGTAGTGGAAGTGGCTGACCATCCACATCGTCCAGCCCGGCTCGGCGACGGTGATGTCGGCGTCGGTGTGGACCCGGGAAGCGCGCCCGGCCTCGCTGCCGACCGCCACCGTCACCCGCCGGGTGCTGCCCGGCTGGTACGGCGCGGTGACCTCTACCGGCACTTCGAAGGCTTTTTCCTCGCCTTGATGCAACCCGGTTATGCCGAACGGACCGTGGTCTCTCAGCCCAGGCCCCTGAATGTGCACGGTGGCGGACATGGCCGGGGTGGTGAGCATCCCCGGCCCATCGTTCACCAGCGTGACCCGGATGACCTGCAGCGGGCGCTGCGCGGTTCCCACGAACAAGTCTGTTGATTCAACCCCGGCGATCCGCATCTGCCCATCGTTACACGTGACCGCCCGCCGATCACAGTGCGGGACGCGTCACGCCGGGCGAAGCCGGCGCGTGAACGCGCGCGTCGCGGCGGCCGGGTCGTCCGCCTCGGTGATGGCGCGGACCACGACCACGCGGGTGGCGCCGGCGGCGAGCACGTCGCCGAGCCGGCCGAGGCTGATGCCGCCGATCGCGAACCACGGTCGCGCGGGTGCGGTGCCCGCGACGTGGGCCAGCAGCCCCGGGCCGGTCGCCGGACGGCCCGGCTTGGTCGGCGTCGCCCAGACCGGCCCGGCGCAGAAATAGTCGACGTCCGGCTCGGCCGCCGCCGCGCCGGACTGGGCCGGGCTGTGACTGCTCCGGCCGATCAGCACGCCCGGGCCCAGGATCCGCCGCGCGACCGGAACCGGCAGGTCATCTTGCCCCAGGTGAAGCACGTCGGCTCCGGCCGCGAGCGCTACGTCCGCCCGGTCGTTCACCGCCAGCAGCCGGCCGTGCCGCCGGCAGGCGCCGGCGAACACCTGCAGCAGCGCGAGCTCCTCGCGCGCCTCGAGCCCCTTCTCCCGCAGCTGCACGATGTCCACCCCCGCGCCGAGCACGGCGTCGAGGAACTCGGCTAGGTCACCGGAGGACCGGCGGGCATCGGTGCACAGGTAGAGCCGCGCGTCCGCCAGCTGCCCCCGCACATCGCTCGTCATCGCGCCCTCCAGCTCGTTGTCCGGGCTCCATCATCGCGCGGCCGCGGCGGGGACGGCGCCGCGGCCCCTTCGCACCTCTCCCAGCTGATATAGGGTGAACTGCCGGAAACAATTCCGGCCACGGGAGCCCGGGAGGGCTGAGAGGGAGGCCGAGGGCCTCCGACCGTCGTACCTGATCCGGGTAATGCCGGCGAAGGGAGCGCTCATTGGCCGTGACCACCGATGTCGTCGTGGCGGGCGGCGGTGTCATCGGAACCGCGATCGCGTGGCGTGCCGCGGCCGCCGGGCTCCGCGTCGTCCTCGTCGACCCCGATCATGGCGACGCCGCGTCCGGCGTGGCCGCCGGGATGCTCGCGCCCGTGTCCGAGAGCCTGTTCGGCGAGGGCGCGCTGCTCAGGGTCAACCTGCTGGCCGTGACCAGGTTCCCCGGGTTCGCGGCCGAACTTCAGGACCTCACCGGTCACGACATCGGCCTGCGTCGTGAGGGCACCCTCGCCATCGCCTACGACCACGGTGACCTCGCGGCGCTGACGCGGCTGACCGCCTTTCGCCGGTCGGCCGGGCTCAGCGCGGAGGAACTGGACAGCCGGGCCTGCCGCCAGCTGGAGCCCTTCCTCACCCCCGACGTGCACGGCGGCGTGCTGTTCGCGGGCGACTGGTCGGTGGACAACCGGCGGTACACGGCCGCGCTGCGGGCGGCCATGACGGCCGCGAAGGTCCTCCTCACCCGCGACCGCGTGACCCAGGCGCGGATCCAGGACGGGCGAGTCCGCGGGGTCCGGCTCGCGGGCGGCGAGGACATCGACTCGGCGATGGTCGTCGTCGCGGCCGGATGCTGGTCGGGCGCGGTCGGCGGGCTGCCCGGCCCGCTGCGGTCCGCGGTCCGGCCGGTCAAGGGCCAGCTGCTGCGCTTGCGTCACCCCGCCGGGATCCCCCCAGTCATCAGCCACACGCTCCGGGCCACGGTCCGCGGCTCGGACGTCTACCTGGTGCCCCGCGCGGACGGCGAGGTGATCGTGGGAGCCACGTCAGAAGAGCGCGGTCCCGACCGGACGGTCACCGCCGGAGCCGTTCATGACCTGCTGCGCGACGCGATGAGCGTGCTCCCGGTGACCAGTGAGCTGATCCTCGCCGAGACCTGCGCCGGGCTGCGGCCGGGAACTCCGGACAACGGGCCGATCGTCGGCGGCTGCGGGATCGACGGGCTCCTGCTGGCCACCGGGCACTACCGCAACGGCATCTTGATGTCACCGGTCACCGCCGATGCCATCGTGGCGTGCCTCACCGGCCGGGCGCCCGCGGCGGAATGGGAACCGTTCACGCCGCAGCGGTTCACCGCCGGGCGGCGCTCCGCGGTGGGCGGTAGCCCCCGGTGAGCGTCCAGGTCAGGCTCAACGGCGAGTCGCGGGAACTGCCGGACGGGACCACCCTGGACGCCGCGGTCACCGCGCTGACGGCGGCCCCGGCCGGCCTCGCGGCCGCGGTCAACGGTGACGTGGTGCCCCGGGGCTCGTGGGCCGTCACCAAGCTCCGCGACGGCGACCAGGTTGAGGTCGTCACGGCCGTACAGGGAGGATGACGTGAGCGATACGGATCTGCTGAGCCAGACGGCGGCCGGGCCGGAGCCATGGGCGCTGGCCGGCCATCAGCTGAGTTCGCGGCTCATACTCGGGACCGGGGGAGTGCCGAGCCTGGAGGTGCTGCGCCGGATACTCGACGCCTCAGGCACCGCGCTGACCACCGTGGCCTTGCGGCGTGTCTCGCCCGCGGGAGACGGAGAAGGCTCGCTGCTCGCCGTGCTGCGGGACGCCGGGGTGAGCATCCTGCCGAACACCGCGGGCTGTCACACCGCGAGCGAGGCGATGATGGTCGCCCGGCTCGGGCGGGAGGCGCTCGGCACCGACTGGGTCAAGCTGGAAGTGGTGGCCGACGATCACACCTTGCTGCCGGACCCGGTGGAGCTGATCGACGCGGCCCGGATGCTGGTCCGCGACGGGTTCGTGGTGCTCCCGTACACCAACGACGACCCGATCGTGGCCCGGCACCTCGAGCGGGCCGGCTGTGCGGCGATCATGCCGCTCGGCGCTCCGATCGGATCCGGCCTCGGCGTGCGCAACCCGCACAACATCGCGATGATCGTCGAGCAAGCCGGCGTTCCCGTCATCCTCGACGCCGGGATCGGGACGGCCAGCGACGCCGCCTTCGCGATGGAGCTCGGCTGCGACGCGGTCCTGATCGCCTCGGCCATTACCCGCGCGGCCGAGCCCGAGCAGATGGCGACCGCGATGCGGCTGGCGGTGGCGGCCGGATACGCCGCGCGGACCGCAGGCCGCATCCCGCGCCGGTGGCACGCCCAGGCGTCCAGCCCGGTGGCGGGGCGGCCGGAGCTGTGAGCGCCAGCCCGGAGGCAGGCCCCCCACGGGTGCTGACCATCGCGTCGTCCGACTCGGGGGGCGGGGCCGGCATCCAGGCTGACCTCAAGGCGTTCGCTCGCTGCGGCGCGCACGGCATGTCGGCGATCGTGGCGCTCACCGCGCAGAACACCGTAGGGGTCCGCGCCATCCACGAAGTCCCGCCGGACTTTGTGCGGGCGCAGATCGACGCGGTCCTCGACGACATCGGAGCGGACGCCGCGAAGACCGGCATGCTGTTCTCCGCGCCGTTGATCGAGGCGGTGGCGGCCGCGCTGGCCGGACGGGGCCTGCCGCTGGTCGTGGACCCGGTTATGGTGGCCAGCTCCGGGAGCACGCTGCTGCTCCCCGACGCGATCGGGACCATGGTCACCCGGCTGTTTCCGCTGGCGACGGTGGTGACCCCCAACCTGCCGGAAGCTCAGGCGCTGACCCGGACGGCGACCGAGGATCGCGCGGAGCTGGCCGAGCGCCTGGTCGCGATGGGCGCGCGGGCCGCCCTGGTCACCGGGGGGCACGGGGCCGAGCCGGTTGACCATCTCTTCGACGGGTCGCGGCACATGGCCATCCCGGTCGCCCGTCATCGGGTGGCCGCGACCCACGGCGCGGGCTGCACGCATTCGGCTGCGCTCGCGGCCGGGCTGGCGGCGGGGCTGCCGCTGGCCGAGGCGGCCCGCTACGCGGCCGGGGTGGCGGGGGAGGCGGTCGCCCACGGGCTCGCCATGCTCGGCGAGGGCGACGGGCCGGTCCATGTCCTGTCGGGCTATGTGTTCAGCCGTGACGATGCGGTCCGCAGTAGGGTGTCCAGCGGTATGGAGAAGACACGATGAGCGATAGTTTCAGCGACGAGCTGTGGGACGGCGTGACCGGCATCTACGCGGCGATACTGGCCCATCCTTTCCTGACCGGGCTGACCGACGGCAGCCTGCCGCCGGACGCGTTCGCTTTCTACGTCGTCCAGGACGCGCTGTACCTCCAGCGCTACGGGCAGGCCCTGGCGGCGGTGGGGAGCCGGGCGCCGGTGTCCGCGGACACCGCGATGTTCGCCCGGCACGCGGCGGGAGCACTCGAGGTCGAGCAGACCCTGCACGGGTCGCTGCTCGCCGACCTCGGCATCGATCCGGCGAGTGCCGCGCTCGCCGAGCCCGCGCCCGCGAACCTGGCGTACACGAGCTACCTTCTGGCCACCGTCAGCGTCGGCTCCTACCCGGAAGGGGTCAGCGCGGTGCTGCCGTGCTACTGGATCTACTGGGAGGTCGGCAAGGAACTGCTGCGCCGCGGCTCCCCCGACCCGCGTTACCAGCGGTGGATCGACCTGTACGGCAGCGAGGAGTTCGGTGACATCGTGCGTGAAGTCCTGGCGGTCACCGACCAGCTAGGCCCCGATCTCACGTCGGCCGAACGTGACCGTGCGCACCGCCACTTCCGTACCTCAAGCCGCTATGAATGGATGTTCTGGGACATGGGCTACCGCATGGAAAGCTGGCCCGTCTGAGAGACGGCAGCACATAATCCACTCCTCACGCGGCCTGCTCGGCCTGCAGCTGCCTGACCATCTCCAGCGCGTCGTTGACGTGCTGGCCGATGTTGGTCATCGAGCTGAAGACGTGCCGGACCGTGCCGGTGCGGTCGATCACGTAGGTGACCCGGCCGGGGATCACGCCGAGCACGGACGGTACCCCGTAGCTCTTGCGGACCCGGCCGCCCTTATCGGCCACGAGCGTGAACGGCAGGTTGTGCTGTCCGGCGAAGGCGGCGTGCTTGTCGGCCGAGTCGGAGCTGACCCCGATCACCTCGGCGCCGGCGTCGGTGAAGGTCTCGTAGCTGTCACGGAAGGCGCAGGCCTCGGCGGTGCAGCCGCTGGTGTTGTCCTTGGGGTAGAAGTACAGGACGACCACCCGTTCGCCGAGCCGGTCGAAGAGCCGGACCTCGTCCCCGGACTGCGACGGGAGGGTGAAATCAGGAGCCTTGTCCCCGACCTGAATGCCGCGTGCCATGCTATGCCTGCCTGTTCTGTCCTCCCGCGTAAGGTCACGGGTCCGTGCGTAAGGGTAGCGAACCCGCCGCCGATGAGAATGACCACCTGGGGGGCGTCACATGGCCAGCGGCGACATCCGGTCCGGCGGAGGACGATACGAATGCCCATCTTGGGTACGCAACAGTGCTTGAGTTCGCCGGTTAGCCGATAGCGTCCTGCTGTCCCCATCGGGCCTGGCGTATGGCTTGCGGGCCGCCTACAGAAATTGAATGGCCGGGGTCTGTGTCCGCAGGTTTTCACCAGGTTTCGCTGGACCCTATGGAACATCGGGCCGGTTACAACCGGCCCGATGTTCCATAGGGCCGGTGGAGGGCCAGTGGGGGGCGACACGGCGGGTGCGGATGTGGCGCGAGGGACTGGTGCTGCAGTGGGGTTGGGGCTATGGGATACGGCCGAACCCGAACCGCCGTAGATACCAGACCCTGCCGTTTCAACCTAATGTAAGTACC
>OBLU010004431.1_pt1 | contig 12681 bp, 11 predicted proteins | sample 1518681 | NCBI WGS metagenome assembly OBLU01 (sample SAMEA3539304, study PRJEB22396) | soil metagenome | biome: tundra; feature: field; material: soil | place: USA | collected 2010-05 | depth 0.15 m | reverse complement strand
AGAAGGCGCTGCTGGACCTGGTGGAGACCAACGCGAAGCACAGTTTCGACGCGCGTTTTCGCGTTCTCAAGCCGAGTTCCCGCGCCATCCAGGAAGCGCTGCAGGACGCGCTCAACCTTCCCGGCGCCCCGGCGCGCATCGAGTGCTTCGACATTTCGCACATACAGGGCACGGACAAAGTGGCCAGCATGGTGGTGTGGGAAGACGGCAAAATGAAGAAGGCCGACTACCGCAAGTTCATCATCAGGACGGTGGTGGGCAACGACGATTTCGCCAGCATGCGCGAAGTGGTGACGCGCCGCTACACGCGCCTGCGCGACGAGAAGCAGCCCATGCCCGGCCTGGTGCTGATCGATGGCGGCCTGGGGCAGCTCCACGCCGCCGCCGAGGCGCTGGAGGCCATCGGGATCGTCGACCAGGCGCTGGCCTCCATTGCCAAACGCGAAGAGATTATCTACGTCTACGGGCAGGAGGACGAGCCGGTGATTCTCGACCGCTTTTCGCCCATCCTGCACCTGGTTCAATCCATTCGCGACGAAGCCCACCGCTTCGCCGTGACCTTCCACCGTTCGCTGCGCAACACGCGGCAGCTTACCAGCGAACTCGACACGATTGCCGGCGTGGGCAAGAAGACGGTGCAGAAGCTGCTCAAGGAGTTTGGCAGCTCGGCACGCGTGCGCGCCGCCACGGAGACTCAACTGGCCATAGTGGTTGGGCAGGCGGCGGCGCGGCGTGTCAAAGCGCACTATGTTCCAGTACTCGAAACGCCGGACGCCGCGTCATGAGAAAATAATGGACATGCGTTTCCGCCAACTGGGCGCCGTGCTTATGTTCTGCCTCGCCGCAGCGGCGCAAACCCAGCCTTTCACGCTGGATCAGCTGCTGAAGTTCCTGGATTCGTCCGTGGAACTCAAGCAGACGGACAAAGACATTGCCAAATTTCTGGCCAAGACCAGGATGAGCGAGCGCCTGGACGACATAACCATCGAAAAACTGCTGGCCCACGGTATCGGGCCCTTGACGGTCAATGCGCTGCGCACGCTGCGAGACCAGTCGGAATCGCTCGCCACCGCCAAGCCGGTTGCCCCGCCGCCGAAAGTGCAGCTTCCGCCCGCTCCCAGCGCGGCGGAACAGGCGGCGATCATCGAGGAAGTCCGCGAGTACGTGCTGAACTACAGCAAGAGTCTGCCCAATTACCTGGCTACGCAAGTGGTCCGCCGCTACCAGGCGGCCGGCACCGGAAGCCGCTACAACCCGGAATCCCGCGAACCCTCCTGGGTACAGGTGGACCTGCTGACCATCCGCTTGAGCTACTTCGAGCAGAAGGAAGAGTACAAGCTGATCATGCACAACAACAGCCCCACCCAGGAGGACTTCAAGAACGTGGGCGGGGCGACGTCCACGGGCGAGTTCGCCAGCCTGCTGCGCGACATCTTCGAACCGCGCACGCAGGCGCACTTCGAGTGGGATGGGTGGGCGCGCCTGCGCGATCAACTGGTGATGGCCTTTCGCTACAACGTGGCGCAGGCCAACTCGCAATGGGGCATCGAGTACGAGAAAAAGGATCATATCGTCCCGGCATACAGCGGGCGCGTCCTGATCGACAAGGACACTCACGTGGTCCTGCGTGTCACTCTCCGCGCCGACGATATCCCGCTGACCTTCCCGGTCAAGATGGCCACCACCATCCTGGACTACGACTACACCGACATCAGCGGCCACCAGTTCCTGCTGCCGCTGAAATCGGAGACGCAGATGAGCGCCGATGGCGTGCTCTCCAAGAACGATACGGAATTCCGGCTGTATCGGAAATACTCGGCGGAATCCGACGTCAAGTACGACATCACGCCGGACGCGCTGCCCTCGGACCAGACCAGGGAGACGCCGGCCAAGACGGTCGATTGTAAAGACCCCAAGAACGCCAAAGACCCGGCGTGCAAGACGAAGTAAGCTGGGTGGGGCATGCTTCAGCTTGCCTGGCGAGCGAAGCTCGCCCTGTCCGGGCTGCGCCCGGATGGACAAGGCAGAGCCTTATCCCACTTACTTGGTTAGTTCCTTCAGCTTGGCGTCGAACAACTGGAAAGGCATGGCGCCGACGACGAGATCGCCATCCACGCCGTTGCCGACGCTCTTGCCGACGATGAAGGTCGGGGTTCCGTTGGCGCCGAGCTTCATGGCTTCCAGTACGTCGACCTGCACGGGTTCCTTATACTTTCCGCCATCGATACAGGCGCGCAGCGCGGTGGTATCCAACTTCAGGTCCGCCGCAAAGTTGACGATGTGCTCCATATCGAGCGAATTCGGGTTGGCGCCCATGGTGTCGCGCAGTTCCCAGAATTTGCCCTGGTCGCCGGCGCAGCGGGCGGCCATGGCGGCGCGCATGGCGTTGGGGTGGAAATCGAGCGGCATGTCCTTGCTGAAGAAGCGCACCTTCCCGGTATCGAGGTAGGCCTTCTTCAACTCGGGAAAAGCCGTCACATGGAAGCGCTGGCAGAACGGGCACTGATAGTCCGTGTACTCCACGATGGTGAGGGGCGCGCTCTTGGAGCCCAGCATGGGAACTCCGCTCAGGTCGGTGAGTTTGGCCTTGATGGGCGCCTCTTCCTGGGGCGCGGCGGGCTTGGCCTGCTGGCGCTCCAGCAACTGGCGGATCTGGCGCAGTTCCTGCAAAATCTGCTCACCCTGCTGGCGCGTGAGCGGGCCCTGGTCGTTGGCGGGGCTCGTAACTACCTGGGCCGCCAGCGGCAGCGCCGCGAGCAACGTTGCGTAGACAAGAAACTTCTTCATGGGTTACCTAATTCTTTCTCAGGATCAGCAGGTACTGGCTGTCGGGAATGTGTTCCTTCTCGGCGATGAGATGGAAATGATTGGCCTCGATTTCCTTGATCACGTCGGGCATATCGAGGCGGATATGCGTCAATGCCCGCCCTTCGGGCATTGCTTCCTGGCGCTTGTAGTACTCCACCACCACCAGTTTGCCATCGGGCTTGAGCGATTGATGGATGGCGGCCAGCATTTTTTCCGGGTAATCGAAGTGGTGGTAGACGTCGAGAGCGAGCACGATGTCCACGGTGGCTTCGGGCAGTTTGGGGTCGGTTTCCGTGCCTTTGACGAAGGTCACGTTGGCCAGCTTCAGGTTTGCGGCGCGCTGTTTCGCGGAGGCCAGAAAGTCATCGAAAATATCTTCGGCAATGACGCGGCCGGTGGGCCCGGCGCGGCGGCTGAGGAAGGGCAGCATGTAGCCGATTCCGGTGCCGACGTCGGCCACGGTCATGCCAGGCTGCAGGCCCATGGCGCGAATCAGTTCGCCCGGTTTTTGCTTTTCGTCGCGCGCCGGGTCGGCCAACCCGCCGGCCACGCCTTTGCGCTGCTGCTCGGTCTGATATCCCGAGTTGGCCTGGCCGGCCACCTGCGCGGCCAGCGTGCCGGCCAGCGTGCCGGCCACCGCCAGGACTGCGAACATGCCGGCGATTCTCATAGCGCCGTCTCCATGGGCAGCGCCAGCGGCGCCTCCCGCATGAAATCGAGGCGCGACATCTCTTCGATGGCCTCGCCGATGGATTGCTCGCTGGTCTGCTCGGTGGTGATCACGAAGGGCAGATCGTTCTTGGTGTCGCAGGGCTCCTGCAATACCGCTTCCAGGCCGATATTCTTGCTGGCCAGAATGCCCGCCAGTTTGGCGATGATGCCCGGGCGGTCTTCCACGCGGAAGCGCAGGTAGTAGGCGCGCTTCTGCCGCTTGACCGAAACCGGCTTGTTCTCGCCCAGCCGCTCATGGGCGAACGGCGAGACGCGCTCCGGACTGCCGCCGCGAATCTCCCGCGCCACGCGCATCAGGTCGCTCACCACGGCGACGCCGGTGGGGTGTCCGGCGCCCCACCCGTAATAAAAGGTGTCTTCGCCGAACATGCCCTTCACCCACACCGCGTTGTACGGACCCTGCACCCCGGCCAGAATGGTGGAGGTGGGAATCAGCGCCGGGCGCACGAAAAGAATCAGCCCGTCGGGTGTCTTGCGCCCGCCGCAGATCAGGCGGATGGTGTGCTTGAGCGTCCTGGCGTACTGAAAATCGAGCGGGGTAATGCGCCGGATGCCTTCCACGAAGATATCCGACGCGGTGATCTTCTCGCCGAAGGCCAGGGCGGCCAGCAGCACCAGTTTGCTGCGCGCGTCGTAGCCGTCCACGTCGGCGCTGGGGTCGGCTTCGGCGTACCCCAGGCGCTGCGCCTCGGCGATCATGGTCTCCATGTCGGCGCCGCGCTTTTCGATTTCCGTGAGGATGTAATTGCAGGTGCCGTTGAGAATGCCATACAACGCCTGCACGCGGTCGCCGGAGATGCCCTCCCGCAAAACGGCGTGGATCGGGATGCCGCCGCAGACCGAAGCCTCCATGGCGAGATTGATTCCCTGCTGGATGGCGCGGTCCCAGATCTCCGGCCCGTTGGCCGCCATGAGTTCCTTGTTGGCGGTGACCACGCTCTTGCGATTGGCGATGGCGGCATCGACGATCTGCGCCGCCACGCTGGTGCCGCCCACCAGTTCAGCGACAATCTGCACGTCCGGGTGGGACACCACCTGGCGCCAGTCCGTGGTCTTGAACACGTCGCCAAGTCCCGCAGGAATGTGCTTCGTGTGCACCGAACGGCTGCACACGGCGACTACCTTCAGGCGGTATCCGAGCTTAAGAGCGATCTGATCCCCGTTTTCCGACAGGATGGCAAGCGTGCTGGACCCGACGTTGCCCAGGCCCACGATGCCAACATTGACTTCCTGCATATCCTTCCATGATATCAGTGGGATCTCTAACTGCCTTTGGGGTAGCAGCCGAGGATACGGAGGAAGTCGGCGATCTCCGAAAGGTGGTTGAGGGCGTTGACGGCGACGGGGGAATCGGCGCGTCCCAGGAAGTCCAGGTAGAAGAGGTATTCCCAAGGCTTGCCGCGAAGCGGGCGGGATTCGATCTTGATCAGGTTGAGATCGCGCAGGGCGAAGGCGCTGAGCGCGCGGAAGAGGGAGCCGGGGACATTGCGGGTGCTGAAGACAAGCGAAGTCTTCCACTGCGTGTTGGCGGCGGCGCGGAAGGGATGCCGGCGGGCATAATCGGCAGTGCGCAGGAGGAAGAACCGGGTAAAATTCTGGCGGTCGCTTTCGATGGAGCGGCGGAGAATGTGGGCCCCGTAGATTTCGGCGGCGACGGAACTGGCGATGGCGGCGGCATCGGTAAGCTTTTCTTCGGCGATCATCTTCACGCTGCCGGCGGTGTCGTAAAACGGAATTTTTTCGATTTCCCGGTATTTGGCAAAGAAATCGAGACATTGATTTAATGCCACGGGATGGGAGAAGACGCGTTTAATCTGGGAAAATTTCACGCCTTTCCGGGCGATCAGGTTGTGCACGATGCGCACGCTGGTTTCGGCCACGATGGGCAATTCGAAGTTCACCAGATGGTCGTAGTTCTCGTGGACGCTGCCGGCCAGGGTGTTTTCGATGGGCACGACGGCGCCGAGGGCGGCGCCTTCCTTGACGCAGCGAAAGATATCTTCAAAACGCGTACAGGGGAGGACTTCGACGTCGGGGCCGCAGAGACGGCGGGCGGCCTCCTGGCTGAAGGCGCCGCGCTCCCCCTGGAACGCGATGAGGCGCCGGCGGGCGCTCATCGGGCCACCCCATCCCAGCGGCGGACGCGCGGATCGGGCAGGCCGATGAGATCGAGAACGCGGTCGATGCTGCTGTCGACAATGTCATCGACGGATTGCGGGTGGTGATAAAAGCCGGGAATCGGCGGGGCAATGATCGCTCCCATCTCCGCCAATGCCGTCATATTTCTGAGGTGGCCGAGGTGAAACGGGCTTTCGCGGACCATCAGTATCAATTTGCGCCTTTCTTTCAGGATGACGTCGGCTGCGCGGATCATCAGGTTGGAACTGATTCCGCCGGCGATGGCAGACATGGTGTGGATGGAGCAGGGGGCGACCACCATGGCGTCGGTGGGGTAGGACCCGCTGGCCAGGCGGCAGGAAATATCCTCCATGGGGTAAGAATAATCTGATAAGGTTTTAAGGTCTGACACTGTCTTACCGGTTTCGAGAAACAGGGTTTTCTCGCCGGAGCGGGTCAGTATGAGGTGGATTTCAACACCACCGTGCGCGCGCAGGCGTTCGAGAAGACGCCAGCCGTAAATGGCGCCACTGGCGCCCGAAATTCCGACGATCACTTTAATAGACATTTTGGCCGCTGTTCCGTTTGCAGAACAAAATTCATCGTTTTTCTTGCCTATGGGGAAGCCCGGAAGTTATAATTTTCGCTCAGTCTGCCGCAGCCATCGAACCCAAGAAAAACGCGGCAGGCATCAAGCGGGATCATATCATGGAGCGCGCCGGCGAGAAGCTAAAGCATGTCCGCGAGCGGTTGAAACTCACCTACCGCGACGTAGAGAAGGCCAGCCAGCAGCTTGCGCAGCGGCGCGCCAACGACGAGTTTGCAGTTGCACTGAGCCGTCTGGCGGATATCGAAAACAAAGGAACCGTGCCGACGATTTTCCGGTTGTACTCGCTGTGCGCGATCTACCGGTTAAGTATGGAAGAGGTGTTGGGCTGGTACGGTGTGCCCATCGAACAGCTTCCCGCGGAGGCGGTGCTGACGCCTCTCAACGAAACCCACGCGGCGGAGTTCGCACCCACCGGGAGAGTCACCGTGCCGGAACCCGCCGACTCTGAAATCGATTTGAATTCCACGACATTTCTAAGTCATGTCATCCGGCGGTGGGGAATGACGGGGCTCAGTTTGCTCAACGGCAGGGATCTGCGCCGGCACCGTTATGGGTTTATCGGCCTGGAGGACTGGTCGATGTACCCGCTGCTGCATCCGGGGTCGCTCGTGTTGATCGATGAGTCCAGGCGGCGCATTGCCACCGATGGCTGGACGCACGAACTGGATCGTCCGATTTACTTCCTGGAACATCGCGATGGCTACCGGTGCGGCTGGTGCACGGCGTACGAAGACCGGATCCTGGTGCAGCCGCACCCGTCATCGCTCCAGAAGCCGGGTTGGTATCCCGCCGGGGAAATTGACGTGATTGGGCAGGTGACGGGTGTGGCTATGCTTCTGGAGCAGAGTAAGCGCCGCCGGGCTCGAAGCGGAGCAACTCCAACAGCGTCTCTAAATCCGCAAGGTAGAGTTGGCGTTCCACCTGATGGGCAGTAGCCGGGGCGAGGTCGCGGTAGGCAGCCAGTTCGAGCGGGGCGTGGGACGCGGTCAAGTACTCATCGAGGTCGGCTTTCTGGCGGGCCAAGGTACAGCTGAGCCATTCGGAAAAGATCTCGTGATGGCTGTGGCGGAGCGTGCGATCGGTGGTTTCGCCGCCCACGATTTGGCTGAGCGGCGCGTGCTCATAGTGGCCGGTCAGCGGATCGCGTAGGGACGACAGAAACACCAGGCGGCCGAAGCGGGTCGGAATTCGCGAGAGCGTCTTCCGCCATACATCCGCGGCCGGTCCGCGAGCCGCTTCCGATTTTGCGATGAAGTCCGCGACGGCCCCCTTTGCCCAATTCCCACGGTTCCCGAACTGCGTGTGAGAGGAGTCGCACGCGGGAACCAGAAGCCCCCGTCGATCGGCGGGCCCCAAAACTTGATTCTATATCACCTGGAGGGTGTGGGTGTTTTCCGGGACGAACGCAGCAAATCGTAGAACTTCGGTTTAATTAATGTTCCATTTTCAGAAAATATTTAGGATAAACACCCTATGACGGTCCGGTCCCGTATAACCTAGTACCAACATTACTACCGAATGACAGTAGGGAAGGACAACTAAACGATATGAAAAAGCTCACGCTACTTGCGGTTATCGCCCTCTCGCTTTTCGCCGCGCTGCCGACGAACAAGGGTTCGAACCCGTTTCCGACCTGTGAACCTTGCCCTTGGGTTCGCTAGTATCGAAAGTTAACGCTAACAAGCGCAGCACCGGGTGATAAGATCGAGGCTGCTTACCTTCGATGACCAGTGCTGCACTTGTTTCGTTTTTGAAGGCGGTTCTGTTCGTGGGCTCCGTTCTGATGGGGCTCAAGCTGTACCGCACCCGACTCTACCGTCGTTACCCTATCTTCTTTGCTTTCTTCGTTTTTCGAATCCTTAACAGTATCTGGCCCTTGTTTCTCGCACTCTCCTCTGACCTCTACCAGAAATTGTGGGTCCTCACGGAGCCCGTCGAGTTCGGGTTCTACGTGCTGATCGTCGTGGAGCTCTACAAACTGATTCTGGAGAAATACAAAGGGCTCTATACTTTGGGACGGTGGGCGCTATACGGCAGCCTGGCGATTTCGGTGGCCATCTCCGGCATCAGCCTCCTGCCTCGGATTAACCCTAGCATGCCACAGCGATCCAAGATCATGTTCTACGTGCTGGCCACCGAGCGGGGGGTCGAGACCGGGTTGGCCCTATTCATCGTTTTGATGCTCTGCTTCTTAAGCTTTTTCCCCGTGAAACTGAGCCGTAACGTCCGCATGCAGGCCCTGGTCTTTTCCATCTTCTTCCTGAGCAATACGTTTGTGGTGCTGATTCACAGCCTCTTCGGTCACCGCATGGAGGATGAAGTGAACACTATCCTGATGGGCGTTAGCGCGGGTAGTATCGTTGCCTGGCTCACCCTGTTGAGCGTTGCCGGAGAAGAGGTACCCCACACGCCGGCGCTGTACAGCCAGGAGCACGAGAGCCGGCTGTTGACCCATCTGGATTCCCTCAACGCCGCTCTACTGCGGGCTTCGAACCGGTAGCGACCGGCATGATAGGTGATTTACCCCGGTACAGTTTAGCGTGAATACTCCACCAAACTAGTACCGTCATTACCCCTGATCCGATTGCGTTTATAGGAAAGAGCGGATATTATTTTGATTGAGCAGTTGGAAACTCTCTCATGATTTCAACGATTGTGATCTTTGCGGTGATTCTGGCGGCGCTGCTGCTGGCGGTTGTGACGGTGCTGCGGAAACTGGGGTCGGCGGACCGCACGCTGCCCGTGACAGCGGAATGGATCGATGAATTGTCAACGGACCGCTACCGCCCCATGATGCGGTTGCTGGATGCAAGCGAAATCGAGTTTCTGCGTTCGCAAGGCGGATTCACCACGAAAAAGGAATCCAAACTACGCGCGCAGCGCTGCCAGATCTTTCGCGGCTACCTGCGGTGCCTGGAAGTGGATTTCCAACGGGTGTGCACGGCGCTGAAGATTGTGTTGGTGCAATCCGAGCAGGATCGCCCCGATCTGTCGGCGATACTGGTGCACCATCAGATCATGTTTGCCACCGGCTTGCTGGCCGTGCATTTCCGCCTCTTCCTGTATCGCTTGGGAATTTGCACGGTGGACGTGGACAGCCTGGTGCAGATCTTCGACGTGATGCGTATCGAGTTGCGCAACCTGGTGCCATCGGCGATGCCGATGTGCGCCTGACCCTCAGTTGTTTCCGCTTCCTGCGACTGTCCTGGGAATGATGGCGTGGGCAATTTCATCTGGACCCACGTGCGGAGGCAGGTCCTAGAGCCGCTTGAGTAGTTCCCTGGCGTCCTTCCAGTGCGGGAATTTCCTTTCCGCGTCGCGGAATTCGGCGGTGTGGACCCTGCGCCTTGCCCTGGTGTGATCCACCGGAAAGCGCAGGTGCAGCATTTCGTGGTACATCACATATTCCAGAGCCAGCGGCGGCACGGTCTCGCGGTCGAAGATGCGGCTGATGACGATGGCATTGTGCGAGGGATCGAAATGCCCCAGCATGCTGCGTGAGGAAGCGCGGCTCCAGCCGAGTTGCGGGCGGCCCAGCAGACCATCGAAATACTGCGTATTCAGGCGCTCGAATACCTCCTGGAGATCGAAATGCTCGCCTTTGGGGCCGGAGATGAACTTGCGGCCGCGGATCTGCTTGACGAGGTGCGCCTGGCGCCGGACGTCGCGGCGATTCAGGTAGAGACGGTAGCGGTGGGCGTAGATGGGCGCCGTGGGCTTTCGATAGAGTTTGCCGAGCAGTATATGGGCGAGGGCCTCCAGCACCGGCGCCGGTGCCCCGGCCAGCAGGTCTGAGATCCGAATCTCCAGCCGGCCGTGCTCCAAGCGGATGAAACTGTCGGCGTTCGCGAAGCGGCAGAACTCGACGCGCATTTCGGGCGCGGCCGTGCGCGGTTTCAGCTCGCGAAAGACGCGGGCGCAGATTTCCTCCGGCGATTCAAAGAATAGGGAACTTTGCAGCCCCTGAATGTCGAGCACCCCCATGCTCCACCAGAGTAGCGCGAAACGCAGTGGGATAAGGCTCTGCCTTGTCCATCCGGGCGAAGCTCGGACTGCTTTTCTCTATTGCCCCGGCGAACCCGAATTGAGCGCATAGCGGAGCCCCTGTATGCGCTCCGGGGAGCCGGCGAACAGATTGTCGGGGAACTTCCGGTAGGCCAGCATCTGGGTATAGATGGCGCCTTCCTGGCTGACATTCAACGCCAGGCCCGCCATGTATTGCAGGCGCAAATTGCCGTCGCGATTGATCTCCGCGCCGGCCAGCCACGGGCGCAGATCGGGTTCCTGGCCGGCGTAAGTCGCCAGCAACTGCACCGCGCTGCCGAAGCCCACCTCGCGCAGGCTGTCGGCCACGCGCAAGCCTTCGGGACGATCCAGGCGAGCCTGCATGGCGTCCAAGTCGATTCTGGCCGGGTCCACCTGTCCCATCAACACCAGGTCGTAGCCACCGCCCGAAATGTCGTTGCCCCAGATGGTGCCGTTGGGGAACGCGTCGAAGAAGGTCGCAATCTCGCTCTTCACGGTTGCCGGATCGCTCTCGTAGAGCGGCACCCACTGGGTGATCACGCCACCCGGATTGAGGTGCTGCTTGACCAGTTCGAAGTACTCCTTGGAATACAGCGTGGCGCTGCCCTTTACCCACGGGTGGATGGGGTCGCTGGTGATGATGTCGAATCTCTCCGTCGTGGTGAGCACGAAGTGGCGTGCATCGTCATAGATCACCCGGGTGCGCGGGTCGTTGACCACGAAGTAGTTCTGCGCACCGAAGTATTTGGTCGCGGTGGGCGGAATCAGCGGCTCCATCTCGCAGATCACGATGCGCTTGACCTCCGGGTACACCACGAACGACCCCGCCGTTACGCCCGCGCCGAAGCCCACGATGAGCACCGATTTCGGGTTCTTGTGCACCAGCGCCGGCAGGTGGCCGAGCATGCGTTGCAGGCGCATGTCGTAGGACTCCGTGGAGGCCTCCACCTTGCCGCTGACATGGAACTGAATCGCGCCGTCGTCCCAGCGGGTGATGGCAATCGAGGAGTTGATGCCTTCCCCGGTATACAGCACTTCCGAGCGGCCCATCGAAGTCATCATGCGCCGCCCGTAGGCGATCAGCATGCCCGGCACGGGCGAGACGGTCCCGGCCGCCAACAGCGCGGCCGCGGCCGCGGCGCCCGTGGCCAGCGCCTTCGGCCACTGGAATGGCCGCAACAGCGGGACCAGCATGAGTAGTCCGCTGACCGCCAGGGTGGCGATCAACACCGCCTCGCTCTGCCCGCTGCCGATCCATGGGACGAGGATCATGCTGGTGCAGAGCGCGCCCAAAATGGCGCCGCCGGTGTTGGCTGCGTAGATGCCGCCCACCAGGCGGCCGGGGTCGCCAGCCACGTCGGCGGCCGCCGCCAGGGCCAGCGGAAAGCTCGCGCCCCAGAGCAGCGCCGCCGGCAGCAGCGCCCACAGACAGCGCACCAGATCGATCTGGAAGGTGTACCACGGGCTGGTGGAAAGCAAAGGGTTGATGGGCCAGTAGGGCAAGGAATGCGACAACTGGTACGCGGTCCATGCCACCGCCAGGGCCAGCAGCATCTGGCTCCAGCCGAGCAGCGCCTTGGGATTCCGCGCGCCGCGCGCCAGCATGGAGCCGCCCGTGCTGCCAATCCCGATTCCCACCAGAAACACCGCCAGGATGATGGAGAACGTGTAGACCGTGGCGCCGATCATGAGCCCGAGCAGGCGCGTCCAGATGACCTCCGCTCCGAGGGCAGTGGCGCCGGATAGCGCGATAGTGAGGTAGACCGGCCAGGCTCCGGCCGCAACCGCCGGCGTGGCTTCGAGGGCGGCCGCGTGCTGCGGAGCCCTTCTGGCCAGGGAGAAACTCACCAACCCCACGGTCACATTGATTGCCGCCGCCAGAAAAGTGGCCGTGGCCATGTCGAACGCGCGCAGCAGGTAGAAGCCCGCCAGCAGGCAGCCCAGGACCGCGCCCGCCGTGTTCGCGCCGTAGAGCATGCCGAGCATGCCGACGCCCTCGGGCGTGGCCTTGATCCAGCGCGAAGCCGCCGGCAGCGACGCGCCCATCAGGAACGTGGGCGGCAGCAGGCAGAGGCCGCTCACCAGGGCGCGCAGCAGAATCGCCGGCAGGCCGTGCCCCACCGCGGACGTGTATACGGAATCCACCAGCGGCATCAGGAACAGCACCAGAATTCCGCAGGCGCCGATACCGAGTTCCAGCTTGCCGTAGACGCGCAGCGGATGCTGGCCGCCGAGCTTCAGGCGCGGCAGCAGCAGACTTCCCAGGCAGAGCCCGCCCATGAACGTGGCCAACAGCACGCCGAGCGAAACCGCGCTCGACCCGATCACCAGCTGCAGCAACTGGTACCAGACGATTTCATAGATCAGGGCGGAGCAGCCGCTGCCGG
>OBLU010004428.1_pt1 | contig 12686 bp, 8 predicted proteins | sample 1518681 | NCBI WGS metagenome assembly OBLU01 (sample SAMEA3539304, study PRJEB22396) | soil metagenome | biome: tundra; feature: field; material: soil | place: USA | collected 2010-05 | depth 0.15 m | reverse complement strand
CCAGCAGCCGGAACGTGGCGCTGAACATGCGCTGGTTGTAGCCCATGTCGGTTCCGGCGCGCGTGCCGCGAGCGCCGCCCCGGAAAGCATCATCATCCGTCTGCGGTTCATCTCTCGTTTTCCTCCTTGCCTGCCGTTGCCGACGGGACCCTACTGCCTGGCCAGAGGCGGGTTGCGCGAGGCGGGCAAACCACGAACGACGGTCTGCCCCACCGGCGACGATGGTCCGGCAGGTAAGTAACGGAGCGACGCCCTACCTGGCCGCACCGGCCGTTTTCACTTCGCTGCTCAGCCATTGTCGCCTGGGTATCCTCCTGCGCTCCCGGCGGCTCCCGACCGGCGCCCGCATCGCGTATCGACCCAATCGCTGCGGCGAGGCCTGTGTCCAACCGTCGGTGTTCGAGGTATCGAACTGGCTGATATAGCCGTCTTCGAGCAACTGGAAAGGCTGTTTGATCAGCGAGCGGTAATCGAACTGCGCGCTGCCGGGCTTTCGGAAGGATTCGAACCAGGCCGGGTACACAAAGTCCGACACCAGGGAGCCGTCGATGTTGTATCCGGCGGAATCGGCCTCGCACGCGTCGCAGACTTCATAGGCATAGAGGACCATCCCACCGCCATCCTTCTGTGTGTAAGCGCAAAGGTTGACGTCCGGATCGCCCAGCATCTCGAGCAACTCGTGACTGACTGTCGCAGTCCACGAGTTTCCCGCCTGGATGTCGGTCCCGGCGAATGACTTACCCATGGGCAAGCCTTCATCGGTCAGATCGTGGTAGCCTAGCGCGCCGGCCTGGTCGGAATTGTCGAGTACCGTCAACCACCAGGAGCCGGAAGGTGCGGTTGCGCCGTGCCCTACAAAGGTTAAATCGGCATCCACCCCCCACACGGGCGCAAAATCACGATGAACCTGGGTCTGCAGCGCCGGTACAATCGCTTGCACCTGGCTGTCCTGCAACACGGTGCTCGCATTAATCATTGCAACCTGGATATCCGCCATAATCGGTCCCCTCCTTGAATTCAGACTTAGTGTCCGGTTACCAGTCGGTGCCCATAAAGGCTGCCAGTTTCCACGCCCCATTTTCCAGAATCCAGTATGTTACCGCCGTCTCCTGCAACATACCAGCTCCCTTGGTTGCATAAATCACGACGTATAACTTGCCCTTGTAGGCTTGCGTCAGATGATACAAATAATTCGCCACCGGGTCGATTCCGCCGGGTTTGCCGGCGGGAAAGAAGCTTCCTCTCGGCAGCGCCTCCGGCTTGTAGATGGCGAATTCACTGGACACGATTGCGCCCTGGCTGCTCATGGTCCTCATCGCTCCCGGGGCTTTAGCCGGTGGAAACTCGATGGCGTCGCTCAGGCTCTTTGGCGGCTCGAATCGCATTCCCACTGGAGGACTGACGAAGGCGCGCGCAAACAGTTCGTGCAGTGGATCGGCGCGGGCCTCGGTAAGTGGAGCTTTGGATGGCGTGGCCGCCGGGATGAGCTTGAAGCCGTTATCCTTCGCCACGAAGCTCTTTAGCTCGTCAGGGCTCTTCTTGTCGACATACCATGCCTGCAGGAAGGCTCGGACGGCCGGTTGAATGTCCCCTTGCGCATGCAAAAGCAGCAATGAAGCCACGATTCCAACAGCCGCGCTGGAGATGCGATATTTCAGGTGCGCGTTTCTCATCTTAAGGCTCGAAGGCGCCGATCGGCCCATACCATCTCTTGTATCTCCGATAATTGTCCTGATTCCCGATATCGCCGTTCTCCGCCTCATAGTGCCCGAAGACCGACCGGAAATCGATGTGAAACTGTCCGTCCACCTTATTGGGATCGGTCGGATTCTGATTGAACAGGACCACCATTCCCAGGAATGGATTCCCATCCCGATTCTCCTGATACCCGTACTGTCCCGGATGTAGCAGAGCAATGTGTTCACTCCAGTCGGGCAGTTCCTTAAAGTGCGTCGCCGCGTCCTTGCTCCATACCACCTCCGTATTGAATTGGTCCGCCGAGCCGGCATTCGGCTCGCTTCCATTGATCTTCGCGATGGCCATGATGGCTTGCCATCCGCGGGCTGTTTCCGCCGCAATCACCACCCGCGACCCACCGGCAAACTCCACGCGCTGCGACAGGTTCAAGGTATTGGCCCAGAAGGTCCCGGCGTTGCCGGAGTCCACGCCGGGATATGCTCCGAACAGGGCGGCCTGCCGCGCAGTGAGCGCTGTGTACGGGAGATTGGGATTCGAAGGGACCGGCGGCAGATTGCCGTTCACTGCGCTTCGGCAACCAGCAACGGAAAGGAGCGCGGAAAGCGCGAAAATCTTCGAATTCATCCGGATCGTGGATTTCCCTTGTACCACGGCAGGAGTCTTGCTGGCGCCGCTTCCACTTTGCCAATTTCAGGTTCGAACTCTTCGCAAGGATCGCCCAGTAAACCAGGATTTCCGCTTTGGCTTCCTGGTTACCATCGATTGTACATCCAACCGCCTCGGTTGGAACGGTTTCTTTCATCCCTTCCTTCCGATCGCTCCGGCTTGCTTCGTGGAACCGCCTGGGATAGCATCGTGTGCATGCATGGGCCACAAGAGGCAGCGTGAGTTTGCAGTCAGCCGCGGCACGAATGTCGCCTCGAATTCGTTAGCCCTCGGCATCGGGCTCTCCCTTCTGGCGATGATCGTGGCCTGGGGCCTTCGCCAATCGAGCCAGCCGGCGAACGCCAAGGTAATCATCGGGACCAAGGACGAAGTCTACTACTCCCATGCCGCTACGAAAGAAGATGCCCAAGTGCTGGGCCAAGCGCTCAAGACCATGGGCTTCTTCAACGACAGAGGCGCCAGCGTCCTGTTGTCGAAAGGCAGCGGCGGTACAGTGGTTTCATTCTTCGTCAACGAGGGCGCCTGGGATCGTCCGAATTCGGTTTCCAACTTTGAGGAAATCGGACGACGTATCGCTACGCCGCTTGGCGGATTCCCCATCAAGGTGCGCCTAATGGACTCGGCGCGAGTCATGCGAAGGGAACTGGCAGTAGGCAAAGCAATCATAGGCGCCAAGGACGAGATCTACTACTTCGGTTCCGCGACCGAAGCGGATGCGGAAGCTCTTGGCCAAGCGCTCAAGACCGCCGGGTTCTTAGAGGACAAAGGTGTCAGCGTCTTGCTAACCAAAGGCGACGGCACGGCGATTTCGTTCGTTGTGAACGAGAACGCCTGGGAGCGGTCGGAAACCGTCGCTGCTTTTGAGCGTCTCGCGCGGCGGGCCGCGACATCGATCGGCGGGCTTCCCATCAAGCTCCGCCTGCTCAATTCCGAGATGGAAACCAAAAGAGAAGTGGCGGTCCAATGACCGCCGTGGTGAGATCGATCCTTTCGTGGCGAGACTCCAGGCTGTCGCCGATCGTCTGAGATCGTCTTTTTCCGACCTCGGGGCTTCACTGGTCGCGAAACGGCCGATCCGCTTCGTACAGCGCGATCCTGATCCCGATGCCGTCCGCCAGCGCAGGCTGGTTCTCTTGCGCGGCCAGCGGCAGAGCCCTGCGCGCCGTCAGCGCCGCGTCGGCGAACTGCCCCTTCTCGGCGTACGCAGCCGCGAGCGTGTCCAGCGTCCGCGCATCCTTTCCGCCGGAGATCTCAACCGCCCGTACCGCGAGTGCAAGCGCCTCGCCGCCGTTCCGGATTGTCGCATCGGGCGAGGTCGCCAGCACCCAGGCCGCCCGCCGCAGCGCCGACGCGTCGTTCGGTTGCAGTAGGATACCCTCGCGCCAGTGCGCCAGGGCCTCCGCCGTCCGCCCTTGCGCATCGAGCGCGTCACCCAGGCTGTAGTGTGCCTCCGCGTATTTCGGGTCGATCTCCAGCGCGCTCCGCCATTCCCGTATAGCTCCCTGCGCATCCCCCCGCTGGCTCAAGACCAGACCCAGATTGTAGTGCGCGGGCGCATACCCGGCGTCCGACTCTACCGCTTTGCGCAGTGGAACGAGCGCCTCGTCCAGCCTCCCCAACTTCGCCAGCGCGCCGCCCAGGTTCACTCGCGCCTCGGTGAAATCCGGCTTCAGTTCGGACGCTTTCTCGAATTGCGCCACGGCTTCCCCCACACGCCCCGTCTGTACCAGGAACGCACCGAGATCGTTGAACCCCCGCGCGGACGTGGGATCGGCCGCCACCGCCGCGCGGAGATGAATCTCGGACGCCTTCAGGAAATGAGCGCCCGATTCCTCCCGTTGGCCCGTCACGAGCAGTACGGTTCCCAGGTTGCGTTGCGCGGCTTCGTCATCGGGGTTCAGTTCCAGGACTTGCCTCCACTTCGCGGCGGACGCCTCGTACGATCCGGTCCTCTGCAGATATGCCGCGCTGTTGACCAGCCTGTAATAGTCGATGACTGGCCCGCCGATTTGCCGCAAGCCATCCGGCGGGACGTTCACGAACTCCGGAATGTTCACAGCGCGGTTGGCCGCGGTGGCGTTGTCGATCAGAATGGGCGGGCTGTCGTTGCCGTCCGCGTCGATGTGCGTGAGATACATCTGCGTGTAGGGCGACCTGGCCTTCGACGAAAACACCAGCCAGCGGCCGTTGGGCGAAAAGCTGTGCCACGAATTCATCTGGGGCGTGTTGCACCGCATGCGCCGCGCCTGCCCGCCCGCCGCGGGAACAATGTACAACTGGCTGTCGGGACGCATGAGCTGCCCATTGCGCGACTGCACGAACACGATCCATCGCCCATCCGGCGACACCTTCGGAAACGTATTGCTCATCCCGTTCCGCGACGCGCCGGCGATCGGCTCCGGCGCACCTCCCCGGCCGTTGTCGAATGGAATCCGGTAGAGGTCGTACTTGACTTGGAGCTCGTCCGGGTCGCCGGCGAATTTCGCCAGTGGCACGCCCGGCGGATAGGGGTCCGTTGCCTGGGCGCGTGCAAACACCAGGTACTGACCATCGGGGCTCCACACGGCGCCCATCTGCACAAACCGCGGATCGTCGGCGCCGGGCAACGGCCGCAGCACTCCCGTTTGGCGGCTATACCAACTCACAATCCCGCGGGTCGGATAGAACACCTGGAGGAACCGGTAGTCCTTGAAATTGGCCACGTAATAGTTGCTGGGAGGCTCTTGCGGGGCGGCCGCCATCGCGGCCGGGTTGACGGTGGTGGCCACGTACTGCCCGTCCGGGGAGACCTGCGACATGAAGCCGATCCGGACGCTCCCCTTCAGCTTGCCTTCCGGCGAACTCCACTGAATCACATCCTGCTTGCGGATCGCCATGTCGGGCGCAACCGGCGCAAGCAAGTACGCCCCCCTATCGTTCTGTAGATTATCCAAATCCATTCCCATCGTCTTTCCGTCTAAGGAGAACGAATGGCAGTTGGCGCACACCGGCAGGTTCTCCATCACCACACGGCTCCGGGGTTCGCCCACGTTGCGAACCCTCCAGGCGACGAGCGGCAGCGCCTGCGCGCCCAGTGGTTTGATCACGCCTCGTTCCAGCTCCGCGGGCATCAGCGGCACGTCGCGATAGAAGATTGGCGCGCCCACCGCATCCCTTGAAGTGCGGATGGCGACCTTTCCAACGGAGGCGGCTCGGTCTGGGGCGTCACCGCGAAAGCCCGTGATCTTTACCGTCGCGGCGCCAGCAACCGAATGCCGCTTGATGGCCTGCCACGTTACAGCGTCCGGCGTCCAGGCATGAGCCGCCGCCAAGCGGGGAGTAAGCCGGGGCGGCTCGTTCGTGGCGGCGACGCAATCCGGATCGATCCTGCCGATGCGCAGGCGCTCACCCTTGGAGGTCGCATGAATCGCCGCCGCGCCATCGCCGAATGAGATGTCGATCCGCCAGAAAGTTACGCCTTTCCCGAGATCGCGCCACAGGAACGTCGGGGGCGTAATCTCGGGCGGAAAAATCGACCCTTCCTCCGGATAATCGATCGTGATCGCCGCCGTTGCGCGTTCCTGGGGCGGCCTTGGAGCCGCGGCCAGCGCCATCAGAAGGCCCGGCAGAAGAATCACCCTCGGCGGCAAGCCGGCGATCATTCGCATCCCACCATAAGACCAGCTTACAGCCCGCCGTGGCCCTCGGTTGTGCGCAAAATGGGAATTTCGGACAACATCTGCTAACATTTGCTAACATCGGATGCGCCGGGTCGCCTGCCGATTCTTAAGAGGGCTATTGAGAAGACCTTGCCTGCTGACAATCTCGGTTTTCATGACCGTCATGTTCGCTCATGGTCAGGCGCCGGCCGGCACGGACCGGGACATGGCCTCTCCAGGCGATTCCCAAGCCGCATCGGCGGGCGGAGCCAATCCCTTGGCGGGCGCTCTGAAGAGCGGCGATCCGTCCAGCCAACCTGTACCGGTCGCTGGAACGAGCCAATACACGCCGTTTACGGACCGGCAGAAGCTCAACCGCACTGTGGGCCGCCTGATTCGTCCGACATGGCTGCTCCTCACAGGCCTCAGCGCCGGCTACTCCGAGTGGAGGCATAAGCCCGCGCAGTGGGGCCAGGGCTCCGAGGGGTACGCGCGCCGGTTCGGAACCATTTACGCAGTGGCTGCATTCCGGCAATCGGTACTGTTCGCGGGCGTCGCGCTGGACCACGAAGACTTGCGATATCCTCGCTCGGAACGCCACGGTTTTTCCCCGCGCACGGGCGATGCCCTCAGACAGGCGCTTCTGTCGCGTCGCGATGACGGCTCGCTCGGGTTCGCCTACGCCCGCACTGTCAGCGACCTCGGAACAACCATGCTGACAAGGGCGGTGTATCCGGATCGCGGCCCTTTCACGGGGTGCTTGGCGTTACGGCGGCCTACCTTGCCGGGCGCGAGGGCTTCAGCGTAGTCCGCGAGTTTACGCCGGATGTTGTCAAGGCGCTGCATTTGGACCGGGTGATGAGAAAGTTCCATCGGCCTTGATCGCCGGCCGCTGCCCGATCAATGCGTCTTCGTCAGGACGCGCCACGGTGCTAGTTTATAGGTCATGAATCGGAATCGTCGAGCGCGCCGGCGCGCCGGCCGTTTGGCGCTCTTGGCGGCGCCGCTCTTCTGCTGTCTACTCCCAAACGTCTGTCCAGCGGCTGAAACCTTGCTCTGGCAACTGGGCAAGCCCGATTATTCCGCGCATGAGTTCGGCGCCGCTCCGAATCGGAACACTCCGCTCCCCGTGGTCGTCCAGATCGGCGCGGGAAGCCCCGAAAAGCAACTGCCCGGCTATCAACCAGGCTCCAGCAACGGACGTACAGGCGCCAAGCCCTATCCCTACACGCTGGTCTTCAACCTGGCCGGCCCGCCGCGAGGAGCGTTCTACCTCGACTTGACCCTGCTTTACCGCCAGCCGCGCGTCCCCTCGCTCCAAGTGGAATGGAACGGCAAGCGCGGAATGTACTTCTTCAACCCGGAACTGGGAGCGCAACTCGGGGGCGAAAACGATCAGTTCAATCCCATCCATTCCGTCGCGCATCGCAAACTGGAGTTTCCCGCCAGTCTGTTTCGGGCGGGCGAAAACCGGCTGACGCTGACGGCCATCGACGACCCTGCAATCGCGTCTCCCGGTTCGACCGTCGGAGGCGAAGGCGATTCCGGGATCTTTTACGACACCCTCGCCTTATCGAACGATCCCGCCGCGGCGCCGGCCGGCAGGACGGAGTTCGCCTTCGAGCCAACCATATTCTTCACAAAGGCCGGCCAGGAGGAGTGCTCGCTGACAGGGCGATTTCCCGTTGGATGGCGGGGAGCCGATGTGCGCCTGCGAATTGGCGAGTTCTCGGCATCGATTGCCGCCGCCGCCGTCGATTTCGGCGAGACGCGCTACCGGCTGCCGATTCCCGACAGGCCCGGCCCGCAATCGGCCCGGATCGAATGGACCGGCAAGGGACAGCCGCGCGCGGACAGCCAGACCATTGCCTTCACGCCCGCGCGCAAGTGGAAAATCTACTACGCACCCCACGAGCACCTCGATATCGGCTACACCGACTACAGGCCCAAGGTCGCCGAAGTCTTCGCGCAGAACATGGACACGCTCTTGGACGCGCTGCCCTCCGATCCGTCTTACCGCTTCAACATCGACGGCAGTTGGATCGTGGAGGAGTGGCTGGCCACGCGGACGGATTCGCAGGCCCAGCGCTTCGCCAAGGAGGCCCGCGAGGGACGAATCGGACTGAACGCTTTTTTCGCCTCGTTCGTCACGGGCTACCCGTCTTTTGAGACTCTGACGCGGTCCCTTTACGCCGCCAAGCAACTGGAGAAGTCCTACGGGGTCCCGTTCGAGTTCGCCCAGGTGACCGACATCCCGTCGAACTCATGGTCCGTGCCGTCGGTATTGGCCTCGGCCGGCGTCCGCTATTTCGCGGATGGCGGCAACCAGGACCGCGGCCCGCTGCTGGTCCACGGGCATTGGAACGCGCAGTCTCCATTTTGGTGGGAAGGGCCGGACGGCCAGCGCGTGCTGTCGTTCTTCTCCTACCACTATCACCAGCTCAAAGCCGTCTTCGGTCTGCCTCCGGGCATCCAGTCCGGCAAAGAAGGCCTTCCGAGGTTTCTCGAAACCTACTCGCGCCCGGACTACAACCCGGACGCCGTCCTGTTGTACGGCACGCAGGTCGAGAATCTTCCGATGGATTACCAGGACCGCGCTTTCGTCCAGGAGTGGAACAGCCAGTTCGCCTATCCGCAAATAATCACCTGCCGGTTCGCCGACTACTTCCGCTACGTGGAGGAGCGCTACGGCGCGGAGCTGCCCGTGGTCCGCGGCGGCAGCGGCGACTACTGGGCCGATAACGAGGCGGCTTTCGTGGAAAGCACTTCGCGCGACCGGGCGAATCAGGCCCGCGCGCTCTCGGCCGAGAAACTCTCGGCTTTGAACACGGCCATCAACCCGAATCTTCGCTTCCCGGCGCAACTCGTTCGCGATATCTGGCGCGACATCCTGCTGTTTGCGGAGCACACCTACGGATCGTCGCGCGGCAGCACGCAACCGGAGCACGACGAAGTGCTCGGCCAGCTCGCGGAGAAAACCAACCAGACGATTCGGGCGCAGAGCGGCATCGACAAGCTGATGCGCATGTCGATGAGCCAGCTTGCGAACCAGATCTCAACCGCAGGGAAGAGCCTGATCGTCTACAACCCGCTCAGTTGGCAACGCTCCGGCCTGGTCCGGTTCCAGGTGGATACAGGCACGGCGTTGGAGGATCTCGCCGCTCGGGCGCCGGTCGATTTCGAAGTGCTGGAGGACAAGGGCGCCTATCGGACCATTCGCTTCCGCGCGGATGATGTGCCGCCGCTCGGCTATAAAACCTACCGCATGAGCCGCGGAACGTCGCCGCCCGCTCGCCCGCGGACGCCGATCGCCACCGTAATGGAAAACGAGTTCTACCGCGTCACATTCGACCCGGCGCGCGGCGCCGTCAAGAGCGTTTTCGACAAGCAATTATCGCGCGAGTTGCTCGATGCCACGAGTCCCTACGAACTGAATGAGTACCTGTTCGTGACGGGAGGAACGATCGACGCCGGCGGGCGGTCGCAACAGACCCGCCTTTCGCAACCCTGGCAGTATCTTCCGCCGGCGGAATTAGCCGTGAACCACGCGGAAGACGGAAGGCTGATCTCTATCGGGAGGACTCCCTGGGGGTGGGTCGCGAAGCTGGAGGCCAAGGCCGAGCACACTCCGCGGATCCAGTCCGAAATCCGCCTGGTGGATGGCTCCAGGCGCATCGAAATCGACAACCGCATCGAAGTGGACCTGCTCACGACTCCCACCAAGGAGGCTGCCTACTTCGCGTTCCCTTGGGCCGCGGACCGCCCGGCCTTCCATTTCGATATCGCCAACGGTTGGGTCGATCCGGAGAGAGACCTCATGGAAGGCGCTTGCAACGAGTGGTTCAACGTGCAGAACTGGGTTTCGGTGGAAGACCGGACCGCCGCCATGGCGCTGGCCGCCGGCTCGACTCCGCTCGCCACCCTGGGCGACATCGTGCGCGGCCGTTGGCCGAGCCGCTTCACGCCGTCCTCCTCAACCGTGTTCTCATACGCGCTGACGAATTATTGGTCGTCGAAATGGGCGGGCCGGAAGGTAGGGGACTTCGACTACCACTACGCCATTACGAGCGCGCCCACATTCGATCCCGCGCCACTGACCCGCTTCGGCTACGAACAGCGCAACCCGTTGGAAGTCTCCGAAGTGAAAGACAGCGACAAGCTGGAGACTCAAAAAGGCCCGCTTCCGGCCGATCGGGGCAGCCTGGCTACAGTCGCCCCCGCCAGCGTCATCGTCACCGCGGTGAAAGGAGCCGAGGACGGCGAGGGCTTGGTGTTCCGCCTGATGGAGATCGCCGGCCGCGACGCACGAGGGACTCTGACTCTGCCCTGGACTACCGTGCGTTCGGCCGCGCGGGCGACGTCCGTGGAGACCCCCGGCGCGCCGCTGGAGCACGACGCGCACACGATCAGTTTCGGCTTGAAACCCCACGAGGTTCTAACCGTGCGGGTACGCTGATCCGTGGAACCGAGAGCGCCGGGGTGCGCCACGAAGATAAGTTATTGAATCCGCTTTAGCTCCTGCCCCCAGGTCCAATCCCACCGCCTTTAGGGCGGTGAGCTTTCGGCAGGTATCACCGTTGCTTTGCCACGTGGCGCAGCCTTTCCAGCTCGGGATAGGGGGGAGGATCGCTCCTCCGCCCCTCCCACACCACCGTACGTACGGATCCGTATACGGCGGTTCGATTGGTTATGCTATCGGCCTTCGACCAATGACGGAAGTCCAAACGAGGCGAGACAGGCATTTGACAGGGCTCGGTCCAGAGCCGGGCTCTGGCTCACGTGCCACGGGCCGCATCGGGACCAGGCGGTTTTCGCCGCCATCTCCCCGCTCACGCCCCGCCAGACCAGTTCCGCATACCGCTTGCGGCCGGTCTTCCCCTGTCGCCAAAAAGCGCATCGCACACGCCTTCTGACCCACGAATCCAAACGTTTCGGCGCCGCGGGCGTTTCGCAGAAGCCGAAATAGCCGCGCCAGCCCCTTATATACCGGGCCAGTCCCGTTTGGCGACCGCTCCCATCGGTTTGTCGTGGTTGACTCGATCGAAAAACTTCTTCCAATCAAAATCCACGCACCCGCCGCAGCCTTCGGCGATATACTGCTGCGCCTGTGCCACTGCCTGCTTGGCCGACCGCCCCGCTCGAAAACCGTAGCTGTGTTCGGAAAACGTCGGGTCCCACTGCTTCTGCAAAACCTGCTGCACCGCCTGCTGCACAAACCGGTCCAGCACTGTCGGAATGCCCAGCTTGCGCACCCCTCCATCCGGCTTCGGGATCTCCACCCGCTTTACCGGTTTCGGCTCGTAGGTCCCACTCAACAATCGTTCCCGGATCGCTGGCCAGTGCTGTCCCAGGTATTCCGGTAATTCATCCACGGTCATCCCGTCGATCCCCGGACTCCCTTGCTTGGCTCGGACTCGCTTCAACGCTTCTCTCCGGTTCTCTCGCTCACATACTTCCTCCATCACTCGCTGGTTTCCAGCCGGGTCCTCGGCTTCTCTCCTCACCCTGGGCGCTTCGGCCCCTTCCCTATCGCCCAGAGGAGCTTCACTCCCCCCGGCGAACGGAAAGGCCAGTTGCTCCTGGTTTTTCTGCCGCTCTTCACTCATGAGATTCGAGCCCTGTAGACCGCTCCAATCGTTCGGGCCTTCGCTCCATCCCCGGAGCTACTATGCCCTCTGCTGACTTCTGCCCTGCGGTCAGGCCGCCTCCCGGCGCCCTCAGTCGTGTTGCCACGACACAGAACAGATCTCCTGGGGTAATTCCAGCCGCCTTCCGCGCGCAATCGCCGGATCTACACTTCCCGTTCTTGATGAATATGGACTTCGCGAAACCGCGCCCGCTCGTCCAACGTTGGCGCCTCATATCCGGTTTTTGTTCATCGACTCGCGTTTTTGCTCCACGCTTCTTTCAGACCCCGCCTCGCGACGACGCCTTTGCGTTTCGCTAACCCTTCACCTCCATCAGGTTGGGCAGAAGACTCTCACTTCCAAGCTGCTGGACATGCCCAGCACACGCGGCGATGCCCGCATTCCTGCGGGCATTCTTTTGGCCGGCTGCGAAGCAAGCATCTCCAGGAGTGGGGACGCGGCACGCTGGGGGCGCGCGCCACTCTCTTCAGGCGGCTTTCAGCCGCAACCCGAATCCACCGGCTCTGAGCCGGTGGTCCTCAATTACCGCCCTAAGTAACCACGCAACAATAACTGCACGATTCGGGACGTCACTCAATCAGTCCGCCGCATCATTCCCACTTTGAGGTAGCGAGATTGGCATATCGCCCGTAGCCCACAGGAATCGGTGGTCGATCCGCCTGAAGCAGGCTGGACGAAGCCCTCCCGATTCTGCTATAGTCCCGCTTGTATACCCGATGAAAGGCGGAACGATAGCATTATGAGAACTCCCTCCTTCCTCGCCGATCGTTTGCGCGAGTTCCTGCACTCGCAGAAAATCGCCACCCTGCCCGAGTTGAAACAAGCCTTGGGGACCACCGTCGACATCACGGTGTTTCGCAAGCTGAAAGAACTCTCCTATCGCTCCAGCTACTCCCATCGCGGCCGCTACTACACCCTCACGGAGATCCCGCAGTTTGATCCCCATGGCCTTTGGTCCTTTCAGGCGGTGTGGTTCTCTCGCTGGGGCAACCTGGTCACCACCCTGGAAGCCCTCGTCGGCGGCGCTCCCCAGGGT
>OBLU010004426.1_pt1 | contig 12688 bp, 10 predicted proteins | sample 1518681 | NCBI WGS metagenome assembly OBLU01 (sample SAMEA3539304, study PRJEB22396) | soil metagenome | biome: tundra; feature: field; material: soil | place: USA | collected 2010-05 | depth 0.15 m | reverse complement strand
GGCGCGACCGACCGCGGCAAGATGCGGCGAGTCTTGGGCTCGTGGACGGGGCAGGAGCTTGACCTGAAATAACAGGGATAATCGGTTACAGCACAGAAAGCCGGGCCAATTTCCCGGCTTTTTGTTGCGCCGCGCAGGCAGCTCCGCGGTCACTACCGCGCAGTCAATATCTCGTCGAGCCGCGGCGACTCGGGCGCCTCGCGCGCGAGGTGCGGGTAGCGCAGCCCATCGTGGTAATCGAGCCTCGCGACCATGAAGCGATCGCCGATTTTGACGATCAACTCTATTGGCGACTTCGTGCCTTTTGCCGACCGGATCGCGTCCTTAAGCACTTCGGCACTGTATGCGGCACCGTTGATCGCAAGAATCTGGGCGCCTTCAGTCAGCTTTGCCTTGAACGCAGGACTGTCCCAGATGACTTGTGAGACAGAACCGTCATTGTTCTTGTCCTTGTCGTCAATTTCGATACCAATCGAGAACAGCAAGTTCACGCGTTTACGCTGCTCGTCACTCGCGCTCAGGTAGGCGCTCGGCGTATCCGTATAAATCAGCTTGTAGCCGCCGCGCCGCAACCCATCGAGCGGCGCTGGCTTGGCGATCGAATCGAGCCGCTGGTGCAGAAAGGCCGCCCAGTCATACGGCTCCACTGTATTGAGCGTCTTCACGACATCGTCAAAGGTATAAGTGACTGTCATAAAGCTGCCGTCGTTGATGCCGAAGAATGCCCGGGCGAAGTCGTCCAGTGAGCGCTTGCCCTGCGACCGCTCCCGTATCAGCGTGTCGGCATCAAGCCAGATCAGTTGTCCCACCTCGTAGTAATCCTCGAACCGCTGCCAGTCGGGCCAGGACTGCGGGCGGCGTGGATTAATGATTTCGTCGTTGGTCGTGTCCTGCAGCGCCCGCCACTGCCGGCCTGTCTGAATCTGATAATAGGCCGCGGTGAGCGCGATCTGATCGAGCGCCTGCTGCGCAGTCCAGAGCCCGGAGCGAGCAGCCAGCACCTGGCCCCAATACTGCGTCTGTCCTTCATAAACCCATAGCAGGCTGTCCTGCATCGGCACGTTGTAGTTCGGGGTCCAAAGGTCCGCGGGACGCCGAAACTTGCCGTTCCAGGAATGAGTGAACTCATGCGGCAGCAGATCCCTGAGGTGGGCGGTCTTGTCCCATTCGCTGAACGACTCAGGATCACTGCCATTCTCGCTCGACTGGTGGTGCTCCAGGCCGTTCTGCTGGATCTGGTCACTAAGCGAATACAGGAAGTCGTAGTGTGCATAGTGATGCGAACCGAACAGCTTGTAGGCCTGCTGCACGAGCGCCCGGTGCGCCTCGAGTTGCTCAGGCTTCACCGCAAGGAGCTCCGGTCGATCCGCAAATAGATCAAGGTGTACCGGCACTGGACCACTCGGATCCAGATCCAGCCGTGCTGCATAACGGCCCGCATATACCGGGCTGTCGATTAGAGTCTCGAGACTGGTGCGCTTGAAGGTCGCGCGCGCGCCGCTCGCGGAGGCGCTCTCCAGTGCCGACCCGAACTGCCAGTCGGGGGGCAACGTGAGGCTGGCCTGCACCGGGATCTGCCGGGCGAAATAGCCGGCCGGGTACAGGACGAGTTCATTCCACTCGATCATCAGGACGTCCCGGCTGATTTCCATTGCGCCAACCTTGGGGCTCGTCGGCGACAGGTACTCGAAGTCGATATCGATCGACTTGATACCCGGGCCGGTATGCACGCGAAATGCGTAGACGTCGACCGGATCGCGTGTCCATGAAATTTGCGCGCCATTGGCAGTAATTCTGAGCCCCGCGATCCTATCGATCGGACCCTCGGGCGCATGCGTGCCGGGCAACCACTTGGGATAGAGCAGTACGGTCTCGGCGCCGATGCCGCTCACGCTCTCGTGAACGCGGGCGATGCGTCGCTCGAGATCGGACGCATCAACCGTCAGGTGAATCTCGCCGGGATAGGCGCGATCCTTGGGCGCCGCGATCGGCGCTATAGACGAACTCGCGCTTGGGTCGGGGCTCTCGCCTGCAACCGAAAGAGCGCCCGCCGTGGCACAGATTACTATCGTCATGACAGCCGGCCTCATGGACTACCTCTGTTGATGAGCTTTCACGGACCCAGGTGGCAACCTTGAATCATAACGGCGGGTTGAGCACGAGTAGTCTCGAATCGTTGCATCTGGCGCGGCACATTCTACAGCTACTTGAGCGAGCCGCATTGGCGCTTATTCGAATCCCCGCTCGCCGACCAACTCCGGGTTGGTCAAGCTTTCCAGAAACGCAATCAGATCATGTTTTTCTTCCGACGATAGATCCAACGCTCGAACGCGACGATCGACCAAGTGATTCCCCACAGTCGCTCCATTCGGTTGCTGGCGCGCTCGCGCATGGAATGGCCACAGCAGTACCTGGGTCGCCCTCAAAACTACCGAGGGCTAAGAGATGAGGACTGATCGGCAACAAAACATTGGTGTCGGGTTGGCCTATCACCACACGCGGCAACGGTTCTCCGTGACCATCGGCTGCCCTGCCTTGCAGGCAAAGGCCCGCTCGAACTCGGGCATGTTGATCACGAGACCATTGACGCGATACCGGCCCGGCGAGTGCGGGTCCGTCTTCGCATGCAGGCGCAGATTTTCCGGTCGATCGTTCTCGCACGCCCACTGCGCATAACCGACAAAGAATCGCTGCTCGGGTGTCAGGCCATCCTGATCCTGCAGCGTCTGACCGGCAGTCTGTGCGATCCAGGCCATGTGCGCCAGGATAAGACCGCCCAGGTCCGCCACGTCCTCACCCAACGTGAGCCGGCTGTTGATGTGGATGCCGTCGACGACCGGGTATTGGGCGTACTGATCGACGATGCATTGGGCCCGCTGCTTGAACTTCTGTGCATCGGCAATGGTCCACCAGTCCGCCAGGTTACCCGCCGCGTCGTATTGCCGACCTTCATCGTCAAAAGCATGGGTCAGCTCATGCCCGATGGTACCGCCCGTATTGCCGTAGTTTGGGGCGTCATCCATCGCAGGATCGTACAGCGGCGGCTGCAGTACCCCGGCGGGAAAATTGATGTCGTTCATTTGTGGGTCGAAGTAGGCATTTACGGTCGGCGGCGTCATACCCCATTCCGAACGATCGAGCGGCTTGCCGATCTTAGCGAGCTGGCGTCGCGACTCGAACTCCGTGGCGCGCACGACGTTGCCATAGAAATCGTCGCGTTGGATGGCGACTGCGCTGTAGTCGCGCCAGCGGTCCGGATAGCCGATCTTGTTGACAATGGAGTCGAGTTTCACGAGCGCCTGATGCTTGGTCGGCGCACTCATCCAGGACAGATTCTCCAGGTCCGCACGCATCGCCTGTTCAATCTGCGTCGTCATCTTAAGCGTTGAGGCCTTGAGTTCCGGTCCAAAGGCGCGGGCGACAAACTCTTGGCCCAGTGCTTCACCGAGCAGCCTGTCCACCTGTCTGACGCAGCGCTTCCAGCGCGGCTGCTGCACCGACACACCGCGCAGCGTGTGGTCATAAAATGCGAAGCGCTCATCCTCGAATGCCGAGGACAGAAAAGGGGCCGCGCTGTGAGCGGCATGCCAGCGCAGATAGGTCTTGAGATCGGCGAGGTTGGTATCGGTCAGCAGACGCCCAATCGCCGCGTAAAACTTTGGCTCACTCACGTTCACTTTGGCGATGTCTGCCAGTCCCAGCGGCTGCAGATAGGCGGCCCAGACGAATTCCGGCGTCAGGCGCTGGAGGGCGGCCCGATCGAGCTTGTGGAACAGCTTATGCGGGTCCCGACGGTCAACGCGCTTGAGCGATGCCTGCGCCAGCCTCGTCTCGAGCCGCAGCACGATCGTCGCGTTGCGCGCCGCCGCCGCTGGCGAATCGCCGAGCAGCTCAAACATGCGCGCGACGTGCTCTTTGTACTGCGTTCGCAGCTGCGCAGCGTGTGCGTCGGTGTCGGTGTAGTAGTCGCGATCGGGCAGACCGAGGCCGCCGGCTTCGGCGAACCCGATGATTTGCGTGGAATCGGCGTAATCCTGATTCGAACCAAAGCCGAACAGGAAGCCCGAGTCGGGTGTCTGCAGGTGCACATCGGCAAGCAGGCCTGGCAGCTCACGTTTGGATCGCAGGTTGGCAATGCGCGTGAGCAGCGGAGCCAGGGGTTGGGCGCCGAGTTTTTCAATCGCCGATTCGTCCATACAGGCGGCAAAGTAGTCGCCGATCTTCTGCTGACTTTCTGAGCGACTGGTAGTGGTGTGCGCAAGGTTTTCGAGGATTCCCCAGAGGAATCGCTGATTGTCCTGATACAGTTTGCCGTACACGCTCCAGTTCGCCTGGTCAGGCGGAATAGGGTTGCGGCTTCTCCAGCCGCCACACGAATACCGATAGAAGTCGATGCAGGGATCGGTCGTGCGATCCAGGTCGGTGAGATCCAGGCTGGGAGTGTGCGGAAGCGCGTCCAGCGGCCCAAGTGTAGCGCTTGCAGCAGGCTCTGTGGCCGCTGACTGGGCAGCACAGGGTGCGCCAAGCAGCGCACCTGTCAAGCTTAAAACGACTGCAAAGGCAGAGCGTGAACGCATTGGTTCGTTCCATCGATTCTTATGACGCAGAGTATATCGCAGCCGAATTAACCTGCCTGATAGCGCATTTGCCAACGCTGCCGATGGCGTTGCTCATCTATGTCACCAATGGATACGGCGCGTCACATTTGTCAGCTCACCGTGATCAGCCCCCTGGATTGGGAATCTGTCCGCCCTGCTGGTGCCTCGCTGGCACGAAATCGTTGCAACAGCCGCGTGTAATCCTCTGGTGTGTCCAAATCAGTCGTAAAGCGGTCGTGGGCCGCTTCATACCGATAGACGTCATCCGGATACGCGTTTGCAAGTTTTTTGCAGCCGATATGCCGCTCGCCGATGGCCACCTCGTGTACGTAACTTGAGGCAAACAGAATTGGATTACCGCGTTGCCCCTGAAAATAAGGAATGACTATCGATCGATCGGTCTGGTCGAGGTATACCTTTACCAACTCGGCGTAGTCGCTCGATCCAAGCAGAACCATGTCGCCTAGGCACATCATCACTGCGTCTGTCGCCATTTGCAGCGCGCCGACGCCGACGGCCGCTGAAGTCATCTGTCCCTCCTCGTAGCGCGGATTGAGCTGCATCTTGATAGGCATGTCCGCCAATGCCGCGCTGATCTCTAGCGCCTGATGCCCCGTGACCACGACAACCTCCTGTGGGCCGGCAGCCCAAAGCCGTTCCACAGTCTGTCGAATGACCGGCTTGTCACCGAGCGGCATCAGCAACTTGTGCTGGCCGCGCATGCGAGAGGACGTCCCTGCGGCCAATACAACAGCCGACCATCTCATGCCGAGACACTCGATGCAGCAGCCCGGCGGATGGCTGCGTACTTTGCCGGGTCGTGCCGGAACGTTGTCAGACAGCCGCTGCAGCAGAAGTAGTAGTCTTCACCATCGTAATGCTCCACGTGCATCGCCGTGACGGTCGAAACCGCCATGCCGCACACTGGGTTGACGAACGTACTGGCCTGCTTATCGAGCGGCACACTTTCCGTGACGGCCGGCGTTGCCACGACGACGCCCGACGCCGCTTCGGCCGGCTCATGTTCAACCTGGCTCACGCCCTTGCCGCGCAGCAGCGCCAAAACGCCCGCGACCGCGACCAGTGCGATTTCGCTCGGTGTTCTGGCGCCTGCGTCTTGACCGGCCGGCGCCTGCAGTTGCGCCAGGCGATCTTCCCTGACACCCCGCATACGCATTAAATCCCGCAGTCGGTCGGCCTTTCTGCGACTCGCGATCATCAGCACGTGCTGCGCCGGACTCGCAAGCGCCGCTTCCAGCGCCTGGGCGTCTGCGGCCCCCTGCGTCGCCACCAGTGCAACCGCTGCCTCGTCCACACTATGGACCAGCCGGATTCCCAGGCGCTGTGCGAAAAAACGCGCTTCGCTGGCCGCTGGCGTATCGCCTAAGACACAAATCGATGTGCCGGCGCTATGGGGCTGGACAAACAGCTCGATCATGCCGTCGCTGGCACAGGGCATCGCGTGTTGCACGACGTCCGGTTCGGGCTGGCGCTCGTCGTTGGCGATGCGCAACAGCGCGGGTTTACCCGTGACGATGGCCTCCCTCGCTGCCGCAATCACGATCTCCTTCGCACAAGCGCCGCCAATCCAACCGCACAACCTCCCGTCACGCAGCACGATCGCTTGCGCGCCAACATAGGCGGACGTGGGGGCTCCGACCCGCACCACGGTGACCATCGCGTACGGCTCGTCACGCTCGTTAAGCGTCTGTGCCAGCTGAAGTAGTTCCTGCGCGCTCATCGCAATGATTCAATGATATCCGGAAGCACGCGTTTGATGGTCGCCAAGTCCGCGCCGGGTGCCAGCAGGTCGATGTGCGGCAGCGCTGCCTGCATGCCGGCACTGACCGGCTCCACCCGGATTGGGTTGAGATTGGATTGATCCAAATAATGCGACGCGCGCGTCTTCGCAGCGCGCGCAGCGCGTCTGCCAGGGTCTTCGGCTCCCCGGTGTCGTAGCCGTCGCTAACGATGATGACTGCGGTGCGCGAATGCACTCGGCGCGGCATATGGTCCCGGTTGAAATCGCGCAGACAATCGCCGATCCGGGTGCCCCCGCCCCAGCCGGCGGCCAGCAGGTGCATTTTTTCCTGAGCGCGCCATGGATCGGCGTCGCGCAGCGCCTCGGAAATCGCTGTTAAGCGCGTGTGAAAAATGAAGCCGTAAATGTCTGAAAGCTCGGCGGACAACGCCCGGGCCAGTCGCAGGTAGAAAAAGCTGTACTGACTCATGGAGCGGCTCACGTCGAGCAGCACCACGATTCTCGGTCTAATTCGGCGCCGGTCGCGCCAGACCACTGACAGCGGCACGCCGCCGTGCTCGATGCTGCGGCGGATTGTGCCGGGCAGGTCGAATCGGCGTCCGCGCAGGGAGCGCGCCTCGCGCCGCATCCGCACCCGTTTCATCTGGCGAGCAAGTCGGCGCATCAGGGCCTCGATATCGCGCACCTCTTCGGCCCGAGCCAGTTCGCGAAAGTCCGCCGACTCAAGGGACTCTTCCCGACTAGCAGCGTAGCGTTCGGGCGGCTGCCGGTGATTGCCTGCGCCACGACGGGGCAGCCCCGGTACCTGCGCACTGACTTGGCTTTCGTACGGCGAAGGTTTGCGATAGCTCGTTGTGTCGCGCGCCCCCTCGACAAAGACTTTTTTATTAGCGGACAAAAAATAGGCATCGAATAGCGCGTCAAAGCGATGCCACTCGCTGGGCCGGCCGCATAGCAGCGCCTTGAGGCTCCAGCGCAACATCTGCGGATGAAGGATTCCAACCTGGGATGCGACGACGAGTACCCGGGAGGAATCACCCCCGCCGACGCCAAAGCCGTTGGCCTGCAGAAACCCGCTAAATCCCGCCAGTCTGGCCCGCAAGGCACCGCTCAGATCAGGCGTGTCCGGCATGCTGGCCGTCCTTAACATGCCGCCGCCATCCGCCCTACGACTTCGGGCGTAAATGCGGTTCGATCATCACGCGTCTTGATGAGCGCCGCCAGGCTTTCCATTATGGCCTCGGTGGCATCTTGCCCGAAGGCGGTGACGCCGAGGCGCAGCAGCGCCGCCGTCCAGTCAAGCGTCTCGGCAATTCCTGGTCGTTTCTGCAGATCCATACGACGCGTGTCCTGGACGAACTGGACCACCTGTCGCGCCAATTCGCCGGCCGCTTCAGGGGCGCGGATTTCGAGTATGGCGAGCTCCTTTTCAAACGATGGGTATTCGACAAACTGGTACAGGCATCGACGTCGCAAGGCATCGGACAGCTCGCGCGTGCCATTGGACGTCACCACCACGAACGGAACTGATACCGCCGTAACGGTGCCCAGTTCCGGGATGGACATCTGAAAATCAGACAGCAGCTCGAGCAGATAGGCCTCGAACGCTTCGTCTGCTCGATCGACTTCATCGATCAGCAGCACCGGAGACTGCGTACAACTGATCGCCTCGAGGAGCGGTCGCTTCAGCAGATAACGCTCCGAGAAGATATCCTGCTCCTTGGCCGCGACGCTGCGATCGTCCTGCTCAAGCAATTTGATCGCCAGCAGCTGGCTGCTGATAGTTCCATTCATACATCGCCGAATGTGCATCCAGCCCCTCATAGCACTGCAGGCGAATAAGCCGCGTGCCGCGCACAGCGGCGAGCGCCTTTGCCACCTCGGTCTTGCCCACGCCGGCGTCCCCTTCGAGCAGCAGCGGACGCTTTAATTCCGTCATCAACAACAGGCCCGCAGCAAAGCTGCGCTCCGCTATGTAGCCGACAGCCGCCAGCTGCTGCTGTAGCGCGGCCACGTCCGCCACGCGTTGGGCGCCGGTGCTCATACCGCTTTCCTTGAAAATACGCCGCGAAGCCATGCTTTAGCGACTACCCATAGCAGTACCAGAGCATTCACTGGTGCGGCTGGCGGCGGAACGGCCGATGGCCCTGTAGTCGGCGGCGACTGCGCCGCCGGCACCGGTGGGCCGTCCCCGGGTGGCGGCGGCTGGCGCGCCTGAACGCGTGCGGCAAAGTTGGCGGCAAACTGTCGCAGGATCTAGTCGGCGACGGTATCCATCATACGGCCCCCGAAAGCAGCCGCCCGGCCGCTCACCGACGCCTCACAACTGCCGGTCAAGGCGCTCGTACCGTCCTCTGTCGCGCGGACAACCGCCGTCAGGTCAAGCGACGCTGCCGAAGACCCGGATCCGTCGGTCCCTTTGGCGGTCATGCGCAAGCAACGATTGGCCGCATCCAGCTCCTTGATTTCCATATCGCCCCGGAATGACAGGGTCGCTGGCCCCACCTTGACAGTCACGGTGCCTTTGTAATGCCGCTCGTCTATCCGCTCGGTGATCTTGGCCCCGGGCATGCATGCCGCAACCGACTCAACTTCAGCCAGGCGATTTGGCCGAGCACGGTCGCGCGGTGCTGGCCACAGGCGTCGCCAAGCTGGCGCGCTACAACACCCACGGCCCAGAGGATCTGCTGTTCGGACTCGGATCGGGCTGCGAAGGGACCATGGATATACTGCTGCAGCGCCTGGATGGTTCAAACGACTGGCAACCCCTCAAGCGGCTCGCACTGGCCTGGCGCGCGCAACGCGCGCAGACCCTAGTGCTGGTGGTCCAATCGACGCTGCCGAATATGCCGGCCGGCGCCGGGGTATTTGCCGGCGATCATCAGGTCTTTGGGCTCAGCACTGCGGCCGCCCTGGATCCGCGGACGGTCGAATCGCTGTGCCGGCTCGCGGCGGCGCTGCCGCATCAGGGGCATAACCAATTCCTGCCGCAGGCGTTACCCGGAATCGATTTGCTCGCACTGAAACAATTGCCGCCCACGCGACTGCTTTTGCTGGGCGCGGGCCCGGATGCACAGCCAGTAGCCGAACTGGCCGCCTTCCTCGGGTGGAACGTCACTGTCATTGATCACCGCAGTCAGTATGCGCAGGCCGAGCGCTTTCCCAGCGCGGCCGCGGTGCTCGACGGCGGCCCGCGGGCGCTCGCCGCACTGCTGCTGAACGAAACGGTCGACGCCCCGGCACCTGAGCCCCAGCCGGCTCACTTTCCCGCAGCGATCGTGATGAGCCATCACCTGGCGACGGATCGGGCTTATCTGCAGGCACTGGCAAGCAGCGGCATTCCTTACGTCGGATTATTAGGACCCGCGACCCGACGAGAGCGGTTGCTCGTGGATCTGGGCGACGACGCGGCAGCACTTCGTCCGCGACTGCGCGCACCCGTCGGACTCGACTTAGGCGCCGTGACGCCCGAAGCGATTGCGTTGTCCATCATTGCGGAAATTCAGGCCGCACTGGCGGGTCGCACGAGAACTGAGCCACTTGCTCAAGTCCACGCCTAGCACTTAGGGCTATCGGCTCACCCAGTCTGCAGTCCGGTATAGCGAGTGTTGCGGAGCGAGTTACAGCCCGCGCCTAGGGCGAAAAGCCAGTTTTGCGCGTGCTCGAAAACGAAAATCCACCCACCGTTAGACAACCGTTAGAGAATTCGATCACCGACCAACTATTTCCGTGCAAGTAATTGATTCGATGGCGCCCCCGGCCGGAGTTGCAGAATTCATAAATGCAGGCCGTTTTCAGCAGATTTCCTACTGTAGCCGCAGTCACGTACCCCCAAATCTACCCCGACCTCCCTGGGGCTAGCAGCGGCTCCAACTTGGACAAGCGCCCGGCAAGCCAGGGACCGACAATTCGAATCACTCCGGGCGCGCCCTTAAAAGTAGCCGTGGCGCATGCACTTAGAGAGCAAGCGCTCGACTTAGGTCGTCGTGTTCGAATGCGCTCGCCATGCGGCGAATCTCAGTGTGAGGTGCGCCAGCGGAAGCAGCGATCTCGCGCCATCTTGAGGTGACTGTGGCTACATCCTTAACAGTAGCTTTGGCCTCTTTGAGCCCTAATCCGAAGAATTCAGCGGTTGAGAGCACTAGGTCCAAGTCGCAAGTTGCCTCATCGAGGCTGATGTTGGTCGTTAGGATACGCGGGCGGACGTCCGTCGGGGTGGGGTTGAGGTCATAGACCGGCGAGAACGTCCATCCTTCTCGTCCTGCCCATAAGAACCCGTGGTTGCGCAAGTGATCGTCGACGTTGGAGATCAAGACGTTCAAGACCATTCGTCGATAGAGTTCGCGTGCGTCGTCGCTCGCGCTAGCGCCATGTGCCGTGAGAACGTCTACCAGCTCGGGATAGCTTCCGCGCTCCCCGTCCTTGAGACCTAACATCGACAGCGCGGACAGGAATGGGACACGTGTGGCCCGGGTGCGATCAAAGCGGCGTGAGAGCATCACAGGCCGGCCGGCAATGCGGATGAGCTCATAATCTGGAGTACGAATACCTGCGCGCTTGGCGAGGGTGAGCGCAACGAATTCCCATAACTCCATGCTGTATTCATCGGTTTCCTTGGGAAACTTCGCGATTGAAAGGTGTCCGTGTTGATCGATAACCGAGGCTTTTGGGCGAGCGCCGCCGAGCGATGAACCCGGTGCGAAGATCAATTGCAAATCCTCATCGGTCTCCTCGTCGCGCAGAATTCTCTCGGTAGCTTGAAGCAGGCGACCGAGTTCAACTAGGCCGGGCACTCCGACCGAAGTTGGCGATTGCAAGATCTCCTCGCCGACGTTGCGGAAGCGCAGTGCCCCGAGCCGGGACACGTCCGACACGCCGAGTAGATAGTCGAGTTCTTGTAGAGTGCGCACTGCGCGGCCTTCGCGTTCCGCGCGACGTCGTTCGGCATGTTGCATGAGGCGGCGTCCCCAGGTGTCAGGGGCGGAGTCGCCGATTGAGCCAAAGATCGGAACGCCGTCGGCCGGGACGAATGCACCTCGATCGAGTGAGAGCGCCGGCTCGAGTGAGAACCGGGCTGCGTCTTCAAGCCAGGCCACGTGATATTCGAAACTGATGGCCTCTCCGCCACGCCGTGCATGACGGTGTATCGTGCCCACCCTTTTCGGTCCAGGCGCAAAATCGATGTGGACCTCGATATCAGTCATCACCCTTCTCGGGGGGACGGCGCAGACGGACCCGTTGGGGCAACTTCTCGGTTGCCAAGGCGAGGCCCACGGCGTCGCGACTTGAATCAGCAACTTGGCTCAGTCCATCGAGAAATCCAAGCGCCTGAAGTACTGCCGCATAGATGCCGATACTGACGGTTGAGTCACCTTTTTCGACCCGTTGGAGGGATGGGCGGCTGGTGAAGGCGCGGTCGGCCACGACAGCTGCGGGAAGCCCGCGGCGGCGCCTCGCGTCGCGGATGTCATGTCCGAGCTTGCGAAGACTTCTCCGAACGGCAATAGAGGGCCTGTGGGGTGTAGGCATACATGTAATCTTCGTGTGTCATAAAAGCGGTTTAATGTAACACGAAGATTACATTTACACCATAAGCTACATATTGACTTTTTGCCGTAACCCCCAGCCGCTGACAATGGCCATGCCTTTTCGAACCAAGCTCACAAAGGCAGAAACCCAACTTGCTGCTTCTCTCCGTGCTTCTCCAGGCCGGATCTACGCGCGCGCCGAACTTGCCGAACACTTCTACAAGGCGCGGCGCCAGGGAGTATCGGCAAAGCATACAAAGTTTGACGAGTTCATCGAGTTCCTGGTTATGCGGCGGCATTTGCTGGCCTTTGCGGAGCTCGAGGCGAACGTCAACCTGAATAGGCCCGCGACCGATAACGTGAGGCTGCTCAACGTATGCATTGCGCCGAAATCGGGTGAGGTCGCTTTCGGAAGCCGCGGTCAGGGTGGGGATTCAACTTCAAGCCTGCTTTTCGGGAAAAAGAAAACACACTGGACCGTCAAAGCACTAACCTTCGATGGTTTTATACGTCAGAACAACGTTGCGGAATGCAATTTCCGCAAGATGGATATCGAGGGAGGGGAATCCTCGATCCTGCCGACCATGGTGGAATACCTGAAGGCCAATCGCCCGACTCTGCATCTTTCGCTTCACCCCTGTTATCTCAAGATCCGCCCCCTGGGCTACATTGGCCGGATAATCGCGCGGCTTGCAGGAACGTGGAAGATCATCCGATGTATCGAGTTCTACAAGCACCTCTATGACCCTAACGGTAGGGAATTGACGCCTTGGCGCCTCTTGTGGCTCTGCCGCGCAAAG
>OBLU010004425.1_pt1 | contig 12689 bp, 20 predicted proteins | sample 1518681 | NCBI WGS metagenome assembly OBLU01 (sample SAMEA3539304, study PRJEB22396) | soil metagenome | biome: tundra; feature: field; material: soil | place: USA | collected 2010-05 | depth 0.15 m | reverse complement strand
ACGGCGACCACCGAGATCTACACTCTTCCCTACACGACGCTCTTCCGATCTGCGTAATGTCGAAATAGTCAATCTGCTTGGCAATGCCAGACAGATCAATTGCGATTTCGTTTCGTTCGGCTCCGCTTGAGTCGAATACGCCAGAACGCGATGCGAAGATATGCGAGCCGTCGGGCAGCCAAATCGGGCCCTGATCTCTAAGCAATATATGAGCGTCGCCGTCGAAATCGCTAACTTGGCATAGCAGGTATGTTTTCAGCTCGTTAAGGCGCCCCGTTTCAAGGAAACCGCATCGATCGGCCCATGTTCCCTTAGATAGCGGCTGGCGGAAATCCATAACGGCAATGTTGGCTTCGCGCGTATGGCCTCCACGATTATTGCGGCGAACGCGGATATAGTCGCCCCATTCTGCCTCCGTTAGCCTACGATCTGGCGCAAGGTTCCAGGCACGATATGCGGCGACGATGGTAGCAGAACCTTCCCATATGACTACGCCAATGCGCCCGACTTCTCCTTGCTTAATTTGCAGAATAACGGGAATGATCCGCCCGTATGCATCAGCGTCGATCGATTTACCGTCTGGCATCATGCGTATAGCATCCACAAACGTGAAGCCAAACGTAAGTGCTTTCACCATGCGAGTAAACAGATATGGCTTGCCGCCAACGCGAATACAGGGTATCCCGAAATCCATAGTGGCAAGAGCGATAGATTCGCCATGAGCCATCGGGATATGTTCCCAATTATTGGTGAACTTTTCAGCGTTAACTAGCCACGCGGGACGTTCATTTTCCTTGGATGAATCGTCAGTAGCCGATTTAGCGGTTGACGACTTCTGGTGAGAATCGCATTTGTCGGAATCGGGTTCGGCAAATTTCTTACAAGGCTGCCCCGTTTTCTTGGCAATTGCGGTGCAGAATGGGGGAACCGTTATTGGATGCCCGCAACGCCAGCATTTGATTTGAGTTCCGGATACCGCTTGCTTAGGGTCGGTATGACTATTGCAATCCGGGCTCGGACACTCTATTCTAGCAGCCATGGCGATTTGCCTGCGCGATAATATCAGTCAGAGGTGGCGGGGAATCGTTTGGATAGAATACAGTGCGCGGATGATAAGCGCATCTATCAGAATCGGGTTCGGCCAGGGTTTTGCAGGGCTGCCCCGTTTTCTTAGTAATCGCGTTGCACAATGCAGGAACCGTTATTAGGTGACTGCAACGCCAGCATTTGAATTGACTACCGGGTACCTTCTTAGTATCGGTAATCGCGCTACATTCCGGACATGCCACATTACGGAATTCGGGCAGCGAAATAGATTTGCGATCATCGCCGTTGGCGGCTAGCATGGAAGAGTCCTCCTTACCTTGAGCGGTGTGGGGCAATAGCGAGACCAGAGCCGACCCGTCGTCAGCGGGTCGGTTTTGGCGTTCTAGGTCACGTCTGTTACTGGCAGTCCTTGACTTGAATCCCGGTCCTGGTCTGCCGCTTCGGCCTTAAGGTCTGTCACGCCATCTGGCACGCGCTGAGTCCGGTACTGGCTCGCTACCTGGCTGACTGCGATACCTGCCAGCACTGCGAGTCCAGCGCGTACAAGTACCGAGGTGGGCGCGTCGGCTAGGTCGGTGCGGTTGGCTCGTGCGGCAGCCTCCAGCGCTGGCGGAATCGTCACGTGCATCTGTCGGGTAGGCATGATCAACTCTCCCGTTCTAGTCTTTAAGTCCCGACTCTACCGCACGCGCCGACCCGTTGCACGGCTGCCCGACACGCTCGTCATTCGTCACGAGCCACGGAATCGGCCACGCGGCCGGGGCGGCGTCGAAGCCCTGAGCAGTCTCCAGAGCGGGCGGGTTCGCCGTCTGCTCTGACAGCACACGGACAGGGCTGTAGAGCTCTACCTCTCGCGCACGCGCGCGTGAGGCTATGGCTCTGCGGACTCGCACGACGACGACGGCCAGGGCCGCGACGACGGCCAGGGCCAGAGCAGAGCCGATGACGATGCCGGCGATTTCCAGCGCGTCTGTGATCACCCGTACTGCTGTGCTCGCGGCTTGGTGAGCGGGCCGCGAGGTGATCACTGCGACGGTAAAGATGATCACGACGGCTGCGCCTACGGGTACTCCCGCCCCGCCCGGGCAATGTTCGTGGCAGATCTTGCTCATGAGTTGATCACGCTCCGATCATTCGGGTAAACTGTCTCTATCTATAGTACACTAACCACGACTAAGGGTAGAGAGGGGTAAGGCTGATGCCGACCCAAGCGGGGTATGTCGCCGTCAATATGTTGCCGGAATCTCGGGACGCTATGCGGCAACTCATGTATCGATTGTCCAGCGAAACCGGCGAACGCGTATCAGTATCCGACACTGTTGCCGTTGCATGCGAAATCGCCATGGAGCATATTGGCGAGACGATAGCGAAAGTTTCTAAATAGGCGCAATACTAGTTAGAAAGGAACGCGAAATCATGGCTACCAGAGAGATCGAAATTGGAGAATCGGCAGAGCAGTGGATACATCATGCAGACGATTCAATTATCGCCTGTCGCGCTACCGGTCACGGCTGGCCGAAAATCAAGCCAGGTAAGGCGAGCAGATATATAAAGGTAACGCCCGACCATGACGGGTGCTATCAGCTAGTCCAGATCTGTCGCGATTGCGGAATGCAGCGCATGATGACAACTCTGCCGGGAGGCGAAATCAATTTTCCTGCAAAATATTCTTATATACAGCCCGACGGTTATAAGTCTCCAAAGGGCTCTCACGTAATACCGCGCGATTGCCTGGCGGAAGCCTGGCGACGTACTCTCGAAGTCGATACATATAAGATGAGGACTTCATGAAACCCCGAATATTCAGCTCGCGCAATGTTAGCGCAATATCCCTGATTCTGGTTAACATAGTAGCCGTCTCGGGGCAATATGCGTTTTTGCGCGACCACTTGCCGTGGCCATGGTACGGAGCGGTAGTATTTGCCGCCGCGCTCGAATCAGTCGCGCTATTCCTGGCGTATATGTCTCACCAAGCGCTAATGTCGCTGGACAGTTCCATGCGGCTGCGTTTTAGCTCATACGGATTCGGCGTAATCGCCGGACTGATGAATTATTCGCATTATGCAGTAAATGGAATAACGTTCGTAGCGGTCGCTACCGGACTCATGAGCGCATCTAGCCCATGGCTATGGGGCATATATTCGCGTAGGGTATCGCGTGACGAACTGATGCGGCTTGGACTAATCGAACCGGGCGCGCTTAGGCTCGGTATCAATCGATGGACAATGCATCCGGTACGCTCATTTCGTGTATACCGCGCAGCCGCATGGGATGGAATACGTGATCCCGCTACAGCTATTGCGACTTACACCGTTATTAAGCCTGAGCCTGATCCCGAACCTGTAATAGAGCCGACCGCTATAGAGTCGCCTGATACTAAAATTCCAGCTATTAATCCGGCGGGGAGCATGGCAGACGCGGTAAGCGTTGCGCTATTGACTCTAGGCGTTACAACTACCGGAGCCGAAGTATCGCGCTGGCTAGCGGAGCGTGGCATTCAGGGTGTCACGCCTGGCTATGTGCGACAGGTTCGGGCGCGTAACGCGAAACGCGAGGTTGCGGGGCGGCGTGACACTATCCGCGCGATTCCAACCGGCGCAGAATTGCCCGTAACGGGCCGCGCGACAGGGCCATATAAGGAGAAACCCTAGCAATTAGCCGCAAGTCAGGCGCTTCGCGCTAACGAAACCACGCCTGACCTGCGATAACCCGAATCTACGTCCCAAGCGTGACAAGGAGCGTGACAAGGATCATGGGTACTCTATCCAAGTGCCTGGCAGTCGCGCGGGTGACCTGCCGTTTTACTAGTGGCAGAGACCTCGACGGCAAGCGTCGTACCAACGCGACATTCATGCAACGGGCGGGCGGCCCCAAGGCAGTCCTTACGCCTCACGGTAAGGCAAGTAAGTGGGCGCACAAACGCCACGCGGAACGCGCTATGTGGCGGATGCTCGCGCTGTGCAGCGCAGCCGGTTTCGCCTATGGCTATCTGGCCGATCGAGTAGTCACGCTGCAAGCGTCGGCCGTTGCGCTGTGCGTCGCGGTAGGCGTTTCATTCTGGCGCAGCACTGTTGCATTGCGGCGTATCAGGCATGATCGTCGTATTGTCAAGCCGCTGTATCAGACTCTCGCGCCAATAGCGGGGCATGCGCCGACCGATCATCACGCGCGATATCTTAAAATTCCGCCCGATGTTCTAACCAACCCGAAAGCACAAGCGCGGCTGACGCTATCGCAGACGTGGCAGGGTACGCTAACGGAACAAAAGGCGATAGGCGATTTGGTAGCGCGCCGTCTCGGCGGAGATTGGGAAGCGCGCTTCTATACGCATAAGTATCCGCCATACGCAACATTCAATCGCAAGCCGGAACCGCCTGGCAAACTTACGTATGCGCAATTCCGACCATATATGGAGCGCGGTTCAGATACTGAACTACTGCTCGGTATGGGGGCCAGCGATTCAGTAATCAGCTTTTCGCTAGATAACGAATCGCCACATTTTGCGCTGAGTATCAATACGGGCGGCGGCAAATCGGCGCTAATGCGCATGATCATTGCTTACCTTAAGCGCCACGGCGTCGAGCGCATCGATATCATCGATTTCAAGGAAGTATCCCAGAATTGGGCTAAAAATATCCCAGGCATTTATATCTGGCGTACCGCGGCTGCTGCAATGGAAGCAATAGCTAATGTTCGCAAGGTTATGGAGGAGCGTTATCGACTTATTAATGATGATGAAACGCTGACGTTCCCTCGTCATGTTCTTATCATCGAAGAACAGAATACCGCAATTGATCAGCTTAACGAATACTGGGACGATTACAGGCGTGAGCTATCACCAGCCGAGCGCGGGCAAACTCCTAAGAAAAATCCTGCAATGCGTGATCTCGCATATATACTTCGAATGGGTCGTGAAGGATGCGTTAACGTATTCTCGGTATTGCAGCGTATGAGCGCAGCGGCATCGGGCGGAGGCGATTTGCGCGAACTATATGGTGCGGTATTGCTAGGGCGATGGAAGCCGCAAACGTGGAAGATGCTGGTAGGCACTACGCCAGCGCTTAAGCCGTCTCGTATTCAGGGGCGAGCCGTATTCACTCTAGGAGATACCATATCGGCCGTACAACTAGCTTTCCTCACCAATGATGAGGCCAGGGAATACGCCATGCTAGGAGCAACCTCATCTATACCCGTTAATATGCCGTCGGAAGACGAGCAGCTATATTCACTGCGCGAACTAGCTAGTAACGTAGTCGATATCCGTTATGCTGCCCTACGGCGCGCAAAGGCACGAGCGCATGATTTCCCCAACGGTGTGAAGCGCAATGGCGTTACGCTATACCGTGCGGCTGAGGTTTCGCTCTGGCTATCGAATCGAGTCCGGGCAGCCTAATCCGATATACCACTATGTCCGCTATGCCCGCAGTGTCCGCATCTCGAGGTCTGGACAAAACGCCCAAGCCTGCACAGAGTGGTATAGGACCGAGCATCGATTTGACATGCGGTATACATATGCTGTATCTTGGTAAGTGAAGGACCAAGCAATATCGACAATCGGGAAGGACAGATAACATGTTTGCACACGTTACCGCGAGAGTGCCTGACGATTCCGGCGCTCACCTGCTAATCGGATATGACAGTTACGGCTGCGTCACAATAGGCAAGCATGTTTTTACCAACGCGCAGGCTAACGAAGTCATCGCGCAAATCGAACTAGCGCAGTCGGCCGCATACGCGAACAACATTATCGATGTGGCCTGACATGAATACGCGAGCGTGCGATGAACATATGGTAATCGGCTGCACCGATTGCAAGTCGTATCCGCCCAATGCAGAACGCTGTATTTATTGCGGCGTGCGCGCCTACATTCCGGGGCATGGCTGCGATAGTTGCGGTATGGCTACGGTCGAAGATATCGGAGAGGGGTTGTCAGATGACTAGGCGCCGTAAGCGTTCCCGCGATTTCCGGTATATGCTTGCTTTCGCGATAGCCGGGCTCGCGCTGATTATCCTTACCACGGTAGCGCGAGAGATCGGCTGGATTATCGCAACGGCCGTCATTGCAGCTCTGGCCTTTTACTCTGGACGGCGCGAGGGGGTTAAGCGCGGAATCCTCATAAAGAAATTGGCTGCTAATAGCGGGTACGGAAAAACAAGCGTGCGCGAGATTAACGCTGTGTCTGCGTATCCGGCAGAGTTTACGAATGCTGCGGGTGATGCCCGTACGCGCCGTAATGGCTGGACTCCTCCGCTACGTAGTCAGCTACTCTCACGCGAATGCGCGAGTGGGGAGCATATTTGGTGTCACTTCAAAGGTTGCGCGTGCGAATGCGAGCACGTGTCACAACAACCGGCCGTGCGCAAGCCGATACCTGACGAGCCAGAATATTAACCAAGGAGGATCCAATGCCTTATCAAGAGGATATCGAAGCGTTTATATGCGATCTCTGTAAAGTTATCATAATCGAACCGACGTTTGAAGAGGACGATTTCGGCGATGATTCCATAACACTGCCGGGGCGCATTAAGGACGGTCCACTCCAAACCCTACATTTGCATATACAATGTCTTATGTCAGAAGACATAACTCAAGTCGGCAATTCCGATAACTCTGATGGACGGCTTGATCAGTTCAGAACCAAAATGCGAAATGGCCCATGCATCCATCACAGAAGGCTTGGATGCTCGGAGTGTGGGAGCGGGGGAGCATGACTAAGCACATTATAAGATTGTCAGACGGATTCATTATCCGTATCTCACGCTGGCAATGCCGGTATAGCTGGAGTAGAAACGGGAGATTCGGAAATGGTAGCCGATGGTCAAGCGGCTGGCATGACTGGGCCAACCAACCCGAATATTGAGGAGGGGGCAAAGATATGGTAGCCGACGATTGTATCGACCACGAATTGCGGCGTACATACAGAGAGGATGATGATTATATGAACTTGTCCGACCGTAATCCGATACCGACGCTACCTGAACCGTCAGAGCGAATCAGATTGCGTGAGCTATTCGGTACGACGCAAAGTGAGGTAGCGGAACATATTAAAGTAACTCGTCAGATGGTTAACCGATATGAAAATGGTCGCTCCGAGCCAACTGGCGCCACGCGAATTCTCTATGCGGAACTTCTGACTGCATGGTCCAACACCGAGCACGAAAGGATGGGTGATAGCGACTTAGACATAACGGGCCGCTAGAGTGCGCAATCACCCTAGCGGCCCTTGAACCCCAGATCCGATCCGACCGGATAAGGAGTCCCATAGCTATGACGCGCAACACGCCTAGGAGGTTTACCGGCGAGCTAGGCGCACGCATCACGCTCGCTCGTGCGATCTCTGCCGACCTCGGTACAGAAATATGCTCGTCCAGACGAATTGATTATGAAGTTTGGACACATCGTCTCCGTACCGCCCTAGATGGGCTTGTATCCGCGCTAGACGCTTCGACCGCCCCGTTATTGGACGGTGGAGCCTATATATCGGGCCCGGATCTTATGACGATTCTGGGCGCTCTGAGAGACGGCGCAGAGTACCGGCGTAATAACCCTGATGACTCTGATCTTGCTAGCGTCGCAGCCTATCGCCTAATGTCTTACGCACTAGGTGATGATAGGTGAGCGCTTGCACATGCGGGCATCCGCCAGAGGTACATCCGATAACCAGCCGTCGTAACCCGGTTTTGGGCGCTTGCCTGTCGTGCTTTTGCCCGCGCTGGAATCGTCGTCATTGGTGGGATTCCCGGCCGCCCGTTATCTGGTGCGCCGAATGCGGTGCCCGTGAATCAGATCACACAGTAGGTATCTGCCCGCGTTGTTTCACGTGCGGATGTTTCTACCGGGACCATGTGCAGCGGAAACAGAGGAAACGGCCGCCGGGGTGCAGATGGAAACGTGACCGGGATTTCATGGGATATTAAACCTACACAGGAAAGACGGAAACACGATGAACAGAGCAGTCAAGATTACGGGTATCGCCGTTAGCTTCGGTACGACTCTGCTAATCGGGGTTGGTATCGGCGCTAGCGGAAGTAAGACAGTTACCGTAACCAAAACGCACACGGTTACGCACACGGTTACTGTACCCGCGAGCCCGGCCCCGGCCGTTACTGTCACGGTTACCGCTAAGCCGAAAGCCCCGGCAGTAGCCCGGCACACGATGCCAGGCGACGGAACATTCATCGTCGGCGCGAAATCCGGGCAATGGTCTCCGGGTACATGGCAGACATCCGGCGCGGTAGGCGGGAGCGCCGGGAACTGTTACTGGGCCACGCTCTCCGATCTGACAGGCGGACTAAATTCGATCGCGGCTAACGGCGATATTACCGGGCCGACAGTTATAACGGTTAATTCTGGCCTGGCTGGCGTCCAGGTGTCCGGCTGCGATACGTGGCGCAAGCTTAGTTAACGCGAGAGGAGGTGACACGATGGCAGACAAGGGTAAAGACGGTAAGAGCGTTATCGTCAAAAAGATTGAAAAGCTCGCCAAGAATGACGCAAAACACGGCTGGGGTAGCAAGAGCAATCCGAACAATAAGGCCAACGGCAAGTAATCCAAATCGGCAATCAGGAAGGAAACAGATCAGTCATGCTAAACGGAACGCAAGTCACAGTCATAGGTAATCTCGGCTCCGAGCCAGATATGCGTTATACGCCAGGCGGTAACGCAGTAGCTAGCTTTAGCGTCGCCGTACCGCAGAGGCGATACGATAAGGTGAGCGGAAAGTGGGAAGATATCGGAACCACGTGGTATCGCTGCATCGCGTGGCGGGACCTAGCCGAACATGCGGCCGAATCTCTTACTCGCGGAACGCGCGTTATCGTAGTCGGCTCGCTAGCTTCGCGCGACTGGGAAGACAAGGAAGGTAACAAGCGCGAGTCATGGGAGGTTACAGTCGACGCTATCGGTCCCGATCTTACCTATGCGACTGCGAGCGTTAAGCGTACGACACGAGAGAAGGTGCCGATGCCAGAGGACCCGTACGCGAGCGAGCAGACGGGTAGCGAGGCGACTACGTAATCTGGCGCGTTATCGCAGGTCAGACGGTTACGCTAGTATCGATTTGACACGCGGTAGACACGTAGGCTAGTCTGTACTTATCAAGTCGCAACAAGTATCTGGGAGGATACCATGGCACGCGAAACCGTTGTTAAGATCACGGACGACTTTACCACCAAGTCCGTCGAAGCCACCGACGTACCCGAGCCCGTTAAGATCGCCGTTGACGGCAAGGAATTCGGCCCATTCGATCTGTCCGCCGAAACCGTTACCGCGCTCGTGGAATATCTCTCCACGGTCGGAAACAAGGACAAGAGCGGCAAGCCAGTCGCAAGCGCGGATGACCTGAATAACGCTCGCCGGAATCTCGGTGACAAGTTCTGGCACACGCGCAATGTCGCCCCGAAGTCGAGCGGCAATAAGGGCAAGGCGGCAACCACCAAGTATTTCGTGGAGAACCACCCGGCCGGTATCGCAGCCGCCGCAAGGCACCGCGCAACGGCGGGTAAAGCCAATTGGCAGCCGACTTCCGCCCGGCCGCCCGCGCCAATCCAGGTCGCATTCGACGCGCTCACGGATGACGAGCGCAACGACCTGGCCGCTAAGGCTAAGGCGGTCAAGGCGTAATCGCCCGGCCGTAACGCGAAGCGAAGGACCCTGGCCCGAGGTAGGGGCCAGGGTCCTCCGCTTGCTCTGACCATCCTGACAGACATACCGACGTTGGGCACTGTCGGCGGTCGGCCCGTAGCGTCGATTCTGGGGCCGTCTGGGCTGGTCGGGGCAGCCGCTCCACGACGCTGCGCAGTCTGACAGGGATCATCCCCCCTAGCTGCCACTATCCTGAGCATCATGGTGCTCAACAGCCACGCTCCGCACGGCACTCGGTCACGCTATACCGCCGGTTGCCGTTGCAGGCCATGCACTAAGGCGAATGCCGATTACGCGCGGATACAATATGAGCGCACTAGGAAGTCCGTTAATCCTCCGGCGGTTACTTACGAGTGGCCTAGCGAATACGGCATATCTGAACCGGAGCAAACCGCTAACCGTTGTCCTAATTGCGGTACGGCGATGATTATACCGCCTACGCGTACGGGCGTTGTATGCCCCAATTGCGAATTCTGGCAGAACTCGAATCGTATTGCAATCGATTCGATTGAGTCAGACGATACAGAAATTGCAACGCGACGTTCACAGCTTGATATCGATATAGCATCACGCAAGCTACATCGTGACAAGACCATGCTATCTTCCGTTATCAACAACATACTCGCCGACGCCACTATTAAAATTGAAACGCGCTCCGATTATGAGTGGTTCCGCAAAGAAATCGAAATCGCAGAATCGTCCAGTCGTTTGCAACAGCTTGCAACCCAAATGAAAACCGTTAAGATTATTAGGCGTGGCTGGCGGCTCGATAAGTCTATAGTTGATTACCTACCAGAATCCGGCGATGACGAACGCGATGATAATGATGATGATGATGATGAATCAGAACTTGAATCATCCTGGCCGTCAGTATCTACATACGCATCTGCAATAGCTATATTGGCGCCACTAGCGCTAACACGATCGCAAACGCCAGCACTAATACAAGCCCTGGACGACAAACCACCTTTCGTTATCCTATCCGATCCAACAAATGCAGGCCGATGCGGCGTAGTAATATCTAATGAACCTACATGCAGTACGGCGGTATCCGAACAACATTCAATCGATGGAACTCTAATCTGTCGCAAGCATTTCGATAAACTGAGTCCACATTATCCTTCACGCGTTAAATACGTAAGAATGGTTGCGCAGTGACTACTAAACAAATCATACCCGTTGTAGAATTCGGCGAGATACAACAGCGGATTCGCTCATTTCTAGATCCGTGGCAATACAATCCCCACAAAGGTTTCCTATCCACAACACGCGGCGGCAAGTCATTTCTAATCCGACACGGATTGCTACCGCTATATAAGCCATCTCGCGTGGTACTCATTGATATCAAACCCGGAGGAGCACGAACATGGGACGGTTGGGGGAACAAGGTAACTAGCTTGCAGCCCGGATTCGCGCGCGGGCCAAATGGCAGTCCTCACTATCACGTTATGATGCAGCAAGGTGATAAAGCTATTGCGCAGATCACGGACATTTTCGAATTGATTAAGGCCGAAGGTGAATGCGTCCTTATCATCGATGATTCGCGTAAGGTCACGCAATCAAAACCGGGATGGAATCAAAGTGGCAACGTTGACGACCTATTGACCAACGGCGGGGAGGTGGGAGTATCAGTATTGATTGCAGCTAACAGCCCTACGTGGATTACTTCAACTATACGTGATCAATGCGGTTCATATTTCATTGGCCAGATGGCTAATAGAAGTGCCCAAGCAAGCTTCGCTAATTATGCAGGAATACCGAACGAATATCGCCACGTATTGGATACGCTCAAACTGCATCAATTTCTTTACATCGATCGATTCAATGGGCCGCCTGCAATAGCGGTTACGAACTTCAATCCGGAAATGGAGAGCATACAATGGACGTAATCGATTACAGCGCATTTGAATATCGTATCTACAATGATAGGCTCTGGCTCATATGTCGCGGCTGCGCTAACTGCATTTGCTCAATGCACGCAATGTATAACCCCGACGAACCAGACAGCGAAGACAACGCTATTAGTACGTTCGATGAAATGCGAGGCGATGATATTAACGGAGCGATTACCAAACATATAGCGGCATGTGCGCAAGCTGAAGCGTGGCAGATGAAAGACGATTCTACAATAACAGATGAATTTAAAGAGCCTGAGATGTGATTGGGGAAAAGATATGACTAAGCGCCCGGCATTCCGGCTGATATGCTGTCTCTGCCAGAAGCCTATACCTCGGAGACAAGATGTCTACCCGCTCGACGCAGAGTGGAAGAGACGCTTTCCGGCCATGAATGGGCAGCTTGCGTGTGACAAGTGCGCTCTTCGCGCCAATCTATGGATTTGCAACTGGGGTGATCCTAACCACATTCCTCAAACCAAATTCAGTAATAGGCCAGTTAAATGTATCGACTCGTGGAGTCATGTAGAACCACAATGTACGCACATTGCGGCAATGCTTCGCTACCCCGAATCAGCCAGAATACAAGGAGGCTCAGAATATATAAAGTGGGCAATAGAGCGTCGGCCCACCATTCTCAAAGACTGGAAGGAAGCCAAGCAATGACACAAGAAGAGAAACTACTTAATGAACAGAATGCATTGCGCGAGCTATTGCGCGAGGTTCATGGCGCTACTAGAGATCTCCGATCGGCAATTAAGGAAGCGAAACAACTTGCCCAATCACTTAATGATGAATTTACCGAATCAGCGCTAAATCTACTTAACGCTCATGAAAAGCGGGTAGTAGAGGTCTCCGATGTTGTGCATAAAGATCTAGAGAAATCATATCGCCGATACTTCGACGGTCTCGCTAGCGCCATCAAAGAAGATAATATGCGCGTTACTCATATAGGTCTCATGCGATCCGAGAAAGAACATTCATCATTTTCGCAAGTTGTTAATAATATAAGCGTGCTACCCCCCGAAATCGAGATCGAGCTTGAAGACGAAACATAATACTAATACCCCGCAATAAACAAACGCGCAACCAATCCCCGCA
>OBLU010004424.1_pt1 | contig 12691 bp, 11 predicted proteins | sample 1518681 | NCBI WGS metagenome assembly OBLU01 (sample SAMEA3539304, study PRJEB22396) | soil metagenome | biome: tundra; feature: field; material: soil | place: USA | collected 2010-05 | depth 0.15 m | reverse complement strand
TTGCCGCCTGATTGACGGTGAAGGTCTGCGAGACCGGGCTTGCCGCTGTGTATTCGCCATTCCCCGCCTGGCTGGCCTGCACCGTTACTGAACCCGCACCCGTGATGGTCAGGATGTTCCCGCTGACGCTCGCCGCGCCAGACGTCACCGCGTAGCTCACCGAGAGACCCGAACTGGCGGTCGCGTTTAAGGTCACCGATCCCGCTCCATAGGTCTGGGTCGGGATGGCCGGGAAGGTGATGGTTTGCCCAACCTGCGTTGCGTTGCCTGACAACTGCACCGCCTGCGTGCTCGGCACGGTTACGTTCAACGCGTTATCGCTGAGGGTGAGCGTGCCCGCAAGAGGGCCACTGATCGTGGGAGCAAGCGCCACTGCCGCCAGGCACTGTCCCCCGGAAGATAGTTGCGTGCTGGCAGTGCAATCGGTACCGCCGGACAGCACCTGCGCGAAGTTGGTCGTAACTACGAGATTCGAGACAGCCAGCGGTTGGTTGCCTGCGTCGGAAACCGTCACCGTCAGTGGAGCACTGGTCGAGCCGACGTTCGTGCTGGCAAAAGCGAGCGGCGCGGCCTGTACCCGGTTGATTTCGTAAACGAAGCTGGGCCCATCCGTGACGTAGAGATTGCCGGTGGTATCCAGCGCGATGCCCTGCGGATTGCTGAGGCTGGCCGGCAGGTTGGCCTGCGAAGCGCCTCCCGCAGCCACTCTCACGATTCGCGCGTTGCCTGAGTCGAGCACATAGGTCGTGCCAGAGGCATCCACCGCCACACCGAGCGGGCTGTTGTATCCGCTACCCATTGACACCGGCGTACCACCGCCCATTGGGTATTCTGTGACCTGATTGTTCCCGGCAACATACACATTGCCGGCTGCGTCCACTGCGACTCCCTGTGGGCTGGTCAGGCCGGTAGCCACCGTGATCTGGGTTCCGCCGACTGGCGGGACTTCGACCACATCGCCGTTCGTAGCATCGGCGACATAGAGATTTCCGCTGCCGTCCGTTGCCAGACCAGTTGGCAAACCCAGCCCGGTGATACTCACGGTCGACATATCCGCGCTGTTCAGTGTGCCTTGTTCGTTCGGCACCATCACCACGCGGCTGTTTCCTGTGTCGGAGATGTAAAGGTTCCCTACCCCGTCCAGTGCCACCGCCGTCGGATTCGAAAGACCGGAGGACACCACCGTGCTCTGCGCGAAGGTCCCCGCAGCCAGCTCGATTACCTGGCTGTTGGCGTGATCCACGACATATACGTTGCCGGCGCCATCAATCGCCTCGCCGTAGGCCTGGCCGCTGTTGCCCAATGTGGCAATCGTCGATTGGGTCCCAGGATCAATCGTGACCGCGGGCGACTGGCCAATGCCATTCAAGTACCAGGTCATCAGATTGTAATTCTGAACGAACAGCGCGACTCCACCGGAGCGGAGCCCCGGCGCCGATGGTTTAAGCTTTATCGCCAGTGTGCAGCTCTGGCCGGCGAGATAGGCAACGCCTACCGCGCAATCGCCCACGTTTTTGTAGTCCAGGCCGGACGCGCCTTCCGTCAGTATGTTCACCGCGGACAGGGTTGTCGGATAGTTAAAGCTGTAGGTGAGTGCCTGCACAGGAGACTCCTCGCCCACGTTCACAGATCCAAAGTTCACTTGTGGGCTCAACAACGTCACCGTGATTGGCGTCGAGGTTGAACCCCCGTAGTTCGCATCCCCGGAATAGACGGCTGAGATGCTGTTGTCGCCGGCTGCGAGCTGCAATCCTTTGATGGTGAGAGTCGCCGTCGAATCGGTGGCGTCGATAGGAGACAACGTTGCCGTGCCCAACAGAGCGGCGCCCAGCATGAAGTTCACCGATTGAGTTGGCGCCGCACCGCTTCCGGTTACCGACACCGCAGCGGTGAGCGTCGTCGACTGGTTGGGATAAATACCACTGTTCAGCGACGTTACCGTCACTGTACTCGGAGCCTGCTGCAAGGTCAGGGCGCCGTTGACGAACGCGAAACCGTAGTTCGGGGCAGCCAGCGAACCTTGTTTGATAGCGATCGGATATGCTCCCGGCGTTGAAGTCGGTGACGCCACCGTGCCCTCGCTCGGCGCGCCACTTGTGGCCGAACCCTGGGTGTCGCCATTCAGGAAGCCCGTCATGGTGTAGCTGAGCGGAGGCAACGGCTGGCCATATGTTCCGGTTGCGTTGGTGGCCGCGACTGTCAGTAACGGCAATGAAGTTACGGTAAAGCCCGCTGACGCAAGGGACCCCCCGTAAGTGCCGTCGCTTGACCCTGCATAGGTCGCGGTCAGGCTGGTTGCGCCCACGGGCACAGTCAGCGACACGGAGACATTTCCATTTGCATCCGTGTTTCCTATGACCGGCGTGCCGTTATCGAACGAAAACTGGACCCCTTGACCTGCAAGAGCATAGTAGTAGGTGCCTATATACACCGAGTAATAGCCCTGGCAGGTGTAGTAACAAGTGCTGCAGCCACCCCAGCCGCAATAGCACGCGTATGGATCGCACTGGTAATAGTAATAGTCGGTTTGGTACTGAGGGACTCCATACTGTAAGGTTGCGGTCGCATTCACGACCGTGCCCGCCGCGCCCGATGTTGGAGTCGGACTGGAAAGCGTCGTGCTATAGATTGAGTCGGCAAAGACCGTTTGCGCAAACACGCCACTGGTTTGCCCCTCAGCGGTCAAAATGAAATTGATTTGCTCGTCGTGTATATCCGGCTTGAACGCGTTGTTCTGGATCGACCCAGAGCTATTCGCCACCGCGGTAAGAGTGAGGTCGGGATCGTTTGCGGGCTGTTCGTGCAACACCAGCGTTACGGTTTCTCCCGGGGTCCAGCCGGTCCCGGAGATCTTGACCACTGTGTTGGGCGCATACTCCGGCTTGTCGGTGCTAACCGTCGGAAAGGCATAAAGATCGCCCGTAGAAGTTTTCCCCGAGGATTCGCCTCCCGCCACCAGGGTATGACCGGAACTCTTAGCTCCCGCTACAACGGCGCCTGAGCGAGCCACCGACATGTTCCCCGCGGAACGGACACTCGAATTGGCGGGAGAGAATAGCTCTGCCGAAGATACAGGAGTGCCGCTCGAGACACCGCCCACAATCAAAACGTCGCCGTTGTTAGGCAGAGCCATAGCGACGTGGCCACTTCTCGCAACCGACAGTGATCCGGCGACAGAGAGAGCGCTAGTAGAAAGATCGACGATTTCGAGGGTAGCTAGATCTTGAGTTCCGTCGTTGCCGCCGGCCAGGAGTACACGCCCGTCGAGCAGTGTGGTCGCACTAAGATTTTTTCTCGGCGAAACCATTTGGCGCGGGCCATACATCGCGCCCGCCTTTGGATCATAGGCATCGACGGTGTTGAGCACGTTCGATCCATCGAATCCACCTGCCAGGAGCACAGCTCCACTGGTCAGAATGGCTGCCGCGTGATCGATCCGGGGAGACGACATCGAGACGGAGACGGCCGTGCAGGAATTTGAGGTCGGATCGTAGATTTCCAGGCTGGCAAGCGGCCCGGCATTCCCCATTCCGCCTGCAATTAACAACCGCCCATCATTCAATACCGTCATCGTGTGCCCGGCACGTGCCAGGACCATTCCCGGGCCTGCCCTCCAGCTATTGGACGTCGGATTGTAGATCTCGATGGAGTTGGTCTCTGCTCCTGAGCCGGTATATCCGCCCGCGACCACAACGTTTCCGTTGCTTAGGGTCGCAGCGGCATGATTACTGCGAGCCACAGTCATACGTGGGGCCGCGGTGAAGCTGGTGCCGTCGTAAATCTCAGCGCTTGAGAGCCAGGTCCCGCTCGAAACTCCGCCAGTGATGAGGACACGGCCGTCGCGAAGCGTTGTGGCGGCTGCCTGGGATCGCAATGATGTCAGCGATCCGGCTGACGACCAAGTTCCGGCCGGAGCGGTCTGCCCTTGAACTGCGCTGGTAAACACAAGGGAAAGCAGGCAAACAAATGCAAAGAACCGGCTATTTTTCATTATTTGCACCTTTTCCACGCAAGGGCTTTTGGAGGGAGGGGAATTACGCACCCTAGGGTACAGTGAACTTACCAGTCGCAAAGGCGCACAGTAACCCCTCGAACGTGGTGTGCGATCCCCGAAGGTGGTGGCCGCGATGAAACAGGATGGTGCTAGGCTTTAATTCTCCACCTATAGAAGTTCGCGCTCGAGCGGTATCCATAGAATGAGAAAGCGGTTAGTGTACGCAATCCGTTGTGGAATTAGGACATTTGGCGCGTTGTTCCTTCTCCTGCTGCCGGTGAGCGCGCAGGAACTTGCGCGTGTTGATGTCAGTCCATTCGGCGTGATTGGCCTGGCTCCCGGCGAGACACTCGTGTTGAAAACAACGGGGGCATCCCCGGGTGAGGGATGCAAGGCCCAGCTCGGCTTCGCCGACCCGGCCGGACGTTCGATGGCCCGATCTTTAAATGTGAACCTGGGGCCCGGCCAGTCTGCCTTCACCAGTTACCTGGCAAAAAGCCAGTCGCAGGGCCGGATTGCAATCCGGCCGGTCGCATGGGTAGACCGAAGCACAGGGTCAAATGGAAAATGCATTTTCGCAGCTTCTGTGAAAAGCAAAATCTCGACGGAAGTGCCGCGGGAAATATCCTCAGACTCAATCTGTGAAGGAGCGAATTGCAAAGGCGTTCCCGTGAGCGAACTCAATCGGCTGACCTTGCGGCTTTATACCGCGGCAACCGATCGGATCTGCCGCGCGCAGATGGGATTTCGCCAATCCAACGGAAGGACGAGCGTCACCGCAAAATACGTGACGCTGATACCCAATCACGCTGCGTGGCTCGACTGGCACCCGGGCGACGACGACCTCGCGTCCACGGATTCTGTGATCCCTGTAGTTGCGTTTCATCCCGGCGATCTCTGCATGGCTTCTGCCGAGGTTTTTACCGGAGAAAGTGAACCTGCGTCGGCGGTTGTATCGGTTCAGACCTATGGATCATCGGTGATCGGGTTGGCCGTGGATCCGGCCTCGGTTGAGAAGACGATACAAGTTCTGAAGAATGAGCTGCAGACCAATCCCGAGGATCTTTGGGCTGTTAACGCGCTGGCGCAGGCCTACAACAGCCACGGAGAAAGAGAGCTAGCAAGCAGGCTTCTTTCGAGCCACCTTGAGATCAACCCCCGAGTCTCGGAAAGCTGGCTGTTGCTGGCCAGGTTTCAGTACGAACAAGGGGACTACCTCTCTGCCGTGGTGTCGTTGGAGAAGTGCCTTGCAATCGACCCAAACAACATGACTGCGAAGGCCGCTTACGCGGATTCTCTGACCAAACTTGGTCGCCTGGACGAGGCGCGCGAGTTGTTTACAACATTACTCAAGGACGACAAGACGCGAACTCCTGCCCTGCTCGCGGCATATGCTGAATTTCTCTATACGGAGGGAAGGGTCACTGAGGCGCTCGCGCTCGTACAGGAGTCGGATGTAAGGCACCCGAACTGCGGAAGAACCCTTTGGGTGGAGGCGCAAATTCTGCGGGCTCTGGATCGTCTTCCCGAGGCAACACGATCAGCCGAGAGGGCAGTGCAGATCAATTCCAATTTCAGACCTACCCGGATGCTGCTGATGAAATTGTATTCCGCGCAGGGTAAGAAGCGTGAGGCTGCTGAGCAAGCTACTTGGCTTAGGGACAATGCCAAGAATATCTATAAATGACACGTGGGTCGGGTCGAAAAGTCGAAACGGGCACACTGCCAGCAGGTTCGAACCGGAACACTACCACCAGCGGCATCACCGGTGCCGCTACAGGTCGCACGAAGAGGGCCAACCCGACGTTCTGAACGCTAAGAAACGGCTGGGAGTTTTCCCGGCCCTTTTCTTTTTCGCTTCCATAACAAAAGAGAAGCCCCGCAAGGGTTTTGGCGCGCGCGATGCGCTCAATAGGGGCAAGATACTGCAACGCGGACTGGGGCCAGCGCACCGCAAACCCTTGAATTCGGAGCGATCCGTTATGACCTTAGCTGAGCGAGCTGTTTCCTCGCATCGATCGCATCCCTTGAATTCGGATTGATCTTCAACATGCGCTCTAGCTGCTGGCGAGCATTGGCTGATTGCCCGACCTTCGCATATGCCATGCCGAGGTGGTAGTGAATGTCAGGATTGTCGGGCATCTTGTTGTTCTTCTCCTGCAGCTTCAGCGCTTCCTGAAGCAAACCGATTGCCGACTGGTACGCGCCTTTCTGGTAATAGATCCATCCCAGATTGTCGGCTACGCCCGGAGAATCGGGCAGCCCTCTTCGTGCGGTCTGCGCCAACGATAACGCGACATCAAGGTTGCCGCCGGTTTCGAGCATCACCTTGGCCAGGCTGTTGGAGGCCAAAGGCTCCTTCGGGTTGAGGGCCAGCGCGTTCTGATAGGCGTCTTCCGCTTTCTTCCAGTCCGATTTCGATTCATACAATTTTCCCATCATGACATAGAGGTTCGGCTCGCGCGGGTTGTCCTTGAGCGACTGCTGGGCAGTGTCGAGAGCCTGATCGATCTCTCCTTTCGCGGCTCGAACCTGGCACAGTCTGAGCAAGGCGTCGGAGTTGTGCTTGTCGAGCGCCGCGGATTTTTCGAACGCGGCCTCGGCTCCGCTGAGGTCCTTCTTGGTGTGAAATAGTGCGCTCCCGACCAGATCGTAGAAGCTGCTATTGTTTGGTGATTTGGCAATTTGCGCGTTCGCAGCGGCGATCGCCTTGTCGATTTGGTTCTCCGCCAAGTACGTGCTCATCAGGCCGCGGAGTGCGTCTGTCGAATCAGAATTTCGGTCCAGCGCTTCCTGGTAAGCCTTGGCGGCGTCGCTGTACTGTTTCTGGGTGAACTTCAGATTTCCCATCTGCACGTAACCGAACGCACTCTGAGGGGCGAGGTCGATCGCCTTATGAATATCTTTCTCAGCTTCGCCATATTGTTTGCGATTGATGTAGGAGAGAGCGCGCAGCGCGTAACCATCGGGTAACACCGGCTGCAGGCGGATGATCTGGGTCGCGGCCTCTTGCAGTGTCGCCATGTCACCCTGCCGCATCGCGGCATTGGCCAGAGCGCGCTGAGCATCGAGCAAATCGGGACGCAGTCGCAATGCCTCCCTCCATTCCCCTTCAGCACTCTCCAGCTTGCCCAACTTCTCGAAGGCGACACCCAGCACGTAGTGGGCCTCGCTGTTCTTGGGGGCGTTCTTGATCACGGTCTGTAATGTCTGGGTAGCGGTGTTCACGTCTCCCTGGCTGATCTGCATCTGGCTTTGGTAGACCAGAGCTTTCTCGTCATTGGGGTTCGTCTTCAGGATCTCATCATCGAGCCGATGCGCCTCGGCGAAACGTTTCGACTGAATGAGAAGTTGAATATAGATGTTCTTAACTTCCATATCCTGCGGGTGCTCTCGGTACAGGTCAGCGTATTCGGCGGTGGCTTTGTCCAGGTCGCCGGTCAGGAAATAGAATTCGCCGAGCAGTCGATAGCCAGCCGGGTTGCCGGCAAAATCGGGTTTGGACCGCTTCAGAATCTCCTCTGCCTCCCCCTTCTTGCCCTCGGCCAAGTACACTCGGGCGAGAGCAGCCCGCGGTTCGGGACTCTTCGGGTCAAGATCCATTGCAAGTCGGAATTGCTGCTCCCCCTCAGGGAAGCGGCCGCTTGATTGATAAAAATTGCCAAGCAGTAAGCGCGCTTGCATTGCCTTCGGATTGATTTCGATGACCTTCTTAAAGCTCGCCTCGGCCGCGTCGGGCTGATTGTTTCTGGTCTGCAACAGGGCCAGTTCGAGGTGTAACTCCCAACGGCCCGGATCGAGCGCAACCGCTTTCTGCATTTCCTCGATCGCGCCAGAGACATTCCCTTGCCCTAGGAGAAGAGCGGAGACGAGCGAGTGGACGGCTGGATCGTTGGGCCGCTTTTCTTGCAGGAAACTTATTTGTTCCTGCGCTTGCTGGAGGTTGTGCCCGAGGATTAGCAGACTCGCCAACTCGATACGGACCTTGTAATCCTCCGGCTGGAGTTCCAGCGTGCGATAGAGTTCCTGATAGGCACCTTGCGCTTGCTGCAATTTAATATAAGATTCAGCCAGCTGATAGTGTGCCTCGGCGTAGTTCGAATCGGTCCTGACGGCATTGGAGAATTCGATCGCAGCCTCGCGATACTTTCCCTTCTCGAAGTACCGTTGCCCGCTCTGAAAGTATTTCTGCTTGCGTACGTTAGGGTCGCGTGAACACGAAGAAGAAATGAGGGACACAGTCAGGAGCAACAACAAGATCAGACGTCGACTAGAGAAAAGCGTCATGATGAGGGTTCCGGGTGGGCACGAGGATTTCCGCACACTCGGTGGCTGAACTATAAACCAAAAAGGAATTCAGTTGCAGCGGTCCGATAAATCCCCTCCGACTCCTTTGCGGGGCGTGCTTGTACACGTAACGAGCGAACTCGGTAGGACTTCAAAGAGATTTGAAATTGAGGTGCCACCGCTGTGGTTTTCGATTTCGCGAAGACTGGACGCTAGCTATTCGACATCCAGCAAGTTCAATGTTGCCCGTTTCTTAAACATTCTTCTGATCACAGTCATCAAACGATGCGAGCCTATCTCATTGGCCCTGTTAGTCTTAGACATGGCATTGCAAGGGCTTGCGACGGGTCGCAGGAATTATCAGTCTTGACAGCATTAGACTTCGCGCTACAGTTGTACGGTGGTTAATAATGGCCGAATCGACGGGGAGAAGTGCGAGCAACTCCCCTGGGGGCGGGGACCGAGGAGTATCAAATGAAGAGGGCTACGCTTTTGACGGTTGCAGTGGGGATGCTGATCTTTGCATCTTCCTCTTTCGGTCAAGTGCCACTAACCTTTACCGGCTGGGATGGCTCCTCTTGGAATGGTGGTGGAACCGGCTTCTACTATGGCTCAGTGAACGGCACACCCGTGGGCCCTGGCGACACCAGCCCTGGGTATTTCTGCGATGACTTCAGCCACGAGATCCAGCAGCCCGAGTCCTGGAATGCCAACGCGTTCCAAGTGTCGAACTTGCTGACGAATTGGAGCACTCTAGGCAGCCAAACCGTGTTCGGCACTGCCTTGGGTGCTAATGGATTCACCGACTATCTGGAGATGGCGATTTTAGTGAAGGCGGCGTTTGGAGGCACGCTCGGGAGCCTCGGCGGCATCGGTGCGACAGTAGATGATCTTTCAGAGGTGCTGTGGTGCATCACGGGTGGGCCAGGCAATTGCACGAGCAGCGGAACCAATGCAATGAGCGCGAACGCTTATAGTTTGTTGCAATGGATACAGGCTAATCACAGCGGGATGTCGTTGAGCCAGTTTGCGAACCTTTTTCTCTATGTACCAATCCCAGGTTCACAGACCGGAAGCTTGGGTACGCCGCAGGAAATGTGGGGGAATGTACCCGAAGGTGGCGCCGCTCTTCTCTACTTGTTGCTGGCAGGAGCCTCTTGCTTCGGTGCTATGTTCTTCCGTTCTCGAGACCAAATCGGAGTCTGACCTCATTTGGACGGTCGTCGAACTTGGCGGCGATGTGCAGTTCCTCCTTATCCTATCTCTCCCTGAGGATGACTTTCCCTTTCAATCGCCAGAACGACTTGCGCGATGAAAGCATTGTCCATGCCTTCGTAAGTCTTGGATGGAGCTAATGGATAAATCAAGGCGTGATTCTTTCTTGGTACATCCGCGGGATTTCTGAAGATTGTTGCAAGCGCTTGCAATGGGTCGCAAGAATTATCAGGCTTGACAACCATAGGTTTGGCACTAGACTTTCAAGCTCAGGAAGAAAGGGCGCAAACGCCTGACTCTGCCAGCCGGCTCACCCGCTGTAGAGCCCGAGGAGAAGAGCAATGAAAAGCATAGTTCGAGGTTTGGCGGTCATCTCATCGGTGCTTTGCTTCGGTCTTCCTGTGTTTGCTCACCACCACCACCATCCGCCGATTGCAGTCCCTGAAGGATCTAGCATCCCTATGCTTGCCGTCTCTGGTCTCGTGTTGCTGGCAGCTGTCCTCATGAAGCGGAAGCGTGTCGCTTAGGTTTTTTCTTTACTCTCGAAAGGCCGCTCCTGGGGGCGGCCTATTTTCTTGATATGTCGATCCCGGCAGCAATCTTTCCCAGCGTGATTCAAACGCTCTAACCTCTCTTAACACGAGTGCGCCCGGCCTACTGCTGCCATCGCCATCCATCGCACTTGCTCCTCAATAAGTCCGGCCCTGATGCCTAGTCCAAGCCTTTCGCTGTCCGACAGAGGCGATAAGAGCCTGGAGAATCGGACCTGACAGGTGCCATGTTTAGTGGGACTCGGGCAGGAATCTCATTCGAGGAGGAACTGATCTTCCCTTTGGCGTTAATCGCCGTCACCACATAGTAATAGGTGGTGCCGTCCTCCACGAGGTCGTCCACGCACCCGGTATCGGCAATGGCCTGAGAATTTATTTGCTCGCAGTCGCTGCACGTAGAATTTTGTTTTTGCGACATTCTGCTTCTTGCTCCGATACAAGCAGTAACCAACAGCCTTGCTTTCGGAGTTGCCAGACGGAGCACTCGCATTCCACGAGAGCGTCACTTTGTGGTGTCCAGCTTTCTGCGGCGCCGCTTGCAACGTCGGAAGGCCTGCCGGCGGGCAGGCGGGAAGTTTCCGATCGGCGGTGGTTGGAAGTGTTTTTCTCTTTGGAGTTGGAGTCTTCGCCAACTGCGCGTCTGAGCCTGGATCATGACTGACCTGTCCAATAGCGGCGATCGTTTGAAATACATTCACGATGATCAATACCAATGCGCAGATCAGGCTTCGCGAATACAATCTGACTTCCAAGTGCTCTCTCTCGGGAGTGATTCCCCTATCCAGCAACTCTTACCTCTCACACGGCAAATTATCTTGAGACTGTCGGAGCCTTGGAACTCACTATTTGCAAAACCGTTGCCTGAACGACCTTACCTTCTGAGCGCCGCAGAATCCATATCAGGCCTAAGATAGCGGCCAAAGCAATAGTGAAGAATACTATTCCGCCTTCACGGTGCAATCTTCCGGTCAGGTACGCGGGATCGACGCGCGTCGCTAACATGACAATAGTGAAGATCCGCAAACCGTTCTTGGCCACCGACAGAGGAACCGCGATGGCGATGACAAGAGCCTTTCGCCACGGAGAGCGCAGCAAGAGCTGAGCCAGCACCATCGTCGTGACCAATAACATCGAACTGGACCGGATACTGCTGCACTCCTGAGCGACCTCCACGGTCAAACCCGGGACGGTGAGCAGGAAGCCATCTTGGGCCACAGGAACGCCAACTACCCAGAAAAGTGCGGCTGCGGCCCAGGTAGAGCCTTGCTGCAACAAATGCACAACCCGCTCCAGTATGAATTGTGGAAACGGCACCAAGCCGAACAAGAAACACAGAGAAAAAAGAACGGATCTGGAAACGCGCGACCCGAAGCAAGAAACGAAAGCTCCTATCCACGACAGCACGATTGCAAACATCTCGATCGAGAGTTGCACATCGGAAGACAGAGAAGACGACCCCCCAGCAAAGCCGGCGACCAAAATGGCAGCCGCCAGCAAAACACAACCAACAGGAACATTCGAGGTGACCTTCGACCGCAGAGAGGGCCACTCCAGAACGATCAGAGCTGCACTGATCGGAAGGATCAAGAGTATGTGCGTGTATTCATCGTTCCGCAGCGCCAGCGCGAAGGTGTCGATCAAGGGACGCCACCCGACCAGCACAGAAACCGCCAGTAGAAGAAGCGAACTCAGTTGATATCGTGACAAGTTAATCATGGACTCTTCGCTCGACGCTGAGGGTCATTTGAATTCGGGTAACAGGATCGCGAAACTAGTTTCCCGTTCGGAGTTTTGGTCGACGTGATCTGTGTGGCTTACCATGGCTTATAAATACTTACCGCTTAAGCCATATGGAACCATCATTCATCGAGACGATAGCCATAGTAACAAGGCTTGTGCCTTTATGGTTCAGTGGTGTCACCGAGATCCCGCAGTGGCGCGGCCGTCCCGCCGTCCGAACCTTTCGACGTCTTCGCCATTGCCTTCTCCAGTTGTGCGAGTCGGCGCTCCACATCTGTTGTCTCGATGGCGCGGAGCTGCATGCTCAAAAGGGGCGCCAGGCCCGCAGCGATTCTCGGATGAACCTTGCCTCCGTAAACATCCGCGATTAACCGAGCCACCGTGTCCCGCACGGCCATCGCATTGTCCAGGGTTGGCAGCGGGTCCGCGTTTTCGCCGGCAGCATGGCGATTGCCCCTGCCGCCGATTCGGCCCAGTTCGGAAGCTTTGTCGGGATTGGCGTGAAAGAAGCATAGGCCCCCCGGGGTTGCGGCAGCCCGGCAGGGCCTGCCGCTCTTGGTGCGGCCCTTGCAGCGCGAATCAAGGTTATTCTGAGTCATCTTCTTCAGGCTCAACGCTGGACTGAGAGTGTTGCGCGAGACGACGCTCGTGCGAGTCGATCAGCTGGCACATTTTCATTGTATCTTCGCTGTCAGTCCCGGCTAGGTTCCCGAAGTCCAAGATAACTATCGGTCCGAACCGGCGAAGTCCGTGAACTGGACACGTCTCGTTCAGAGCGGCTTCTAATGCCTCGGGGAAGATTGGTGCTAGGAACCCAGTCGCAGATTTCATCTCTGGGCAAGTACAATTCGCCAGTTCCTCACGCCGCGCTCTGTCGGCCTGCTCCTGCTCAAGCGTGGCCAAT
>OBLU010004422.1_pt1 | contig 12694 bp, 10 predicted proteins | sample 1518681 | NCBI WGS metagenome assembly OBLU01 (sample SAMEA3539304, study PRJEB22396) | soil metagenome | biome: tundra; feature: field; material: soil | place: USA | collected 2010-05 | depth 0.15 m | reverse complement strand
TCAATCGACGAGCCCAAGGCCAAGGAGATTTACCAGGTCGGGTCGATTTGCAACATCGTGCAGAGCGTGAAGATGCCCGACGGCAATATCAAGGTGTTGGTTGAGGGCGTGGAGCGGGCCAAGTCGTCTGAAGTGAACGACCACGACGGCTTCTTTGTGGCGACTGTACGCACCGGCAAGACACAGTTTGAGATGACGCCGGCGGTCGAACAGCTGATGACGCGCGTAACGGGCTTGTTCGAGCAGTACGTGAAGCTGCAGCAGTCATTGAATTACGAAACGATCATCGCCACGGTCCGGATGGACGAGCCGGCCAAGCTGAGCGACACGATCGCCGCCAACCTGCAACTCGGCATTGAGGAGAAGCAGGAGCTGCTGGCCATCTTTGACCCTGCTGCGCGGCTGGCGAGACTGGCCGATGTGCTGGATGTGGAGATTGAGAAGCTCGACCTGGACCGCAACATTCAATCGCGCGTGAAGCGGCAGATGGAACGGGCGCAAAAAGAGTACTACCTGAACGAGAAGATCAAAGCTATTCAAAAGGAGTTGGGCCGCGGCGAGAAGAGCGAGTTTGACGAGCTGCGCAAGAAGATTGAAACGGCGGGGATGCCGAAGGAAGTGCTCGACAAGGCAATCCAGGAGCTGAAGAAGCTGGAAGCGATGCCGCCGATGTCGGCCGAGTCCACCGTGAGCCGCAATTACATCGACTGGCTGCTTGCCGTGCCGTGGAAGAAACGGTCCAAGGAAACCCGCTCGATCGACTACGCGGAAAAGGTGCTGAACACCGACCACTACGGCCTGGAAAAGATCAAAGAACGCATTCTGGAATTTCTTGCGGTCCGCCAGTTGGTGAAGAATCCGAAGGGGTCGATTTTGTGCTTTGCGGGACCTCCGGGCGTGGGCAAGACTTCACTGGGCATGTCGATTGCGAAAGCGACTGGCCGCAAGTTTGTGCGGCTCTCGCTTGGCGGTGTGCGCGATGAGGCGGAGATACGCGGCCACCGGCGCACCTATATTGGCGCTTTGCCGGGACAGATTATCCAGCATATGAAACGCGCGGGAACCAAGAATCCGGTCTTCCTGCTGGACGAAGTGGACAAGATGGCTTCAGACTTCAGGGGCGATCCGGCGTCGGCTCTTTTGGAAGTGCTTGACCCAGAGCAGAACACGACCTTTCAGGATCACTACCTCGATGTGGACTACGACCTCTCTCAGGTTCTGTTTGTGGCAACGGCGAACGTGATGCACACGATCCCGGCGGCTTTGCAGGATCGCATGGAAGTTCTGCGCCTGCAGGGTTACACGGAGCAGGAAAAGCTGGAGATTGCCCGCCAATATCTGGTGAAGAAGCAGCGCACCCAGACCGGGCTCAGCGAGAAGAACGTCGCCTTCACCGATGAGGCGATTCTGGAGATCATTCGCTACTACACGCGCGAGGCGGGAGTCCGCAACCTGGAGCGTGAGATTGGGAATGTATGCCGCAAGGTGGCGCGCAAGGTAGTGAAGGTGGGGGCCAAGCACAAGGAAGAGCTCACTGCGGCCAACATCAACGAGTTTCTGGGAGTGGCGCGATACCGCGAATCTGAAGTCCATGAAAAGAGCGAGATCGGGCTTGTGACCGGCCTGGCCTGGACAGAAGTGGGCGGCAGCATTCTGACAACGGAAGTGCAGGTGCTCGACGGCAAGGGCAAGCTCACGATTACCGGCCAGCTCGGCGACGTGATGCAGGAGTCAGCGCAGGCCGCGCTGAGCTACATTCGTGGCAAGGCGCAGGCGCTGGGGCTTACCCGCGAGTTCTACCGCAATGTGGATCTGCACCTGCATGTGCCGGAGGGCGCGATTCCCAAGGACGGGCCTTCGGCCGGCATCACGATGGCCACGGCACTGGCGAGCGCGCTGGCAAAGATTCCTGTGCGCCGCGACATCGCGATGACTGGTGAGATTACGCTGCGCGGCAAGGTACTGGCGATTGGTGGATTGAAGGAGAAGCTGCTAGCTGCGCTGCGAGCCGGCATCTTTGAAATCATCTTGCCACGCGCGAACGAGAAGGACATTGCCGAGATGCCGGACAACATCAAGAAAGCGATGAAGCTGCACTTCGTGGACCAGATGGACGAGGTGCTGGCGCTGGCGTTGGAAAGCCCGCTGCCGACCATTCTCCCCGACGAAACCGATGTGCTGGCTGCCGTGCCACCGACGGAGATGACGGGGAATGTGCCGGCGCCGCAATAAAGCTCATACAGGAATGAGCCCATCCATCGCAACTTAGAGAGCTGTACCCACAGCCGGAATCGATTCAATGTATCGCGCATTGACAGAAGTTACGATCATTGTGCACCTGGCATTCATCGTATTTGTCGTCGCGGGCGGCATTGTGGCTCGGCGACAATGGTGGCTGACGATCGCCCATTTGGCGGCTCTATCCTGGGCGGTTTTTGCAGAATTGTCTCCGGGAATCGTGTGCCCGTTAACCACATTCGAGAATTTCTTCGCCGTGCGCGCTGGCATTACGAGTTATAGCGGGGACTTTGTTGCGCATTATCTTGTGCCAGTCATCTACCAAGAAGGACTGCCGATGTATTGGCAATACCTTTTGACAGTGTTGGTGATTGGCTTCAATGTCTTCATCTATGCTTCGCTCCTGTGGAGAAGAAGGAGCTATGCCAGCAAGCCTGTATGAGACTGTGGTTTCATTAGCCCCTTGAGTCTTGAAAGTAGAGGGCTTCCGGCGCAGCATCGATCACTCCTGTATCCTCAAGGTAGATGGCGCAGCCGGTCTCAAAGGTCTCAGAAGCGAGACCTGGGCACCCAGTTTACCTGCCAATCCGCTATCCCTGACTTCCTTATGCGCTATACGACACAATTTCTTTTATCGGCGATGGCGGCGGAGCAGTTCCCTGCACCGGATGTGCCGGAGATTGCTTTTCTGGGGCGCTCCAACGTGGGCAAATCGAGCCTGCTGAATGCGCTGGTGGGCGAGAAGGCGGCGAAGGTGTCGCAAACGCCAGGAAGGACGCGGGCCATCAACTTTTTTGCGTTGCTGGACCCGAGCCAGCGGAGGAAGATGGCGTTTGCCGACCTGCCTGGATATGGGTACGCGAAGATTTCAAAGTCGATTTCGGCTGGCTGGCCAGCGTTTATTGATCCTTACCTCGCCATCCGCTCGACGCTCAAGCTGTGCGTGTGCCTGGTGGACTCGAACGTGCCAGCGCAGGAGAGCGACCTCCAGCTGATCGACTGGCTCAGGGCAGCGGGAAGAGACTTTGCTGTTGTCGCCACCAAGATCGACCGGCTGAGCGGCAACGAGCGCACACGCAACCTGCTGGCGCTGAAGAAGGGGCTGGAACTGGACGCGGTGCTGCCCGTCTCTGCCAAGACCGGCTACGGGGTCAAGGAATTGTGGGCGCGCATTGAGGCGGCCGGCGCAGTCCGGAGTTGATTTGAAGCGGCGCCTGCTGGGGGCTGCCTGCGGCTAGGAGTGGGCAACAATGTTTTCGCCGTTTTGGCAAAAACTAAACCGTACTTGTACGCCAATCTCGCCTTGGTTGACCGCATGCTGTGCTCGCGCGATGAACTCCTTTGCAATTTCAGGGTCACAGTGGAGAACTCTGACGCCTTGCGCGAGGCGGCCGAGGTAACGCGGAGCGAGGCGGAGCCAGCGCCGTGCAACCGATGCGCCGGGGCTCGGATCCCTACCCAGACAATCGAGGGCAATAGCGTCCAATGCCGGCATCCAGATTGCCGGCGCCGCGGCCACCTGCCATGTGAGAAGCGCTTGACTCTCCGCTAAGGCGGCGGGAAGTCCCGAAGCAAGCAGATCCGGGAGGACGCCGCGCTCCAGCATCTCGCGCTCGACAGCCTCAGGAGCAGCGGCCACGCAAACCGCGACTGTCTCGCGCTTGCGAACCTGGTTTTTGAGGATGCGCAGAGCCTCGTTGAGCGAGGTAACGAGGAAGTCGGTGACGCCTTCCCGGATGGCCTGCTTTTGCGCGGCCTGGCCGGCGGTTGCAGCCAGCGACGCCGCACCGGCGATGTTGCCGGCCACCAGCAGAGCGCGGCCTGCGGCATCGAGCTCCCCTATGTAGAGCAGCTTGCCGCCCAGGCACGGTTCTGCACTGGCGGCAAAGTCAGCGGCCTGCGTGGCAATGAGGCGCGCGTAGAGCCGTTCAGCCTGGAGGATGAAGTCGAGTACAGCTGGTTTAATGGGATCAAGCGCCAAGGGAGGATTCACTCCGCGATCCAATGTCAACTTCCGGCTTAGATGCTAATCCTGGAGTTGCTCTTTGACGTTCTGCTTCCTGACAAAGAAGACAAACTCGCCGGGCTGGGCAACGACCTGCAGTTTATCGGGGATCTTTTTGCCGGCACAGCCATTCGGGGCGACAACGCCCGAAGCAAGGATGTCAGCGACCTTGTACCAACGATCCAGACCGGCGGCATGATCCGCTGTCCCAACGTCCTTACTCGCGTCGCAGTTAACGTAGACCAGGGTGGTGCTCTCGTAGGTGGCGTGGATCGATAGGACAGATGCGTCGTCTGGCACGGTCAACTTGCCGGTACCGTCTTCATGCTTGACCACCCAATTGCCATGCACCGTTTCCTGATGGTTGATGCGAACCAGGAATTGAGAGGTCGCGATGAGATTGCCGGTTTTGCTGTCGAGCATGCGGACGGTGATGGTCCTGCCTGTTTGTGCCGACAATGAGCCGCACAACGCAGCGAAGCACAAAACGAGGTAGAACGTGCGTTGAGTCTTCAAAATCATGATCGCTTCACGGCTTTCCGGTCCGGCGTTGCCCTGCCCTGCATTTACCACGTGTTGTAAGGTTGCCCGTCCGAGCCAGAATCCGTTGAGCCGGAGTGGACGTCTTCGATTCCGGAATCGGTCTGGTCAACCGAGTACAAGGCCTCGCTCGAATCAGTGACCCAGGTCGTGCCGCTGTGGGTGAACGGGTCAACGGGAATCTTCTTGAGGTAGCCGTCCTGGGTTAGATCATCGAGGGACTGCGGCGCCTTCTGCTTGTCCATCGTATAGGAGTCGATGGCACCACGCAGGACGAAGAGATCTTCCTTGAGCGCAGCTTCATTTGCATGCCTGACGGCGGCGGTATAACTGGGCACGGCTACCACGGCCAGGATGCCGATAATCGCCATGACGATCATCAGCTCGACCAGCGTAAAGCCCGCGTCTTGTTTGCCTCTGATGCTCACGAACCCCTCTTGTCAAGAGTTAGCGGAGTTAGCGCCGCTCACATCGCCAGCCACCTACCAAGTGGAATACTTTGTGCCGTCCAGGCCCGTTCCCGTGGACTTTGAATATACATCGAAAACGCTCTGCCCGCCGTATGAATCCGACCCTGGCTCATCCTGCATGGAGCGCAAGCCCCACTCGGCCTGGCCGGTCATTGGATCCGCCGGAATCTTGCGCAGAAACTTGACCTTTTTGCCCTGTACATCCACACCGTTCACAAGCGTCTCCAGGTCGGGTGGATAGTTCTGGCTGTCCACCTTGGTCTGGAAGGCGTGCATGTCGGCTGCGTCCTTATAGTGGTCGATGGCGTCGCGCATCTGCCACAGGTCGCGGCGCAGCTGCCGCTCATTTTGCCGCTTCACCTGGAAGCGGGCCACGGGTACCGCCGCTGAGGCGAGAATGGACAGAATCGCTATGGTGATAATCAACTCGACCAAAGTGAGGCCATGCTCGCAGCGGCGCGCGGTCCGGTCTGGCCGGATTGGCTGGGAAATTCTCGCGTTGACGGGTCTCACGTGCATGGGATCCACCGCTCACTTCACGACAATGTTGATCTGCCCGCCCTGGGCAGGCACTTGTTGCTGGGCAGTGTTCAGCGCGGACGCGCGGGCCATGGTAACAACGCTTTCTCCCACGACCTTGGCCTGGAAGCTGATCACGCAAACGACGCCCGCACCGGCCACACCGGGCGCTCCGGGCGGGCGCGAGCTAACGATGTTCACATTGCCTGCACCGTCGTCGCGGTGGACCAGCGCCACGGCTTGTCCATCGCGGCTCAAGAAGTCACCCGGACTGACGTTGACCAACGAAAGCTTAGACGGGTCGTACTGGATTTGCAATGGTACGGAACCGATATCCGTTCCACCCGTCAGGACAACGGGAATCTGAAATGTGGTGTCTACGGCCACCGGCCCCGGCAAAGGGCTGAACATCAAGCTCAGTTTTTGGGCAGCCGGTGCACCGGGCGGATGGCCTGCAACTGCAGCAGCGGCCGTCTCTCCATTCGCATCCGCGGATGCGCTCATCTGAGCCAGAGCCGCCGGCGCAGCCGCCGCTGCGCTTTGGCCAGGAACTACGCCTATGTTGGGCCGCACAACAGCGGAACCGGGCAGGACTGGCGACGTTCCAGGCGTGGGGTTTGAAATGAGATTCGCGCTAGGCACGTCGTTCGAAACGCGGCGAATATCGATCGACGTCAAGCCGACACCGGTATCGATGGCGCGCAGATTAGCCTGGTCAAGGATTTGCGTACGCACGATGTGCGGCACGACTAGAAAGACGAGCTCGTCGTCGGTGATGGTGTGATCCTTTGAGCCGAACAGATACTTGAGGATCGGAATCGAACTCAGCCCCGGAATGCCGGTCCAGCTCACCATGTCCTGCTTATCCTGAATGCCGCCCAGGATGCTTGCCTCGCCTTCGCGGAGGCGGATCACCTGGTCCACCACTTTCTGGGCGATGATGGGCTCGGTGACACCGCTGATGGTCGAGGACCCGTTCAGCGAGGAAACTTCAATCTTGATCTTGAGGGTGACGTCGTGGTCGTAGTGGACGGTCGGCGTCATCTCGATTTTCACGCCGACCTCCTGATACTGGAACTGCGTGTTGACCAACGAGCTGACCACCGCTGTGGCCGCGCCGGTCTGGTAGGAACCGGTGGCGACGGGAATTTTCTCGCCGATGGTCAAAGTGGCCTTCTGCGAGTCGGTGGCCCGGATGCGCGGATTCTGCAGGATCTTGGTTGTGGAGTCACTGAGCAACAGGTTGGCGGTGGCCGAACCGATGGTGACCGCAAAATTCGAGGCCTGAAGGTGGGCCAGATTATAAAGAGTTGGAGTTGTTGTTGTGCCAGTGGATCCCGTGGTGCCTGTGGTGGTGGTGGTGGTGGACGTGGGAGGCTCGAGAGCAATGCCGATGCTGCTAGGCCAGGCGATGCCGAGAGTCCGCTCCCAGTTCTTGCTGACTTCAAGCACGGCGATATCCACTACGACTTCAGCGCGCGCCTTGTCGAGGTCGTTGATCAGCTTTTGGGCCAGCAGCAGCTCATCAGGAGTGCCGCGGCACACGATCGCGTTTTGGCTGGCCACGCCGTACACCTTGAAGTTGCCGGCGAGCACGTTGCGCAGGGCGGTCTGGATATCATTCAAATCATTCTGCTGCCAGGCATTGGTGAGGTAAAAGGTTTGCACCGCCTGCTCGTCGAGCTCGGAACGTTTGGCGCGACTATTTTGGGCTACAAAAATAGTGTTTGAGGTTACGGGCCGCCAAAAAGTGCTGGACAAGGTGCTCACAATGCGCAACGCATCGAGCAACGACGAGTTATTCAAGTCCACCTGAATCCGCTTGGGGGTGTATTCAGGGTCAAATAGGATGTTGATGCCGGCGGCCTTGCCGATGGCCTGGTACACAACCTTTGTATCTTCGGTATAGTGCAGTGTCAGCGGCTCGTTCGAGAGGGGCTTGAGTACGGCCGGCGCACCCATAGAGTCGACCTGATCCTGGTTGCCTGCCTCTTCGGAAATGCTGGTCTCGGCGGGCGCCGTGGCTTCGCCATGCTTTTTCCTGAGCCGGGCGATCTCCTGCTGCGCGGCCTCGTTGCTCGAGTCGATTTCGGCAGCATGAAGAAATTCCACGAGCGCGCCTTGCTCGTCGCCTGCCTGCAACAGCTTTCGGCCCTTGGAAACATGCAGAGACGAGGCTGAAATCCTGACGCGATAGAGCGCAGTACGGTACGCCAGTTCCCTGGGCGCCTTGGCGTAGGCTTGCTCGTAGTCGCTGAGGGCGGTGTCGTAGTCCTCGCGCGCCTCAGCCGTTTCGCCGTGTTTGAAGATTGAGGCGGCCGACTCAGCGTGCAATGGAAAGCTCGGCAGAGCAAAGACGGCAAGAACCGCGAACAGCCCAATCCAAAGAGTGGGTCCCGATTGAACGCATCGCTTGGCAGCCCGGGCAACCGCGCGGCTTTTCATCGTACTCCAAGGCGTCATAGAGCAGTTCTCCAAGTCAGGTACCCTTTCCATCTGTGTGCGAGACGGCGTTTTCCCAAGGGAAAAACGATTCAGCGATGTTACTTCGGGGTAAAGCAATTGGAGAACCGCTGAAGACGGCCCGCGTTCAGCAACGGGCTCTTGCGGGCTGCCCTGGCTGCCCCTAACGCAAATCCTATAGCGACTTCCGGCGCATTCCGGATCGAAGATTTTTCCTATCCAACGATGCCCCATTCTAGCAAAACCCATTGGTAACGTGTTCAAAACAATTGCCGATGCTACGATGGAGGTTCGAGGATGCTTCCCGATGGCTCGCCAAACCAGCCACGTCATCGTTCAGCCGGTTGCCCCCGGCCCCACCAAGCCGGCCCGGCCCCGCGACCCGGTGGCCTCCGGCGAGCGGGATGCTGCGCACAACCGCGTCGCCAGCCACAACTACTTTCTGCTTGAAAAGTTCGAAGCAGGCGTGGCTCTCCGCGGCACTGAAGTCAAGTCGATCCGCGAGGGGCAGGCCAACCTGAAAGACTCCTACGGCCTGATCAAGGACGGCGAAGCTTTCCTGCTCAACGTACATATCGGTCCTTACTCGCACGGAAATATCGCGAACCACGACGCCACGCGCACGCGCAAGCTGCTGCTGCACCGCGAAGAGGTTCGCAAGCTACTCTCCAAGACGCAGATCAAGGGCCACACGCTCATCCCCACCCGGCTCTACTTCAGGAATGGCCGGGTCAAGTGTGAGCTGGCCGTGGCCAAGGGCAAGCAGGACTGGGACAAACGCGAAACCGAAAGACGCCGCGAGGCCGACCGCGAGGCCCGCGCCGCCGTGAACGCCAGCAAACACCGGATGGGACGCTGAGGGCGGGAAACCCCAAGAATAGTACGGAGGAGACGATGAAAACCGAACTGTCTTTTGCCAATCTTGCAGGAATTGAGACCGAGTTGCTGGCCGTGCTGGCCGCCGATACACAGAATTCAAAAGCGGCAGACGCCAAGCCCAAGCCCGTGTTGCTGACGACCGACGAAGCGGTCAAGACCGCCGCGGCCGCGGTGCTGGCCAGCGGCGAATACAAGGCCGGCCCCAACGAGACGGTGCTGGTGCACGCGCCCGCCGGGTTGGCCGCCAAACGCCTGCTGATCGTCGGCCTGGGCAAAGAGGGCCAAGCCACGGTCCACGGGGTGCGGAGCGCAGCTGGGACGGCGGTTCGGTTCACCAAGCCGCGCGGGATTCGGGAGCTGGTTTTTGCGCTGCCGCAACCCGCGGCGCCTGCGCCGGTCCCGGAGCCCACGCCTGCACCGGCGGAGCCCGAGGTTGTGGCTGCTGTTGCGGAACCCGCACCACCGCAGCCGGCAGCCGCATTCGATCTGCCGGAGCACTCGCTTGTTTTGCCGGAGCCAGAGCCCGCGCCGCCCGAGCCAGTATCCGTCGAACCAGAGCCTGCGCCTGCTCCTGCTCCGGCTCCTGCTCCGGAGCCTCCGAATCCGCTGACGGCCGGCCCGAGCGTCCGCGCCGCCATTGAAGGCGCCTTTGTGGGCGATTTCGACCCAGACACGTATCGGAGCGATCGCAAGGACCAGAGTGTTCAATCGTTCACGCTGGCGGTCGGAGCCCACTCAGACCACGATGCTGCCAATGCCGCCTTTGCTGAAGGCGTGATTGTGGGCGAAAGCCAGAACTTTACCCGCTCGCTGGTGAACGAGCCGGGCAATAAGCTGACGCCGATGATCCTTGGGCGTCGCGCTGCGCAGATGGCCGAGGAAGTTGGACTGGGATGGTCACTGTTCTCCACCGAGAAGATCCAGGAATTGAAGATGGGCGCATTCTGGAGCGTCGCTCAAGGCTCTGAGGAGCCACCCGCGCTGATCGTGCTGCGCTATGAGCCGGAGGGTGTGAAGAACGGCCCGGTGCTGGGTCTTGTTGGCAAGGGCATTACGTTCGACACCGGCGGCATTTCGATCAAGCCGGCGGACAGCATGGAAAAGATGAAGTACGACATGGCGGGCGGCGCGGCCATGCTGGGAGCCATGCGCGCGATTGCTTTGCTGAAACCGAAAGTGCACGTGATCGGCGTGGTTTGCGCGGCAGAAAACATGCCCGACGGCAAAGCCTACAAGCCCGGCGACGTAGAGACGGCCATGTCTGGCAAGACGATTGAGATTATCAACACCGACGCCGAAGGCCGACTGGTGCTGGCCGATGGCCTGTGCTATGCGAAGCAACTGGGCGCGACTCACCTGATTGATGCGGCGACGCTGACCGGAGCCTGCGTGGTTGCGCTGGGCATGTCGAACGCAGGCGTCTTCTCGAACGACGACGAGAGCTACGGCAAGTTCGACGCGGCGCTTGAGACTTCTGGCGAAAAATTCTGGCGGCTGCCGCTGGGCGAAGAGTATGCCGAGCAGATCAAGAGCGACATTGGCGACATCAAGAACACCGGCGGACGCTGGGGTGGGGCGAGCACTGCGGCGGAGTTCCTGAAGGTGTTTGCGGAAGATACGCCGTGGATTCACCTGGACATCGCGGGGATGGCGTGGGTGGAAGACTCAAGACCGTATATCGCGAAGGGACCGAGCGGAGTTGCGGTCAGGTCGATCTTGGAGTGGGTGCGGAGTTACTAACGTCTGGAGCGACGCGAGCTATTGAACGAGGCTCCGTCATATCAGCCCTAGGGTGTGCTTCTTGCCAAGATCGGGTAGGTTCGAAATCCATCTTTCCCACTCCTCATCGAAAGAGTAGAACTTCTCGATCGCCAGAGGCATGTCTGTGGAGGACTTCGGCACGAAGGTTGTGTAAGCAATCACGCGATCCCAAGTTGTTTTGAAACCAAGAACCGCATTCTTTGGTAAGGTGCGGGTGGACCACACACCTCTTACGGAAACAGTATCTCGATCATCAATCACGGCCGATCGAGATGCTCTGGCTAGGAGATAAACTGCTCCGAGCAAAAAGGCTCCTCCGGCGGTCCAGTCAGGGATCTTTGGTCCAATAGCACCAAGCAGGCCATCTGAGTGGCGCGCAACAAGGAGGGCCCCGAAAAGGATCGCAGCAGCAGCCTGAATGCGGTACACAAATAGAAACCAAGGGCTAAATCGGTAGATTCTCTTGTCGCTCGGTCCGCTCTGCAACGCCACCATGCACAACTCCCACGTGTGCACTATTGTGCCACAAAGCCTGGGGCCTACATTGCTTCGGGGCTTTCGATACCTAGCCAACTCAGGACTTCAACTAACTCACGCAGAGCTACGGCGGCCGTGGCTAACAGGAAGGTTTTGCGCGCGGGATCCTCTACTGTGAGGATGTGGTGCTTGTGGTAGAAGTTGTTGAACTCCTGAGCTAGCTGGAAGGCGTGCTTGGCCAGATAGGCGGGCTCGGACGTGGTGATGCACTGCTCGAGGACAAGCGTGCGGCGAGCGGCGCGGAGCCAGAGAGACCAGATGTCCTGAGCGGCTTCGCCTTCAAGATAGGCTGCGGGATTGATTGCGGCGAAATCGGCAAGAACAGCCTCAGGCGTGATGCCAGCCTTCCGGAAGATGTTGCGGGCGCGGACCACGGCGTATTGAATGTAGGGGCCGGTCTCGCCCTCAAAGCTCAGGGCATCTTTAAAGTCAAAAGCAATGACCGAATTGCGCGTGAACTTGAGCATGAAGTAGCGCAGCGCGCCGATGGCGATCTGTTCGGCGATGCGCTGACGGCCAGCCTCAGCGTCGGCGCCGCCGGTCTGGCGACCATCGACCTCTGCGCGGGTGGCGGCGATGAGCTTGTCGATAAGGTCGTCGGCTTTGACGCCAAAGCCCTTGCGGCCGCTGACCTCGATGTATGGGCGTTCCAGGTCTTCGTCCGAGACAGTGTAGCCTAACTCGACTGCGCAACGAGGAGTGAGCGCGACCATCTCATAACTAAAGTGGGTGTAGCGGTCGGCCTGATCGCTGTGGCCCATGCCGCGGAGGGCCTGAATCACGTTGGCCTGCGGATCGGACTGGCGCGCGTCGATGACGTTATAGATTGCCTGCGCACCGCCAAAGTGCGGGTGGGGCTCGTCGCCATGTTCGGCGGAGATCCAGCACTCGTGGTTGGGGTAGGTGAAGAACGGCTTGTAGCCGAAGTCCTTGCCGAGCAAGCCGAACTTCCACAGGTGATAGGCGATATCTTTGCCGACGTAGGTGACGGTGCCGTTGGAGCGGACGATGACCTTGGCGTCTTCATTCGTCTCGCCTTCGGTGAGCTCTGCGCCGGGGCGGGTCATGACCCAGCAACCCTTGTTCTTGCCCTCGGTTTCGAAGTAGAGGACGCCGGTTTGCTTCAACTGCTCGAAGGCGGCATCCCAAAACTTGAGGTGCAGAATTTCGCTCTCGCGGGGAAGGAAATCGTATTCGATGTCGAGACGAAGCATGGTTTCAAGATGGCGGCGGAGGACGGCGGTGGAGATGAGTTCGGCAATCTCGGCGGTCTCGTTGTTGC
>OBLU010004421.1_pt1 | contig 12695 bp, 9 predicted proteins | sample 1518681 | NCBI WGS metagenome assembly OBLU01 (sample SAMEA3539304, study PRJEB22396) | soil metagenome | biome: tundra; feature: field; material: soil | place: USA | collected 2010-05 | depth 0.15 m | reverse complement strand
CCCGTGCGCCCAGCCGGCTCAACCTGGGAGAAGGCGGGGATTGAAGCGCAGACCAAGAGTACCGCGAGAAGCAGGGGACATTTCGCCATAGGTCACCTTTTTCTACCACTCTTGTAAGCGAGATTTGATTCCAGACCGAGATATTTCCAGTTCCGAGGGCAACCTCTTGTTTGATGCACATTGCCGGTCTCCGGTAGCCTCCTAACTTCAACTTTTGGACAAAGTTCCCCTATGAGCGGAACGCTGTCTCACGTCCCTACGCCGGCAACCGGGTGTTGCTACGGCACGTACCCTTCGCCGCGCAACACCTTGCCGGGCAGAGCGCCAGTCATCTTGCCGTCGGCAACCACGGGGACGCCGTTGACCAGCACATCGTCCATGCCCTCGGAGAACTGGTTCGGATTCTCGTAGGTGGACTTGTCGGTGATGGTAGCAGGATCGAATACCACCACATCAGCCCACATACCTATTTTCAGCACGCCGCGATCAGTAAGGCGCATTCGCTGTGCGGGAAGCGCGGAGAATTTGCGGATGGCGTCGGGCAGGCTCAGTTCGCGTTCTTCGCGGACATATTTGCGCAGGATGCGCGGGAAGGTGCCATAGGCGCGGGGATGCGGATGCTCCTGACCAAGCTGGCCGGTGGGAGCGGTACCCTGCGAGTCGTTGTCGACGGAGACCCAGGGCTGCTTCAGGGCCAACAGGACATCCGGCTCGTCCATACCGAAAACGGCTACTTCGGTGAAGGCCTTGTCTTTGATGAGGATGTCGCAGAGCGCGTCGACGGGGTCTTCCTTCCATCGCTCCGCGATTTCACTCAACCGCTTCCCTTGCAATGGCAGAAGTTCGGGGTTCTGCACGACGGCAATGAGGACTCCTTCAGGCCCCGGCACCTCTTGCCACTCGTTGTCCCAGGTCTCGCCTGCCGAGTCCCTGCCCGGTGTCAGCATGTCTTTGCGAATGCGGGCGCGCGTGGCCGGGTCCTTGAGGCGCTCGATGAGTTTGGCGTCGCCGCCATCGTGCGCCCAGGGTGGAATGAAGGCGGAAAAGGTGTTGAACCAGGCAGTATAGGCGTAGGTGTTGGCACTGATGTCCACGCCGGAGGCCCGCGCCGCATCAATGCGCGCCACGATCTGCGGCATCTTGCCCCAGTTGGCTTTGCCCGCGGCCTTCAAATGCCAAATCTCCACCGGGATGTGCGCCTCGCGGCCGATGCGTGCCGACTCATCAACGGACTCCAGCACCATATCGCCCTCGCTCCGCATGTGCGAGGCGTAGATGCCGCCGTATTGCCCTGCCACCGACGCCAGCGCAATCAGTTCGTCGGTCTTCGCGTAGGGTGCGGGTGCATATTGCAGCGCCGTCGAAAGACCCACCGCCCCATCGCGCATGGCGTCGCGGACGAGGCCCTGCATCTGCTCCAGTTGCGCCGGTGTGGGCTGCACGTCGGCATCGCCCAGCACCATGCGCCGCACCGAGGTAGCGCCCACGTAGCTGGCGAGGTTGATCCCCATGCCCTGCTTTTCGATGCGCTGAAAATACTGCCGAAGCGACCGCCAATCGGGGGTGAGGTGGAAGTGCTCATAGGTTTCGTGATCGGCGGCGAGCATGGCGTCGTTGACCGGCGCAACAGAGTTCCCTTCCCCCGTAATCTCCGTGGTAATCCCCTGGGTGATCTTTGAAGGCAGCCGCGGATCGACGAGCATGGTCAGCTCCGACTGGCCCAGCATGTCGATGAATCCCGGCGCGACCACCTTTCCGCGCGCGTCGATGGTGCGCTTTGCGGATGCGTCGCCCAGGTTACCGATGGCGGCGATTCTGCCGCCGCGAATACCAATGTCACCCGAATACCAGGGTGAGCCGGTGCCGTCGATGATGTGGCCGTGGATAATGACGACGTCGAAGGGAGGGCCCTGGTTCTGCGCTCCTCCGTGGAAAGCGGACGCGCCAGCGGCGATCAACGCAAGGGTGAGGATGCGGAGCGGACGATACATTCCGGGTTTCCTCGGGGCGGATGTTGATGCCTGGCGAACCAGGCGCGTGGCAGTAATCTTCACTTGAGCCCTGAATATAGCATCAGGGATTCGCCGCCGGTTTGCCACAGCGTGGCCGGGCTGTTGTTACAATTGAGCACTAGCTAGTACCAAAGTTTTTGGCGCTCGAACATATGCCGCGCGACGGCTTAGAATAGCCGCAGTGATATGCTTGGGTCCGCCGAGCAGCATTTTGCATTCCGCGGAAACGCGTGCATTTGACGCCGTGCCGCATAATCAGATTTTTGGGACCATGGATTGGCCCCTGCCTTGGCAACCCCCTAGTCCCACCAGGACAGAAAAGGAACTACCTTGAGCGCTATGTGGAAACCCAACCAACAAGGACCGACGACCCCCAACCCAACTCCGGAGCCCTCTCGCCCTATGCCCCCATCCCCTTCGTTTGAACCCGCCCGCCCCGCCGCCGCCCCAGCAGCCTCCGGTGAACAGGCCGCCATTGGCAAAGGCCTCTACATCAAAGGTGAAATCACGGGCTCCGAATCGTTGTTCATCGACGGCAAGGTCGAGGGCAGCATTAACCTTCCCGGCAACCGCCTCACCGTGGGCCGCAACGGTCAGGTGACCGCTAGCATCACCGCCCGCGAAATCGTGGTTCTGGGCAAGGTGAAGGGCAACGTTTCCGCCACAGACCGCGTCGATATTCGCGCCGAGGGTGCCCTGACCGGCGACGTGGCCGCCGCCCGCATCAGCATCGAGGATGGCGCGTTTTTCAAGGGTGGCATTGATATTCGCAAGCCGGATTCCAAGCCGGGCACGGTGGCCGCGCCTGTCAACGAGTCGCACAAAGCGACCGTTCAGGCCTAGAGCAGGTCGCTTCGTTCGCTGCAGCGCAAGAGCCCTCGCAGGTGCGGGGGCCTCTTTGCCTTGGGAGAATTGTGCTTCGCGAACTGACCTCGATGGCTGCATTCGCCGGCAGCAATCGGCTTAGCTGAGCCCGAGCCGATGCCGTGCCACCCTGGGCAGCACGGATCCCGTTTTTGCAAGTACCCAGTCTGTCACGGCAAGCCACAGCGCCGTTCCTAACAACAGAATTGCCAGGTCGCCCAACCGGCTATGCGCGCCACCGCCGTACTGGGCAACCCATACTTGCCATGCGATTCCCCCCAGCCAGGAAAAGATGACCCATACGGCCGTCCCGCTTGCGACCGCAGCCAGGACGCACCGGCCCAGTTCGGCATAGTCCAGGCTGGCCAGCGAAACCATGTGTCGCTGGTGCAGCAGGAACGCGATGGTCAATGTCTGCATGGCGATGCCAATATCCGACGCAACAGCCAGGCCCATGGCGCCATGCCAGTTGAAGAAGGACGCATAGATCGGAAGCGAAACTACCGTGACGATGGTGCTCGCGACCATCGGCACAAAGGTGTTTCCCGCGGCGTAAAAGGCACGCGAATAGATAGCCTGCGCCGACCAGAGAAATATGGAAACAGAGAACACGGCGAAGTAGGCAAAGCACAGGTTCGCGTCGGCTGCCGAAAAGCGCCCGCCGGTAAAGATCAGGTCGATCATCGGCTTGCCCAGCGCCACCATGCCCGACGCGACCAGCAGCCCCATGCAGGCCACCCGGGAAACCGAATCGGCCACGACGTTAGCAAACTCGTTGCGCTTTTCTTTTGCCCACAGGCTCGCGAAAAACGGCATGGAGGCTGCACCGGCCGCCTGCGCCAGCATGGCCATGGGCGCGGTGAAGAGCTGCTTGGCGTAGTTGAACAGCGACACCGCACCGCCGATCGCCGAAGCGAAGTGCCCGATGATCCACGTATCGGCCGTGACCAGCGAGACGCCGGCCATCAGCGGCAGGGAAAGCCGGACCCATTCGCGCAAACCCGCGTCGTGCCAGTCGAGCATGGGCCGGTAGTGTGTTCCAGCGCGGCGCGCGAAAACCCAGTTCAACAGGAACGGCCCGCAAAACGCTCCCGCCACCGTGCCGATGGCCAACGAAGAAACGCCCAGCCGCTTTTCAAGCAGGATGCCGCCGACGATGGTGCCCAGGTTATAGATGAGCGGCGAAACCGCCTGCACGTTGAACTGCTTGCGCACCAGCAGCACCGCTCCGAAGACGCCGCCGGCGAAGAAGAAGAGCTGGGCCGGCAACAGGACGCGCGTAAGCATCACGCTGAGCGCCGCTTTTTGCGGGTCAAAGCCGTTAAACCACCAATGGATGTACCACGGCGCGAAAATCTCGGCCAGCGCGATCGCACCGCCAAGCACTAGGTACATGGTGCTGAGGATGACGGAAAGAGAACGTTCGCCTTCGGCTTCGCGGCCGGTTTCGCGGTAGCGCGTGAGTATGGTGACAAACGTGATGGAGGCGGCTCCGCCGACCAGAAAGTACGAGATCATGTCGGGCAGATAGAAAGCGGCGTTGAGCGCGTCGGCCTGCATGCCGCTCCCGAAGAGCCACATGATGTACTTGACCCGCACCAGGCCCATGATGCGCGACAGAAAAACCGACACCATCAGCACGACCGTGGCGCTGAATGCGGAATGCGCATGCGAAGGGCGCAGCATCCGCAAGCCGCGCGCCCATCGCGATTTCGGCTGCCGGTCTGGTTGAGCTGAATGCGTCTCTGTCACTTGATTCGATTCTATCGGGGTTGCGATCACCGCGACGTTACCAATAAGAGCCGTTGGCAGGCTTGCTACGAGCATCAGCGAATGCGACCCGTGCAGGCCCGGCAGGTCGTTCTGAATCTGTGGCCAAAATCCCCGCGTATTCTTTTCTAAAGGGGGCGTTGATGCGACAAAGGTTCGGATTGGTGCTCATGCTTTGGTTGGGAGTTGGAGCTGGCGTTGCGCCGCAGGCGATTCATGGCCGCGGTGGCATTACTCTTCCGGCTCCGCCGCCGGCCGAGGTCACCCCGGTTCTCGACAACTATTTCGACACCAGGATTCCAGACAGCTACCGCTGGCTCGAGGACGCCAAGAGCGAGCAAACCCGCGCCTTCATCGATGCCGAGAATGCCTATACGACGCACTACATGGAGCAGGCGCGCATCCGGCCCCAGGTGATCGACGGACTGGAGTCTCTCGAACAAGTATCCAGCTGGTCCCTCCCCATCCAACGTGCCGGCAACTACTACTTTGAGAAACGGCTGGGGGGCGAAGGGCAGGCCTCCATCTACATCCGCCGCGGCTGGACCGCCAAAGACGAGCGCCTCATCGACCCCGCTGTTCTGAGTCGCGACCCCAACTCCTCCGTCGAATTGTTGGATGTCTCCCGGGACGGCACGCTGATCGCCTTTGGGGCTCGCCAGGGCGGCGCCGACGAGTCAACGGTGCGGGTGTTCAACGTGAAGACCCGCAAGATCATGCAGGATGAGCTGCCCAGCGGGCTCTACTGGTCAATGAACTTCAGGCCCGACGGCACCGGCCTTTTTTACTCCCGCGACAACCCCCAGGGAACTCTTATCTATGAGCACGTGTTCGGCACGCGTACCGCGCGCGACACGCTGCTCTTCGGGCGCGAGTTTTACGACGAGCCGCTTGGCCCCAACGACCTGAGCACCGCAAACGTGAGCGAGGACGGCCGCTATCTTGTCGTGACGACGGAACACGGCGTTCCGGCGAGGCGCGTAGACATCGTGTTCCGTGATCTGACCAAACCGGGCTCGACGTTCCAGGTGCTGGTGTGGGGGCTGGATTCGCGCTTCGCAGCCATCTATGCCAAGGGCGCGTGGTATGTAAAGACCGACTATAAGGCACCCATGGGGCGAGTGCTCCAGGCCGATCCCGGTGTGCTGCCTGACGCATGGAGAACCATCGTGCCCGAGACGGCAGAGGCGATCGACAACTTCTCCATTGTCGGCGGGAAGGCCTACGTGGTGCGGCTAAAGGATGTGAAGTCGGAGATCAGCGCCTATACGCTGGACGGCAAGCCTGCCGGCACGGTCGACGTTGAGGGAATCGGATCGGCTTCTCATGTCGAGGGCAGACCCACCGACCGTTACGGATTCTTCAGCTTTGAATCGTTCATTCAGCCGCCCACCATCTATCGGATCGATACGGTCACGGGGAAGCGGGAAGAGTTCGCCGTGCCCAAGGTGCCGTTTGATTCCAGCCAATACGAGTTCAAGCAGGTCTTCTACAAATCGAAGGACGGCACGCAGATTCCCTTGTTCATCGCGAGAAAGAAGGGCCTGAAACAGGACGGCACGGAGCGCCTGCTGATGACCGGCTATGGCGGCTTCAAGATCAGCAACACGCCGGAGTGGAACCCGGAATATGCCTGGTGGATGGAACAGGGAGGGTGGTTTGCGCTGCCCAATCTGCGCGGCGGAGGCGAATACGGCGAGCACTGGCACGAGCAGGGATTGTTTGAGAAGAAACAAAACGTCTTCGATGATTGGTTCGCCGCGGCCGATTATTTGATCGCCAACAAGTACACATCGCCCCAGCACTTTGCCATTACGGGACGATCCAATGGCGGCTTATTGATGGGCGCGGCGATGACACAACATCCGGAGCTTTTTTCTGCCATCCTTTGCGGCTATCCGCTGCTCGATATGCTGCGCTATCAGAAATTCGAGCAGGGCTCGCACTGGATGACCGAATATGGATCCGCCGACGACAAAAAGCAGTTCTTTTACCTGCTCAAGTATTCGCCCTACCACAACGTAAAAGCAGGAACCGCGTACCCCGCCATCATGTTCTTCACCGGCGACAGCGACACGCGCGTCGATCCGCTGCATGCACGGAAAATGACAGCCCTGCTGCAGGCAGCCTCATCCAGCGGCCGTCCCATCCTGCTGCATTACAGCGTCGCCGGGGGCCATTCCGCCGGGGTCAGCGTGGAGCAGAAGATACAGGACGACGCCGACCAGCTCACCTTCCTGTGGACTGAAACGGGAAAGCCGGCGCCGGCCAGACAACTCCCGCGCGTGGGCTTGTCTGCTCCCGGATCATCCGCGCCCTGAACTGAAGCCCTTCCGATTTGATCCGATATACGAGATATCAGACTGCTGCTCAATCTGCTGGGGTCTTTCCTGCGCCGGTTCGCATGTTTAGCGGGAATCCCCTCGATGCCGAACTCTGCCCATCCGGGAACCCGGTTATGCAGGAGCTTCGGCACCGAAAGCAAAGAGATAGCCGGCAATGCCAAGGCCTGGAGTTGAGATGCGACAAGCACAATTGGAACCCAGCGCTACAGACCGACAGCATGAGGCTGCGAGACTTGCGGTTCTTCGTTCCATCGGAATCCTGGATACCCCGCCCGAGCCCAGCTACGACGCCATCACCCGGCTGACGGCCGAATACTTTCATGCCGATGCGGCTGGACTCGGCTTCGGGGACGAGGGCCGCGTGTGGATCAAGTCCTACTGCGGCCCGCATCTGCGAGAGCTACCCCGTGAGAACTCCATCTTCGATTTGGTGCTGGCGGCCAATGGTCCGGTGGTAATTGCGGACCTCTCGAAGCATCCGGCGACAACGGTGCCTCAGGCGATGCTCAGGTTGCTGAATTCAAGTTTCATCGCCAGCGCTCCGGTGCGCTCATCCGGAGGAAAGATCCTGGGAGTATTGACGATTTTTGCCGAACAGCCTCGAAAGGGCATGATGCCGGACGAGTTGCACATGCTGGAGCGCCTGGCGGATCTGGTGTCGAGCCAGTTGGAGCTGCGCCGCCTGCGCAAGGCTTTCAGACACGATGGATTGCATCGGACGCGTACTGCAAGGCCGCATGCAGTCGGGCCTTCCTGGCCTCGCTGCTCCGACTTGCGTCGCGCACTCGAACGGGGTGAATTCCTGCTGTATTACCAGCCCGAGGTCGATCTCAAAACGCGCAGGATTGTGGGCGTGGAGGCGTTGATTCGCTGGCAACATCCCGAGCGCGGTCTGATTTCTCCCATCGAGTTCATCCCCCAGGCAGAAGAAAGCGCCATGATCTCGCCCATCGGCGACTGGGGTTTGGCCGAGGCCTGCAACCAGATACAGGCATGGAACCGCGATAATCCCTGCAATGCTTCGTTGCGGGTTTGCGTCAACCTCTCGGCACGCCAATTCTCCCGGCAGGGCCTGGCAGACCACGTTGAATCGCTGTTGCTGCAGTCGGGCTGCTCCAGTCAGCAGCTCGGGTTGGAGACGACCGAGTCCAGCCTCATCCCCAACATGCACACTGCCTCCGGCGTTCTCGCGGGCCTGCGGGCACTGGGCGTCTCCTTGCTGATGGACGACTTTGGCACCGGCTACAGCTCGCTCAACCACCTGCATTCGTTTCCCTTCGACATGCTCAAGATCGACCGCTCCTTTGTGGGCCGCATGATCGAAGGAGACCAGCCTCGGCAGATTGTGCGGACCATCATTGAACTGGCGCGGGTTCTGCGTATGGACGTGGTGGCCGAAGGAATCGAGACGCGGGAGCAGTACCGCCTGCTGCGCCAGATGGGGTGCCGCTATGGCCAGGGCTATCTGTTTGCCAAGCCCATGACCGCCGACGCCGTGACTCAACTACTGCGTCTTCCCGGGCGCATTCTTCCCGATCCAGAAGAACTGCCACTGGCGGTCGCAGGATGAGCCCCATAACGGCTGCCGTTTCGATTTGAGCTGTTGTTGTTTCAATTTGAGACTGATTGCGTCACCTCCCGCGGTGGGAATTGCTGCTGCTCGAGGAATGTGAATTCAACACATGGGCGCGGGATCTGCCGCTTAGTCTTGCTCCATGCAGCAACCGGCAGCAGCCTCGCCCGCGATTCGTGGCGGCAGCTTCGCCAGCACCCTGGCTGCCTTCGCCGCGCCCGCACCGAAGCCGCAACCAGACTGGAACCTCGATGGCCTCGCCGACGATGTCGCCACTCTAAGCTACGAGCAGGCCTTGCGCGCCCATGCGCGTTACCGCCCGGCCGGCGACCTGCCCCCCGAGCCAAACGCGACGGCCGACCAGCACCAGCGGAGAAAGCTTCCTTCCAAACACATGGTCGCGGAGGAATTGTCTTTGTCTCGGGGCGAGCACCCGGCCAAGGTTCCCACAACCGATGGTCGCCGTTCTACCGCTCTCGACGAGACCCGGAAGGCTGCCAGCATCACCATTCGCCTCAGCAAGGCGGAGTGCGCGCAACTCCATAAGCGCGCCGCGGAGGTCGGGCTCACTGTTTCAGCGTACCTGCGCTCCCGCACCTGCGAGGTTGAAGCTCTGCGCGCCCAGGTCAAGGAAGCACTGGTACAGCTGCGGCCAGTTGCCGCCAGAGACGAACAGAAGCCTGCTGGTCTCAGTCCTTCCACCTCGCGCACCTGGTGGTCCCGGTTGGTTTTGCGCTGGAGGAGCCGGCGCAGGCCTACTCGCGCCTGAACCTCATTCGACTTGCAGCACGAGACATTTCAGATACTCGGTTTCGGGCAGATTCAGCACCACAGGATGGTCGAGTGCCGCGCCGCGCCTTTCCAGCAGGCGGACGCGTCGGCGTGCATCGGCCGCCGCCGAGGCGACCGCGCCTTCCAGGTCTGCCCAGCCCACGTGGTGGCTGCAGGAGCAGGTCAACAACAACCCGCCCGGCTTTGCCATGCGCAAAGCGCGCAGGTTCAGCTCTTTGTACCCGCGCAAGGCTCCTTCGACGGCCCGCTTGGTCTTGGCGAAGGCCGGTGGATCCAGGACGATCACGTCGAACCGCTCTCCAGCGTCTGACCAGTCGCGCAGAATCTGAAATGCGTCGGCTTCCACCCAATCCACTTCGGCGGTTAGCCGGGCACGATTGGCTTCCAGGTTCCGCTCCGCTACTTCGAGAGAGGCGCGGGAGGAGTCGATGCCCGAAACTCGCTGGCAAACCTGGGCCAGATGCATGGCAAATCCACCTTGATAACAACAAACGTCGAGCGCGCGGCCTCGCTCCTTGCCGGCCAAGCCCAGGGTCTTCGCCCAGTCGCGGGCCGCGGTGTAGTTGGCGCGCTGGTCGAGGAACGCGCCCGTCTTTTGCCCCGCATTGGCGTCGAAGTGAAACTGCAACCCATTCAACCGGAATTGCGCGCTGGTGGTCGGCGTCTCTGGGTTCGCGGCCCACAACGGGGCAAGTTCGGGTGCTGCCAACCCTTCCAGTTCCCGCATGCGGGGGTCCGGCCGCTCCAGGATCGATTCGGGATTGAGCTCTTCGCGCAGGACACGCGCGCATGTATCCCGCACTCCTGCGGAAAGCAGCCCCTGGGTCAATCGCTGCAGAATGATGAGGTTGCCGTACTTGTCGGCTATCAGTCCAGGCAGTTCGTCGGCCTCACTGAAGCAGAGGCGGCAGGCGTCGGTCTCCTCATTCAGCAAAGGCTTGCGGCGGCCGATTGCCGCGCGCAGGCGGGCTTCGAGCAGCTTCAGCCAATCGGGCTCATCCATGGCTTCCCGCGCCACAAGCCGCAGCGCAATCTGCGAAGCCGGGCTGAAAAGCGCGGTGCCCAGCAACAGGCCCCGGCTGTCCGCGACGGGAAGCAACGCGGGCGGGTCGCCCGTGCCGGTTTCGATGGATTCGATGTCGGACGCGTAAACCCAAAGATGGCCTGCGCGAAGCCTGTCGGCGGCGCGGCGATTGATGCGGGCTCCGGGACTGGCGGGCCTTTTTTCAGCCGCAGCGGAATAGAGAATTCGTGGGGAGTCGCGGCCTTCCGATCGTCGCGCGGGGGCAGATTTCTCGTGATTCCGGTCAAGAGGCGCCGCCGGCCGGGTAGCCTTGGGCGCCTTCTGTTTCGTGTCAGTTTTGGGCTTGTGCGGCTTGGTCATTTGCTCCCCTGGGGTCGGCCCAGGCAGGGAGCAGATGGGCCGCGGGCCCTTTACTTTGCCTGGATACTCTCGAGATAGCGAGTCAGATTACTGATTCTGAGCAGCTTGTCCTGGGTATTCGCCTGGTTCATCTTACCAAGGATCGGACCCCATACGGGCATCTCCGCCGATCCGTGTGCGGGCACCTCGACGCCGAACTGCAATACCGTGACAATATGCGTGTCGGGGAATTTTCCGTGGTTCTTTTTGCACATTCCGGTCAGATCGGTTGGCCGCATTTTCAACGCGGCGGCAGCGGGTCCGTTGCCCCTGGCGTCCACGCCGTGGCACGGCGCACAGTAATTGGTGAACATTTGTTTTCCGCTGGTAGGCGACGTCTTGCTGACCGGGATAATCACCTTTGTCCTGGCTTGATCTGCATATGCCATGCCGACGGCGATTGCCCCGGCAAGGCTCATAAGTAAGAGGCGTTTCAACATAACTTCCTCGGTTCCGGACTTATTCAGCACCTCTCCAATTCGCAGCCACCTGCAATCATTCTGCAAGGTTGCTTTCTCGTGACAAAAGCCACTCAAAAGCAGTGGCTTGGGCAGGACAGAAATTGGAGAACCGCTCTAGTCCGAAGGGGACTCTACGCCTCCCTCATATTGGCCCGGCTGTGACGGCAAGCACACAAGGTGGATCTACACGACACCGACGTACCGATAAGGGAAAGACTAGTATTTGAGGGCATATACCGCATGCTCGGTGATCGTTTGAGTCACGGCTGATAAGATGTTTGGCCGTTGCTTTGATACACGCGTCTTGAATCCGGCTCATTGGATGGAGGGAACTAAGTGTTAGGTGTATTGACTCGTCATCATCCTGTTTTCAGAGAGTCAACTCTGTCGCATTGCGATAACTTCCCCAAGGTATTTCGACTTACATTTCCATTGCGTACGCAGCGAGTCGCGGTCAAATGTCTTGCGGCATTTCTGATTTCCACGGTGACCCTAACATCGAATGCTCAGCAGCCTGCTCCTCTGTCAAAGAAAGAAGCCGCGATCAAGCGCAAAGCAGACCAGCTCGCTCCCCATGCTCCCATCAGCGTTGTCCGGATACACTCAGAGGAGGAATACGGCGATTTCGTATCCAGCGATCAGCAGGGATTTACGTTTTACGATGTGGATCGTAAAGCGGAGGTCACCCTGAAGTACGCCGAGGCGCGCAAGATCAAAGAGGGATACGGCGGATACAACTCGGTCCAACAGCGGCACACCGATCGCACTAAGACCCTCCTGATCGTACTGGCGGTGGCAGGGGCACTCGGGGCGCTCATCGGCGCGGTCGCAGCAGCAAAGAACTGAATTGTCGTTCCGGGTAAACTCGGGCCGGCGACGATGGTTGCTTAGGCGGGATCCCGGGCTCGCTGTGACCCGGGAGGCCGGATTGGCTCGGGTGGAACGCATCCGGCCTATAATGAAGCATGGCGACAGTCCGCCAACCCATACCGGCCGATTTCGCAAGCCCCACCCCGGCAACTTCGGGGCAAAATTCATCTGGTCTGATTACTCCGGGTCGGCAGGTCATCGACGAGCGTTTCGAGGCACTCCTCCGCCACGTTCAGGCCAACCGCCCCAGTGAAGATGTCAGTCTGATTCGCAAGGCGTGGGAATTCTGCGTGCAGCACCATGAAGGCCAGATGCGGGCTTCCGGCGAGCCCTACATCGTTCATCCGCTTGAAGTGGCCGAGGTGCTGGCGGAGATGAAAATGGACGCGACGGCCATTGCCGCCGGCCTGCTGCACGATGCCGTGGAAGATACGCCCGCCACCAGCGAAGAGATCGAATCCGGCTTTGGCGACCAGGTGGCCCACATCGTCGAGGGCGTCACCAAGATCGACAAGATTCAGTTTGCCAATCGCGAGGACCGCCAGGCCGAGAACGTGCGCAAGATGCTGCTGGCCATGGTCTCGG
>OBLU010004420.1_pt1 | contig 12697 bp, 9 predicted proteins | sample 1518681 | NCBI WGS metagenome assembly OBLU01 (sample SAMEA3539304, study PRJEB22396) | soil metagenome | biome: tundra; feature: field; material: soil | place: USA | collected 2010-05 | depth 0.15 m | reverse complement strand
CGCGTGCAGCTCACGCAGGAAAAGCGGGTAGCCCACCTCGCGCGTAGGATCGACCCACAGTTTTTCCAACGCCAGCCCGACATAGCTGACCGTGTCCGGAAAGCCGAAGAACGCTGGTCGCCACGCCAGCAGGAACAGCAACCGCATGATTGCCCCTGCAACGAGTATCAACAACAGGCCCCCGAGCGCAACTCGCCCATCGCGACTCCGCGGCACCCACGATGCGGGCCTCCTAGCTGTGACGAGCACCCTGACACGCCCCACCCAAGCCAGGCTCCTACGCATAGTGCCCGCAGCTGCCGGCGCGATCCTCACCGACACACCGCCCCGCTATCGCCCAAAAGGGCACCAAGTCGCTGACATCGGCGGCAACCTAACATACGAAACCGACGCGACCCGCACGATGGAGCCCTCGGTCCGTGCGCCCGCACGCTGAGCATAGCCGCCTTCCATCGTCGTGGATAACGAGAGAGTTCGCTGCCAGACCAGTGACCCTGCGAACTAACGACTCAGGTCACTAGAGGTTCTCGGCGACGAGGGGGGCGGTGCGGTTGAACACCCAGAAGCCCAGCGCGAAGACGCCGGCCGTGATCGCGAGTGGCCCCAACAGGCCGGTCCAGCTCCCGATTGTTTCCCAAGCGCTGGGCGTGGCGGACGTGACCATCGCGTGGCGGAACTGCTGGAAGACGGTGACGAGCGGGTTGAGCGTGTAGATGTGAAACAGAAGCCTGTGGTAGGGGATCAGCTTTTCGCGAACCTCGACGACGGGGATGATCAGCGGGGAGCCGTAGAAGAGGATCTGGCTGAAGACTTCCCAGATCGGCTGGATGTCACGCAGGCTCACGAACAGCGAGGCGAGCAACATCGCCATGCCGGTCGCGAACACGATCAGCATGATCAGGATCAGCGGTAGCTCGAGCCAGCTGAGCATCGGGTGCACGCCGGAGATCAACGCGAAGATCAGCACCACGACGAGGTTCAGCATCAGGTTGAAGAAAGCCAGCAGCACGATCGACAGGGGAATGACCATGCGCGGAAACTGGATCTTGCGTACGAGGTTCTCGCGGTCGACCACGCTGCGCACGGCGCCGGTGGTGGCTTCGGCGAAGAACGTGAACAGCACGATCGAGCCAAGCAGCTGGACGCCATAGAACTGTTCGTCGGGCTTGCCGCCACGGCCGACGTGGGCGATCAGGACGAAGAACACGTACAGCACGCCGAACAGCAGCAATGGGTTCATCACCTGCCAGACGTAGCCGAGCACCGAGCCGAAGAACTTCAGTTTGAATTCGTTGCGCGCGATGTTGTAGGTGAGGTGCCAGAAGCGCGCCCAGTCGTTGGTCAGCGCTCGGGGGCCCTTGATCGGGCGTCCAAGACCCGCGTAGGGGGGTGGTGCGGTCTCGTCGGGGGAGAGGGCCTCGGTACTCACGCCCGCACCTGCTGGGAGGCCGCCGCCCCGCGGCCTACGTCCACCTCGACCGGGAGGTCGACCAGCCCGCCCATCGCTTCGGGGCCGGTGACGACGAACGAGAAGGCCCCCTCGAGGCGGTCCATCAGATCGAGGCCGGTGCCGCGATGGGCAAGCGTGAACAGTGGGTTGTAGCGGCCGGGAGCGAGCACGTTCTCGAAGGTGAAGGAGAAGAGGACCTCCTCGCCGGCGTCGAAGCGCCCGCTGCGCGCGTGCTCGCGCTCGGTCGTGGCGACGAGCACCGCAATGTGGTCCTCGTTGAGGACGTAGACACTGGCGATCGGGTCCTCGACATCCATCGCGAAGGTGACGAGGGCCTTGAGCGTGACCCGTTGGCCCTGGGGGACGGAGGTCAGGCGCTCGCCGTGCTCGTCCTGCACCCAGGCTTCCACGATCCGGGCCTCGCCGTCGCCGGCGCGCTCCTCGCCGGCGGTCGCCGTGGCCTGCGGATCGCGACCGAAGTTGATCTCTAGATAGCGGTCGGCGACCTCGTGGGGCTCGCCGATGTGGACCATCGAGCCACGCTCGAGCAGCAGCGCGCGGTGGCAGAAGCGGTTCAGCGTCGCCATGTCGTGGGTGACGAGCACGATCGTGCGACCCTCGTCGCGCATCCGGTTGAAGACGTCGAAGCACTTCTGCGCGAAGGCGGCGTCGCCGACGGCGAGCACCTCGTCGACGAGCAGCACGTCCGCGTCGACCTGGATCGCGACCGAAAACGCCAGGCGCACGTGCATCCCGGAGGAGTAGTTCTTGAGCTTGAGCTCCTCGAACTCGCGCAGTTCGGCGAAGTCGATCACCTCATCCACCCGCCGCCGTGCCTCGCGCGGAGAGAGCCCCATCATGATTCCGTTCAGCACGACGTTGTCGCGGGCGGCGAGATCCTGGTTGAACCCGACGCCGAGCTCGATGAACGTCGACAGGCGCCCGTGCATCCAGATCTTGCCGGTGTCGACGCCATAGATCCCGGCCAGGCACTTCAAGAGCGTGCTCTTACCGGACCCGTTGCGCCCGGCGATCCCGAAGAACTCACCCGGGCGCACGTCAAACGAGATGTCGCGCAGCGCTTTGAACGTCTCATGGCGGGTGCGGCGCAGCGGATGCAGCGCGCGCTCCTTGAGCGTGTGCGTGCGCTCCTCGGGCACGCGGAAGGTCTTGCTGACCGCCTGGACGACGATCGGGGGCACGGACGAGCTCGTGGGCGAGACAGGCATCGGGGGAAGGGTACCGGGGGTGGGTGCGGAGTCCTGCGGTTACTTGCCTGAGGGAACGGCCGTGTAGCCACTCGAGCTTCCTGGTTACCGACGCTGTCTACACGGGCCGCTGTCGCTGAACATCATCAGTCAAGCCTTTTGCGACCACCGCGTAAAACCCCCCTGCCACCACCGCTAACATCCCGGTTTCATGGCACAGACTTCCAGCACGAGCGGCTCGCGCGGGACCGGGGCATGAGCTGGCAGCGTCGTGCTGCCGCGCCGCGCCTGATCGAGTGGACCGGCGAGCGGTGCGTGCCGTGGGCGCCGGATGTGCAGGTCGTCTACGAGCACTTCCACCGTTATCTCTGGGCGGCTCAGGTCGTGGGCGGGCGCAGGGTGCTCGACCTCGGCAGCGGCGAGGGGTTCGGCGCCGCGATCCTCGCCGACACGGCCGAGCACGTGATCGGAGTGGATATCGACGAGCGGACTGTCGAACACAGCAGGCTCAACTATGCGAGCGCAAACCTCAAGTTCGAGCTGGGCAGCGCGCTCGATCTCTCGGCGTTTGAGACGGGATCATTCGGCGCGGTAGTTGCGTTCGAGATCATCGAGCACGTGCGCGACCAGGAGCAGGTGCTGGCCGAGGTCGCGCGCCTGCTCGCCGATGACGGGATCCTGGTGATGTCGACGCCGGATCGGCGGATCTACAGCGAGATCACAGGCCAGCACAACCCGTTCCACGAGCGCGAGCTGGGTCTGGAGGAGTTTCTCGAGCTGCTGGGCACGCGTTTTGGGCACGTGGCCGCCTGGGGCCAGCGCACGACCGCCGGCTCGCACCTGCATCGTCTCGACAGCGTCTCTCAGGAGCCAAACGCGAAGAAGGCGCCTGACAGCAGCGAGGCGCGCGACTTCTTCATCGAGCGGGCGGGTGAAGAGTGGCGCATCGCGAGTGATCCCGCCGCGCTCTACTGCGTAGCGCTGGCGTCAAATGTGGCACTACCGACGGTAGATGCCGACTCGGCGCTTGCCGATTGCGGTCTCGAGCTGGTGCGGATCAAGGAACACGACACCGTCCTCGTGGCGAACGAACGCGACGCCGCCATCCGTGAGGGCGAGGAGTTCATCAGGCAGCGTGAGGAGCTCGCTCGCGCGCTCGAGCGAGAGCGGGCCGAGCACGCCGATCTCGCGCGCCGATTGAAAGCCCGGCTGCAGGACGAGCTGGGGCAGCGCGACCAAGACATCGTGCAGCGACAAGACGACATCGTGCGCCTGAAGGGCGAGATCGGGGATTTACGTGGCCAGATCGGCTCGCTCGAGGTCGAGATCGCCACCGCCCGTCAGTTGAACCGCCGCACCGAGGAGTCGGTGACCTGGCAGGCGTTTCAGAAGGCGAGGGGACGGCTCTATGGCGCGCTCGGCGATAAGTCATTGCTCGCGCGGACGTTGCGCCTGTCGCTGCGTCTCGCCGGCCGGATGGTGATCAAGAAGCGCCCGCAGCCCGTGATGGAGGAGGCCGATGAGAAGACCACCGTCGAAACGATCGCGATGCCGGAGTATGAGAACCCGAAGGTCTCGCTGATCATCCCCCTGTACGCCCACGCGGAGCTGACGCGGGCCTGCCTGCACTCGATTCGCGAGCACACCGCCCATGTCCGTTACGAGGTCATCCTCGTGGACGACGACGCCGACGAGGAGACGAAACGCCTGCTGGACGGGGTCACGGGCGCGAAGATCGTCCGCAACGAGCAGAACCTTGGCTACATACGCAGCGTCAACCGTGGCGCGGCCGCGGCCAGGGGCCGCTGGCTGGTGATCTTCAACAACGACACCGAGGTCACCCGCGGCTGGCTCGTGGCGATGCTCGCCTGCGCCGAATCGGCCGATGACGTGGGGGTGGTCACCCCGAAGTTCCTCTACCCGGACGGCACCCTCAACGAGGCGGGCGCGATCGTCTGGCGCGACGGTACCGGCATGAACTACGGGCGGGGCGACGTCGCCGATCACTTCCAGTACGAGTACCGGCGCGAGACCGACTACGGTTCGGCGGCGGCGCTGATGGTCAGGGGGGAGCTGTGGCAGGAGGTCGCGGGCTTCGACGAGCGTTATCTGCCGATGTACTACGAGGACGCCGACCTGTGCTTCCAAGCGCGCGAGCGTGGCCTGCGCGTGCTGTACGAGCCGGAGGCCGTTGTCGTTCACATCGAGGGTGCGACCGCCGGCAACGATGTCGAGTCTGGGCACAAGCGCCACCAGGAGCAGAACCGCTCGAAGTTCGTCGAGAAGTGGCGGCACCGGCTCGAGTCAGAGCATCTGCGGAACGCGCCGACGAACGTGCGCGCCGCCGCCAACCGTCATCGCGGAACCCATGTGCTGGTGGTCGATCACGTGGTGCCGATGTGGGATCGCGACGCCGGGTCGCTGCGCATGCTCAGAATCATGCAGGCGCTGATCGGGCTCGGTGCGCGAGTGACGTTCATGCCCGACAACTTCGTACCCTCGCAGCCCTACACGAGGGCTCTCCAGCGGATGGGGGTGGAGGTGCTCTACGGCCAGCTCAACGTCAACGCGGAGCTCGAGACGATCGCCCCCCGCCTGAGCATGGTGATCCTCTCCCGTCCGCACGTGGCCAGCCGTTGGCTCGATACCGTGCGAGAGTATGCGCCGTCGGTCACCGTCGCGTATGACACCGTGGACATTCACTGGTTGCGCGAGGCCAGGCGCAATGCCCTCAATGCTGCGCCCACCGACGCTGTCGGTGTGAGCAACGGCCAGGTCAGAGCGCTCGGTCCGAGGGCACGCGCCCTGCGTGAGCTGGAGCTGGCGATGGTCAGAGCGACAGACACCACGCTCGTGGTCACCGATTCCGAGCGTGAGCAGATCGAGCTCGACGTGCCAAAGGCGAACGTGCTCGTGGTGCCGATGGTGCACGACATCGAGCTTGTTGTGCCACCACCCGAGGATCGCTCCGGGATTCTCTTCGTCGGAGGCTTCCAGCACCCCCCGAACATCGATGCCGCCGTGAGCCTCGTCAAAGAGGTCATGCCGGCCGTCTGGCGCGCCCTGGGTGACGTGCGCGTGACGATCGTCGGCTCCCACCCCCCTCCCGAGGTTCAGGCGCTGGACTCCCCTCGGGTCGACGTCACCGGCTGGGTGGAGGACCTGCAGCCGCTGCTGGACGGTGCGCGCCTGATGGTCGCTCCGCTGCGCTACGGAGCCGGCATGAAGGGCAAGATCACGCAGGCGCTGTCGGTCGGGCTGCCGGTCGTAACCACGCCGATCGGCGCCGAAGGTCTGGAGCGTGAGGACGAGGACTGCATGTTGATCGCGGATGATCTGCAGGAGCTTGCGGCCCATGTGATTCAGGCATACCGCGACGACGAGCTCTGGCAGCGTCTGTCCCGCGCGGGCCAGGAGCTGATCGTGGAGCGCTGCTCCACCGAGGTTGTTTCCGAGCGACTCGGGCGGCTGCTCGATGGCACCACAACCTCGATCGCCGAGGCCGCAGGCCCTATCCGATGAGGCCGCTAGCCGGCTCTGCGGTGTACGTTGCCGGGATCAAATGCCCCGTTTAGCTGCTCTAGCCCGCAGGGTTACCACGCTTCAGAATAGACCCCAGCGCGAGGGCTGGCTGAGATTGCCAGCCGGTGGGAAAGATGATCCCATAGTCAAGCCGGCGGCTTATTTGCCCATTTACGAACATCTGCTGGCTCCGCTACGGGAACAGTCATTCACTTTGCTGGAGCTTGGTGTATGGGGCGGGGACTCGCTACAGATGTGGCGCGATGCCTTTCCTTTGGCCACCATAGTCGGCCTGGACTGGGACCCACCAGACTTGCATCTTGGGGATCACGTGCATGTCTTCCGTGGCGATCAAACCGATGCAGGTCTGCTCAAGCAGTTGCGCGAAGATTATGCGCCCAAGGGGTTCGAGGTGATTATCGATGACGCCTCTCACCTCGGTATCACCACAGCTCGCTCCCTACAGGCTCTCTATGCAAACCACCTACGAGCCGGCGGTCTGTATTGCATCGAGGACTGGGGCACCGGATACCTGCCCGGCTGGGATGACGGCGGACGGTTGGGCTCCCGTTTGGACCTCGCACAGCTCGATAGCGCTACCACAGCCACCGAGGACGCTGCTGGGGGTTCAGTGTCGATGCCCAGCCACGATCTCGGGCTGGTCGGGCTGGTCAAGCGTCTTGTAGACCATACGGCCAGTGGAACCATTGGCTTTGCCCAGCCCGAAACCCTGGGCGAGGCAATGGCGATCGAATCCATGACGGTGTGGGATGGCATCGTGACCCTCCGCAAGCCTGCTGCCTGATGTGGGCAGCGTTCGCCCCGGATAGGCTCACCGCATCATGGAACGAGTTGTAGTCGTCGGGAACTGTCAGGCCGGAGCGCTGGAGATGATGCTGAGCACCAATGAGGAGTTCACGAAGCGGTTTGAGCTCGTGAGCTTCCCTCCCGTGCATGAAATACCCGACGCGATGGTGACTGAGCTGCATCGAGAGGTTGCCAACGCCGCCGTGGTCATCCCTCAGCGTGTTCAGGAGGACTACCGCGATGGGATCGGCCTTGGCACCGAGACGCTTGCGAGAATCGCGGGATCGGCGACCGTCGTGCGCTGGCCAAGCGTGTACTGGGCCGGCTATTTCCCCGATCTGTTTTACCTACGGGATGCGGAGGGGCAGCCGGTGGTCGATGGTCCGTTCGACTACCACGACAGGACGATCTTGGAGGCATATGCTTCAGGCGTCGACGTGCCGGGCGTATGCCGTCTCTTGGAGGATCCCGATCTACCGTCCGATGCGCAGACTTGGGCGACAAACGCCACGGCAGAGTTGGAGAGCCGTGGTCAGAACTGCGAGGTCAAGGTGACCTCGTTCATAGCGTCCAGGTTTCGTAACGAGCTGCTGTTCTTTACGATGAACCACCCGGCAAACCATCTGCTCGGTTTCATGGCGCAGCAGATCACGGATCTCATCGGGATCTCTGGGAGCATCGATTACAGGAGGATCCCAGATGAGATCCTCGGACTCACGTTCTATCCGCTTCACGCCAATCACGTGCGTGCGTTGGAACTGGGGTTCGTGGGGGAGCTTATAGCTGGGAGCGCGCCGTTCAAGATCCGGGGAGTGACCTACGAGCCGGCGGAGGCTGTGCGGGAATTCTTTAACTATTACGAGGCGCACCCAGAGCTGGTTGCCCTTAATTTAGATTGTGACCAACCTTTTACCTAGGCAAAGCCGTTCCTGATCGTCATGGACTAAGTGGACGCAATAAAATCACCCTGCGGGTTCATCTTAATAGTGATGTGAGTCGCCGAGGTTGGCGCTGGACACGGTTGGCCCTGCGGTAGCAGGAAGGCCTGAGCAGCATCGATCGGAGGTATCAAAAACCCGTTCTCCCCAGACATCTCTGCGGTAAGAAGCGCTTGGTTCTGGGTACTGAGTTCTAAATTCGCGCATATCGTGCCCCCTTCCGGTGTCAGCGAGGCGACCTCGGAGCGAAACGCCGTGAGACGGCCACCATACGGGGTCTGGATAAAGAATGATCGAACTTCCGTGCCTTGGCGAAAGATGAATACGAGGGCGACGGCGATGATGAGAACTAACCCAGTCCTCATCCTCACCAGATGCTTAGAGCGACCAAGGAGCACGGGGTATGCACCGGCAGTCAGTGCGCTGAAGGTAAGAAGTAGCGGCATCGCGGCGTAGTGAATGTCCCGCTGCTGTCCCTGTACCAGTGCGGGAATTGCGGTAGCACCCGCGGCACCCAATACTGCTATTGGGAACCAGTCCCTGCGGCGGATAGCCGCTATGCCTCCAATTACTCCAAGTACCAATATCACCACATACAGCACCAAAAGAATACTCGTCGGCGCCAAAATTCCCCTGTAATAGTGAAGATTTTGACGGACAAACTGCAATCCGCTATTCGCATATGGGGCACTGGCTGTTGTGGAAGGGTAGGCGATCGCCAGGAAATAAACGATTGGAACCAATAAGCTCCAGGTGCCCACCAGGAACCGTGCCCTGGTGGCGGCAAAGCCTAGCTCTCGAATCTTCCTGACCTGATGAAAAGCGCAGTAGGCAGCGATAACAAGCAAGCCCAAGTAGAGGAGGTTGCTTATAACGGCGAGTGTCCATGCCGCGCCGCCGGCCAGAGACCAGAGCATACTGTCACGAACGGTTCGAGCTTTCATGCACCGTTCATGGGCTAGCAGCCCAAAGCCAAGGGCAAGGAATCCGACCGAATGCACTATGTTCGAAGACCATAGGGCTGTGGGGAGCCAGGCTGCTGTTGCAAGGAACAGGCCACCTATCCACCATGCTTCGGTAATCCCCCACCTGGCCCTGCTTCCAATCCATAGCCACATGACGACACCTACGGTAAAGACCAGCGTGTTGAGGAGGAGAAACGGTACTACAGAGCCAAGACCAAAGGCTAGCGTGCCGAGTGCCCAGAAGGCATTGATCACGTACTTACCTTGATTATCGTGATATGACAGGTCTCCCAGCGACCGGTTGTAATGAGTGATGTTGAAGAAGTCGTCAGCCCAAAAGCCACTATGGGATACGGCAGCAACCCACACCATTATGCAGAGGATAATCACCAGAGCTGGAAGCGCAAGGAGTAGCATTGCGGTTACGCCTTGTGGTCTAAAGCTTGTGTTTTGCTTCATGATTGACGTACCTGTTCCTCGTCGCTTGTCGTCTTCCTCGACCACGTGACGGCAGGATAACGCTCGCGCCGGTCAGATGCCGCGCATAGGCACACCCTCCTAATTGGCATCTATAGATCCCTGGAAGGCTTGACCGACGCACGCTGGACAATCATCTCAGGTTCACTTGCTAGCTTCAGCAGCCACGCATGGCGAACCGTATCGCAGTGTCGCACTATCTCTCCAGCAGGAGCTGATGGTTTGTTTAGCCAGGCTTGTCGACCCGTCTAGGATAGCCTGCTCGTCATGGAGCGTATCCGCCAAATCTTGCTGTCACGGCCAGCTGAGCACCCCACAGTCCAAGTCATTCGCTACGGACTCATCGCTGGCTGTGGCTACCTGCTCGCGATCGCTATATATTCTGGCGAGCTCGCGATTGGGATCTCGCCGTACGCCGCACTCGGTGTTGCCTTTGTGCTCAACGGCCTCTTCAACTTTGCGTTCATCCGCATCTGGGCTTTTCCCCCCAGTGGGCGGGCCGTCAGGAGCGATCTGACCCGTTTTGCGATCGTCGCAGCCGTATCGTTCGTCTTCAACTACGCGAGCTTTGCCGTTCTTTACTCGGGGATCGGCCTCGGCGCTAGTACCTCACAGCGTCTGGCGATCCTGATCGCCGCGCCGGTCACGTTTCTGCTCAACCGACTCTGGTCCTTTCGGTCCCATCCCCACCGAGCGTAGGCTTATCTCGACCGATCAGGTTCGCGGTGCGTTCGTGCCCGTCTCGAGTAGGAACTGGTCGTACTCACGGATGTAATCATCTGAGTCGTACGGATGGGAAGCCAGTACCAGCAACACCGCGTCGGCGTCGTAACGGTACTGACTACCCCACACAAGCGGCGGTATGTATATCCCGAGCGTGGGATCATCGAGCAATACCTCGCCGCGATTCCGGCCATCATCGACGGCGACGGTTACCCGGCCAGATACGCAGAGCAAGAACTGATGGCATACGCGATGTGCATGCTCTCCGCGTATCTCGCGGCTGGGCACGTCGTAGACCAAGAACCACCGCTGTGGAGTAAAAGGTATGGCGTCGGCCGGAAATTCACCTGCGGTGAGTCGACCGCGCAGGTCGGAGAACTCGGCGAATCGCTGCACGTGTACCGCTCCGACACCGAGCTCAGTCCTCCCCGGCTCGTTTGTCGCCGGCGGTATCGTCGGGGCCTCGGTGGTTGACGTCTGGGCGTAGCCGGTGATGCGGGCGGGATTGCCCGTCACCACGGCATGGGGTGGAACCGAGCGCGTGACGACCGCACCCGCACCTACCATCGCCCCAAGGCCGATTTCGAGGCCTGGGAGGATCGTCGCATTGGCGCCGATCGATGCTCCGGCTCGGACGACGGTCTTCTCGTTGGCTTTGAGCCACTGCCTGCTGCGAGGAAAGCGATCGTTTGTAAAGGTCGCATTCGGTCCTACGAACACGTCATCCTCGAGCACGACCCCATTCCAGAGCTGGACTCCGCACTTGACGGTCACTCGATCGCCGACTACTACCTCACCCTCGATAAAAACGCCGTCGCAGATATTGCAGTCCTCGCCGATACGTGCTCCCTCGAGCACATGGGCGAAGGCCCAGACGCGCGTGCGAGTACCGATTGCGTCGCTCTCGCATAGTGCCTGCTCATGTACAAAAACATCATTCATCAGCTGCGCTCCCGACGATCTCCGTGGTCTCTCGTACTATCGCACCTGGCCGTCCCTTGGTGGTTTCGTAGGCTCTCCACACATACGAGCCGATGATCCCCAGCCCGAGCGAGTTGAGGCTCATGAAGATCAGCAGGATCAAGACCGTCGCGGCGTAGCCCGGAACGGTGATCGCCCCGGCGGCCCGCGCGACCAGCACGATCGCTCCGACGAGTATCCCGAGCGCCATCCCCGAGAGGCCCACGATCCAGAGGATCCTGACCGGCAGGTCGGTGAAGGCGAAGACGCTGTCGGAGAGGTAGCGAAGCTTGCGACGCAACGTCCATCCGCTCTTACCCGATCGGGGCAGCCTGTCGTAGGGAACGAGCTCTCTGCGGAAGCCCACCCAGAAAAGCTGAGCCACGAGCGATGTGTGAACACTCTCCAGTGAGCAGATGACGTCGCGGACGGCCGCTGTACATGCGAACACATCAACGCCCGAAGGTGGCATTTCGCTGACCACGAACCGGCGATACAGGCGCCAGTAGATCTTGGATGCGGTATCTCCGTCGTCGTCGCGGCTTCTGCGCTCACCGGCAACGACATCGACGTCCCCGCTCGCCAGCCGACGGAGGAACTCGATCACGAGCTCGGGCGGCTCCTGCAGATCGGCGGCCATGACCGCGATGCGATCTCCCTGGGCGAGGCTCATGCCGGTGCGGATCGCCGCGAAGGACCCGAAGTTCCGCGAATGATCGACAACCCGGGCACGGAGCTTGCTCGTCGCCAAGGCGGTCAGCAACAGCTCCCGGGAGTCGTCTGGGCTGCCGTCGATCACAAAGATCGCCTCCAAGCCTCCGTCGATCTGATCGGCTATGTGCTCGATCGCTCCGATCAGCGCCGTGATCGTGCCGGCGTTGCCGTAGACCGGAACGACGAGCGAGTTGAGTGGAGGACTCATGCACAGGCCTCCAGACAGGCCTCGATCACGGCTTCGACCTCGTGATCTTCCAGGTATGGATGGATTGGCAGGGACAACTCGCGCTTGGCCAGTCGACGAGCGACCGCAAGATCGCCGACGATTGTTCCCAGGCCTCGCACGGCCGGCTGGTCGGGACATACGAGCGGGTAGTGGCGACCGACAGCTACCCCCCGCCGGACGATCTGCTCCCTGACGGCTCCGGGGTCGAGGTCGAGCACCTCGACCGGGAACAGGTGATGGGCTGAGTTCCCGCCCGCGGCAACGACCGGACGCAAGCGGATCTCGCGTATGGCCTCTGTATAGCGCGAGGCGATCTCGGCCCGCCGCGCCAGCCATCGATCGAGCCGTGGCAGCATCGCCGAGCGCAGAATTGCAGCGTGGAGCTCGTCCAGCCTGCTGTTGAGTCCCAGCTCGACGTGCTCGTACTGTGCGCTCTGCCCATAGTTGCGCAGCCTCCTCGCCCGCTCGGCGATCGTCTCGTCGGACGTCAGCAGCACTCCGCCATCGCCCATCGCGCCGAGGTTCTTCGTCGGGTAGAGGCTCGTGCCGGCCGCGATCCCGGCAAGTCCCGTCGGCTTACCGTCGCGCGCAGCGCCCGCGGACTGCGCACAGTCCTCGATCACGACCACGTCGTGCTCGGCCGTGAGACGCTCGAGCGCGGCCGGATCGAGCGGATGACCGTAGAGATGGACCGGCATCACGGC
>OBLU010004419.1_pt1 | contig 12697 bp, 10 predicted proteins | sample 1518681 | NCBI WGS metagenome assembly OBLU01 (sample SAMEA3539304, study PRJEB22396) | soil metagenome | biome: tundra; feature: field; material: soil | place: USA | collected 2010-05 | depth 0.15 m | reverse complement strand
ATAATTTATATCGGCAAGGACTATTGGCATCCCGGCAGCATATCATACACGATTTCTTATCTTCATATTTACACGCTAAAGGCATTTAAGAAATTCATTCGCAGCTTCCCCAACGAAGATAATCCGAATTCAGAAATATGGGATGAATTTTTCCCATACGATAAGATTCAAAAGCTCAAGAGCGCACGCCGAACCTAAAATATGAGCAGGCAAACAATTCTCGAAACGCTGGCAATCATGGGCCGCGCCCGTCAGCAGGGAGAAAAGTTCAGCCGGTGAATTTTCACACACGAACCAGCTTATGAATATATGGCGTTGGGAATCTAATGAGGAATACGAGCAGCACGTTCACCCAATTGAACATTCGCCTAAAAACGCTGTTCGCGTAGCAAGAAATTGGACGGGTCTGAAACGGATTTTGGAATTTTGCAGGGCAGTCAATGGTTTAGAAATCGCTTACAGTGAGCTCAAGCGCATCGCCAGTGTCGCCGCCAAACCGCCGACCAAACCATATACCCAGGACGAATTCAGAGACGTGTGGGCTGCGGCCTGCCAAATTGTCTGCCAAGGTGAATACGCCCTCGCATATTGCAAACCCCTAGCCGAGACAAAAGGCGGTGAAGATTTTATTGAACGCAAAAGTGTTTTTGAACAATTCCCCCGCTATCAAAAGGAAACATGGGGTTCGGCCAAAAGCGGAACGACGGAACTGCTACGGGCAACGGAAGAATTGATGAAGGCCATTCAGGAATTCTGGGAAACCGACGATTCTTTCCTGAAAAATGTGCCCAGCTTGCCGGACGATTTGAAGACTGATTTTGTCGCGGCCCGCGATGTCATGTCGCTTGGTTTCACCGAGGCCGGTTTGATTTATGCTGGCCGAGGCTTGGAGGGCGTTGTTCGTCGAATCGCCACCGACCACAATTTATTCCCCAGCAAAGCCATTGAGCGGGTGCGTTTCGCCGAAATACTGACGGCACTTGAGACCAAGCGTTTTTCCAACGACAGAAAACTCGTGATTGATGAGCAGACCAAGCACCGGCTGCATTTGAGCCGAGCGATGCGAAATCACTCGGCACACCCCGATTCCCAGCGTGCACCACAAGGCTATCGCGAAGAAGCCATTTTGATGGCACAGAAGGCAAACGAGCTTTGGAAAAAGTGTTCAAGGGCGGGCGTCAAAATTGTATAGGCTCCAATGTTCCCGTGATCACGTTTGAGCAATTTGGTGACGTGCGAATTTTCCGGCCGTCTCACGGAACGGAGAGTTTCATTAGACGACGTGGCAGGACTCATCTTTTTTCTCGGTTTTCTCCCGGCGAATATCGCGGCGCAGAAGCGGCAAACGCAGTCATTCAGCACCAATTCAAGTTTTACGAGAGTTTATTGCAGCCAATGATCCCGCAGCTTGCTTCGCGTAGTGCCGCCGAATTTCTACTTTTCCAATACGACGAGGCCTGGCGCCTCATCCACGGAAAAGGAATTCTCGACTTACACGAACGTAAAAAATGGGAAACAGTAGAACCCATTTTCAAACGTGCCATCAAATATCTGGTGGAACTTATTTGTCTAAACGAATTTAATTCTCCGGCAAAGCCCACCTTCGACGAAGCGCTGTTCGCAATGGAATCTGCGCTGGTTTGTGCGGAATGCATGGTTGACCTCGCCCAGCAAAGCGATTCTGCTCATTTGGTTTTTCGTAACGATTGCGTTGTCCGCATTTTTGAATCGGGGTTGCTGGATTTTGAGATCACTGTGGAAGGTAAATACGCTGGTTTTGACCAGGCACTTTCAGCGCGCGTCATACGCGACCGCCAGTCGCGAGATCGGTTCGTTGGATTTCCTCAGTTTGATTATCACACGCCGACCCACCAGAAATACTTGGATGCCGCCTTCAGCGAATCCTTTGGAATGAGCTATGGTGAGTTTATTGCTGCAATTCGAGCCGTAATCGAGGGTTGTCAACCTTCGCTTCATCCGCGAGCGTTTCCGACATTGTTTGTCCCCCGTGGACAAGTTTTGGACGAGCTTATCAAATTTAATTCGTCCCGGTCATCCATTGAGCGCGCGATAGATGGCTTCAGCATATTTCCTAAAAATCTAAAGGCGGACAATCGCGTTATTTGGAATCCAAAGCAAGAGAGCCGGGCCTATCGTCGTGGATTCTTCGTGTTTCCGCACGAGAGCGTTCCTCATTTGGCATTTTCGCGTGAGATGGCCAAAGAAAGCCTCATGCAACTCGTGTTTTGGGTCTCCTTCAAGCGCCTGCCCGCCGAATGGAAAACACCAGAAACAGTCAAAGCTTTGGATGGCCTGTCACACGCTGCCGGTGAATGGTTCGAGGGAGTTGTCTGTCGTAATCTGCGATCTCTTGGAATCGTCGGACAGCGTGCGCATCGAACGATTGGGACTGGCCACCGCCAAATAATAATTCCGAGCGACGTGGGTGAAATTGATTTTCTCGGTTATCACCCTCAACAAAAGTTACTCGTCCTCGCAGAAGCGAAGATGGTTATGACAGGTTTGGAGGCTCGCTACTGGCGGGATGATCTCGATGAATTTGTATTCCGTGCGGGGTCTTATGCCGAGCGTTTTCGCAGAAAACTCATGTGGGTTACAGAAAATCGCCAAACAATTTCGGAAGCGTTGGGATTTGATCCTGCCGTAGAAGTTGGCTCTGTCATGTTAACGCTATATCCGTGCATTGCTCGCACGTTTATTTCAGATTTCCCATGCGTTTCAGTTGCAGAATTAATGCTCGACTATGAATGTGAAAGACGGTGGCCTTACCCGACCGTGAAATAGGATACCCGTTCACCGAACCGCAGGCCGAAGCCCTCTATAAAACACTCGGCCATTTTCTGCCTTTGAGCAAAATTGTTCATCGTGTCGAGCAAATCGCATGACAGCCAGTTTGCACACAATGAGTGTTCGGGAAGTTCTCTGCATTTGCGTTCAAAATCACCTTCACCATATCGCAGGCTTTTCAAACGGTTGAAAAAAAGACAGACTTCGTTTGTGATTAACAATGCCAAACGCAACGCTGAAATTTAGCGCGTCATGAAGGTCAATCCGCAAAGTTTCTTCAACTTCTGTGCTAACCATGCAACTCTGTTGCGTAGCTTGGCGGATCATGGTGGGGAAATTTCTGAAGCGGATGCGATGCGGTTGATTCGAGCGAACCCAAGCACGGTCGAAGAATTGCCGGAAACCGCATGGCGTCGGTTGTGCGAGTTGCAGATTCTTATTCCGACCGAGCCGGGCAGCGAAGTCTTCTTGATGGCCGATCCCGTGGCGCGATTGCTGACGTATCTGTTCAACGAGGCAAATCCCGCCACGCCGGAAATGATTCGCGGCTATGTGCTGTCGCTCGAAACCACCGGCAAACGGCTCGCCCGCGCGCTTGACGAGGAGAATGTTCAACAGGTCAAGCTCGCCTTCGAGGAGGTCGGGTTGGCACTTCGACGCATCCATGCCGATTTGAATGAGACTCAGCACGCGATTCTTGCCGAAGTCGCACGTTACAAGACCGAGCGCTCCCGCGTAACAGTGCGCGAAAAATACCGGCGCATTGTTCACTGGATGGAGCGTTACGTTGAGCCGATGATTGACATCGTCCGTGCCGACGGGCCGTTGCGCGCCGCGTTTGATGAAACCGAACGACTGCTCCAACGCGCCCGCGAAGATGCCTTGTTCAACGATCATCCGGCGCTTGCCCGTAATCTCCGCTTCCTACGACTTGTGGGTGTCCATGCGCTTCGCGTTTTCACGCAATGCCGGAAAGAGATACAACCGCTTTACGAATCCTTGCGGCGTTCGAGCTTCATTGCCGAAGGCGCAGCCCGCGCCTTGGAGAAATTGCAGGCGGAAGGTTTGTCAAAGTGGGGCAACGAGCATCTGATTGGCATTTCCGTGTGGCGTTTTCAGAATGTGCCGGGCGATGCAGCGATTTCCCTGGCGCTACGTCGCGTCATCGAACATCCACCTGAACTGCCCCCGGTATTGGAATTCGCCGCCGAGCGGGAAGATCCTGGTGAACTGGTGCGCTTGATGTGGCTGGATTCGCTGCCCGAACTGGTGCGTGAAGAATTGCCGGTGGAAGATTTAATGGGCTGGCTGCAAAAAAAATTCCCGGAGCGGAATACGGCAGATGTCCTGGCGGGATTCAGCGGACTGGTATTCCACCGCGACTTTCAAGCAACCTTCACGGACAAAAAACTGATCGCCTACCAAACAACCGACGGCGAAATCGAAGCATCGCCGCTGATTCTTACCTCCACATGAACGAACTTCCTCATCTTGCGAACATCTTTGACCGCTTGAAACGTGGCTGTCATCTAGGCCCGGATGACGAGCCGGAATTTTCCGCGTTGAGTGCCCGGCCAAAAGAGTATGCCGGTTATTTTGCAGGGATCGGCCTGACGCTGGTTCACCACGAGCGGGACTTTTTTTATTTTGAGCCGGACAACCCGGAAGCAGTGCCGGACACGCTGCCGCGCATCGCCGTGTTTTCCTATATTATCATTGACCACGCTGCCAACCAAGGCCGCCCCATCGAAGAATTCATCTTCGGCCAGAATTTTCTGGTGACGAACTTGCCGCATTTCTCCCTCGACCGCTATTCGGCGCTGATGCGGCAAGTGGACGTGCATGATTTCGGCGACTTGCGAGCATTGCTGAATCGCATGGAGCAAATCGGCTGGGTCAAAGTCAAGGGGCTTGGGGAGGATGAATTTCGTTTTCTCCGCCCATTTCACCGTGTGTTTTCAAAGTGCCTTGAACTCGCACAACCTCCCGAAATCCCACAGACAAACGCGAGCCAACCAGTCGAAACATGATTTCATCCACCATGACCACTGGTCCTACACGAATCATCCTCATCCGCTCCGGGCGTTACGAATACGCCGAAGTGGAGCTTGCGGGCGCGCTGCAAATCGTCGGGCCAAATAACACCGGCAAGACTACCCTCATCAACACGCTCCAGTTCCTTTACCTTGATGACCGGCGACACATGGATTTCGGCTCCTACACGCCGGAACAGACCCGTGAATTCTATTTTCCAAACCAATACAGCTACATTCTTTTCGAGTGCCTCGGTGCAACCGGCCAATGTGTCATTGGCTGGCGCGGCCAGAGCAAAACGAGCGGCGGCGATCCAGAGCGATTTCACTATGCCGGACCCTATGTTGCCGCCGACTACCTCGACGAAAAGAATCAGGTTCGTGAACCACGAGAGGTAAACAGTAGGCTGGCGTTGAAGCAATTCCGTGTCATCAAGGGTGCGCAAGAACAGAAGGAATTGCTGTTGCCGGCGGTCAATGCCGAAGGTCGCGGCCTCGGCATTGTCGCACTCCGCGAAGCGGACAAGTATCCACAGTTCCGGGAGACGCTAAAAAATCTGCTGACCTTGAGTGCCATCACCCAAGAGCAGATGCGGGACCGACTGTTGATGTTGGCTGACATTCCGCCCGACCGCACGGCGTTCGATGCGCGTGAACTTTTCGGCGATGATTACGACCGTATCCGCACGCGCAAGGAACAACTTGTAAAATTCAAAAAGAACAAGGCGCTGGTGGAAAAGCTGGTCGGAAAATTTGGCGAACGCGAAGTCGCGCGCGGCGAACTGGTCTGGCGTTGGACTGACTTGCGAACCAAGCGACAGAAATTTGAGCAGGAACATGAAGACAAATTGGTGAAACTTCGCGCCGATAAAGCGGCACAGGAGAAAAAGGTGAAGGAACTTGGGGCGGAATTGACCGACCGACGAAATGATGTCACGGCATTTTCAGAGCAGAAAGGGCAATTGGTCGCCCCACTCAAAATCATCGAAGCCCAAGACAGGGAATTTAAGGATTTTCCAGAGGAATTAGAGCGGGCAGCAATACTCAATTTGAAGCGCGAGATTAGCGCGCTTGAAACGCAGTTGACCAACGCCGAAGGGGAGTCACGGGAAAAAGCGAAACAGAAAGTTGAATTTTTCGGCGAGCGTGTTGCAGACAAAGAGAAAACCATCAAGCGATTCGATCATCTTGCCATCACCGCGCTTCGGAAGGATTTCAACGATACCGAACTGAGTATTGTGTTCCGTATCCTTAACCGCGACTTGCTGGAATTGCCTGTTGGCAAGGACGGCATTGAAGTCACGCGGCAGCAGGAATTGCTGGCAGCGTTGCGGCGTTTACTGGAATGCACGCAAGACGGGATTTATCGAGATGCCAACGTGTCGTTTAATTTGCCAAAAACTGGCGAGCCGCTGGCGGGATTAGAAAACTTGGACACGGCACGCGAGCAACTTGCCGACTACCAATCAACACTCAAGCGATGGAAAGATACGCTGACTGCAATTGAACAACGGGAAAATCTGGAATCTCAGCGCAAGGTGAAGCTGGCAGAAGTTGAGGCCAAAGAAAAACGGCTTTTCCAATTTGGAGAATATCAAACCGCTAAAGCAAATGAGCCGCGCCTCCGCGCCGAATTGAAGAAGATTGAGGCAAGTATCGTCACAGCGAATGAACGGATCATTAAATTGACCGGCCAACATGATCTGGCCGGGAAAGCCAAAGATGCTGCGGAAGGTTCAATTCGGAAGCAGGAGGATGATTTTGGCAAAATTATCGGGAATTTCAACGGCTGCATCTTCCCGGAATTTTCCACCAAGCCACGCATTGCCGAGGGCATCCCCGATGATTTTGACGCCGCCATCACCCTCTTTATCCGCCAGCAGGAGAAACAAAATAAACTTTGTGATGACATAACCAACCTGCTTGCACTGACCGAGCAATGGTTTGGAGACGAGTTCCGGGGCGTGGATGAAAATGAAACCATCGCCACGCTACAGGCGGAGTTGGAAGCATTGGTCGAAAAAGAAGACGCCCTTGCTCGTGACTGGAACGCGCATATTCACGGCTTGAAAGCCACGTTCGATCTGGTGTTGAAAAATCTCGGCCACGTTCGCAGCGCGGCCACGAACCTCAACCGCGCATTTGATAAAGTTCAGGTTTCCAACCTCAAAGCGGTAAAGCTGGAAGTCGTCGAGCAAAGCGACATGGTGAGTTGGATTAAGCGACTGGCGGAATTTGAGCCGGGGGGATTGTTTGAATCCGACCCGCAACAGGAATCCGCCATCGCAAACTTCCGGCGTCGAATTCAGGACAATCCCGTGATTCGGTTCACCAATCTGTTCACGCTTGCGTTCACGGTTACTGGCGCGGACGACCAGCGGCATACCTATCATGACTTTCGCCAGATTGAATCCGAAGGCACAACGATCACGATCAAGGTTCTGTTCAATCTGCTCTTGTTGAAAAGCCAGTTGAAAAGTGATGGCTGTGCCGTGCCTTTCTTTCTGGATGAAATCCAGACGCTGGATGCCGACAACCGGCACGCCATCTTGCAAACAGCACGGCAACTCGGTTTCATTGCCATCACCGCTGCGCCCCAAGCGGTCAGCGAAGTGGACGCGATTTATTTTCTCCAGCCGCAAAAGGGGCGGATTATCCTGCGGCACAAACACCGCGTAACCGTCAAACGCGCCTCGGCCGCCAGCAAGTGATGAAACTTCCCGCCCAAGCTCAAGCCAAGCTTCGCAAATTAGTGGAAAGCGAATCGCTGCCGGCCAGTCAATGTGGCAAATCGTTTCTGAACCTCCTTGAACCGTTGCTGCATGGCGGGGTGCTTGAATTGAAACCGAGCGGCGGAGGGCAAAAAATAGTTGTGAAAAATGCCGACGCCTTGCGTGACTTTTGCCGCCAGCGCTTTCCAGAAACGAATTTGCCGGCGGAGATTGGCAGTCGCGTCGAAGGTGTGGCCCGATTTCGTGACACGAAAGCGCTGGCAAACCGGGAAAATGAGATCATTTCCTTCCGGGTGTGGCGGGACAATGCCTTGTTAAAGGGTGGCAAGCCCGTGGGGGCGGCGGCGGCGACGGCGGCGCATGGTGTTTTTTCTTTTATTTTGGCGCAGGATTGTCCCTACGAATTACACGGTGCGTGTGCGCTGGTGGAAAATCCGGCGGTGTTCATGGTCGCCGCGCAACTCAATCTTGACGTTGGCCTGATGATTTACGGACATGGTCGAATTTCCAATCGAGCAATTGATTGGTTGGCCCGTTCAACGACGCCTGGCTTCAGCCTGCTCCATCTGCCCGACTACGATCCGGTCGGCCTGTCAGAATTTCAGCGGTTGCACGCACGCCTGGGCGAGCGCGTAATTCTCCATTTGCCCGCCGACTTGGAAACCCGCTTTGCTCAATTTTCCAACCATGATTTGCTGAAAAAAGGTAACAGCCAAGCGATGCTCGCCCAACTCCGGCGTTCAAACTTGCCCGCCATTCGGCGCGTGGTCGAACTGATTGATCGTTACAACGCAGGATTAGAGCAAGAGGCTTTGTTGGTAAAATCTAGTTCGTGATAACTGGTCAAATTGGTAAACGAGGATTATTTATGATGATTACATGGACACATGACAACCGTAAGATTGCATGGCCTCCATCGTTTGAGCAGAAAGTCGAAATTTTCTATCAGCGAGTTCTAGGATGGCAATTGCACATCGCCGATTTAATTTCAAACGGTGGCAAGCCGATGAGCCACGAACACAACATTGCAGACATCTCAAGCGTTCCACATTCTGGATTTGCAGTCCTTCAGATTTGTTTAAGTTACTTTGAAATGGTGGCGCAATATCAGCGGAAAAAACCTAAAACGACCGATTCCGAAGATTTCAAAGCCGGCGTCCATGCGGTTTTTCCAGCACTATCGAAAGGCAACCAAGCTGATGTTGATGCGTTTTTGGCAATGCTCTATAAAAATGCGCGATGCGGGCTATATCACAGTTCGATGACGCGAAATGGTGTTGGTCTTGGCCAGCCTGGACACGGTATTGCTATGGCGTTTATCCCATCGCATAAGCAACTCGTTATTGATCCACATGTTTTGCCCAAAGCTCTTAAGAACCATCTTGCGTCCTATCGCGACGAATTACTTGATCCAAACAACAAGGAACTTCGACAAAAATTTGAGGCTATGTTTGACAAGGATAACGGCCTGTAATTTTCATGAGTCTCCGTGAAATCAAGATTCTAGAATTTCATTTCCCGGTGATGCACGGGATGTCCAGCCATGTCCAGACCGGGTTGTTGCACTTCCCGACTACCACAAGAGTGTCGGCTTTCGCTGACAAGACCAGCAAGGAGTTCAATTTTGTAGGAACATTTATCGCCGTGACCAACGCGCTTTCCTGCTACACTTCACCGGCTGATGGTCGGCCCTGTTTCCCTCACGACCACGCCGGTTCCGTTCCGCAGAAAGCGCGCTCGTCACGAGCGGCATCGGTTTTAGCCGAATTATCGGCGTGCTTCCGCCTGCGGTTTGGCGACGGTCGTTGCGCTCCGGCTCCGTTCCTGCGTCTCTGCGCCTGCGCTCCACTTTCCCGTTCGCCGAACCGCAGGCCGAAGCCCTGCATGTAAAAAATTTGTCTATTTTTGCCATTGAGCAAAATCCAACCGGCGATGTCGCGCGATGTTATCAAGGCATCAGCGGACGCACTACACGGACACGATAGAATCGCATTGGCGCATTGGTGTCGTTGAAACTGCGGGTGGTCGAAATTCCATCGGGCGCAATTAGACCCAAGTTGCTGTCCATCCAAACCGGCGAGGTCAAGGAAAGCGTTTTTTGGACGTAATAAAAGCGCGTCGAGGCGCTTTTCCATGTGATCGTGGCGTTGGTTCCACCGGAGGCAAAACTCTTTGAAGTAATTCGCAAACAATCACTGGCGTCGTTTGGATTTGTGCCAGCGAAGTATTCTTGCAAGTTCGACGAACCGTCATGATCCGGGTCGGCACTGGCGTCCACGTTGGTCGTCCCAAAATTGTTGAGCAACCAGGCAATGGGCAGACCGTTTGGAGCCAACGCGCCTTGCCGGATGTCATCTGTTTGCACATAGGCAACGGAATTGCTCAAAGAAATCCAGCCACAATTAGCACTGTAAGCGTAGCCGCTCAATTTGCCAGTCAACAAATCCACCTTGGGCGCGCCGGTGCTTTCAAAGTTGATCCAGCCGATGTTCGCACCCCACGCATAACCGCGCAGGTTGCCGAGGCCGTCATTGTTCACACCAAAATCGGCGGCGGAAAGATTCTGGTATTGAATGTTGTTGGTGGGTGAACCGTTGCCGCAGTTGATCCAGCCGACATTGGCGGAATAAATGTAGCCAGAGCAGACGTATTCGCCGATGACAGCGCCGTTGGCTGTGTCGCCGCTCCAATCTAGCCAGCCGATGTTCCCGCCGTAGGCGTAACGATTGCCAGTGTCAATCGTGGAACTCGCTTCAGCCCGCAAGAACAGAATCATTGCAAGCAGCAAAAGAGTGAGTTGTTTCATAAAAATGTGAATGTTGTCATTCAGTGAGAAATGTTTGCCCACGGACTGGTTGCCGTTGCTGCACTGCCAACAGGACCAAGGTCATTGCCCGGAGCAATTGAGTAATTATTCGCACTGCCGCCCGCTACGCTGTTCCTGATGATGATGTTGTTTAACGAAGTTCCATAGTTGATTATGTAAATTCCATATCCCGCAGCGCCGCTACCCGTCACATGGTTTCCTTCAATTCGGTTATTTGAGCCGACAATACTGATACCTGCCCAACTCGAACTGTTAGCGACATTGTTTCCAACCAAGGTATTGCCGATAATCAATGAATTGTCACCATCCACGAAAATACCTATGTTTTGGTTGTTCAAGACGGAACACTCTGAGACAACACTGCCATTTGCGATGGCGATGCCGTATGACGAGTTCGCAGTCACAATCAGGTGTTCTAAAACTATATTCTGCGGTGCGGGAAGGGTCGGATAATTCCAAGTAACGCCGTTACCACCCCAACCGGTAACAATGCCGTTCCGCACGACAATGTTGGTGTAAGCCCCCGAAATATAAATTCCGGATGCTGAACCTGAAACACCCTGCACAGTGAACCCATTCAGATCGAGCGTAACATTGCCGCTGGAAATGGTGATGCCTTTTGAAAACACACTGCCAAATCCAGTGAGATTAGTGGTGAGATAATAAGAACCAGGGCTTGTGATTACGAAACCCGCGTATGAAATCGGTGTCCGCGCTTCGATTTGGTCAAGCGACTTCATGATCGGCGCTGGCGCGCCCGGTGGGGTAAGACTGCCCTGCGCGAAGGCAATAGTGGCAGTTGCGAAAAAGCTACTCACAGCGAGCAGCGTGTTGATTGAACAGTTTGTTTTCATATGTATTTTGCTTTTTTTGTTTTGGTTTGTGAAATGTAATAAGTGTCTTCAATGTCATTTCTCAAGACGAAAGAACATTTTCCCGTTCGAGAGTGAATTAGTAACCATATATTGCTGTCCTACAATTACCGATGGCTTAGAATTCGATGTCCAGCTTGCTGTCGGTAAATTTGTTGCACATCCAATGGTGAAACCAACAAAATTTGTTGGCCATGAGAGAATGATTTGGTTGCCGCTCACTTTGAAGCTAATGGTAGGAGACGGTGGAACTATATTCAGCACCGTCACGCTGTTTGATGCGTTACAGGTTATTCCGCCCGTTGTGAAGCTCGCCGTGATAAGGGCCAGGGTGTTGCTGGTGACTTCTCCGGCGCTAAACAATCCAAAAGTAGAAATACTGGCGGTTGCCAAATCTTCACTCCAAACGGGATTCACAACCTGCGATGATCCGTCGCTGAATAAGGCTGCCGCCGAGAATTGCGACGAACTGTTTTCATTGACGGAACTTGACCCGGAAATGTTGAGAGAAGTGAGCGTTGGCGGCGGCGGCACGTTGATGACCGTAACCGGTTGACTTGCGTTGCGAGCAACACCGCCAATCGTATAGCTCGCCGAAACCGTTACAATTGTGTCGCTGCCAACTTCTCCTGCTGTCAACAATCCAGAACCCGAAATGCTGGTTACTGCGGAATCTTCTGACCAATTAGGCGACACTGACAGCGATGAACCGTCGCTATAAACAGCCGTCGCAGTAAACTGCCCCGAACTATTCTCGTTAAGCGCACTTGGACCATTGATTACAAGCGAACTGAACGTCGGAATGATGTTCATAACGGTAATCGGATAGTTCAACGTGAATGAACCGTAAGTGGCCGTGACCGTTACCGACGTGTCGCTGCTAACACTCCCAGCCGTCAATAATCCTGCCGCTGAAATACTTGTCGCGCTGGAATTCTCGCTCCACGTCGGCGTAACCGATTGGATTGACCCGTCGCAGTTGACCACAATCGCATTGTATTGCGCCGTGCTGCCTTCTGCCACGTTGGTTGGCCCACCAACACCAAACAATACTGGCGTCACTGGGTTGGGAACCGACACGACTAAACTCACGTCATCAACACGGAACACCGTTGGACCACTTGCGTCGGTATTGGCAAGGAATTTGATCCCAACGGTTTGTCCCCTGTATGCAGTGACATTAAACGACCGAAATACATACCCGGAGCTTGCGTTGACGTTGGAAAGATCATCCATTCCAACCAACGTGCCACCACCGTTGAGCACCAAATTCAAACTCAAATGGTCATGAGCAACCGTAGTGCTGTCCGAAGTTGTTATGCGATAGTAATAGCCGAGCGTGGCGCTGGTTGTATTTGCCGGTATTGTGACATACTGGATCATCGTCCCGCTCAGGTTGTTTCCACCAGAACCATCAGCGTTTGC
>OBLU010004418.1_pt1 | contig 12699 bp, 9 predicted proteins | sample 1518681 | NCBI WGS metagenome assembly OBLU01 (sample SAMEA3539304, study PRJEB22396) | soil metagenome | biome: tundra; feature: field; material: soil | place: USA | collected 2010-05 | depth 0.15 m | reverse complement strand
ATAGTGAAGGTGGTAAAGCGGGCGTACAAGTACCGCTTCTACCCGACCCCGCACCCAGAAGGGCTCCGCGAACCGGGGGCGGGGCGGGAGACTGAAGCGGCGGGCGTGGCGCTGGTCATCGCATGCGGGTTTTCCAGTCGGTGCCGGGGGTTGTCAACGGCGTGGATCCCGCCGCCAGATATGCGCGCTGGTTGCGGCTGCGCCGCAGCCCCGGGGTTACCGCGCGTGTCCCCATAGCCGCGCGCTGGCCAGCCGCGCGCCCTCGGCCATGGCGGCGAGCTTGGCCCAGGTGATCTCCGGCTCGACGATGATGAGGCTGGCGAAGGTGGCGAAGCCGCAGTCCGTGCCGGCCATGACGTTCTGGCGGCCCACGAGGTGGGCGTAACGGCAGATGCGCTGCGCTACCAGCTCGGGATGCTCGATGTAGTTCGTGGTCGAATCCAGTACGCCGGGCACCAGGATCTTCCCGTCCGGCAGCCGCAGGTCCTCGAATATCTGCCATTCGTGCTCGTGCCGGGGGTTGGCGCCCTCGAACGACACGGCCGCCGGCCGTGCCTTCAGCACCAGGTCGATGATGTCGGCCAGCGGGATGTCGGTGTCGTGCGGGCCCTCGTAGTTCCCCCAGCACAGGTGCAGCCGCATCGCCTCGCCCGGGATGTCGCGGGTCGCATGATCGAGCGCCTCCAGCCGCTGCGCCACGGTCATGCGGAACTCCCCGATCGTCCGCCGGTCGCCCCGCGCCCAGTCACACGCCAGGTCCGGGCAGTCAAGCTGCAGCACCAGGCCGGCCTGGTAGATCGCGTCGTACTCGGCCTTCATCGCCTCCGCCAGCGCGAACAGGTAGTCCTCGGTGCCCGGGTAGTACCGGTTCGGCATGAACATCTCGATCACGCCGGGCGAGGCCGCCGACAGGAAAAGCTCCGCCGCGCCTGGCGCGCTGGCCGCCGCAGCCTGCAGGTTCGCGATGTCGGCCGCCACCAGCGACAGGTCCTGGTAGGAAACCGGGCCGTCGCAGCTGGGGTTGCCGGCCGTGACGCTGCGGACCGGGCTGGCCGCCTCGCCCCACTGCTTGCGAGCGTACTCGGGGAACCCCTCATATCCCCATCGCCGCACGGCAACGGGTTCGCCGCCGAATCCCGACAGCCGCTCGGTCACGTACGTCGAGTAGCTCGCCTTGCTGGCCTCACCGTCGTTGATAACGTCGACGCCTGCCGTTAGCTGCCGCTCGACCGTCTCCCGCACGGCCGCCTTCACCGCCTGCCGGTCATGACGGTCGGTCAGGCTCGCCGGACGCGGCAGGCTGCCCGTATGAGTGGTCAGGACCCGCTCCGTGCTGGTCTTCATCGCTACTCTCCAGTTCAGTTATTTTCATTCCGACATTCTCCGCATAATATAGCCGACAAGTCTGATATTATAGCTTCGACAAGTTTGACATTCTCCCCTCATGCTGGGCTATCGGGAGCATCTACGATGAATCGCCCCCGCGTTATCGCCAGGCATCTCCAGCCGGTAATCGCACAACGCCTGGCCGAGGAACCCGTCGTCATCCTCACCGGAGCCAGGACGGTCGGCAAGAGCACGCTGCTGACCGCGTACTCGCGCGAACATGGAGTGCCGGTCACCGACCTCGATGACATCGCCACCCGGCGGGCGGTAGCGGCGGACCCCACCTTGTTCACTTCCGGCAGAGCAGAGCCGGTCTGCCTGGACGAGTTCCAGCACGTCCCAGTGCTCCTGGACGCCATCAAGGCCGAACTCAACCGGGACCTCAGGCCAGGCCGCTTCCTGCTGACAGGCTCTACCAGGTACAGCACCATGCCGAGAGCCAGCCAGTCCCTCACGGGCCGGGCGCACATCATGACCATGTGGCCGCTTTCCCAGGGTGAACTGCGAGGCAGAAAGGAGACGTTCCTCGATGACCTCATGACCGATCCCGGCAGCCTGACGACGCCCGAGCCGTCGCGCACGGATCGCACCAGCTATGAGCAGATGGTGCTCGCCGGCGGCTTTCCCCTCGCGATCGCCAGGTCAGCGCGGGCCACGCGCGACCAGTGGTTCCGTGATTTTGTCGACATGGTCATCGAACGGGACGTGCTGGAGATCCGCAGGGTCCGCCAGCGCCGGGTGCTCCCGCTGATCTTGCGACACCTCGCCGCACAGACCGCGGGCGTGCTCAACGTCAGCAACATCGCGGCGACAGTCCAGCTCGACGGTCGGCTTGTCGGCGACTTCGTTTCCTTGCTGGAATCTGTCTTCCTGGTACACCAGCTTGAGGCGTTCGGTCGCACGCTGTCCAGCCGAGTGGGCCGTATGCCCAAGGTTCACCTAGTCGACAGCGGGCTAGCGGCATACCTGCTCGGGATCAACGACTCCAGGCTTGCCGCCCGCGACCCGAGCACGCTCACCGAATTCGGCCACGTAGTCGAGACGTTCGCCGTAAATGAGCTGATCAAGCAGGCGGGGTGGTCTTCGGTCCAGGTACGGTTCGCCCATTTCAGGACACGGGATGGCTATGAAGTTGACCTCGTCGCGGAGACTACCGAGGGGAGGATAGCCGGGGTCGAGATCAAGGCGTCGGCGACGATCACCGATTCCGACTTCCGCGGGCTGCGCCTGTTGCGTGACAAGCTCGGTACGGACTTCCTCGGGGGCGTCCTGCTGAACCTCGGCCAGCGCTCCTATACCTACGAGGATCGCCTGCACGTCATCCCGCTGGACAGGCTATGGACGTGACGGCATTCGGCTGGGACGAGATCCCGGTCGGCCCTGGCCCGCGGCGCTCCGGCGCCCTCATTGACCTTCGTCCGGAATGAAGACGCCGTACCCGAAGTGGCTGAGCCGCCCGAGCAGCACAGGCCTGGCTACCGGTTCGCCGAACTCTAGCCGGAGGCCAAGGCCCGGCCGCGACCTGGACATGTTCTCCGTCATCCGGTAACGCCGGAAGTCCCGCGCCCACCGGTCAGGCAGCCGTGGCTCCGGATCGGCAGGGGTAACCGACGCAGGCGGGAGGTCCCGGTATCCCAGCTCGGTACGCACATCAGCCGTCAGGTAGTCCTCGAGCGACTCCCGCTTGCGGTGCCGCACCGGGAGGTAAGGCGTGAGGCTCCGCCACCGGCGCGCAGGCCCGCACAGCTCCGGCGCGACCTGCTCGATCCGCCCGGCCGCCTGGAACAGCAGCTCAACTGGCGGGAAGCCACGCACTTCATACCCGTTCTCAGCGCGGCCTCGCCGCCCGGACATCCCGCGCAGGCCCAGGACTGCGCGGACCTCCTGCGTCTGTAGCCCCCGCGGCACCCAGATAACCAGATGCCGAACGGCCTGTGGTTTCTCACCCCACGCCGTGAGGGGTATCCAGTGGGCATGCCCGTGATCGGTGGCCGCCCCGTTGCTGCCGAAAACCTCCTTCCGTTCGGCGTCGCTCAGCCCTGCCCTCGTAAGCGCGTCACCCGCCAGCCGATGCGCCTCATCGGCGAGCAAAATCCCGTGCGTCGCGTTCATCGGAATGGGCCCGGTCACCGCGAACCGGATCGCCGTCACCAGATCCGCGGTGGCCACGGTCTCGGCGGGTACTGGTTTCGTGACCCGTTCCACGGCCGCGTAACTGACCCACGTGGTGCCGGGGGGAATTGTCCGCCGCCGTTTGCGGATCTCCACCGTAGTGGCCTCCAGTGCCTCCCTGCTGATGGGACGCGTGGCAGCAAGCAGCCTGACGCGGCGTGGACCATTTCCGTCGGGACGCCACCAGCTCTCGTCGGGCACCGGATCACCCTCTACCAGGCGGGCCTCACATACCGACTCCGCCCGGCCCAGGTACGGGAGCAGCTCCACGAGCTTGGCCAGCGCTGCACGCTGGTCGCCCGCCAGGTCGGCATCCCACCGGATAAACAGTTCATCGTCTCGGCTGACCGAAAGGAACGGGTCCAGGGTCAGGTCGGTACGGCCGGGTTCTCCCTTTCGATGCTCAAGATCGGGGAGGTAGTGCCGGCTGTGACCAGCCGTCGCGCGCGGGGTCTGGTACGACGGCGGGTCAGCCAGCGAGTCAAGCAGCGCATCCAGGACGGAAGCGGGCAGGTCGGGCCAACGGGTATGCCAGGTCGCCACGAGCGCGCGCAGCAGCCGCCACGGCGACGGTGGCCACTCCGACGCACCCTCATTGACGGCACGGTCCCACGGGTTCGCGTGGTACTGCCCGAGCGGGAACCGGATCGCGAGAGTCGTGCCCATCTCACTTACCCCGGCCTGACCATACGATCTCAGTCACCGGACCCAGCTCGTCTGCGCAGTCAGCCGCGAACTTCGCGACACGCTGGGCGGCATCGGTGGCGTCGGGCCGTTCCCCGCGAATCTCGCGTACTACCAGGTCGCACCTGGTACGCAGTCGAAGTCCGCGGTCGAGCAGCGTTGCGATCTCGTAGTCGGTCAGCGCCTCCAGCAGCGCGGTCGCTGGCTCGGACAGGCCGTAGGAGCGGAACTGCGCATGGTCGACGGTGAAGTAGGCGGTGATCTTCTCAGCGGTGTACTCCACCCGGTGATGCGGGACGGTGCCATACCCCTCGGCGGTGGCTCCGCCCTTGGCCTCGTTAATGACGACATCTTTCTTGACTCCGCCGCTGACAGCAGGCCGCACATCCGATGCTTCGATGAAGCTGGTCACGGCACGGGCGATCTTCGGCTGCCATGGCCATGCCTTGCGCGCGAAGAACACGCCGTGCACGAGCGACACCGGATCGAGCCTGAAGCAGGCCCGCGCCACCGCACGGTAGTCGAGCGGGCGGCCCTTGACGAGTCCCATCCGCTCCTCCATCCATTTCTCACCGGTAACCGAGTCGATGGTTCCGTTCATGATGTAAGCCGAGGCGAGACGGTGCGCCTCCAGCCTGCTTGAGGACAGGAAGTCGCCCTCGGGGCTGACGACACGGACGTACGGCAAGGTGCCGAGCTCGACGACCTGATCAGACCGGGCTTCGTCCCATGTAGTGGCTTCCAGCCAGTTCGCCATCGACTGCGCGGACTCGACCAGCAGCGCGTGGTCGCCGAATTCGGCCGGTCCCAAGTCGGGAAAGCCCGTGGGCTGGAATAGTGCTCCGGCCAGCGGCGCGAGGTCGGCTTCGAGCACGGTGCGGAATGTGTTCATGACAACTCTCCTGAGTCGAGTGACTTCATTCGGATTGCAATCTTGGAAAGAACTGAGCGAGGACTTAGGCAGCGGGCCACCAGGGCGGCCGCTATCTGGACGCCGTTGCCAGTACCCCCCTCTGGGGGCGCCGGCACCGCGTCCCATCCAGCCTGGCGAAGCCGGGCTATGGCTTCGCCATGCACAGCCCGGACCTGTCCGGCAACGAGCCTGACCGCCCAGTCCGGGCTCAACGCGAGTTCCGGCTCATCGTTGCTCCCGCCTCCCGGCGCGATGCCGTCGGCCAGCGAGTGCAGCAGGCCCAGCGTGGTAACCGGAACATCAGGCGTAGCCGACGGCCATTCGTACCGCACGTTCCGCCAGCTGAGCGCGAGGCAGGCCCGCAGGTACAGGTCCAGAATCTTCTCGTCGAGGTCCCCGGACGCAAACGCATGCAGGTCGGCCGCCGGAACCGCGATACCCAGGCGGAACGTAGTGACTCCGCGGAACTTCTCCTCGCCGCGCTCGGCGGCCGCGGAGCGGGATCGCCAGATAAGCACATCGGCCAGTACCTGGGACAGCCTCCGTGATCCGAACCCGGCGATAAGCGGAGTGTCACGCCACCGCCCGTTGGGCTGGGACTTGTCGCCGGGCACGGGCGGGTCGATCGGGAGCAAGACCTGGCGCAGTGTGCGTGAGGGTGCGGCGGCTTGGTCGGTTCCGGGCAGCGTGGCACAGGACGCAAGCCCCACCGCCACCCTCAGTTCGCGGGACTGGTCTTGGCCGAGAACGTCCAGGAATCTCCGTGCTGGAGGCGCGTAACGCACTGGCGATGTGTCCCTGGCCCGGCCGCTGCGGCCGACTGCCTGCTCCAATCCGGTCAGCGCGGCGAGCAGACGGGCAAGGGGCAGTGCTCCCCCGTCGCGCGCATAGTCCATATGCGCCGCCTCGAAAGCCCGTGCAGCTTGACCGACGGCTGCCGACGCGTCGCTACCACTGAACCGGGACGCCCAGTCTTCAACCTCGGCCGCCAGCCGGACCTCGGCGTGTTCCTGGACATCAACGCGGGCCAGGGGGACGGCGGCGAATGCGAGCCCGTTACGCTGCTGCAGGCCGTAACGAGTGAACTCGCTGATGCCCCGGGTCACGCCGAGGGTGCGCGTAGCCGCGTAGAAATCGACCGCGCGCCGTGCGGGACGACCGCGCCATGACGCGCGCGCCTCGGCGAACAGCTGTTTGACCTCCGCCAGGGTGAACTCCCTGGTCCACACCGGTGCCCAGACCTCGCCGCGCGACTCCTCGCCTGCCGCCCCGCTGGCAGAGCCGTCCGGGGAACCGTGCACTGTAAACGGCATGGCGGCCCGGCCGACGGCGTGCTGATTGCGGCGGCCGGCGCTGGCCGCAAACAGCAACGCTCCCTCAACGAACAGGACATAGCCCCAGGGGTTGACAAGCGAGACAGCCGCACCGAACCGCGATGAGCCCGGGCCGCCCGCGCTGCCCGGATTGAACTGACCAATAGCAGCGTCGGCTAGCTGCTCAGATTCCGCGTCGGCAAGCAGGTCGCGGGCGATCGCGACCGAACGGGCACGGTTGTTATCCGATGTGCCCATGACGTCAAGCAGCCGCTGATGGAAGTTGGTGGAGAAGTCGAGGCGGCCGTCGTTACCACCGGTGCCAAGCAGTGGAGGGAAGAAGATGTCATCCCCGGCGAGCACGACGGCTGCATCGATCCACGGCAGCAGAGCATCCGGGCAGCGGTTGCGGAACTCCTTTACCACGCGGTTCTTGTCTCCGCCACCAGCCGCATCGGTGATCCATCCCGAGGCACGCGCTTTGCTGACCACCTGCTCGGCCACCTGAATCGCAGCCCTAAATGAAGCAAGCCTCGGCGAAGGATGCTCGCGCAGGGCAGTGAGGGCGCGGAGCGGCTCCTTGTCCTTGAGGCCGAAGCCACTGCCGTTGTTCCATGGACTCAGCACCGGGGTGGGCACGTACTCGTCCACCAGCCACGCTGCGATATCCGGCACGGTCGTGCCGATGACTAGCCCGCCTGGTGTCCAGGCCGCCGTTGCCGCCGGGTCGGCCTGCTCGCCGATCATCCGGATGAGGCCCAGGCCGGCCAGGTAGCTTGCCAACGGCTCGGGGCGAAGCCCGGGAAGAACGTGGCGCGCAAGGGCCGGACTTGTCATCGCGGCAGCTCCTTCACGGTGGCTGGATCGCTTGCGCGCCAATCCGCGACGCGCACCATGGCCTCTAGGTAGGCGAGCACGAAGGGGCCGTAACGGTCACGCAGTCCGAGCGCGGTGCGGGTCCACGAGCGGGCTCCGCCGAGCTGGAACTGGTCCAGATCTACGGTCAGCTCGGTTGCAGGCTGGCCAAGTAGCGGCGGGATGTCCACAGTCGCGGCATCTTCAAGTCCGAGTAGCTTGCGCTCGGACGCTTCTCCGGACGGCAGCACGGCCAGGTCGCCAGGGTCGCGGACCTGGACGCGCAGCTTGCCGTGATGCGCGAGCACGAGGTACCGGGCCAAATCAGGATCCGGCGCCTCTGCCAGCAGCTCATGCAATGGCCCGTCGAGCATAAGCAGGGAGGCAAGCTCGTGCCGGAACGCGACGCCGCCGTCGAACCGGAGCCGACCCGTGCTGTCGGATTTCGCCCAGGGCCGTCCCGCGTCGATCTCGTCTTTCCGGTCCGCCGACGCCAGGCTGCACAGGGCGTCCTGCCATATCCTGTGCGCCTTCCCGACATCATGCAGGTAGGTGGCGGTCACGGCAGTCCATGCTGCACCGGAGGGTAGGTCGGGCTGCAGCGCCGACAACAGCGCGGCCGCCTGGTCCCGGGTCTCTCGGCTGTGCTGCTCCAGCGAGATCCATCCGCGCGGCTGCTCCACGCTCGCCGAGTCGGCCCGGTAGGTGTCCTCGGCGCCGGTAGCCGGGTCCGCGGCCGTGACCAGTCGCGGGCATCCGGGTACGGAACCGCGCGCCGCGGGATCGAAGCCGAGCTCGGGATCGTACTTGCCGTCGGCGGCACTTTGCAGCAGAACCTCGCCAGGCCGCGCCTTCGCCAAGCGGTGGACCCTAACCCAGCGGCCGGCTACCTGATCCAGCCGCCACACGGGCACGTCCCGGCTCATCTCGTTCACCCGGCCGACCGGGACCCGGCACCGGTACTGCGCCGACGGAGCCTTGGCCTCGGCCGGCGGACGGCCGTCTTCCGCCTCCGGTTCCCAGCTCGCCCAGGCGAGCTGGACATCCAGATCGTCGGCGTCCCGGACATACGGAGCGATGTCGATGTCGGCGCCGCTGAGATCAGGCGCCGTGTCGAATAGCCCGATCAAGTCACTCCTGCGCAGCACGGCAACTTGGGTATCGGTGACGGCCACATCGCGAGTAAGCAAGTCCTCACCCGTGACCGCGCGGCCTTCCAGCCCAGACAGTTCGGCGCACGACGCATCGATGTCCGCCTGCTCGTACGGCTGCGGCTTGGCCGCCGGAAGCCACCACAACTCGGCGTCTTCCACGCGGCCGGTTCGGTTACACCGGCCTGCCCGCTGGACCAGCGACGGCCACGGCGCCGCCTCGGTGATCAGCACCGCCGCGTTGAGATCGATCCCAGCCTCCACCACCTGGGTCGCGACCACGATGCGGCCTGCAGGCGTGCCGGTGATCTCCGCCATGAGCCGGGCCCGTTCGACGCCGCGGAACCGGGAGTGCAGCAACGTGCAGTCAACGGGGCCGCCTCGCAGTTGCTTGTAAACGTCCTGGGCGGCGCCCACGGTGTTGAGCACGACGAGCGTGAGCGTCCCCGGCCGGTGCCGTTCCATGACCGCCGCCGCGATCGCCTTGTAGCCGCCGGGCTCGGCGGTCAGCCGCCGGATGGCCCGCGCCGCGTCCAGCCGCACCGCGAGCTCCCCGGTGCGTTCCTCGGGAAGGATGCCGAGCACGTCGCCGACCGCCGGATTGTCCACGGTCTCTAGCAGCCCCTTCGGCACGGTGGCCGACATGCAGGTCAGCCCGAACGGCTCCGCCGTGCCGAGCCTCTTTGCGAACGCGGCAAGCTGCCGAAGGGTCGTCGTCGACTCCGGGCACAGCTGGATCTCGTCGATCATCCAGTGCGCGCCGTTGGTGACCAGTGCGAAGTCGATCGGGTACGTAGCCCGCGCGATCCCGTACCCCCGGTTTAGCGCCTTGCTCACCAAGGAATCCACCGTGCCGACCACGATCGCGGGTTTGTGCATGTCCAGCCGCCACTGCCGCTGCGACTCCCCCGCCCCGCCCATCACCACGTGCAGCGCGACCTGGTCAGCAAGTCCCAGGTTCTCCAGCCACCGCCCGGCCTCGCCCGCCACCTGCTCAACGAGACTCCGCTGCGGCAGGGCATACACCAGCCGCCGCGGCGTCTGGTCCCGATGCGCCTCATGGAACCGTCGCCAAAGCCAGGCCAGGATGATTCCCGTCTTGCCGGTCCCGGTCGGCGCCTGCACCACCGAGGGAAGGCCGTCCCGCGCGATCCGCGCCTGGTACCCATACGGCGTCCGCCCGGTCGCTGTATGAAATAGCTCATTAAATACCTGCATCACAAGCCTCTTCGCCTGTCTACTTATCTCTCGGGATAACTTGTATTTCCTGTGGACCGGCAGGCCGGTCGTGATTCAAAACGGTAAACTCGAAGCCGTAGACCACCCGGCTCCTCGTGGGCCGGGTCTTCTTTTTTGCGGGATTAGCCCGCCGGGCAGCATGGTGGACGGTCATAGGGCACGCACCTTCCACTTCTGCAGGTGGGCGAGCACGGACTGGTGGGCTTCCCAGCCGTCGGGGAACTTGACCGGGACGTTCAGGTGGACGGGCTCGGTCGAGGGATGGGCGTCGAGCAGCTCGGGAATGCCGGCCCGTGCGACCACGATGCAGGCGTGACGGTGCCGGGTGGTGAGCACGCACAGCCGTCCGGCCTCGAGGTGGAACGCGGTGGCGTCGCGCCGTCCTGACAGCGGGTGCAGCACGATCACGATGTCGAATTCGCGGCCCTGCAGCCGGTTGGCGGTATCGATCGTGATATCGGACAGGCCGTCGGCCTGCAGGAGCGTGCGGACCGCCTGGGCCTGATCCCGGTGCGCGGTACCAACCGCGATCCGGCTCGCGCTGACCGGGACGCCCGCCGCGGCCCGTTCGGAGTAAGAAAGAGCACCCCGCTGCACGAGACGCGTGGCCAGGGCGGCGCACGCGGCGACGGCTTCGGCGTCGGTGCGCACGGTCTGCCGAGCCGGGAGCTCGTACAGCGCCCATCCGGAGGCCGCGGCCGTCTCCACGGCAAGATCAAGGGGATTCTTGCCGAACGGGCGGGTGCTGAACTCCACGCGGCGCTGCCCGGCTGCGGTGGCGGGGCGGAAACCGGTGAAAGGGTAGAACGCCTCGGCGACCACTGTGGCGGCGGACTCGGGCAGCCGCCACGAGACGGGCAGCACATGCACCGGGATATCCGGGTTGTGGCGCAGCAGTACCGCCACCGCGCTTTGCATCGGGTCCCAGGTCAAACCCGTCCAGCGGTCGGTCTGCACGGCTGAGAACGGGTCGAGCTGACCGGGGTCGCCGACGAATAGAGCGCGGTCGAATAGCCCGGCCACGCGCAGCAGCAGGTCCGAACGCATCTGGTACGCCTCGTCGACGATTGCCCACGGCCAGGACGCGTCCGCGCTGACTGTGGCCCACTTGTGCGCTGTGCTGAGGACCACCTTGCACCCGGCGAGGTCAGCCGCCTTCGTGGCGAGGGTGACATGCCGATGCTGCACTACACGGCCGGAGGGGACGTACTCCTTAGATGCGAGCCGGCCTATCGCCAGGAGCGGCCAGGCGCGCGCCAGCCGGTCAGTGAGGTCATCGACCTGTTCGTTGGTCTGGGCGATGACCATGACCGTCTCCCCCGCGTCGGCGAGTGCCGCCGCGGCACGCACTACCAGCGTCGACTTACCCGCACCCGGCGGCGAGTCGACAACGACACCGCGCTGAGCCCGGCCAAGATCGGCGATGATCCGCGCAACCACCTGCTCGGCGCGTTCGGCGGCCTCGGTCATGACCAGTCCTCCCGGGCGTCTTCGGCGGAGGGGACGTACTGCGGCGGTGGCCCGCCGTGCGTCCACGGGGTGTCCTCAGGCTCGGGGAACGCGGGTGGCGGCTGGTAGGCGTCGCTGAAGGTGGCGTAGCACACGGCCTCGCCGACGCCAGGCACGCTGCCAGGCTCGGGTGTGAGCGAGCGGCCCATGCCGCCCTGGAGCTCGAGGAGCATCCGGGTCCGGTCTTCGACCGGGGTCACGGCGACGACGCGGGCCTTCTGGTTCGGCCGGGACGGTGATGTGAGCGTGGCATCCTGGCCGGCGAACCCGGTGTCGGCTGTCTCTACGGTGATGCGGGGACGCAGCACGCGCCTGCGGCCGGTGGCGTCCACGCGATCCGGCTCGGCCGCGACGACCTGGCCGGCGAACGCCTCACCGGTCATCCGGTACTCGGCCATGACCAGCGGGTCGTCGAACGCGCGCTGGGCGGCGACCATCTCCTCGACGCGTTCCAGGTTGGCGAGGCGGCGGGCGGCGGAGACCGCGCCGTCGCGGCGGGGCTGCGGAGGTCCCCCGTCGCGGAGATGCTGCGCGTGCCGGGTGAAGGCGGCCTTGTCGTCGTCCCAGCGTCCTGCGACATGGCCGCCGGGCGGAAGGGTACGGAGAAGATCGACCGCTCGCCACATCAGCGACCAGGTCGGCTCGAGCTGGGTCGCGAGCGCGTCGGTGAGCGCGGTCTTCGCGCGGTCGTAAGCCCGCCCATCGCCGGTGAACCTCGCGGTGCGGACGGCGATGATCTGCTGCTCGAGGATCTCGTTGTCGAACGAGGGATCGGTGGCCGGGCCTGCTGGCGGGCAGCGCAGGGGGTCCTCGGCAGCTGCGGCCGCTTGCGCGCCGGACATGCCGGGGGGCGGGTCGATCCAGCCGAGCAGCGCGCCCAGGTTGAGGTCCTCGGCCGGACTCTGCCCGGTGGCCCAGTGCGCCGCCAGCGCATCGGTCGCGGCCAGCATGAGCGAAGAAGCGGGATGCTCGGCCCGTTCGGTGAAAAACGTCAGCCACCGGCCGAGGAGCGGAACGGATTCGGCGACGGCGTACTCACCTTCGGTCCGGCGGAAGCGGGTAGAACGGCCGAGCAAGCGGGTGAAGGCGGTTCCGGCAGGGTTGGGCACCAGGAGCTGCGGGGCGTCGGTGTATCGGGTGCCCGGCACGCGACCGCCGGCCGGCTCTTCGACGGCAAGGTAGCTGGTGACGTACGCGAGTACGGTATCGGCAAGCTCGGCGGCGAAAGCGAAACGCAGGCCGCGGTCACGCGGCTCGGGCACGATAAGCAGGGAGGATGCATCGGGGTTGTCGCCGACCATAGCAGCTATCGGTGCGTTGGCCTCGCCAGCCAGGGCTAGGGGGATGAAAACTAGCGGACGCGGACTGATATGCAAGTGACGGACGGTGCGAGTTGGCTGCGCTGTCTCGGTGTCGGCCGCAATGGCGCGGGCCAGCGAGGTTAACGTGCTCATACTGCCGCCTGGAGGATGCCGGC
>OBLU010004413.1_pt1 | contig 12706 bp, 12 predicted proteins | sample 1518681 | NCBI WGS metagenome assembly OBLU01 (sample SAMEA3539304, study PRJEB22396) | soil metagenome | biome: tundra; feature: field; material: soil | place: USA | collected 2010-05 | depth 0.15 m | reverse complement strand
CGACATGAAGCCCGAGATGCGCCGCGACGAGGCGCAGTTCTGGCGCGAATTCGAGGAGGTACGACCGCGAATCCTGGGTGCACTGCTCGATGCCGCCGCTGCGGGACTTAGGAACCTGCCCAACGTCAGGCTCGATCAGCCGCCGCGGATGGCCGACTTCGCTATTTGGGTCAGCGCGTGTGAGAGGGCTTTGGGGCTGGAAAGAGGGGAAGCGTTGGCAGCCTACCGGGCCAACCGCGTCGAGACGCACAATCTCGCGCTTGAGTCCTCGTTGCTTTACGAACCTGTGGCCGAACTGGCCCAGGAGGGCTTTAGCGGGACGGTCACAGAACTGCATGCGCGGCTCACCTGCATGATGAGCGAAAGCATCCGCCGCTCGGTACGCTGGCCCAAGGCGCCCAATGCGCTGAGCAACGCGCTGCGCCGCATGGCAGCCAACCTCCGAGCCGCCGGAATTGAGATCCAGTTTAGCCGCGCCGATATCCGCGGCAGACGCGTAGTATCCCTGGTCTGCGCTTCCGAACCCCGGAAAAGATCTTCAGTTATCATCAGTGACCGTCAGTAACTCTGTCAGCACCACATCCGGAAAGCTGACTTCTGAGCGCGTTTTGACCGGGTCTTCCTCGGAAAATATGGAAAAGGTCCAGCGATTCGGTGATAGTTGTTCGTGACTCTTACCACTGACGATAACTGACGATCTTTTCCGGGGTTTCAAGACATCGCCAGGCACATTCTGCCGGAGGCTCTTGTGCTCTTTAAGTAGGGCGAAGTTGGCTCTGGGTCGTGGGTGCTCTCCTTGGCGCAACTCGGCGCCCAACTATTGACGGGGTGTAACGACCGACGCCGACCGCAGAAGTCGGTCTTCCTTGATGCCGACGCTCGGTGCCGGCTTCAAGCGCGGCGCGCGCGTGTCGCGGGTGGTTGACGCCAGACCAATTCTTTCCGCGCTTTTAACGTCTACGCACCGCGGATACTGGCAAGCATCAGCGGGCTTTCCGTCACGGTGACAGGCCGCTGCTTGCGGATCGATCTCATCCGCAAGCGCCGTGACGAGCGGCTCAACCGGTTCCCCCGGCGGCGGTTCCGGATCTGAAAGCGTCCGCGCGACAGTTGGACTCGATTCCGCGAAGTTCGATTCCCGCCTCGATAGCGGCAAGTACTCGAGCGCAAACGAAGCGGACATAGATGAGGGCCTGCGCCCTGGAGTCAGAAGCGCGCCGACTTTCTTTGTTAACGGCCATCCGCACGCGGGTGTTCAGTCTACTGCTGGGTTCGAAGCGATGATCGATCCCGGAACTCCAGGGCAAGGGCCGCACGAAAACAAAGTTGCACTGATGTGCCCGCCCCTGCAAAACTGACCACGGGTCTGGAGTGAACCCGATGGCAATCGTGCATCGACGACGCGGGCACCAATTTCGAAGTGTCGGGACTGCACGCGAGCCTGATAGCCAATCGCGAGGTCTCTCGAATCCTGGGGGCGATCCTTGAGGACGCCTCAGTTGACAGCGCCGCCGCTTGAACCGTATCCATTCGTAGTTCTATTCATCGTACGGAGAAATTCCGGCAAGAGGAGATTTCCAACGTGGCAGCAGTTCGCGATTTCGCCGAGAGCAGGGACGGCCTCAAGCTTCGCTACGAGGTGAGAGGGGAGGGAGAGCCGGTCGCGCTCATCATGGGATTCAGCGGCTCGGGGCGGGGATGGGGCGAGCCATTTCTGAAACTGATGGAAGCGCGGTTCAGGATTTTCGTCATCGACAATCGCGGCACCGGCGAGAGCGACAAGCCCGACACCGAGTTCACGCTTGGCGACATGGCGGCGGACGTCGCGGCGGTGCTGGACCATGCGAAGACTCCGCGCGCGCATGTTTTCGGAATCTCGATGGGCGGGATGATCGCGCAGGAATTCGTGCTCGCGCATCCAGCGCGCACGCGCGGGCTGGTGCTCGGATGCACCAACTGCGGCGCCAGCCATTCGATCGCGGCAGATCCGGCGGCGATAGCCAACCTGATGCCGGTGCCCGGGATGGATCCGCTCGAGCTGGCGCGGCGCGCATTTTCGGTGGCGTGCGGAAAGGCGTTTCTGAATTCGGCGGCGGGGCAGGCGACGTTGGTGCAGGCGATCGTGGAGATGGGCAACTACCCGATGACGCCGATGTATACATTCATGAGGCAGGGACAGGCGATTGGCGGATTCGACAGTTTCGCGCGGCTTGGACAAATCAAGTCGTCGACACTTATTATTCACGGGGACGACGATTCGATCGTGCCGTATCCGAACGCGGAGGTTCTGCAAGGCGCGATAGCGGGTTCGAAAAAGCATACGCTAAAGGCCGCGGGCCACATGTTTTTCTGGGAAGCGCCGGAAGAGACCGTGCGCGTGGCGGGCGACTTCCTGGCCGCGGTGAAGTAAGCGCGGGAGGCTCAGATGGCGAACTACGAAACCGTCATTTACGAAAAGGCCGAGGACAAAATCTACCGGCTGACGCTCAACCGTCCGGAGAAGCTCAACGCGCTATCGCAGAAGCTGCTCAAGGAACTCGACTCGGTGATGGACGAGTACGAGTCGAATCCCGATGCCAGCGTGCTGATAATTCGCGGCGCCGGGCGCGCGTTCTCGGCCGGCTACGATTTGCAGGGCACGCAGCATCCCGGCTCGACGTTCACTGTCACCAACGACAGGATGGGCCTGCACAAGACGATCGAGCGATGGCAGCGGCTGTGGGCGATCAACAAACCGACGATCGCGCAGGTGCACGGCTACTGCCTGGCGGGCGGCACGGAGTTCGTCGGGCACTGCGATATCGTGTTCGCCAGCGAGGATGCGCAGTTCGGGCATCCGGCGGGCCGCTCGCTCGGGATACTGCCGACGATGTCGATGTGGCCGGTGCTGATGGGCCCGCGCAAAACGAAGGAGTATTTTTTCACCGGCGACTACATGTCGGCGAAAGAAGCGCTCGAATGGCATTTGGTCAATCGCATTTTCCCCAAGGACAAGCTCGAGGAAGAGACGATGAACTATGCGCGCCGGGTCGCGATGGTGCCGGCGGAGCTGCTGATGCTGCACAAGGCGGCGGTGAATCGCTACCTCGATATAATCGGGATTCGGGCGGCCGAGCAGTCGGCGGCCGACATCGACGTGATCGCGCATCAGACCGATACGGTGAAGAACTGGATGAAGGCGAGCCGCGAGAAGGGTCTCAAAGGCGCGCTGACAGATCGCGATCGTCCGTTCGCGAAGAAGGCATAGCCGGCACAATCGCAAGATCGAATCATGCAAGAGGGGAGGGGACTAGTCATCAAGCGTGCGTTGTTGATAGCCACGACCGTTTTGATCGTCGCCTGCAGCCAGAGTTCTTCGTTAGTTCCTGAAAACACCGTAGGCGGGCCCAACGTAGTGGCTTCGACGCAAACGCCGATGGCGAATGCGACGACCAGTCTGACGCTCGACTTGGGCAAGAAGGTAAAAGCGGGGCAGGTCGCGATCGCCGACGTCCTGAGCTATGGCGGGAACAAGCCGAAGATTACGGCGCCGAGCGGCTGGCAATTGATTCGCGACGACTCGACGGCAACTACACGCCAGTCTCTCTATTGGCATGCGGTGCAAGCGAATGAGCCGAGTACCGCGACCTGGACCTTCAGCACTTCCGTCGATGCGCAAGGCGCGATCGTGCTGATCGATAATGCCGACACGACGTCGCCGATCGATATGAGCATCGGCAATACCGACGTAAGCGGCACGCTGATTCCCAAATCTGTCGTCACGACGCACGATGCCGACCTCGTCCTCCTCTTCTACTCGACCGATTTTCACGCGCCGGGATTGGGTCCGAAGATGCCCGACAACACGACGACGGTGATGGACCTCGATACTGCGTCGCATGAATACTGGATTCTCGCGGCGTACCAGGCTGGAGCCGGGCCCACCGAGGACAAGCCCTGCGGGCAGGGACAGCTTTTCAGTTGGGCGGCGGCGCAAGTAGCAATAGAGCGAGGACCGGGAACTCCTTCGGCGAGCTGAGGTCGTATTTTCCCGGCGTCGATCACGATTTGAAGGACGAAAACGCAAAAGCAACCGAACGAGGCGAGAGCCGCCAGTGGATCGCGGCGTGGGCCGGGATTGCGATCGTTACCGCGCTCGCGCTCTGGCGGATGCGCGACTTTCCATACCACCTAAGCTGGATTGCCGCCTTCCACGGAATGTCCGAGGTGGTGTCGGCGACGCTGTGGGCGGCGGTGCGCATCTGGATCTTCTGGGCATGGGGCGCCGCAGTGCTCGCTGGATTAATTCTGCGAATCGATCCCGAGATCGATCTCGCAGACGCGATTCTCGGCGGCGTCGCCGGCTTGTGGGTGCTCGGCTATTCTCTCGGCGTCGTGCTTGGACCGCTGCGGCTGTTCAACACCGCAACGCTGTGGGGGCTGCTCGCGCTGGGTACCGTCTGGCTCTGGTATCATCGGCCGCGAATTCGGCGAGCACCGATGACGACTGGGCAGAAGCTGGCGCTGCTTGCCGCCGCACTGCTCGCCGTCTCGATGTTGCCGCTGCAACTCGCATCGCCGGTGGCGCCCTTCATGGATGTGCTTGCGGTGCCGTCGGCGGCCCAGCGTGTCGTCACATTCGGCGTGTATCTGCCGTACGACAACGATCCGTATGGCATCTGGGTGCCGGCGGCGCAGTCGATGGGGCTCGAGTTGTTCCTCGCGATGCTGGCGTTTGGAGCCGACCTTCATGCCAGCGCGGGAGCGCTCGCGCAATCGCAGGCGATGCTTCCTATTAGCGTGCTGATGATCTTCGCCGCTTGGCGTCTGGGCAAGACGCTATTCAATGACACCGCCGGCGGGGTCGCGGCGCTACTTTTCTTCTTGACGTGCCTGTTCCGTAGAGCGCAGGGCGTCCGCGGCACCGTGGTCGATTTCGCGCTGATCGGACTGGGCCTCGCATTTTTTCTCGACCGCTCGCATCGACGGATTCTGATCGCGCTTGGCGCGATGATTCTAGGCACGGCGGTAGCTTCCTATTCGCTCAACGGCGGCTATACGATGATCGTCGCGTCCGCCGGCGTGCTCTTCTGGCTCGCGGAGGATGATTACCGCCAATTTGTTGCAGGCGTGCTTTGCCTGTCGGGCACAACACTGATCGCGGTTCCTGATATAGCAGTCTCGCTGGCCAGGCATTGGTCTTACGGCGTGCTGGCTGGATCAATTGTGGCAGGACTGGGGCTGATTGTCGTTGTGAGCGAAAGAATTCGTCCCTCGCTAACCGCCTATCGCGGCGCGCTGAACATCACTAACACCGCCCTGGTCGCGGCGTTCATATTCGCGGTCCTATGGCGGCAGTCGCAGGAGCGCTATTCGCTGTTTCACAAAGTGGCTGAAGACCTTCCGCTGCTGACGCTGCTATGCTTCGTCGGATTGATCGCGGCCGTCAATGCCGCATGGCGAGATAAGGGGGCTCCGATCCCTTATGCTGGGCTAGTCGTGATAGCTCTCTCCCTGGGCCTTGTCGGCGAGTACGTCGACGCGTTCGCTCATACGCCGCAGTATCAGCTCAGCTTGTTGTGGGACGTCGCGATCAAGCTATGGGACTATTGGTGTCCGTACTTTCTGCTCTTCCCGGCGGGATACGCGGTGGCGCTGGCCTATGAGCGGTGGTCGCGGCCTGCCACGTTCTTTGTTCTCATGACGCTGCTCATCTACCCATGGGTCCAACTTCCCAACCCGGTCGATTTCGACTCCGTGGAGCATTCGATCACCGAGCAATGGGCGTTCAACCTGCACACTGCCAGCGAAGGCTATTGGGCGGGTCATTCCGATCGTCGTTGGACGTTCGGCAGTGATGAGATGGCGCTGATCCGGATGCTCAACAAGGAAGTCGCCGCTGGACGCATAACTCCCGCCACCCACATTCTGCATCTTGCGCACGATACCTCGTCGTGGACGTTGCTGCAGTTTTCGATCCTAACGGGGATCGACGACGATGTGATGGAAGTCGATTATGATCCTCACAACCTTTACCAGGTGGGCAGCCGCGTTCGCGGGTTGAACGATCTAACGAACGCGCTTGCCTCTCAACCTCCGTATATTTTGGAGCAAGTGCCCGCGCCGCCGCAACTCGATCCTCCGGCAGGCTACGACCTCATTTTCACCAGCGGAGGTATCAAGGTCTACCGTCGCAGCGATCTCACCGCGACACCTCCGCATATCAGTTTCATCTATCGCAACCTGATAGCTATCTTCGCAATAATCGTAATCATCCTGCTTGTAGCTCGACATCGATCGTCAGGGTTTCCCGCAAAGCTTCCCGCCAGTGTGGCCTAGCTGCTTTCGTGTGTTTCGCTTGAAACCGGCAAAGATAGAACGAGCCCCAATCTTTCTGCTGTCGCGGCGTGAAACGCTGTGGCTTATCGCTGGATCACTGGTCTTTGCCCTGATTTTTTTCTTTCCCGTCCTATACAACAGCCGTTACATCGGCGCTGACCTCGGCCAATGGCTTAATCGATGGCCCGACCTCTCCAACTTTTCTGCGCCCCCGAGCGACGGCGATCGCGATCTCTTCGAGCAGTTGCGCTGGGTGCCTTACTACACGCTGACCAGGTTCCATCAGTTGCCGTTCTGGAATCCTTACAAGTGCGGTGGGATGGCGATGCTTGGGAATCCGGAGTCTGCGATTGTGACTCCATTCATCGTTCCTTATCTAGTGTTCGGCTTGATGCCCGGAATGATCCTCGAAATCTACCTGCACCTCGCGATTGCTTTCGCCGGTGGCTATGTATTCGGGCGCGAGCTTGGGCTCCGTCCGGTTCCCAGCATCGTGCTGGCGGTACTGTTCCCCTCAAGCTCCTGGCTCCCGCTCCACATCGCGGTAGGCCATCTCAATTTTCTGCCTGCTGCCTACGTACCGTCAATTCTAGCACTGTTGCTCGCCGCGTGCCGAACCCGTCTGTGGTATCCGGCCGTGCTCGGCGGTCTGTTCTGCGCGCTGACGCTCACCGAAGGCAACTACACTTTCGTCTACGCAGCGATGCTGGTAACGATGTTCGCGCTGGCTATCTCTATCCTTCGCTTGAGCATCAGGCCGCTGCTGGCCGGAGCCCTGGTCGGCATTTTTGCGCTCGCGTTCGCGTCCCTGAAGCTCATTCCGGTTGCGGGTTGGCTGGCGATTCATCCTAGAGACTTCGGCGCGTCGTGGATCTGGGTATCAAACGCTTTTGAATCGATCTTTTCCCGCAATCAGGATGCGTTCCGCCCCATGACAGGTCCGGCTCAGTTCACCGAGTTCGGCGGTTATATCGGCGCAGCGTTCGCTGCTCTCGCGACGATAGGAATCGTCGCAGGCGGGCTCGACGCAATAGTCTGGGTGGTAGGCGTGATAGCCTCTTTCTCGCTGTTTCTTGGCGATTACGGTCCACACGCGCTGACCACATATCTCAAGGCTCTTCCTCTCGGAGGCAACCTCGGGCTATGTGGCCGATGGGTCATTCCGCTTGTGTTTTGCGTCGGAGTTCTCGCGGCGATGGGCGCGCAATTCTTGTGCGATCGCTTTCGCGTCTGGGGTGTGCGGCTTGCCGCGGTTCTGCTGGCCGTCGGACTCATCGACGCATGGCTGGTATGCTCGCCAAACTACCGCTACCTTTTTCCATACAACGTAGCGTCATTCCCACCGTCCCAGACTTTTCGCGAGTTTTGGTTTCCGCCGCGTGGCTGTATGACCTGTATCAATCAGGCCAATATGGGTGCGGTAAATTGCGAAGGCGTCGGTTATCTGGTTCCGCGCGGCGACGTACGCGGCTACGACGAAGCTGGCTATCGCGGCGAAGCTTACCTCACGGGTGCAGGGCAGTTGAAGCACTTAGCGTGGACACCTAATCGATTGGCCTACGAAGTTGATCTGCCTGCCGCGACCTCGCTTGTGATCAATCAGAACATCGCACCTGGATGGCGTCTGGTAGGTGGCCAAGGTTCGCTTTATGCCAAAGGCACCCTCATGGCAGTGCGCCTTCCCGCCGGTCACTATCAAATTGTGCTCGTATACCGACCACCGCACATCCGCCTGGCCCTGGTTCTTACTCTCGTCGCTTCGTTAGGCTTGCTGACGATCTGGTTGATCGAGCGCACTCCCTCCGAAACTCCTGACGACCCGGACTCGACTTGACGATCGATAGTTCATATGTGCTGCGCTTCATAGCGGCGGTGTGTCGAGCGTGGTCGGCATCGCTGTCGTGAAATCGGATCCACGCCCCGATGCGAAGAATCCGAAGTTAGCCGTGGTCGATCTGGCGGCTCGAGCATCCTGTCACGCTGGCAGAGGTCAAGCAGTCCGGGAAATTCGGCGATTTCGCGTTGGTGCGGCAAGGGCGGCTCTCCACGATGGAGGTGCCGGAAAACTTCGTCCGCTGGCTTCGCGAACGAAATCCCAATTCGAAGATTTAGGAATCTTGATGGATTTTTCCCGGACGACTGCCAGACCGAACCGGAACTCTGTCCGGGTGCGTTTTTTCAAAACTCGATTGTGAGCCGGCTCTCTTTCAAGAATCGAGTGCGGATGGAGATGGCGAAACACGTTGCCCAACCTGCGGGACTATGTCGTGCTTCCAAACTACAGCGCTCCTCGGTAGATTCGCGGCGGCTACGGGGCGCACATGCCGGATTAGCTGCGTACCGCCGCAGGCGATCGCGCCGGCACTTAGCGCGAGACCCGCATGTCCCAGATAGCTGTAACGCATGAACAGTCGGCTGGCGAAAATAGCAAACGGCAGCGTCGTCGCAAGAAACCATCCGAAGCCGAAAGCGATGACGCGCTGCTCCTGAGTCTTCAACATTTTCGGAAACGCAAAGACCAGCGCCTCCAAGACGATCAGAGCGGTGAACGATGATCTGACTGGCAATTTGCCAGCAAACGCTGGAACACGCGCAGGCATTATTGGGTCGTTAAACGGCGTGAGCACCCAATTCGAGAAATCGAGAAAATATGCGCCGTAATTCCGCAGAATATTAAACATCGAAAAGTCATGCGAAAAACCGGCCGACTGATGGCGCGTCAGGAGCCAAAACGGAAGTACCCACGCGACCGCGATGGCCGGATGCAACAGGTATTCGCGCCGCGCGATAGAATCATCAAACAGCCGACCGTACAGGACTAGCACTGCTGGCACCGCGATCGCCGTCTCCTTGCTTAGCAGGGCCAGCACAAACGCCCCGCCGGAAACCGCCAGAAACGACCAGCTGACGCTCCGCGGAGACCGCCGAGATCGGACGAAACAGTCTACCGACAGAATGCTTAAGAATACATAAAACAATCCCTGAAACTCGCACGTGTGCAGGACTACTTCGACCAGCGCATATCTCGAGGCGAACAAGACCGCCGGAATCATCGCCCACCAGCGGCCCATGAAAAGCTCCGCCAGTCGATAGAGCAGCAGCGCGTTCAGGACGAGGAAAATGAGGGTGATTAAGTGGTACGGCTCGACGCGATCACCAAATGCCTTGTGCCCGATGTAGTAATAGAGATTTGTGGTGAGCGGTCGGTACAGGCCCTGCCAAACGCCTCTTTTCTCGAAACACTCCGGCACGCTGTGCACCTCATCCGAGTTGTAGCGGAAGAACATCGTGTCTTCCCATTGCGCGACGTGCCAATTGGCTTGAATGTTCGCGCCGTGGGCGTACGCTAGACCGCCGGAGCAAAGCACGAGAGCCAGCAGATACATCAGTGCGCTCGCACTGTGTTCATTGAGCCAGGGCCAGCTGGCATCGCGAATAGAGGCAACAATATACTTGTCTCATCAAGCCCGATGTGTCAGACTGGCGAAGGGAGGATCGTTAAATGTCCTCCCGAGTGAGGAATTGCTATGAGATTGATCAGCGGGGGTTGATTCTTCCCCCTTGGGAGGATCGTCCCCATCAACTCATAAGCTGGTTAGAAATGCTTCAATTTTCAGCGCGAAATTTCTTTTGGTGTGGTCGTGCCCTTCGATCTATAAGGGCCGACTGCTTGATAGGGTGTATCGGCACGGGGGAGGAACTAATAGCTAATCCATCCCGTACTCTCGATGGCAAGGCGATAAATAAAGCTCTACCCAAACTTAAGAGTGTTGAAGCGGAATTTCGCAAGGTTGGTATGCAAATCACCGCTGATACGGTGAAAGAACTCATCAATGACTTGGGAGAAACATCCCCTTGGCGCAACTTTCAATGGCTCTTGGACCAAATAAACGTTATTGAGAAACTGGCGGAGAAAGAACTAAGAGGGAAAACCTTTTTTTATGTTCCTGCCGGGCGGGCGAAGTTTTTTCCGAAACTAAACGATCAACACATTTTCGGAAACGCCGTCGCTAGTGCCTTTCCGAGTGCCACCTACGACATCGCCGAATCTGGAGTGTGCTTGAGCTTGGACAGGGGTACCGCATCTGTGTTTCATCTGATGCGAGTTCTTGAAATCGGGCTAACAGTCTTAGGGACAACTTTCGGCGTTTCCTTAGCGCACACGAACTGGGCTCCCGCGATTGAACAAATTGAGAGCAAGATCAGGGATATGCACAAAGACCCAACGTGGAAGGTGCTTTCCGATTGCAAAGAACAACAAGAGTTCTATGCTCAGGCGGCTAGTCATTTCGGTATTTTGAAGGATGCCTGGCGCAATTACGCGATGCATGCCCGCGCTGTCTGTACGGAGGAACAAGCGGAACGTATATTCGAGAACGTTAAAGCCTTCATGCAGAAATTAGCAGAAAGGCTCCACGAATGAGTGAGGGAGGGTAATGGCGACGTGACCGAGGCACTAATCGAGAAAGAGTAAGTGTGAACAAGGAGCATTCCATAATGTCGCGACTTTCAACTTCATCTATGTGCCTAGCGTTGTTCCTTCTTCTTCTCCCGGGCTGCGTAAATCAGATGGCGGCGAACATGGCTTATGGGGACGTTGCCGCAGCCGCCGTTGCAGACAAGAAAGAGTGCGCCCAAGGCGATAAAGAGCAGTGCCTGAAATTTCAGAGAGCCCAAGACCGCTGTCGCGAGATGATCGCTCGCGGCGACACATCAGCCTCCACATTGGTTTGCCAGCGTATGGTTGATGAAGGCGTGATTTCCGTGAATCCAAAGGAAGCACAGCAACCATGAAAATAGGAACAGGAAATAGGAATATGTCCAGACTTACTGCATGGGGTAAATTTACGGGCAGTGTAATTCTCAAGCGCGGCGAGAAGCCAACGCCTCTTGAAGAAGTTCTGAAAGCGACCGAACGACGTCGGCCGTTATCTCGTTCCTCAACTGCATCGGGTCTATCGCCACGCTCAAAACCGAAGAGCAAAATGGGCAAGCTATTTTCACGCCCTTCCAAGTCACGCGGCCCTGCTTGATTGGGATTGGTTCTAAAGTCGCATGGGTCAATGCTTTATCGCACTTCGGGCATGCTCCCTTTGCCATGAAATGTGCTCCTTCTTGAACTTTTTTCTAGGATGGCGATATGCTGAGAACTGTGAGTTCGAAACCGAATCTCGAGTTCGATGCCTTCACGAATACCGTGGATCGCTTACTAGCGGTTCCGCGCGAAGAAATCCAGCGGCGCGAAAAAGAATACCGCAAGCAAGCGGAGCAGAATCCACGGAGGCGTGGGCCGAAGCGGAAGATCAAACCTTCCGCTTCCCACGGCCCTGCCGACGCCTAGAGTGCCGTCGTAGAGCCGTCCTTACCAGTCAGGTGATCGTAGGTCAGTCGCTTGCCGGTGATCTGCGATACTACCGCGCTGAATCGCTCCGAATCATTCATATCCTTCCGGTTGTTGTAGCGAAAAGCCTGTTCATCGATATAGCGAAACAAGTGAAATGGCTCGACGCTGACATAGGTTCCGTGCAGGCCGCGCTTCAAGAGGCTCCAGAAGTTTTCGATTGTGTTTGTATGTACGTTGCCGCTGACGTATTCGACCGCATGATTGACTACCGCGTGATTGTAATCGTCGGACAGTCCTTCATACGAAAGCAATTCGTCGCTGAAAATCGCGGAACCGGCTTCGACGTTTTCGCGGACAGCTTCTTGAAGTTCCTTCCTGCGGCGTTTATCAACGTGCATCGCGCGGACCCTCCCGTCTCGTTCGACCATACCAAAGACGATTGCTTTGTCGGCCCCGCCAGTGCCGTGAATCTTTTCTGCTCGTTTGTTCTTGTGCATGTTGCGCGACTTGCCGCCGATAAAGGTCTCATCAACTTCCACTTCGCCGCCCAGCTTGCCGCCCGGACGACCCTGCATCGCGAGCCGAATGCGATGAAGCATGAACCATGCGGTTTTCTGAGTAACACCGATGGCGCGATGAATCTCCCAAGAGCTAACGCCGTTCTTGCAATTGGAAATCAGCCAGACCGTAGGAAGCCATTTGTCCAGCCCGAGTGGCGAGTCTTCGAAGATAGTTCCAACCTTCACGCTGAACTGACATTTCGGATGGCGAGTCTTGCATTGCCAGACGCGGCGCGAAGGGACAAAACTGACCTGCTTCGAACCACAAGTAGGGCAAACGACGCCCCTCGGCCAGCGACGCGCAACCAAGTAATTCAGGCAGTTATCAGGATCGGAGAAATAGACAACCGCTTCTCTAAGGGTGGTGGGTTCCTTTGCCATGACCGAACTTTACCAAAAGCGGTCTGATGAGTCAAGTATATTCTTGCCCGAATAGAGGCTAACATTAGTTGGACACTATGCCGATCACCTTGTTGCCGGAACC
>OBLU010004410.1_pt1 | contig 12708 bp, 11 predicted proteins | sample 1518681 | NCBI WGS metagenome assembly OBLU01 (sample SAMEA3539304, study PRJEB22396) | soil metagenome | biome: tundra; feature: field; material: soil | place: USA | collected 2010-05 | depth 0.15 m | reverse complement strand
TGAAGGTTAGTGATGACGGCCCCGGCGTTCCGCCCGAACGCCGCCAGGAAATTTTCAAACCCTACTTCACCACCCATCAAAAAGGCACCGGCCTCGGTCTGGCGGTGGTTCAGCAGATTGTCCTCGCGCACGGCTGGGAAATCGAATGCCTGCCCAACGAGCCAATAGGCGCCGTCTTCCGCATCACTCACTTGAAAGTTACGGTGTAACCGAAGAAAGCCAAAGCGACAGAGACACGCAAGCCAGCGCCGTAGGCGCGACATCTCTGTAGAAACACACCACCACGATAAAGCAGTTCCAGTTAATGTTGGCATAGTTTGATATGTCTCCGGGAAAAGCGGCGGAGGGCCGCCGCACTCCAAGACGCTGCGCGCGACACGATGATTCCTCGAAATTCGCGAAGCGTCTTGGACTGCGCCAGCCCTCTGGCGCTTTGCAATAAACGAAAGGTTCGCAGGATTTCCGCCGAACTGTTGTGGGCCAATGACAATATAAACCGCGTATAAAATGCTATGGACAAGCCGGAAAGCCGGGAATAAAGTCCAAATCGTGAACCGGAATATACAACACTTTCGTTGCATACTTGCTAGTTAGGCAGCGTTCGTCCTATGTCTTCAAAAACCGTTACAATTTTAGTTGCCTGTGGTTGTTTGGCAGCGGTGCTATTTGTCTCATTTAAGAGCTTCGTCAGCATTAACGACGGGAGACAGAAGATGTATTGCGTCAATTACCTGTGGGAGATTGATGCGGGTAAGCGCGAATGGGCTTTGGAGCAACACAAGACGACGAACGACACCCCGACTTGGGAAGACCTGCGTCCTTATCTCAAAAATTCACCATATACGTGCCCAAACGGTGGCATATACACTATCGGACGAGTTGGCGAGATGCCGACATGCTCCATTTCAAATGACACCGCACGGTTTAGAGCAGTTTATCGGTAAGAGTATGAGCACGCTGCCTCCTATGAGGGTTCGGATGTCAAGCGTTAGGTAAAGGGTTTCATTTTTTTCTTAAAAGCGTTTTTGTCTTTTTTCCGGTCAGCGTCTCCGTCCGTATCTGCGTTCCCCGGTTGGGTGAAGCGGGCGGGTTGTGCAGGGCGGCACTCAAAAACAGCCGGGAAATTTCTTTTGGCCGCCGCCCGGTTTGTCTAGCCTTGCCTCGTGGCAACCGAACTGCGCAAGAAACCCGCCGAATCACCGCGCATCCTCATCGTGGATGATGACCCGGGCCAGCGCAGCCTGTTGAACACCTTTCTCCGCACCCAGGGATTTGAAACCGTCACGGCGGATTCCGGCCAGCATGCCTTGGAAACCCTCCGCACCGGAAAATTCGACATGATGATTTCCGACGTGCGGATGCCGGGACTCTCCGGGCTGGAGACATTGCGGCTGGCGCGCAAGGAACACGCCAACCTGCCCGTCCTGCTCGTCACCGCCTTCACCGACGTCCGCGATGCCGTCGCCGCCATGCGTGATGGCGCGGTGAATTATCTGGCCAAGCCGATTGATCTGGATGAACTGATGGCTTGCGTCCGCCAGGCCATCGGCATTTCCGAATCCGCTCCGTTGCACCTCGACCGGGAGCAGCCGTTGCCGGATTTTGTGGTCGCCCGCAGCCCGCTCATGCAGGCCGTCTTCCGTGACGCGGCGCTGATTGCCCCTTCCGAGACCCGCGTGTTGATTACCGGCGAGAGCGGTGTGGGCAAGGAAATCGTCGCCGACGTCATCCATGCTTGGAGCCCGCGCGCGGCGGGGCCGATGGTCAAAGTCAATTGCGCCGCCATTCCCGAAACACTGCTCGAAGCCGAATTGTTCGGGCACGAAAAGGGCGCATTCACTGGCGCGCACGCGAAACGAGTCGGGCGCTTCGAGTTGGCGAACGGCGGCACCATCTTCCTGGATGAAGTCGCGGACATGACGCCGACGCTTCAGGCCAAATTGCTTCGCGTAACACAAGCCGGGCTTTTCAACCGCGTGGGCTCCAACACGGACCGGCACACCAACGCCCGCATTCTGGCCGCCACCAACAAGAACCTTGAAGACCAAGTCAAAAACGACCGCTTTCGCGAGGATTTGTTTTACCGGTTGAACGTGGTGGAGTTGAACATCCCGCCGTTGCGCGAACGGCGCGAGGACATCATGCCACTGGCCAGCGCCTTTATCACGGAATTTACACAAGGCAGAGCGCGATTTGCATCGTCAGTAGCCGATTGCCTGACACGCTACTCCTGGCCGGGCAACGTGCGCGAGTTGCGCAACGCGGTGGAACGAGCTGCTCTGCTGGCACAGGGCGAATTGATTTTCCCCGAACACTTTCCCACGAAAGTACGCGCCGCCGCAGAGAATCCTCCACCGCCTGAAACCGCCGACGTGGAACGGCTGGCGGAAATCGAGCGGCAGGCCATCCTGCAGGCGTTGCGCCAGCACAAATCCAACCGCACGGAAACCGCCAAGGCGCTGGGCATCAGCCGCCGGGCGTTGATTTACAAGCTCCAGCGATTTCGGGAACTGGGATATGGTGTGGAATAAAAAATGTCTGCGGCCGGCGATTTGAAAGCGGACGCCGGCCCGAAGGCTATCCGATCCTCAACCACACCGTTTTCAAATACGCCGGTTCGGCGCGGCTGATGGGAAAATCCGGCGGTTGCGGGACATGATGCCGTTGCAATATTTTCCGCCCCGATGAGTGAATTGCCTTTTCCACGTCCGCGAGAAATTTCTCCGGCGGCCAGTCCGTCGCGTTCGTCGAGGCGAACAAAACCCCGCCCGGCTTGACCAGCGGCAGCGCGGCCGCCACCAGTTTTCCAAAATCTTTTTCCGCGCGAAAAACGCCGTGTTCCTTCGATTGCGAAAACGTCGGCGGGTCGAGCGCCACCGCGTCGAACGCGCGCCCTTTCTTCGCCAGCCGCCGCAGCCAGTCGAACGCGTCGCCGTAAATGAAATCGTGCGCCGCCGGGTCGAGGCCGTTCAACGCGAAATTGCGCCGGCCCCATTCGAGATATTTTTTCGAGAGATCGAGGCTCGTCGTTTTCGCGCCCGCCTGCGCCGCGCAAACCGAGAAGCCGCAGGTGTAGGCGAAACAATTCAATAGTTGATAGTTGAGGGTTGAGGGTTGAGGGAAATCGGCGGCGATGTGGTTGGTCAAAAAGCGGCGGCGGTTGTCGCGCTGGTCTAGAAACAACCCCGTGGAACAGCCTTCGTTGAAACCCAGTTCGAAGCGGACGCCGTTCTCGCAAATCTCAAACCGCTCCGGCGCGGCCTCGCCCCATACCGGCTGCGGCGACGCCTCGGCCGTGGTCGTGCGCCGCACCTGCCGCGACAGGATTTTGTGATATGCCCCGCCCGCGGAGAATATTTTTGCCAGCCGCGCCAGTTCTTCACGCTGGTCGGCGCGCAGCGGTTGTTCGGACTGCGAAAGCAGGAATTTCCCCAGCCGCTCCACATACCAGCCCGGCCAGCCATCGCTCGCACCGTGAATCACGCGGAAAGCGTCCGTCTCCTGCGGGTCAATCAGCGCGGCGCGCAGGGCGAGGCGCGGGTCGGTTGAAATCCAGTTTGGATTTAAAAGGTGGGGCGAGACTCCCGGCGAGCCGCTGGAACAATCATCTTTCCGGCTCGCGAGGACACTCGCCCCACCAAACTGTGGAATGGCATCAAAATTCGCGGGCGCCTGAAACGTCACCGGCTTGCCCGTCGCCGGATGGGTGAAGGAAATTTCCGCCGCGTGCAAAAACACCCGCGCCGCCGGTGTGCCGCCGTAAAGCGTGTCGCCAAGAATCGGAAACCCGCGCTCCGCTGCGTGGACGCGAATCTGGTGCGTCCGGCCGGTAAGCGGCGAGGCTTCCAAAGTTCGGATTTCGGATTTCGGATTTCGGATTTCGGGAACGATTTTGAACCACGTTTCCGCGATTTCCGCGCCCGCGTGCGGCGGACGGCCCGCGTATTTTTCGCCGACACGCACCAGCGCGGTTTTGACGGTGAGCCCGCGTCGCGGCACGGGCCGGTCGGTGAGCAGAAGATATTTTTTACGGACGCGACGTTCCATGAATTGCTCCGTGAGCGAGCGGTTGGCGGACGGTGTTTTGCCAAAGACCATCACGCCGCTGGTTTCCTTGTCAAGCCGGTGCAGGATGGCGAGCGTGGCCCAGCGCGGTTCGCGATGCCGCAGCCAGTCATAAATGCCCTCGCCGGCGTGTGGCCCGGGCGCGTGCGTGTTCCAGCCGGCGGGCTTGTGAACCACCAGCAGATGCTCGTCCTCAAAAATCACGCACGGCGTCATGGGCAGATGAAACCATTTTTCAACGCCCAAATGAAAGCGTGGAATCAAGAAGCTGCTGCTGACGATTTAGCGCCGGAGGTGCGACAGACAATAGCTCACGGTGAAACCGTGGGGAAAAATGCGGGATGGATTCAAGCCCCGGACGGGGCGAAAGAAAAATTCCCGTCATCGCCCGGATCTGCCGCCCTTGCCGACCATTTGCGCGATGGTGACACCGAAGACGCGCGCGATGGCGGAGGTGGGGCCGATGGCAAGGTGGCGTGACGATCCGAAGAGTACCTAGCCCAATCCGCCGACGAGGTAGCAATAGAGGCCCATCTGGTGCGGCAGTCCCGCCAATGCAGCATACGCGAGTGAAACCGGGATGGCATAAGCCGCCAGTGTGAACCCGGCGAGCAGGTCGGGCGCCAGCCATTGCGACTGGTAACCGTCCAGCCACTGTGCCGGCGGAAAAAGCATTTGCCATCGCGCATTCATTTTCTACACCGCTGAAGACCCGGCCCGGCCATCCAGCTCCCGAAGGACGACGATCAGTTTGCCACCCGGGTGGAATGGACCGGCGCTGACGCAAATTGTGGTGTCATTGCCGCAGGGGTGCAATTCTAATAGACGGGTTGAGTCAGTTGTTGTTTGATCCCGGGGCAATTGTGTCTCCCGATGTAGAAAGATATCGCCAAAGTTTTTTGACCGGTTCCAGGTCGCAGCCGGCCGGCACGGCATTTCCGTAGGCTGCGTGACCGTAAAGGAACGACAACCGGTTCAACTCGGCGGCGGCGTCCGGGAAGGTTTCGCCCAGAAGGAGGCAGAATTCCCGGGCGGTCTGCTGGGGTTGGGATTGAATTCCCTGTTCCACCGCCCAAGCCTGGAGCGCTTCGTAGCTGTAAAGAATCAACTGTTCGGCGGTCCACGATTTATCCTTGCCGGTAAGGAAAGGACTGCGGTACGAGGCGAAGGGATGTTGTCTTGGCGTTCGTTCTTCCCTTTCTGCCCTGGCTTTCTTTACCCGCGAACCGAGCTGGAAGAGGTCCCTGAAAAATTGCGCCAACGCCGCGATGAACGACCGCGCCATTTGAAAAATCAGATCGCGCTGGCGGATCAACCACCAGCCGGTGAGAATGGCACCTGCCAAAATGAATAAAATTTTGCACCAGCGGTAAAACCCGCCGGCCCGTTCCGTGAAGATTGGGCTGGCGGGCTGCTGCGGAGAAGTCTGGTCGGGTGTCCTTTCATTCCGGCCAGCAGGAGTCTGGCTTGGCTGGCGGTCACTGGCTGTTTGCGTTTTGCCTTCTTGAGATTGGGGTGCGGAGGTGTGGTCCTTTGAGTCATTGGATTTCTGCGTTTCGCCGTCCGGACGTCCCCGACCTGCGCCATGCGGATTGATTCGCGCGGCATATTCACTGGCACGGTGCAACTGGTAATCAACCTGGTAACGCAGGGTTTGCCATGTGTTGTTGACACCCGGTCGCGGCAGCAGCAGTGCGGTGGCAAGCACCAGGCAAGCCACCCCGGCGCCGAACTTGAGCCAGCCAAAGGCGATGATGCCGGGCATTTTCAGGTGGCGTTGACGCAGGTAGCGGCGCAATCCCAAAAAGCTCGTCGTCAGCAGCAATCCCACGGTGGCAGCCATGTAAACGAAGAGAAAGGCGAAGCCGGCCCGCCGCGAGTTCGTGTCACCGCCGGGCAGGAGCATTTGTCCGATTCCGAACAACGGCAAGGCCACGAGTGAAAAATAAACCACCCAAAGGCCCGGAGGATGGGGTAGGGCGGCCCGGCGTTTGCGGTCGTTCTTAAAACCGGAGCTGGCCGCCGCTTTTTTACCAACGGGTCCGGAGGGAGTTTCTTCCGGATTGAACTTCCTTCCTTCCCTGGCGGTCTGCAGCAGTCCGCTGCCGGAAGCGTCCACGTCATCATCAATCAAGGTGCAGTCCCACGTCAGTTTGTGGGCGCACCACCAGACGGTGCCCAGCAGGACGACTCCCAAAAAATAGGCCGGGTGAATCCGCATCAGGTAGAGCCATGTCGCCGCCGCCAGGACCAATCCGTAAACCGCGGCATGGCCGGCGCCTTGCTCGATGCCGATCCGGGACACCAGGACAACGGCCATTACGAACCAGAACGCGACCCAGCGAACACTTCCAACCGCTTCACCCCGATAAAAGACCTGGATCAGGAAAAAGCTCAGACTTCCCACCAGCAGCATGATCAGCACCGGGCTGATGCCAATGACCATGTAGTCGGCCAGGGTTTTTGCCGGTTTCGGGGAGTTCATGACTTACCTCACGATGGCCTCCGCACACAGATTCGTCACTGATTCTTCGGTGTTGACCACGCGAAAATCAATGCCCTGGGCCAGCAGCATCTGCGCCCAGTCCGGCGGTCGGGCCCAGTCGGGCGTCGGCTCAATAGCAATGGAAGCAACAATTACCGTCACCAGAAAGCCGCGCCGGGCCAATTCGCCGAGCGAAGCCGCCATGGCCGGGGTCACCCGCCGCAGCACCGCCACCACGGTGGCGTCCCGGGGAATCTCGGAAGCCACTTCTGCCAGCATTTCGGAAAACTCCAGGCCGTCCGTGTGCTCCAGGCGGGCCAGCGTTTCAAGGATTTGCCTGAACCTGTCCTCGCCCTTCCGCGTTTCCACAATGACCGGGCGCAGGCGGGTGTTTGCCTGCGCCTCGGTCGCCCGCCGGTGCGCGTCTACGCGGGTGGCGAACCCGGCGCTCCACCCTTCTTCGCGGATGCGGTCGGCGGCGTCGCGGCCATTGCTGACGAAGCCGATTTGTTGTCCCATGAGGAAGACGGCATTGGCCAGCGAGACGACCGTGATGACCGCCAGTTCCGCCGAGGCCGCCGCGCCGGGGCCCTGGTAACTTCGCTCGTGAAAATCCAGCAGGAACGTCGCGCCGGCCACCCGTGAACTCTCGTAAACGCGACAGTGAATTTGTCCCGTGCGCGCGGTGGCCCGCCAGTGAATGCGATTCAACGGGTCGCCGGGTTGATACGGCCGGATGCTGGCCAGCCGCGTGGGGTCCTCAAACAGCCGGTGCACCACCCGGATCTCTCCAATCGGACGGCGCGAAGCCAGGTTGTAGCCCTGCAGCGGCAGGACCTTGGGCAGCACCAGCGCAAAATGCGGTTCGGTCGCCACGCGAAAGCGGCGATGCAGCCCGAAGACATCGCCCGTTTCCAGCAGCAAGGGTCCCAGTTGATAATAACCGCGCATGAGAAAAGTTACTTGATGCTTCAAACTCGCGGTTTCACCGGGCGCCAGACGGGTGAGGGTCAGACGCGGACCTTCCGCCTTGAGGTGATGAGGCATTTGCACCAAGGCGTCCCGCGGAAGCGAGTCTTCAAGGATAAGCCACGGAACGGACAGGCGGCCCTGGTTTTTGACTTCGACTTCAATCACAGCCGTCTCGCCGATTTCCACCATATCCTTGTCGCAAAACCGGCTGGCCGCGAGATGGTCGGTCCAGGCCCGGGAAAAGAACCGGCTCAACCCCAGGATTCCCAGCAGCACGTACATCGCGTAAACGAGCAGGCTCAGCTTCAGGATCAAGCCCAGCACCAGCAGCCCAAGTATGCCGAGAATCCATTTCATCGGGAAGGGCCGCCCACCGGCACTTGCGGCACCGGCACCATGTTCAGGATTTCGTCGAGAACCACGGCGACCGTTTTTTTGCGCAACCGGCTTTCCGGGCGCAGAATCAGGCGATGGCCAAGCACATGCGGCGCGATCTGTTTCACGTCGTCGGGCAGCACAAAATCAAACCCGTGGACCGCGGCAAAGGCCTGCGCATAACGCAGCAGCGCCATGGAAGCCCGCGGACTGCCGCCCAGAATGACGTCGTAGTGTTCGCGGGTTGCCTGGATGAGTTGCACGATATAGCGGCTGACTTTTTCGTCCACATACACCTGCCGCACGGATTCCTGACAGGCGATCATTTCGTCGGCGCTGGCGACCATTTCCAGGGTTTCGATGGGGTGCTGCAACTGGAGCCGCTGTAACATGGACACTTCATTTTCAAATTGCGGATAGCCCAGGCGCAACCGGACGAGAAACCGGTCGAGTTGCGCCTCCGGCAGCGGAAAAGTGCCTTCATGATCAATCGGGTTTTGGGTCGCAATCAGGAGGAACGGCGGCGGCAAATCGTAGTTGGTTCCGTCGGCGGTCACCTTGCGTTCCGCCATCGCTTCGAGCAGGGCGGCCTGCGCCCGCGGCGTCGCGCGGTTGATTTCGTCCGCCAGCACAATTTGCGCGAAGAGCGGGCCGGGCCTGAATTCGAACTCGGTCGTCTTGGGATTGAAAATGGAGCTGCCGGTGATGTCGTTGGGCAGCAGGTCCGGGGTGCATTGAATGCGCTTGAACGTGCAACCGATGCTGCGCGAAAGGGCGCGGGCCAGCATGGTCTTGGCCACCCCGGGCACGTCTTCCAAAAGCACGTGGCCCTCGGCACAATATGCCGCCAGCGTCAGCACGATTTCATTGTGTTTGCCGACGATCACCTTTTCGATGTTGTCAATGATGCGATTGGCCACCGGCATGACCGGCGAGTTTCCCGGTTCCCGTTCCGCCGGATTTCTCAATTTCGGAATCCGGACCACCGGGAGTTCCGGCGGCGTCACGGTATTTTTGGTTCCGCAGCGCGGACATTTGACCTCGGTTCCCACGGGGGCATCGGAGGACACGAAGGGTTGACCACAGGAAACACAAACGCTTTTGATCATAAGTTGGCAGTCTTTGTCAGAGAGTGGCTGCACTCTCGATTTTCCTTCATTGCTTTGTCAAGCCCCGATGGCAACCACGGTTTTCGAACCGGGTGGACAATCCCGGAGAAAATCCGGAAGCCGCTCCCGCGATTTGAAATTCAATTACCACGAGACATCATTTGTCGGCGGCCACCGGCCAAGCCGGAGGCTTCACGTAGAGCCGCGTGTCGTTCACGGCGTCCATAATTCCGGATGCGGTTGGTGGTCGTAGTTCCACATCGCCGCAGTGTTCGAGGGACTGAACAAGACCTTGGGACTCATCGCTGACACATGCCCATCGCAGTAAAGCTGATTGTAATTCTTCCCGTGTCGCATTACGCAAGGCGTTGTATCCACTGTGGTACAGCAACCCCAAACGTCATCACCCTTGACCATATCCACCTTCATCAGGGAGTCTCCAATCGCCAACATTTCGCTGGGAACACTTACCTTGGTTTCCGAAACCGCCGGCACGCAATTTCCCTGGGCATCTTTCCAGTACATTACCGGTCCCAGCCCGAAATACTCATTCGTGCGATCATTCAGACCAACTCCGTATGCGTTATAGGCGTAGCTGCCTTGGCGGTCAATCGCTCCCGGAATATACGGGCCGGAAATCTTCCCATTGTAGCCCGGACAGTGTAATGAAGTATTCGTCCAGTTCAGCGGGTAATATGGGAACAACTTCGACGACCAATAAACCAAGCCGATGGCCCTGCCTCCCTGGCCAGTGGCGTCGCCATACGAGGGGCCGACCGGGCCGAGGTAATGAGGATATTTGTTCTGGTTTTCATGCACATACATTTGCAGAGCCAGGCCCATCTGGTGCAGCCGGTTTTTGCAGGAGACGGAGCGGGCGTAGAACTTTGCCATCGAAAGCCCCGGCAGGAGCAAAGCGGCCAGAATGCCAATGATGGCGATGACCACAAGCAGTTCGACCAATGTGAACCCGGTTTTCTTATGGCAATTTGGCTTCACAGTGGTTTGGACAGTCTACTGAGTCTTTACTCACGCTGCCGCCCAACGATGAAATTTGCCTTAGCCAGCCGGGTTATGTTACATTGAACGCACGATGAGCACGGTCAAGGAAATCGAAGCGGCAATACGGGCTTTGCCGCCGCAGGAAAGGGAAAAGTTGGTGGAAGATTTGCCCGCCATTCTGCCGGAAATGAACGGTGATGCCATGTGGGAGCGCATCATCACCGACCCGCGCCCGCGTCCCGCGCTCACGGCGCTGGGTGATGAAATCGAAGCGCAGTTGAAAACGAATCCCAAGCGTTTTTCCGAGATTCAAGACAGCGACTTTGATCCACGCCCGTGAAGTCGCTGGGAACGCCAGATTTCGTACCATTCATTTTACCGGCGTGCATCTAGCCGGTTTGCGCTCTTGCGTGCAAAGCGGCTTGTGTTAATTTCAAATTATGAGTGCCACTGAATTGGTCGAGCAAATCGAAGCCCTGCCGGAGCAGGAGCGCGCGAAAGTCATCGAACAACTGCACGCACACGCGCCAAAATGGATTCCCGAATCGTTCCGCGAAGGCATGGCGGACATCGCCGCCGGTCGCGTGGTTGATTTGGACGAGGCTCTTTCCAAGCCGTTCCCGAAAGAATGAAATTTCGGTTCAAGGCGTCGCGCGCGTTCTGGAAAGCGTTCACCAAATTACCGGAGCGGCAACAGACTTCGGCAAAAGCAGCCTTCAAAATTTTCAAAGCGAATCCTTTCGACCCGCGATTGCGCACGCACAAAATCAACAGCTTGTCGGCTTACTACGGCAAAACCACTTACGCGGCGGAGATTGAAGGCGATCTGCGCGCAGCTTTTTATGTCGAGGGCGACGTAATCTTCACCGTGGACATCGGCAGTCACGCCATTTATCGCGTTTAACAATTTCCATCTGCGCTGAAAAAACTCGCGGACAGGCTGTCCGCGCTCCTATTTTCTCCGCGTGCATCTGGCCCATTTGCGACTCCGGGACTTCCGCAATTACACGCGGTTGGACGCGGACTTTGCGCCGGGCTTCCATCTGCTGCTCGGCGACAACGCGCAGGGCAAGACGAACATCCTCGAAGCGGTTTATCTCATGGCCACGCTGCGCTCGTTCCGCGGCGTTGGCGGCACCCAGATGATCCGGCACGGCCAGAAGGGTTATTTCGTCGGCGGTGCTGTGGTCGGCGGGACAGTTCCAGCATCGCTGACGTCTTCCTCCCTCTCCGCCAACAGAGTTGGGGGAGAGGTGGCGATCAGTCCGCAAATCCAAAACCCCTCGCCCCAGCCCTCTCCCCGTTTGGGCGGGGAGAGGGAGACAAAAATCCTGACCGCCCATGGCGAGCGTGAAGTCAAAATCTACTGGTCGGCGCGCGAACGCAAACTGGCGCTGGACGGACAGCCGGTCAAACGTCTTGGCGATTATCTCGGCACGTTGCGCGCGGTGGTGTTTTGCACGGAGGATTTGCATCTGGTCAAGGGCACCGCGCGCGCCCGACGCCGTTTCCTCGACCTGCTGCTCGCGCAGACGCAGCCCGGCTATTTGCCGCTGCTCCAGCGTTACATGCGCGCCGTCCGCGCTCGCAACGCGCTGCTCAAGCACTCCCGCCCGGGCGGGACCGACGAGGCCACGCTGGACAGCTTTTCGCGCGAACTCGTTGAGCTGGGCAATCAACTCATCCGCATGAGAACCGAACTGGCGCCGAAATTTTCCCCGCTCGCGCGTCTCGCGTATCGCCGCATCTCCAACGACGCGGAGGAATTGCGCATCGAATATCAGCCGGGCGTCAAAAAGGATTTCGCCGTGGAACTCGCGCAATCGCGCAACCGGGAACGGACCTATCGTTCCACGCTCGTCGGGCCGCACCGCGACGATTTGCAACTGTTGCTCAACGAAAAATCCGCCGCGCAGTTCGGCAGCGAAGGCCAGAAACGCACGCTGGCCATCGCGCTGAAAATGGCGCAGGCGGAATATCTCACCGGCATTCACGGCTCCGCGCCGGTGCTGCTGATTGACGACGTGATGGGCGAACTGGACGTGAAACGTCGCAGCGGTTTTCTGCCGTTGCTGGAGCAGGCGCGCAAAACCAGCGGCCAGGTCTTCATGACCGCCACCGAGGAAAATTGGCCGAGCGAACTCGGAAAAGATTTGCAGCGATGGCAGGTGCAGGCGGGGGCTTTGAGGCGCAGCGATTGACGGCTTTTTTAAATCGTGAACCCATTGAGATGTTGGTGGTGGAAAAGGCGAAGGATTGAAAAATAACTGTCCGGTTTTGCTGTTCGGTGGACATGATATTGGTGAGGCCGAGAATAACTTGAAACGAATCTCCAATGGCGGTGTCTTATCAGGCATGAATCCACGGCGGGCGTTCACGTTGATCGAGCTGCTGGTGGTTATTGCGATCATCGCAATTCTGGCGGCGCTGCTGTTGCCGGCATTGGCCAAGGCCAAGAACCGGGCGCGCACCATACAATGCGTCTCCAATTTGAAACAAATTGGCGTGGCGATTTTCGTGTACGCCGACAATAATTCCGACGTGCTGCCCGGGCCCTGTGAATACGGACAAAGATGCAGCTACTACAACACCACAGCCATCCCGGGTAGATTTAACACCGAACTCGCCTTCCATCTTGCCGGTACCATGGGCGGAAAAGAACCCAATCAGATGTCGGACACCGAGACCAATTACGTTCGG
>OBLU010004409.1_pt1 | contig 12709 bp, 13 predicted proteins | sample 1518681 | NCBI WGS metagenome assembly OBLU01 (sample SAMEA3539304, study PRJEB22396) | soil metagenome | biome: tundra; feature: field; material: soil | place: USA | collected 2010-05 | depth 0.15 m | reverse complement strand
GATGCTGCATTGCGTTTCGAATCTCCGCGTCGTTTACACCATGTTGTCGGTCATCTTCTGTGCGAGATTGTAGGCTCCGATGACGTTCCGTTCTGTCTCGACAGTAGTGGTATAGAGCTGGTTTGCCTGGAGAATCTGTTGAGCGGCGTGAGCCGACTGGGTTGGATCGAACACGATGCCCGAACCAAATTGGGCATAGGATATCGGCGCCGCACTCAGGATGAGTGCAGAGAGAACAAACTGCCTTAACATTGATGTAGCCTCTCGAACCTCGCAGATCTTGAGCCTCGTGTACGACTATCAGCTCGACATCCGGGTGGCGAAACCTCTATCGCGGGTGAACATTTGAGAGATTTCGGCGGTACAATGGGAGTGAGTCGCAAGTTGCTCTCACTCCCCGGAGGTCGACTCATGCTGATACTCATTCCCTGGAAGCCCGTAGTTATTCTTTGGTGCCTGCTTGCCGCGATGTTGTGGGTTGGATACATTGGCTACTCGGTTCTGGAAGGAAAGAACCCATTTGCGATGGCGCAGCACCATTCGTATCGCTTCAGACCCGCAGCACCGTTGACAACAGAACTCCCAGCAAAGGCCATCCGGACTCGCGGTGAAGACTCAGTGAAAGGATTGGACTGAGCTTGTTGCTTTCAAGGTCAGGCGATCAAATTCCCCGACGCTAGCCGGCTTTATGGATACCAATCAATGCGGAGCGAAATTGCCTGAAGTGACGACACTAAGACTCGCAATCACAAGCGGGCTCGCAATGCTTGTATATCGCGCGTTAGCCGGACGAATCCGGTACTCACTCGCTGGCTTTTTCGCAGGCAATGCGCTGCTGCGCTAGCGAAATTATTAGTGTTCGATTCGCCATGAGTGGAGATGATACCCGTTATTTTCTGATCGTTGTTACCGTGACTTCGCCCGTACTGGGATCAACCTTGGTTAGGAAATAGGGATTTGAGTCGATGGCTCTTTGAGCCGTTACGTCAGCGGCCAGCTTTACGGGGTAATCTCCGTCCATGAAAGTTCCGCGGACCTTCACCTGGGTCCACCCGTCAGTCACCTTCAGTGTTTTTGCGTCGCTACGACCCATTTCAAAGTCCTGATGGTCCATTAGCTTTTGTTCGCTCACGCCTCGCTTTTTGACATTGAAGGTCAGAGTTCCGAAGACGTTTGTGTTGCTACCGCCCCCGCCGCATGTATCAAATACTCCAGGGCATCCGCTCTTGTGATAGTCACAGACTGGCGCACCTAGCGACCATGAAAGCGTGTTGCCATCAGCAGCAACAGCGGCTGACTGTGAAGTGTGGGGGCAGCACGAATCACATGGGGTGCTGAATTTATAGGACAGCTGTGTCTGCGAAGGCACGATGACAGCTGACGTTTGGTCATATCCAACCGTATCGCCATGCAGTTCAACGTACAAATTCGCAGCCGTTTCATTCCCTATATTGGATTGCGCATTAGAGTCAGCATACCGGTGAAACTGATCTGGGACTTTTGCTAGATGCCAAAGATCGGGATGCACCTGGTACGAATCGACGGCAATAGAGAAAGGCATTCTTGCCCTGACATAAATCCGATGATGGAACGTCGGCCCACCCCCGATTAACCCGCTGAGTCCCTTCCCTTTGAGTTTGATGGTAATGTCGATGAATTTGCGATCAGTTTTCAGAAGATCGGCCGGAAGGTCGAAAGCTAACTTTCCCGGGAAGCGATTCAACGGAAACACCCTGTCACCAATCGTGGCTTTTGCGTCACCATCCTTGGTGCCAGGAAAATACCCATAGAAAGAGACCTGACGGTCAATTCGGTCTGGATCTTGAACGATCGGGTCAGCGACGAATATCGAAGGTTCCACATTGACAAGCGGTAAGGCATCTGCCAATGTTGCGACGTTTGCTAGTGTCTGATTTACCTGGAGAAAAGCTTCGCGGGGCGTCTGCTCCATCAGATCTCCGACCTGATTAAGCGTCTGAAAAACTTCGCCGAACATCCTTTCCTGCTCTGCCGCCCCCATTTGGATGTTTCCCTTTGCGACGCCATCCAGTTGTTGGATGCGGCTCTGAACAGCGATATCGGCCTGTTTCAGTCGGTTCTGCGCTATGACATCCGTCGTGCCCAGCGTCTCAGATAGCATCGTCTTGACCTGTTGGAGCCCGACTAAGAATCCGCCAAGTTGCACAGCTGAAGCCGGACTAGATGCTGGATTGCAGGATGAAAGGCAAATCATCGGCAGAAGACACAGCGAGATTCGGAGGGCTAGTTTTTTTTGTATCACAATGTCCTCGTAAGGAAAGTTGGGACCCGAGCTGACTAGAGAACTCGCATGCTTGAAGAACTTGAATGGTGCTGAAGCTTCAAAGATCGTCGACAGAGTGGTGGCCGGAGAATAACATAGTTGGTCTCGCACTAGACAAATAACTTCAGAAGTCTCTCCGAGCGGACTAGATGGGACTCCAGACAACATTCTGTAATGGTGTCACGATGTTCACGAGGGGACGATCAAAGGTGTTGCCCATTAGGTCCGTAAATCTAATGAACCAACTGCCGGTGAGGGATGCACTGGCGTTTAGAAGACTAGGCCCCATACAGTCCCCGGGAGCCAAGTCGTTGACGGTGATTCCCCCACCCCAGACGTAGGTGTTCATAAGCCTGTGCATCACCAGCGTAACTTGGTGCTGGGTTCCTGAATATACGATCGAATTGACAAGCGCATTATTCAGATAACAATCTGCCCGAGTTATATATCCAGAAGCCACCATATCCAATTCTGCATTCACGTACGTTCCAGCCGGATTCAGAGCGAAAATTGCTTGGGCAAGATTGTCGACGTTGTTATTTGAAAAGAGGAGATTTTCCGTGACAAGGGGATCCAAGATGGTTGTCAAGACCGTTTGTGAGTCGGGCATATGCGAGGCTTTGAATTGCTCCAATATTTGGAAGGTTGCTGGCCCCGGAAGAGCATCACTCGGAACTGACGATTCATTTTGTAAAACGGACACGGGCAAAGAACAGCTCGCATCGTCAAGCGTCGTAGCTGCTTCACATGCCCTCTGGGAATCTGCGAGCTTCTGAAGAGCAGGAGTTGCTGTGCTCACAAACGATGACAGAAGGCCAATCGACGTTGCGTCAGGGAATAATATTTTTCGGGGATCGGTTCCTGCAATGATTGCGGTTGCAATGTCCAATTCCCTAGCGATAGTGTTATATCGATCTGCGATTGCGGCGAGCTCGCGCTCCTTTTGCGTTGTCCAAATATCGCCATCTGCTATTCCGACCAGCAGGTCAGTGATTGGAATTACCTTAAATTGAGTCGGCACTGCATCCGTGCTCTTGAAAGCTGATAGATATCCCCCCATGGCTTGCAATAGCCCGTTTAGATCCCCTGCCTTAGGTTGTAGGCTGGCAAGCAACTGGCCAACCGGGGCCAGGCCAGGACTGCCGGTTGAGAATAAATTCATCTGAATCCGGTTTTCGGCACTTGCAGCTTGCATCGATTGTGCTAGTTTCAGTTGCGCGGTGCCGCTCACAACGCCCACCCCTCCGCTGCCAGAAACCGAGCTGGTAATGCCACTCTTTTCAGTCGTCGTGAGGCCCCAAATGGTGATGAGGAGCTTAACACTCGACCCATATTCCGCCTCGTTTACGATTCTCGAACCGCATAAACTGAAAAACTTCGTTGAGTCCGTTTGCGCAAGTGTCTGATAGGTGGAGTTAAGCGCGAGCGGAACCTTTTTCAGGCCCCAGTCTGCGTCGGCGGATAGTACGATCGTTATGGAGTTTGAACCAGAATCGAAGTTAGATGTGACTCCGAAAGACGCGCTACCTCCTCCAAGCGGCGCATGCGCTTCGATTGAAGAGTCTATTGAAAGCGCGTTGCTTAGCCCAGCGCTAGACGAAGCCAAAAGATTTGAACGCCGGTGGTCAAAGCCCCGCCAGCCAAGCCAGGCTCGGTAAATGGCGCCAGACAGGAGTCTTTGCTAGTAAGCGGATTGGCCGGATCGAAATTGGCCCCGAGGGCCAATACACTATTGGGGTAAGGAAGATAAACGTTTTGGCTGTCTTGGGAATGTGCTACAAGAGCCGCTGCGACGAGCGCGGCCAGTGCACCCAATTGATGCACACGCTTATTGCCGAAGTTAGACTTCATGGGTGCTCCTTCTGACTCCTTGCGTGGGTTCCGGCTCGCCGCACGCCAAGTGGACAGAAGCGACGCGCTTTCAGAGTTGCGAATGAAGAATGACAATTTCTTAAGTGAGCAACGGTACCACACTTTTGGCTTGGCAGGCGAACTCCCTATGGACCTAAATTGATTCCGCTCAGTTGCTAGGTCACCTTAGCGCTCATGTAAACGTGGGCAGTCGAGCCCCAAGTTCCCCGCAGAATCCACTCTGGCTCCGATTAGGGAACCAAGCCAAAAGGTGGCAATCCCCTAGTGCATCTCCTCATTCCGTTTAGTTCCTGTAAATTTCCGAATGGGCCTTGCTGATGCTTGTTGAGCATCAGTCTTGACGAAAAAGGTCTTGGACGCCTGTGGAATTTTGGGGCACTCTCGTGGAAAAGGAGGTCGCCAATGGCACAGGTGGTCGCAAAATTTCCCCCTCGCTCAGCCGACAATCATTCATTCGGTGTTCATGATTTTGAACCTTTGCTCAACAGCCATCAGGCCGCACAGCTCTTAAATATTCATCACAAGACCCTTCAGAAGTTGGCTCGACGTGGAGAGATTCACGGCTCTCATGTAGGAAAGATGTGGCGTTTCCGCGCGTCCGACTTAAATGCTTGAACGCAGCAGAAGCAAGAGAATTGGTGAAGCAGCACGAAGAGTACTGCCTCCAGATGGGGCATAGTCTACCGGCAGCCGAGCTGGAATTGATGGCCAAAATAATGTTCCCCACCGGAGCCCTGCCAGAAGATTTTGATCACCCAACGTTCACGATCCGTGAACTGGAGATTATCCGGAACCTATTGTGGAAGACGAAGGAAATGCATTATCGGGTGTCAGCAGCGCATCTAAGACGAGCATTAGTGGAGCAGGGAGCCACTTTCACGTTTAAGCAACCATGATTTTTGTCCGCAGGTGGCAAAAATGGAACCCAAGCCGATACGCTTCCTCCGCTTGCCTGAAGTAAAGCGGAGGACAGGTTTGGCAAAGACGGCTATTTATGAGCGCATCGAGGAAGGTGCGTTCCCTGGACGGCTGATCGCGTAGCAGAATCCCGCGCTACACTCCCATCTGCGATTCGTCTAAACAGTCTGACTTCGAGCTCGTCGGAGACGATTCTGTACCATTCCTGCTCGATTCCATCAACGCAGACCGGACACTACCCGCAGTTCCTTGATTCCCCTGACTGGATGGCGTAAAACGGTACTTCCAGCCAAGTATCCAAAAAGGAAGCGGAAATCGCGGGGACTACGACTGCTCTTGGGTTTGAATCGAAGCTTTGGGCCACTGCCGATGCGCTGCGCAACAACATCGACGCGGCGGAATACAAGCACGTCGTCCTGGGGCTCATCTTCCTCAAATACATTTCGGACGCCTTTGAGGCGAAGCACGCTGAACTTGAAGCACAGCGAGACGAGGGTGCTGACCCCGAAGACGCCGACGAGTACCGCGCTGCAAGCATCTTTTGGGTGCCAAAAGAAGCGCGATGGGACCATCTGAGGGCCAACGCGCCCCAGCCCAAGATCGGCACCATCGTGGACGACGCCATGTCCGCCATCGAGCGTGATAACCCGTCGCTCAAGGGCGTGCTCCCCAAGGATTATGCCCGCCCCGGCCTCGACAAGCAGCGGCTCGGCCAGCTCATCAACCTCGTCAGTGACATCGGCCTGGGTAGCCCTGCCGATCGGGCCAAAGACATCCTGGGCCGGGTTTACGAGTACTTCCTCGCCATGTTCGCCAGCGCCGAGGGTAAGAAGGGCGGGCAGTTCTACACACCGTCCTGGGTTGTGCGGGTACTAGTCGAGGCGCTCTCGCCGTATAAGGGCCGCGTTTATGACCCCTGCTGCGGTTCTGGCGGCATGTTCGTATCGAGCGAGAAGTTCATCGAGGCCCACAGCGGCAAGGTCGGCGACATCTCCATCTACGGGCAGGAGTCGAACTACACCACCTGGCGGCTGGCCAAGATGAACCTCGCCATTCGCGGCATCGACGCGCAGATCGCCCACGGCGACACTTTCCACAACGACCGGCATCCCGACCTCAAGGCCGACTACGTGCTCGCCAATCCGCCCTTCAACGATAGCGACTGGCGCGGCGAACTGCTGAAGGAAGACAAGCGCTGGGTCTACGGAGTGCCTCCAGCCGGAAACGCCAACTTCGCCTGGGTTCAGCACTTCATCTATCACCTGGCACCCACAGGCCTGGCGGGCTTCGTGCTGGCCAATGGCTCCATGTCGTCCAACCAGTCCGGCGAAGGTGAGATTCGCCAGAAAATGATCGAGGCCGATCTTGTGGACTGCATGGTAGCGCTGCCCGGCCAACTCTTCTACTCCACACAGATTCCCGTCTGCCTCTGGTTTCTCACCCGCAACAAGAAGAATGGGCGCTTCCGCGACAGGCGCGGGGAGACGCTCTTTATCGACGCCCGCAAGATGGGAACCCTCACGGATCGCGTTCACCGCGAACTAACAAACGAGGACATCGCCAAAATCGCAGGCACGTACCACGCCTGGCGCGGCGACCAGGGGGCCGGGGAATACACCGATGTTGCTGGCTTCTGCAAAGCTGCGAAGCTCGATGAAATCCAGAAGCACGGCTATGTGCTCACGCCCGGCCGCTTTGTTGGTGCGGAAGCCGTCGAGGATGACGGCGAACCCTTCGAGGAAAAGATGGCCCGTCTGGCCGCTGCTCTCCGAACGCAACAGGCCCAAGCCGCACGTCTGGATGCCGCCATCGCCGCCAACCTGAAGGAGCTTGGGTATGGAGGGTGAGTGGGCTCCGGTAGTTCTCGAAGATCTTGTGGAGGTTAAGCACGGATTTGCCTTTCCAGGTGAGTTCTTCAGTGACGAGCCTCCGGGCGATGTCTTGTTGACTCCTGGAAACTTCGCCATCGGCGGAGGTTTCAAGGATGATAAGTTCAAGTACTATCGTGGTCCAGTATCTGACGATTTCGTCTTAGCCCCGGGTGATTTGCTGGTTACAATGACGGACTTGAGCAAGGCCTCCGATACATTGGGCTATCCTGCTTTGGTTCCTGAATCGACGCATCGCTTTTTGCATAATCAAAGGATAGGGAAGATCGAGTTCAAGCCCAATGCAGGTCTCGACCTTCACTTCCTGTATTACCTTCTCTGCACTCGGGAATATCGCGATGAAGTACTTGCCTCGGCGACCGGTACGACGGTGAAGCACACATCACCGACACGAATTGGCAAATTCGGCTTTGGACGACCTTCCTTGGATAAGCAGCAGGCGATCGCCTATACGCTTCGCGTTCTGGACGACAAGATCGAGCTGAACAAGAAGATGAACGAAACGCTGGAGGCGATGGCGCGGGCGCTCTTCAAATCATGGTTCGTGGACTTTGATCCCGTCCGCGCCAAAGCCGAAGGCCGCGACCCCAGCCTCCCCGCACACATCGCTGCCCTCTTCCCCGACTCCTTTGAAGACTCCATACTCAACGAGATACCGATGGGATGGCGAGCCACAACGCTGGGAGCCGAAACCGAGCGGCATGGTGGACGCATCCAGACTGGCCCATTTGGTAGCCAATTGCACGCATCGGACTATTCGGAAAAGGGCGTTCCAGTCGTAATGCCACAGGATATATCGAATAGAAGGGTCTCTACAGCTCGTATTGCTCGGATAAGAGAGTTCGATGCGAAGAGACTTTCCCGGCATCGCTTGGAAGCAGGCGACATTATCTACAGTCGCCGAGGGGATGTTGAACGCCATGCGCAAATCAGCTCGATGGAGGCAGGCTGGCTCTGCGGTACTGGGTGCCTCTTGGTTCGCATGGGGCCTCGATGGCCCACTTCGATGTTCATCTCCCTAGCTCTTGATCGGGCAGAGACTCGCTCCTGGATCACGCAGCATGCAATCGGTGCAACGATGCCCAACCTCAACACAGGGATCCTCTCGGCTGTACCCCTTGTCGTTCCACCCGATGATCTCCTAAGAGAATTTTCCAGACTCGTCGCTCCTATCGAACGGCTCATTTCCGCAAGAAATGAAGAATCTCTGACGCTTGCAGAGCTACGTGACTCTCTTTTACCGCGGCTCATCTCCGGCGAAATACCAATCAGTGGCGTTCAAAGGAACCAAGGAGCTTAGGATGCCCAAATTGCCGCCATGGACATATGGCCCCTTCGAACTTCTTGTTAACGCCGAAACGCATTTGCGTGCCGGGGAGGACTTTGACCGCAGGCTCGCGTTGATCAGCTTTGACAACGCCGTTGAGGTTGCGATCACAACCTTTCTTACTTTGCACCCGATACAGCGCAACGGGAAGATGTACAGAAATGACGATGTGGAGAAGTGGCTTGCAAACTACCATAGCCGTCTCGATTTTCTCGACACGGAACTGAAGGCGCTAGGACAGGAATGGACAGTCGAGAGAAGCTACATTGTGTGGGCTCACTCCCAAAGAAATGAACAGTATCACGCAGGAAATCAAGGGGTACCAGATAAACGGTGCCTCGGAATTGCCAAGCAGGCAGCTCTCTGGGTGTTTGGAATGCTTTTTGGCGTCTCCGATGCCGAGGCTGAGCTGAACGCAGCGGTTGCACAGAAGCTCCCACAGGACCGGCCAAAACGCAATAAGTCCTTTGACCAGGCAATTGACAATGAATTCGGCGCAATAGCGATAGGAGAGTGTCTATACTCCGCAAGCGAAGTCGTTTCCTCGCTTGACTACGATGCATACCGCGAGATCGAGACGGAACTCTGCGGACGCATGAATGGGGACGGCAATCAGGAGGACGACGATGATCACCCAATGGTCCAATGAGTTCATCGTTACAAAGGCCGCTGTCGCCCGGGGTGGAGGGCATAGGCCATTCACTCTTTGCAGTCTGGCGGTGGGAGCCTCGGCGCTGCTGGCCAAGCGCGACAGTGATAGCTCCATGACAGACTCGGCCTGCGGCTTGGGTTGGTGAAACAGTGAGCAAGTTCGCTGAATCTGTAGTTGAAGAAGCCGCCCTCGAATGGCTTGAGGGCTTGGATTATGCGATTCTGCGCGGCCCGGAGATTGCCGCCGGGGAGCCGGCGACCGAACGCGATGATTCCGGTTATCGCGACGTCATCCTGGAGCGACGGTTGCGCCAGGCGCTGGAACGATTGAATCCCAAGCTGCCACCGGAGGCTCTCGAAGACGCATTCAAAAGACTGACCATTGCCGACGAGCCGTCTTCGATCACCTGCAACCATGCCGTGCATCGGCGGCTCGTGGAAGGCGTCACCGTGGAGTACACTCGCCCAGATGGCTCCATCGGCGGTGCGCTGGTCCATGTGATCGATTTCGACGATCCGGATAATAATGACTGGGTCGCAGTGAACCAGTTCACTGTCGTGGAAGGCCAGAACAACCGTCGGCCCGACGTACTGATCTTCCTGAACGGTCTTCCCATTGTCCTGATGGAGTTGAAGAACCCTGCCGACGAGAATGCGACCATCTGGAACGCCTTCGACCAGATCCAGACGTACAAGGCGCAGATTCCGTCGCTGTTCACATATAACGAATTGCTCATCATCTCCGACGGCCTTGAGGCGCGGGTCGGTTCTCTCACTGCGACCACGGAGCGATTCATGCCGTGGCGCACCATCGAAGGCGAGGCGCTGGCGCCTGCTTCGATGCCGCAGCTTCAGGTGGTTTTGCAGGGTTTGCTGGAGAAGCGCCGGCTGCTGGACTTCATCCGCTACTTTGTGGTCTTCGAGGACGAGGGCGGCGGCATCCTGACCAAGAAGATCGCCGGGTACCATCAGTTCCACGCCGTGAACCGTGCGCTAATTGAGACGCTGAAGGCCACCTATGAAACAGGCGACCGCCGCGTCGGGGTGGTGTGGCACACGCAGGGCAGCGGCAAGAGCCTGACCATGGCCTTCTATGCCGGACGGCTTGTTCTGGAAGCCGGACTGCAAAACCCCACGATCGTGATGCTGACGGACCGAAACGATCTGGACGACCAGCTTTACGGGACCTTCTCCCGCTGCCGCGAACTGCTGCGGCAGGACCCTGTGCAGGCGGAGGATCGCGAGCATCTGCACTCGCTATTGCAGGTTTCGTCTGGTGGAGTAGTTTTCACCACCATCCAGAAATTCATGCCGGCGGAGGGAGAGCGCTATCCCCAGTTATCGGACCGTCGGAACATTGTTGTGATTGCCGACGAGGCCCATCGCAGCCAGTATGACTTCGTTGACGGTTTTGCCAGGCACATGCGGGACGCCCTGCCGAATGCATCGTTCATTGGTTTCACCGGTACCCCCATCGAGAAGGCTGATGCCAATACCCGCGCTGTCTTCGGCGACTACATCAGCGTGTATGACATTCAGCGTGCCGTGAGGACAAGGCGACGGTCCCGATCTATTACGAAAGCCGCCTGGCTAAGCTCCAACTGGACGAGAGGGAAAGACCCAAGCTCGACCAGGATTTTGAGGAAGTGACGGAGGGCGAGGAAACTGAGCGCCGCGAAAGGCTCCGGACAAAGTGGGCGGCGCTAGAGGCTGTTGTCGGGACAGAAAAGCGGCTGAAGACGATTGCCTTGGACCTCGTCCGCCACTTTGAGGCGCGGCTGGATGCAATGGACGGTAAGGCCATGATCGTGTGCATGAGCCGTCGCATCTGCGTGGAACTCTATCAGCAGATTGTGAAGCTGCGGCCGGACTGGCACAACGATGCCGACGATGCCGGGGTACTGAAGGTTGTGATGACCGGCTCGGCCTCCGACGGGCCGGAATGGCAGCAACATATCCGCGATAAACGCCGCAGGGAGGCACTGGGCAAGCGGTTCAAGAAAGCCAGTGACCCGTTCAAGGTTGTAATCGTACGCGACATGTGGCTTACCGGCTTCGATGTGCCGCCACTGCATACCATGTACGTGGACAAGCCGATGCGTGGACACGGGCTGATGCAGGCGATCGCCAGGGTGAACCGCGTCTTCAAGGACAAGCCCGGTGGCCTGGTGGTGGACTACCTCGGCATTGCGCAGGAACTGAAGCAGGCCCTGAGTATTTATACGGAGAGTGGCGGATCGGGTCGTACGGATATCCCACAGGAAGAAGCTGTTGCGGCCATGCTGGAGAAATATGAGGTGTGTCGCGGACTCCTGCATGGTTTCGACTGGTCTCCGTGGCTCAACAACTCGCCAACGGCAAGGCTGGCGCTGCTTCCCAATGCACAAGAGCGCATCCTCAGCCTGGAGGACGGCAAGAATCGGTTCGTGAAGGCGGTCACCGAACTCTCAATCGCCTTTGCACTGGCAGTACCCCACGATGAGGCCATAAAGATCCGCGACGACGTTGGTTTCTTTCAGGCGGTACGAGCTGTACTGACAAAGGCTCTAAGCCAGCAGGCCCGGCCGGAGCATGAACTGGATGCAGCCATCCGGCAGATCATTTCTAGGGCGCTTCTTTCTGACCAGGTAGTGGACATCTTCGCTGCCGCGGGACTCAAGAAGCCGGATATCTCGATCCTCTCGGATGAATTTCTTGCCGAGGTCAGCCACCTTCCGCAGAAAAACCTCGCCGTCGAACTGCTACGCAAGCTGCTGAACAATGAGATCAAGACCCGGTCACGACGGAATGTAGTGAAGTCGCGCCTGTTCTCGGAACTACTGGATGGCACTATCCGGAAATATCAGAATCGTGCGATTCAGACCGCCCAGGTAATCGAGGAATTGATTGCTCTTGCCAAGCAGATGCGCGAGGAGTCGGCGAAGGGTGCGGAGCTTGGCCTCTCCGAAGATGAGGTTGCCTTCTACGATGCCTTGGAAGTAAACGACAGTGCCGTGAAGGTGCTCGGCGACGCCACGCTCAAAACCATCGCCCGTGAACTTGTGGATACAGTGCGCCGCAACACAACCATCGATTGGACCGTCCGCGAGAATGTCCGGGCGCATCTTCGAGTTTTGGTGAAGCGCATCCTTCGGAAATACGGTTATCCGCCTGACAAGCCACTTCATCCGCGAGATAGTTCTCCACGCGGTCTTTGGCCTTGAAGTACCGCTCATCGAGCGGTACCCCGTCCGGTCCGCATTGGCGGCGCGTCGGTGGGGTCGAGTGTCATGGAAAAACCCAAATAGCCGGTTACCAATCATCGGATTGAGTGGTTGATGGTGGCAGCGAAGGCATGCCCAGCATGACTTCATGTACACCGGCGATTGTAAACCCATGAGTCTTTCTTCCTTTATCTGGTCGGTTGCCGACCTGCTGCGCGGCGACTACAATGTCACGCTGATTTTGGAAGTTGCCCCTGCTGAAAACACGACCGGCAGAGCACAGGGCATATCAGGCGCCTGATGAACGAATATGTCCACTACTACAACGCGGTTTCATACTGCCGGGCCGTACAACGCTCACTCTAGTTGGCTGGCGGAGGCGCATCGGAAGCTGGACGCGGCGGTGTTTGCGACATATTGCTGGCCGGAGTTGCTGACCGATGCGGAACTCCTTGGAGCGCTTGCTGGCTTTGAACCATGAGCGCGCCGCCGCTTCACCGGAGTAGCAGGCGGAGGCGTTGCAGGAGCACTCACTGCCGCTGGTGGA
>OBLU010004408.1_pt1 | contig 12709 bp, 8 predicted proteins | sample 1518681 | NCBI WGS metagenome assembly OBLU01 (sample SAMEA3539304, study PRJEB22396) | soil metagenome | biome: tundra; feature: field; material: soil | place: USA | collected 2010-05 | depth 0.15 m | reverse complement strand
CGCCTGGTTCCGTTCCTGCGGCTACCGGGATACAGCTACTGTGGCTTTGCTCTAATAGAATTTTTGTAGACATATCTCTTTACTCTTTCTATCCTAGTCCGCAGCATTACACTCTTCACGCGCGCAGTTTTAGACCATCATGCCATTCTCAATCAAGGCCTCGTATGCCGATGCTCGGAATGATTCGAACTTTGACGAATATCCCAATATTTTCAAGTCCTCGCTATCGCGCTCACTCAGTTCTCCTCCCTCAATATCGTCTGGATGCAGTGCAAGTTCATTGGCAATCAGATTGGCGAGATAAACCGTAACCGAGCAGTCGAAGACCGGGTGCGTGATACGAGTGGGGTGATGATGATGGGCAATAGCTTCAACCGCAATGTTGTTGATCCCCCACAGTCCCAGAAGATAGGCGCCAATCTCGGCGTGAGAGATTCCTAGCGACGCTTCCTCGGCTTCATATTGAAGGCACCCTTGAGTGCGCATCAATGCTAAAACACCGCTTAACTCTTCAGGCATTGTGCTAGCTAAAACTAAAGTACCGACATCATGCAACAGCGAGGCGACAATTGCATTTTCGCGAAACTCTCGCGGTACGGGCAGTGCACCGGCAATGATCGCTGATCGCTGAGAGTGCTCCTGGAGGCTTCGAATAAATACCTCCGGAATAGACTTTTGAGGCACAAATACCCTGAATGTCTCTGAGTACAGGGCAAGGTTTCGCACCATGTCAAGCCCGAGGTAAGCGACCGCGTGTTCCAGATTGGTGGCCTTCTGAGGCAACCCGAAGAAGGCGCTATTAACGAGTTGCAAGATCTTCGCCGACATCGCAAGATCCTTCTCAATGATCTTCGCGATTTCGGAAATGACGATCACGGGATTTTGGAGTGCGCGGCTCAAGTCCGAGTAGGTGCTTGACAAGGACGGAAGCTCTCCAACTGTCCCAACCACACGTCGCAGTGCCGGAGTACAAAACACGTCCTGAAGTGCGCAAACTCGTTCGATCGTATTCCTGAGTTCAATTGAGTCACATGGTTTCAGTAGCACTCTGTAGGCCACTGAAACCGCTCTGGCAGCAACCGTTACCTCGGAATATCCCGATAGAATGATCCGCGCGGTACCAGGAAATTCATCCCTGATTCGAGCAAGCAACGTCGCCCCATCCATGTCAGGCATACGCAAATCAGAGACCACAACGTCAAAGTTACCTTCCCTGCATGCCTGGAGCGCAGCCGCTCCGCTGCGCACAAATTCCATCTGCCAGTATTCTCGCGCTGAGCGCAACATTCGTTGAATGCCCTCTAAGACATTCTTGTCATCGTCGACAAATAAGATCCGCTTCATATAAGTTGTAAGCTACTGGGATGCCGGATGACACGTGTCACAAGGATGATAAATCATGAATGTGGTCCCATGCCCAACTTCAGTTCTGAAGTCGATCGTCCCCTGATGCTTGTCCACCACAACGGAGCGTGCAATCGCTAACCCCTGACCAGTTCCTTTCCGATCTCCTTTGTTGTGAAAAAGGGATCGAAGACACGTGATCGCACCTTATCCGGAATCCCGCAGCCGGTATCTTCTATCTGAATTTCGACACCCGTTGCCAGACTGCGCGTACGAATGGTGATCAGGCCCTTCTCCACCGCTTTACCAGAAACTACATCTGTAATTGCATGCGCCGCATTCACAATAAGATTGAGGATCACCTGATTGGATTCTTCGGGTAGACATGAGACCGCGGGAATGTCAGGGTCCAATTCCAACTTCACGTCCGCTACGTACTTCCACTCATTTCGAGCTACAGTCACTGTACTTTTGATGGCATGATTCAAGTCGAGAAGGACTTTGTTTCCGTTACCCGGATGCGAGAACTCCTTCATCGCTCCCACGAGCGCAGAAACGCGCGATATGCCTTCAAGCGTTTGATCGATCGCTTTCGGAATTTCAGCAGCCAGGTAATCGATATTCGCCTTTGCAGAGACCTTTAGTAGTTTGCTAAGCATCTGGGGAGACAACTCCTCGTCGCTAGCACCGGACACCGCGCTCTGGTATTCCACGATCAGATTGAGAAGTTCGTCAAACGTCTCCTTGAGAAAGCGTATGTTGTCGCCTATGTATTGCACTGGAGTGTTAATTTCATGGGCGATTCCGGCAGCAAGTTGACCCACTGATTCGAGCTTCTGGGCCTGCAACAACTGTTCCCGCAGGTGTCTGCGCTCTGAGATATCTTCGAACATTCCTATAAATCCGACCAGGGAATGGTCATTGTATTTTGCCCGCACACTGCACGAAATCCATATTTTGCTTCCATCTCTGCGATAGATTTCAACCTCGAAGGACTTGACATGCCCTGCAGTTTCCATTTTGGCCATGAACTCTGCGCGGCGTTCGGGCGATACAGCCAATGTCCACAACGGTTCCGTCATCTCGGCCAGTATCTCTTTGGGGTTCGCATAGCCAAGAGATTCTGCCATCGCAGGGTTCACGCTGATAATTCTGCCGTTTGGATCAAGTGTGAAGATTCCGACTAGGGCCTCGTCGAACATGCTGCGATACTTTTGGTCCGTCTCACCCAGAGCTTCGTGAGTTTGGTCGAGGTCGCTGACTCCACTCCCCTTGACGTCGAGATCTCTCGCCCGGTGGTTCCTATCACCGATTGCATCTCTTGCGCGGAGAATTGCGAAGGACCTCCTGGCTGGGCCGAGACCGAGCTGGTCATGGTCGAGCGGCCCCGCGTCGGCACTCAAGGTTCGCAGATCGACGGCCGTTCCCACTCGAAATCTCTTCGTGCGTTCGCGTCTAAACATAGATAGCGCCGGCAAAGATCCAAATGTCATTGCTAAGGTGGTGAGCGTCGCAAAGAACAATTGGTCATAGCCCGGCACCGGCCGCTCGAGTCCGAGCAAACAGAGGTAGAGCGCGCACCAAATGCCAGTGACCAATGTGGCCGCCCCACCCGTGAACCACGCGATTCGGGCTTCTCCTTGATCCTCGACCCCGCGAGCTACAAAGTCCTGCGTGATACACGAAGTCAGAATCGCGACCCCAAATGTGATGGGGACGAGCCAGTAATCAACGATTCCATTTATTTGGGCCAAGGAATTACAACTCTCTTCGCCGCCGTTTAGGTGCCTGTATTCCAGATATCGGCAGGATGGCCCCATTTTTTCATACAGAAGCTTCTCTATTTCGCTAGTAATGGGGTCGGTCCCGACAGTCTACGGACGACGCTCACCTCCGTCGCCGCGTCAGTCTTCCGTGCTGGGTGGCCGATTCAATTGCAGAACGTTTAACTTCGTCGCGGGCACAATAGATTAGGGAGCCGCCAGAAGATACTAACTTGTCTTTCCTGACGGGTCATATGGCTGCTACCCTTCGGCTCAGGTCGGAACGATTCGAGGCGTAAAGGGGTACCCCCCCTATGTATGGGCTCCAGATATTTGGCGAGGTTAGTCCGTACATTTGATGCGGGGGCAGAACGCTGATGATAGATCTGGTAGCGTTTCACAGCATCTTTCGAAGAAGGAAGACGTGGTGTCCGTGCTACACTCAGCCCTGTTTCTGAATCACAAGATTTCACTCGCTACCGACTCATGCAGCTTCCTATAAAACGAACTTTGGAACGGGTTCCGGGCGGCATGATGATCATCCCGCTGGTAACGGGAGCTGTTCTTTCGACCATCGCTCCTCACGCCGCAGGCTTCTTCGGATCGTTCACGGGAGCCCTCTTCACTGGGTCGCTACCAATCCTCGCTGTCTTCTACGTCTGCATGGGCAGCGCAGTTTCAATCCGATCATTGCCCAGAGTTCTTCGCACCGGTGGTGCGCTGATGGCAACGAAGATCTTGCTAGGAATTTGCATAGGGTCTTTACTCGGCCATCTAATCGGGATTGAGCCAATCGCTTCGGGATGGCTCGCTGGCCTTTCCACACTCGCAGTAGTCGCAGCCATTAATGACACCAATGGAGGCTTATACATGGCACTCATGAACCAGTATGGTCGTCCTGAAGACGCTGCTTCATATTCGGTAATGGCGTTGGAGTCAGGACCATTCTTCACTATGGTGACCTTAGGCGTGGCCGGACTGTCCAGCTTTCCTTGGCAGACAATGGTCGGCGCAATTCTTCCACTCGCTTTTGGCATGCTGCTCGGAAACCTTGATGCTGCACTGCGTGACTTCCTCGCCAAGGCCGCCCCGGTATTAATCCCATTCTTCGCTTTTGGCTTGGGAGCCAGCCTTAACCTGCGGCTCGCGTGGGCGGCTGGGTTGACGGGCCTGGCTCTTGGATTCGGCGTCTTGATCATTTCCGGCGTTTGCCTGTTCATTGTTGACAGGCTGAACGGAGGAACCGGGGTAGCCGGTCTAGCTGCTTCAACAACCGCCGGAAACGCTGTAGCCGTTCCGGCACTCGTAGTTGCGGCCAACCCCCGGTACGCTAGTTCTGCCGGTTCGGCAACAGTACTTGTCGCCTGTAGTGTGATCGTCACTACGGTTTTTGCGCCGCTTTTGACGGTCTGGCGGTATTCGCGCGCCAGCAACAGCGATAGCAGAATCCCTCCCACAATGGGAGAACCAAAGTGACAGATCGTATGCTCATCATTGCCGATGATCTGACCGGCGCCGCCGACTCCGGTCTCGCCTGTGCACTGCACGGCGTTCGAACCTTGATATTGTTGAATTCATCGGATGAGAGCATTGAAGGTTGGAAAGAGCTTGAGAGCAACGGAGTCTTATCCTTCGATGCCAATACCCGCGGTCTTTCGTCAGGGCACGCTTCGGTGATAGTGCATGAACTGATTCGGCGCTTCGACAAAAATAGCTCCGCGCTGCTGTTCAAAAAAGTTGACTCTACTCTGCGTGGCAACGTGGCCGCAGAGATTGCAGCGGCGCTCCGTGTAAGACGCGCCCTCGGATCGCCGAGAAACAAAATCGTGGCATTACTCGCGCCAGCCTTTCCTGCCTATGGCCGTATCACTATACAAGGTCGGCTATTGTTGCAGGAGAGATTCCTCGAGCGCGCGGACATGTGGCAGCAGGAAGCTTTTTCCCCGCGATCGGACATCGCTGAAATTCTCTGTGGTGCAGGGCTGACAAGCGGGACCATTGATTTATCGATACTACGCAGCGAGGAGCGCGCCCTTCAGGATGCGATGCTTCGATTAATCAATGAAGTAGACGTCATCATCTGCGATGCGGAGACCGACGAAGATCTGAGGGCTATCGCAGTTGCATCCATGGTGCTCGACCGAAGAAGTGTTTGGGCTGGCTCTGCTGGACTTGCGGCTCACATACCCCCTGCTGCGGGCATCCCTCGTCAAATGGGTAAGACGACTCTTCCATCTTTTGACGCTGGACCTACCCTCTTCCTAGTAGGAAGCTTCGCGCCTATCTCGCAGGAACAAGCGCGACAACTGGCAATGTCCTCGAGTGTATTTAGCTTGATCATTCCTTATCAGCTGATGCTCGACGATCAAGGTTCGGAGTCTAGGCAAGAATTATCATGCGCGATTGCGAATCATTTGGAACGCTGCGACGATGTGCTCCTGGCTCTTGACTCCGCTGATCGATGTTCAAATGACCAGGGTCTGCGTCTCACCCGATCCCTAGCGCAGACGATCAAACCCTTTGCCGCCACTATAGGAGCACTCGTTGCAACTGGTGGAGAAACTGCACGCGCCATAATGGATGAATGGAACATCCAGCGTTTGGAGGTTCTGGGTGAGGTGGAAACCGGAGTAGCATTGTCAAGACCGGTAAACTGGAGTCGCAACATCCCGGTCATTACCAAAGCGGGCGGTTTTGGCACTCCCGAAACTCTGGTTCACTGTCGTAGATTCCTCCAAGACTTGAAACGAGTGAATCCGTCACACATTTAGGCTAGATAACGAGGGTGCATAAATGCAAAGGCCGATAATCGCTATCACCATGGGTGACGCCGCCGGCGTGGGCCCCGAAATTATCATGAAGGCGCTGGCTCATGAAGAAGTCTATGAACTTTGCCGCCCGTTAGTCATCGGAGATTCTCTTCGCCTGATGCGAGCTGGCCGGATTTTGAATAGCGAACTGAAGATTAACAGTCTTGCGGAGGAGCAGATCGGCAACGCTCACTTTCAACGTGGGGTCGTTGACTGCCTGGACTTAAAGCTAATCCCAGAAGATTTGCAATGGGGTCAGTTGTCATCCTTGGCCGGGGACGCCGCATATCAATTCCTCGCCGTAGCTGCAAAACTGGCCATGAAAGGCCAAGTAGCCGGCATCTGCACCGCACCTCTCAATAAAGAAGCGCTGCAAGCTGCCGGCCATAAGTTCCCGGGCCATACTGAGTTATTGGCTCACCTTACTGGCACGCCTGAAGTTTCAATGATGTTAAGCACTCCGAAGTTGAAAGTCATCCATGTCACCACCCATATAGGACTGATCGATGCAATCGCTAAAATCGAACCCGGCTTGGTGGAACGTACCATAGCACGCGGACATGCTGCTCTGGTGGACGCCGACATCCCTAATCCACGCATTGGAGTGTGCGGCATCAATCCTCATGCTGGCGAAAATGGCCTTTTCGGATACGGAGAAGAGGAAGTCAAGATAGCGCCGGCCATTGCTGCATGCCGCGATCGCGGCTGGGATGTTACAGGTCCACTACCCGCCGACACTCTGTTCTTCCTTGCACAGCGTGGTGACTTTGACCTCGTAGTTGCGATGTATCACGACCAGGGCCACGGTCCAGTCAAGGTCTTGGGGCTGGAATCTGGAGTGAACATTACTATTGGCCTTCCGGTGGTGCGCACCTCCGTTGACCACGGCACAGCTTTTGACATCGCGGGGACGGGGTCGGCAGACGAGCGGAGCCTCCTCGAAGCAATTCGGCAGGCAGTTCAACTTGCTCCACGTTCGAGAAACAAATAATGATCCGAGCGTTAGCTTTGGGGCGTCTTTAGACGGTAAATGCTTTCTTAATTTCATTGAGAAACAAGCAGAAGCCCCATCGCAGGATCGAACTTCAAGGTGAATCGGCAGGCTAGTCTCTGCTCTACAGTTGGCGTACATCTGATCTCAACCCGAGGATGTAACATGCATCGCTCCTTCAGCCGCTACGTACTTATCCTCATTGCTGCCGTCAGTATTCGTAGTGAGTGCATTTGGGCGCAAACAACGGCGAAATCAGCGTGGCCTCCTTCGTCGGATCACACAACGCTCAAGCTTTGGCCGGATGGACCACCTGGCAATCCTCCGAGCCGCGGTCCTGAGCGCGATGCGGCGGGACCTAACGATCTCCCGATGGGCGGGAGGCCCGTAATTCGACTCACAGACGTTTCCATTCCCACCATGACTGTCTACCAACCTCCGGCGAACAAGAGGACAGGTGCGGCAGCTCTAGTCTTGCCCGGTGGCAGTTACAAGGTTCTGGCAATCGACAAGGAAGGAACAGAGATCTGCGACTGGCTTAACTCCATCGGAGTTACGGCGATCTTGCTCAAGTATCGAGTACCTGATGCAGGCCCATATCCGCAATTCACAACTGCGTATGAAGATGGCCAACGCGCCGTCGGACTGGTGCGACAGAATGCTGCCGAGTGGCATATTGACCCACATCGGGTTGGGGTAATCGGTTTCTCTGCGGGTGCGCACTTGGCAGCGGTTCTAAGCAATCTATGCGCCAAGCGAATTTACTCCGTTGTTGACGGCGCCGATCGGCTTCCATGCCGACCCGACTTTGCGGTCATCATCTACCCAGGTTGGCTCGGATCCGCGCACGATCACTTCGCTCCAAATCCCGACATTCCGATCGATCCCCACGGGCCTCCCGCTCTTATCGTTCAGGCGGAAAACGATCCGGTGCATGTAGAAAATAGCCTTGCATACTTCCTAGCTCTTAAGGCTGCTGAGGTTCCCGCGGAAGTGCATATATACGCCGAGGGAGGCCACGGATACGGAATGAGACCGATTGGCAAACCGATTGCCGATTGGCCTGCCCTCGTCGCTGTCTGGCTCCATACGATCGAAATAGTCGGCAAATAGCTTTCTCACTTCTAAATAAATGCAAGCCGAACAGAAGAAATGATGTCGCTGACTTATACGGGATGACTGGACCAGGCATCTAATTATCTGTAATACTTCCGGACAGAGTGCTTTTCCTCCCGGATGCCGCGACTGGGGAGTACGCGGTCTTCCGCAAGTCTATGAGAATTGATTCCGCCTAACTGACCGTACTGTCGAGGGCATGCAGGATGCTGCTCGTCTTCGAACCGAATTGATTTTAACCGCATTCAGATGTGGTAGCTATTCGTCCGCTCCGAAACTGACGAATATCTACTCTGACGATCGCGTCACCTGTCATTGCTCCGCCGCATCCACAACGCGTTCAACTCCACACCACAACTGGAGGGGAGAAACATGAAGTACTTCCGCCTTGTCTCGTCTGTTCTTTTGGGTTTGACTGTTCCCGCATTTGCCACAGTTACAGTCACCGTGCCTAAGGCAGGTTCGACTGTCACCTCGCCGGTGCAGTACGTGGCCACGTCTACCACATCCACCTGCGCTAAAGGCGTGGCATCCATGGGCATCTACGTCAATAACAAATTGACCTATGTGGTGAATGGAAACAAGCTTAATACCTCAATGAAGCTGAACACCGGCGCTGAGCATACGGTGGTTGAAGAGTGGGACAAATGTGGAAAGGCCACCTACTCAACGATTAATCTCACGGTCACCGCCGCCACGAAGCCCACATCAACCATTTCGGCAAATCCTCAGACCATATCGGCCGGCGGATCCTCGGTTTTAACCGTAACAGCGACTAATGCGACGCAGTTAACCGTGGCCGGAACCGATGGCACATCCTACGTTTTACCCGTGAATGGCGGGATGACTTCCGTTACTCCGACCGTAACTACGACCTACACGGCAACTGCAACTGGCAATGGTTCTTCTGTAACATCCCAAGCTACGGTAACGGTGGGCACAAAGTCGGTAACTTCCATTTCCATTGCTCCAGGCACCGCAACTTTCGCAATGGGAACTACACAGCAATTCAGCGCCACGGCGACCTACAACGACAAGTCAACTGCTGACGTGACCTCGGCCGCGAATTGGACCGTGGCAAATACGGCTGTCGCGACCATAAGTTCCGCCGGACTTGCGACTGGAGAAGCCTCGGGGACCACCTCTGTAACAGCGTCTCTGAACGGTGTAAGTGGAAATGCCGGTTTCACTGTGACAATCGCACCCGGCACCGGGGTGAGCATCCCCACCTGGCATGTAGATGCAAATCGCAGCGGCTTAAATGCCAATGAACAATCGCTTTCAACTTCCAACGTCAGTGCACAGACGTTTGGAAAGCTCTTCTCGTACCTCGTTGATGGTTATGCGTATGCCGAACCGCTCCTGGTCTCGAACCTGACGATCAATGGCAACTCGCACAACGTTCTTTTTGTAGCTACAGAGAAGGACAGTGTGTATGCCTTCGACGCGGACAATTACAGCAGCGGCGCCCCGTTATGGAAGGTTTCCCTCTTGCAGAACGGAGAAACACCCAGCACTGGCGGGCCCATTCTTCCTTTTGAAGGCGTAACATCGACGCCTGTTATCGATATCAGTTCAAACACGATTTACGTTTTGTCAAAGCAAACATCGAGCGGCGTAAGTTCATTCCGTCTGAATGCGCTTGACATAACCTCGGGAGCGCAAAAGTTTGGCGGTCCTGTAACCATCAGTGCTTCAGTCAAGGGGACCAACTCCAGTTCTGTCAATGGAGTCGACACATTGACGACGTCTTGTACGCAAAGGGCGGCCCTGCTCTTGGCATATGGCAATGTGTACATTGGATTCGGTAGCTGTCATAGCGGGTGGTTGTTGGCTTACGACGCTCAGACATTGGCGGAGACTGGAGTATTCAACTCAAGCCCCAATCTGAACGGCGAAGGTACATATGCGAGCGCGGGCGGCGTGTGGATGGGCAGCGGTGGACCGGTCGCTGACGGTGCCGGCAATGTCTACGTTACAACAGGGAACGGCCCTTGGGATGGACAAACCGCCTTTGCTGACTCGGTGTTGAAGTTCAATTCCACGCTTCAATTGGAAGATTACTTCACGCCCCAGGATTACCAGTACATGGATTGTAATGACGCTGACTTGGCAGCAGGCGGTCTGATACTCATTCCCGGAACCTCACAACTTCTCGGTGGCGGAAAGACAGGAAAGCTCTTCCTGGTCAACTCGGGAAATATGGGGCACGAACAGGCAGGCGATGCAGGAGCAACGCAGACGCTGTTTTTTGAGTCGGACCTGAGTTCGCCTTACTCATCAAGCTGCACCGACTCCCTTGGAACCCATACAACGTATGTGAATTCCTATGAGATCTTCGGGACATCTGCCTACTTTAATGGTGCCGTTTACCTGGGTGTGACTCCGACGTCGTCTAGTGCTCCGGCAGGAGTACGTCGGTTCACCTATTCCGGAACCCTGTCAGCGGGCTCTCACACTTCTTTGAGCATTCAGCAAAACACGCGAGGGACGACCCCGTTCATCTCGGCAAATAATAACTCAAATGGAATTCTTTGGATGATCGATACGGGATTGCCACTACAGAGCAGCGGCACCGGAGCGCCGACCACTGCGACGCTGCATGCCTTCGATGCCCTTGACCTGTCGACTGAGTTATACAGCAGCGCAACGAATTCCGCGGACGCTCCCGGTTATGGAATTAAGTTCAGTTCACCGGTCGTTGCCAATGCAAAAGTGTACATCTCAACCGGGCATGATCAGACGACCATTTCAAACCCGCAAGGAGAGATCGACGTTTACGGTTTGCACTAAAACCGTAGCTCAGGAAACGGCGCCATCACGGATGGCGCCATCCTGCGCATTTCGGGTTTTCCTTTGGGCGAAACCCACGCCCGGCGGTGGCGTTGAATGGCGGTGATCTTCGCTTTTCAATGTTCTGAGTGCGATGAACAGCGCAAGCAGACGGAGTCGTTGCAGGTAGAGCTTGTTCGCGTAAACCTTGAGTTGGAGCGTTACAAAAAGTGGTACTACGGCCCACGCGCGGATCGTTTGCACTCCGACCAGGACGTGGCACAGCTGCTGCTGAACTTCGCCGAAGCGTTGGATCAAAAGCCGATCAACGCAGACGATCTTCCGCATCCGACGGAGCCTGCCGAAGAGTTGCGTCGCGTGAAGCGTCGCAAGGGTAGGCGCAATCTTGCCAACTTCGAAAATCTTCCCGTCACGACGCATGTCTACGAGTTGAGCGAAGCGGAACGTGCTTGTCCTTGCTGTGGTCTGACGCGCAAGGAGATCGGCTCTGATGAGAGCTGGCAGGTTGAGTATCTTCCCGGCCACTTCGAGCTTCTGCATCATGTGCGCAAAAAGTATGCCTGCACAAGCTGCGATACGAATGGCGAAAACCCCAATATCCATGCAGCGAAGAAGCCGGAGACAGCCATCGATAAAGGTCTTGCCGGTCCGGGCTTGCTGGCTTACATCGTAACCAGCAAATTTGGTGATTATCTTCCCCTTTATCGACTTGAAGACATCTTTACGCGGCAGGGCTTCGAGATCTCGCGGGCCACGCAGTCGGTGTGGTGCGGCGATGTGGCGGACCTGGTTGAGCCGCTGTATGCGCTGATGGCCGATCGTGTACGATCCTCGCATGTAGTGGCCACCGATGACACCATCATGCCCATGCAGTGCAAAGATAAAGTCGCGAATGCGCGGATGTGGGTCTACGTTGGTGACGAAGATCATCCGTACAATGTCTTCGACTTCACGATGGATCGATGTCGCAATGGGCCGACGCTGTTTCTGAAACATTACAACCAGGTTCTGTTAGCGGATGGCTATGCTGGCTACAACGGTGTCGTTGTCGGCAATGCGATTACTCGTGCTGGATGCTGGGCACATATGAAAAGGAAGCTGGTCGAGGCGGAAAAATCCGCGCCCGAGATCGCACGCGAAGCTGTCGAGCGTCTAGCCAAGGATGCTTCTGCAGAAGCTCGCCTGCAACTACGTGGCGAGAAGTCTGCACCGCTGCTGGCGGAGTTGCATGACCGACTTCTGCAGTGGAAGGAACAGTTGCTGCCCAGGCACCCCATGGCCGAGGCGATCAACTATGCTCTGGGCCAGTGGCAGGATCTGAATGTCTTCTGCCTGGATGGCGCTGTGCCGATCGACAACTACGTGAGTGAGCGCGAGATGAAGCGCGTAGTGTTGAATCGCAAGAACTCGCTCTTCGTAGGTAATCCGCGCGGAGGAAGAACGGCCGCTATCTTGTCTAGCCTTACGAGCACCTGCCGTCGGCATGACATCGATCCGCAACTCTATCTCAGCCAACTGCTGGTCAATCTTCCCACGCTAACCATCAGCCAACTACACACGTGGCTGCCGGATCAGTGGAAGATCCGTAACTCCGCACATCTTCAAAGTCTTCAGAATCCGGCCACACAGTCTGCATAGGGATGGGGTTCAGGTACCGCTCACCATAGGTTGAACGTTGTCGAATTTAACCGAGTTTGGTTATGTATTCGGAGTCATTCCGCGATTCAAAGATTTGTACATGATGCCAAGAGCACTTGCTCAATCTATTCGGATTGCGCGGTACTTTGCTTCGTTGCCAACGGACAACCGAATACTTATCGGAGCCTATGTTAAAACCCTAGTACTACAGTTGTAACTAAGTGGCAGGAAGCAAGGCGCCTCGTTTTCGGTAG
>OBLU010004407.1_pt1 | contig 12710 bp, 14 predicted proteins | sample 1518681 | NCBI WGS metagenome assembly OBLU01 (sample SAMEA3539304, study PRJEB22396) | soil metagenome | biome: tundra; feature: field; material: soil | place: USA | collected 2010-05 | depth 0.15 m | reverse complement strand
CATCACGGGGCACGCTGGTGCTGGCAGCTCTGCTGCCGCAAACGAAAAGCTCGGCCGGGAAATGATGGTCTCTGCGGGGTTCTCGGCGTCCGAATGGCCGGCGCTACAGAAACTGTGGACGAAGGAGTCGGGCTGGGACGCGAACTCCGTGAATCCCTCGAGCGGTGCTGCCGGGATCGCTCAGAGCTTGGGTCATGGTGCGGTGCGGCTCGGCGATGCGCGTGGTCAGATCGCGTGGGGCCTGAAATACATCCGGGAACGCTACGGCTCACCAGCGAAAGCGTGGGCGCACGAGATGGCGAACAACTGGTACGGCCGTGGCGGCCTGCTCGGCTTCGCGCGCGGCGGCATGTTCGCGCCCGGCGGCCTGGTCGGCCATGCGGCTGCGGCACCTAAGCCCGGCAAACCAAAAGGTGTGCGCCACGTCAAGCACCCTGCCAAGCCCAAAGCGCTGTCCCTGAAAGCCATGACTACCAAGCTCGGCGCGATCCCCGGCATGACCGGCATCGGCGCGGAACTCGGCCCGCAGGAAGGCACCTACAACCTGCTCGGCGACGAGGAGACCCTGCTCAGCTCGATGACGTCGAACCCCGCGTCGATTCTCAACGCGGACATGGCCTATCTGAACCCGACGCTTATGCCCGGCGAGAACATTGGGCCGGGGATGCTTGTGCCTCACGCCGAACGTGAGCTCCAGCGTGCACTACAGGCGCACGGCGAATCGCCGGGGCTGACGCAGCAGGGCGCGTTGTTGCAGTGGATTGGCGGCCTGGACGATCATCGCCTGCTCTCCGGACCAGACGTCGGCGTGCTTGGGAAGGACTTCACCGCCACCAGCGGGCACGCGACGATACATGGCGTCCCGCTCAGCGTTGGCTACCCGGTGTTCAAAGGCCAGCAGTCGGTGCTCGAAGCACAGGTGCGCGCCCAGCAGGCGCTCGTGCACATCCAGCGCATCGAGAAAGACCGCGCGCACAAGTTCATCAAACAGCGTCAGAAGCGCAAGGAACGCATCGAGCACCTCGCCCGCGTCGTGTTCAACCGCTTCCGCAATATCCAAAAACGTCTGATGCTCCTGAGAACCGCGGGACTCAGGCGCAGACTGCACTCCACGCAAGTGCAGCACGCCAGCGCGATCGCTCATCAGCAGGAACAGAAAGACGTTGCTGCGCAGCGCACGGCCCTGCAAGACGCCATCGCCGGCGAGAAAGCGCTCAACCCGTGGGAACGCAACGAAGGGCTGCTGCGCACCTGGCAGACCGAAGAGCGTCACCTCGCTGGCATCGCCGCCAAACCGCCGAGCACCGCTGCGATCTCCAACGCCCAGGAAGCCGTCGAACGCAATGACCTCACCAACGAGGCCAAAGCCCTCGGCGACCAGCTGCATGTGCTCGGGGGAAGCTCGACCTCGATCGGCCGCAGCGGGGAATGGGGCGTGGAGACGAAACAGATCTCGGCGCTGACGGGCGGCGTCGGCGAACTGGACACGAAGATCCGCGACTCGGTCCAGAGCACGATCCCGCAGTTGCAGTTGAGCATCGCGCAGATCCGCGAATCCCTCGCTGAAGAGGCCGAATCGGTCGCCCCGGTCGCTGCGAGCGCCACCGCTGAAAAACCCGGCGAAACGGAACTCGCCAACCTGCTCAAGCAGCAGAACGAACAGCTCTCCCAGCAGCTCGCCGTGTCGCAGGCGCAGTACAAGGTGTTCCAGAACCTCGGGAACCTCCCTCCGTTCGCGGGCAGGTTCCACGAGGGCGGCGTTGTGCCAGGGCCGCTCGGGGCGGAGCGCATGGCGCTCGTGCAGGCCGGCGAGACAATCTCTCAGCCGGGCAGCGGGAGCTACGAGGCGCACGTCCATGTCGCGGACGGCATGTCTTGGCTGAAGGATCTGATTAGGGTCGAGGTCAAGCAGGGCACGCGCAGCATGGCGCGCGCGGCCGGACGACCGCTGCCTTCGGGCGGAGGAGGTGGTTTCTGATGGGTGTCTACGCTGTTGAACTCGATCCGGTATCGGCCATCTCAGGCAGAACCCCGTTGAACCTCAACAGCGGTGCCATCGCTGTCGGAGGTCCGAGCAGCGGCAGCGGGATTGATTGGGGTGACGCGGCGGTCGCTCAGCTCATGGCTGAATCGCAGTGGGGTAGCGCGCCAGTTTCGTTCCGGGTACCCAACAGGATCATCTCCATCCCGCTGATCCTCGGCGCGAAGGCCGGTGGCACGGAGGCCGAAGAGGAGGAAGCGCGCCGTGATTTGAACGAAAAGACAGCTCTTTTGCAGAGGCAGGGCGGCGTGGTGTTGCGCCAGCGTGAAGGTGCGGGACCGCTGTACGCGGACATCGTGAACGCGACTCTCACTCTGCCTGACGTGTGGGGTGAGACGGGGGCTGTCGAGCCGAACGTGGTCCTGAAGCTCGAGACTCTCCCGGACTGGTACGGAGAAGAGGTCACGCTCGATTCCGTGGAACAGACGGGCCAGATAGTCCAGGTCCTCCAGCAGGGCGGCAAACCGGCTGTCATCGCGGGCGACTACCCGGCCAGGACTCGGATCGTGCTGACGGAGAAGGCGAAAAAAGACCAGCGCGGGATGCTGTGGGGGCTGCGTTCGACGCACTACGACTCCGACCCGAGTGCCGCGTTGTTCTTTGACGCGTACAAGCTGACACCGATCAACGGTGCTGTGGTTACATCCAGTGAAACGTTTAGCGGGAGCGCTCTCACGATCGCGCACCCGGAACCTAACATCTGGCATCCGTTTATGACCACGGACATCTTGGCGGGCGCGGACCAATTGACGCACGTCGGGTCTTACCGTGTCTGGGCGAGGGTTTTCTTCAACCATCCCGGTAGCCTGCGTCTCACATGGTCCCTCGACGACGCTACAACCGGGACATACAACCCCGCCGTTCAGGTAGCGGTCGAAGGATGGCATCTATTAGATCTAGGCGAAATCCGTGTAGATAACTCGCCTGTCGGTGAACACTGGTGGCGCGGGGTACTGCAATGCCTCGTCGGGTCCGGTGCAGAAGAAGGCGTAGACGTGGACCGTATCTGGTTGCAGCCAGTGGATGATGGGGCCGGGAGGCTGCGGGCGACCGGCGTGCCATTGTCGACGCTGCTCTCGCCGTCCAGATATCCGACCGTCGCCGCCAACGCGGGCGAAGGGACCGCGTGGGGCAACCCTGCCGGCGCGACCAAAACTGGCGAAGAAGCCCTAGTTGTAAACACCCACAAAAGCCAGGTGCTGAAGCTGACGACCGCCGGTTTTGCTATCCCCGAAGGTTCCACGATCATGGGTATACAAGTCATTGTGCAAGGGGGCCAATTTCCAGAATTTGGTGGCATTGCCCATTTACAGCTATACAAGGCTGGCATACTCACGGGTACAGAACCCAATGACCGGATACCATGCACCACAGGAAGTTCCACTGATCTTTGGGGGACGACATGGACGCCCGCACAGATCAACGCGGCGGGCTTCGGAGTCGGAATCTCCGTTCGATACGAACCGACACTCGTAGCCAATGCCTACGTCCGAGGTCCAGTCACGATCCGCGTCTACTACTCCTACTCCTCCGCCGCCATCACAGAGGACGCCGTCCTCTACTCGGAACGTCAGAGCGAGATCCGCTTTGACGGCGCGTTCCGGGAGGACACGACGACCGGGGCGTATGTCGGAGTGAGCCAACTCACAGGAGATCTGCCGCGTCTTCCGCCATCGGGGTTGGAGGGTCGGGCGGTGGAGCTCTTCGTGAAGAACAGCAGGAGCGACCTGACTCCCGCGGAGCCGGATGCGGGAATCGACAAAGTGTCAGCGATCGTGAAGTACCGCCCGTGCTTCCTCGGGCGCATCTAGAAAGGAAAGGGGTCTGACATGACTAGCGTGCGTACTCCAGGAGTGGGCGAGACGATCGTCACGGACGCACAACCGGCTGGCTATCACGGCACGCCGGACAAGGTCCAGGGCGTTGGCGTGATGCTCTGGGACTCTGTCGGCAAAGGCTGGATTCCCGCATCGTCCGGCAACACCAAAGACGGCGAATCCGCCGGTGAAGCGTTGCCGGTGCAAAACCTGTTGTTGAACGCGGTAGGGACGATGGACCGGCAGCGGAACAATCTCGGTGTGCAGACCGCTATCGCTAGTGCGGCGTATACATCAACCCAGCAATCCGCCCAGATTCAGAATTGGAACCACTCCAGACTGCATATAAATCTAGACATCTCTGTGAATCCGGGCGGCGGCAGGACTCTCCAAGTGGCGCTCGTGGACACGCTTCACACGGTGGTGACATTCGTGGCGGTTTCGGTTGACGCGATGATCGATGTAGGTCCTGGACTGGTAACGAGCAATGGGCAAGTGGGACCACCGCTAGTGACTTCACAGAGCGCGTGCGCTCTAGTACCGGCACTGTTCTATATCCGTGTTGGCCCTAACGATGCCACGTCTTGGACGTACAAAGTGACCTACGACCTGCTCGTCTAGGCGCACGCGATGACGCTCCTCACGCTCCTAGACGAACCGGCGGCGATCCGGCCGTCGAACATCACGAGCATCCGAGAGCGGCCACCACTACGACTAAGCATCGATATGGCTACTCCTGCCGGGAGCCATCAGCGCTTGGGATGGGATGACCCAGACCCCAAAAACGTGCCGATGAGCCTCTCCCTCAGCTCTGTTATGCCGGGTGGCTTCGAGCGGTGTGGCTTTACCTTGGAGCGCGACCCGCGCCTCATCTACCCCGACCTCGCGGAGCTTTCCACCGTCACCGTGCAGGGCGCGGGCGGCGACGTGGCATGGCAAGGCCGCTTGGAGAAGACACCAGACACGGGCGGCTTCCAGGAGCAGGTCTCGCCGGAAGCCGTGGGCTATCAGGCGCACCTCGAAGACGACAACACGGCCCGTGAAATCTATGTGGACCGGGAACTGTCACGGTGGGAAGGCCCAACGCTGCGACGCCAGATAGAAGAACTCAGCAAAGGCTATACCGATGAGGCACCTTCCATAGGAGTGAATCCCAACGACACACCGGCGGTGGTAGCACAAGCTACGGGGCCGTGGGAAACGGCCGGCAAGGCCCTCGTCGAGGCGTGGTATGACGCGAAGGGCGTCCAGATCGGCTCGATCATCTTCTATTGGACGAGAGGGCTCTTCGTCGAAGCGGCGAACGAACACTGGCACTGGCTGGTGATCGCATCTAGTGACGACATCGGCGGAGCGGTCGACACAAGCGGAAATCTCCGCGCGGCGGGGCCCTCCTCGGGCTCTCTCAACGCTAGCCCCGGACGCCTCTGGGCGCTGCTGCAGTTCTATTACGACATTGCGGGTGGCACTGCGAATGTGCCCTATCAGGTCTACTGGGAAAATCTCGCTGTCTTCGGGCGTCATGGGTTGCCGGGCTATGCAACAACAGATGCCCTACTCGGCCTACTTGCCTCCGACGTTGTCGCCCATGCGCTCGGCAGGTGGGCACCAAAGCTCACGTTCACGACCGGCACGGAAGGAACGATCCAACCCTCGTCGTTCGTAATCCCGCAGCTCGCGTTCCTAGAACCGACAACCGCCGCTGAAATCCTGAAGCAGGCGATCCGTTTCGAGCTTCAGGACTGGGCGGTGTGGGAGAACCAGGCTTTCTACATGAACCCAAGGGGGGGACGCGGCAAGGAATGGCGCGCGAGGGTCGGCCCCGCACAGTTGCAGGAGGCCGGGCCTCAGGTTTCTCGGCTGTGGAACGGCGTGATCGTGCAGTACACCGACGTGACGGGCGCGTCACGCACAGTCGGGCCGCCAGGTTCTGGTGCGGAAGCCACCAGTTCGCAGCTGATCGATGAAGACCCCGAAAACCCGTTGAATGAGATCGGGATCAGGAAGTACGCAAAGCTCTCGATGGGCACCTCGACGGTGGCGGGTGCGACACAGGTCGGGGCGAAGTTCCTGACCGAACAGGCCGAGCTGGAAAGCTCCGGGCAGGCCACGATAGTTGGGTATGTCGAAGACGAGTCGGGCGTGCTGTATCCGGCGTGGGCGATCAGAGCGGGCGACACGATCGCCTTCGTCGACGCGTCGGACCCGAGCGCGCGGCGCATCGTTCACGCCAGCTACGAAGACGCGAGCCGCTCCTGCCAGGTCCAGTTGGATCAGCCCCCGGACAGCCTCACCGCGATCCTCGAACGCCTGTCGGTGGCCATCCAGCCACTGGGCTTCTCCTGACCCGCCCACCACCATCGGAGGTGCTCTCATGGACACGTCCCGCGACCGCCCGCGCACCTATACTTCGCGCATGAGGCGAGCACTCCGGCTGGGACTGAGGCGCTGAGCCCAGTGGCCGTCCCTCAGACAACCCCCGAGCTCGCGGCAGATGTCCTCGCCACCGCGGTAGACAAAGCCATCAAGCTGGAGCGTGAACGCTCGGAGCGCGAGACCGAACTCGCGGTCAAAGCGGCCACGGAGAAGGCCAACACACAGCACCAGCTCAACGACCACGCGGCCCGACTGAACGCGGTCAACGGGACGATAGCCAGGACTGGGACGGCCCTGATCGACCTGCGGAACAGCATGGACACCTTCCATGACAAGCAGGAAAAACGCAACGAAAAGTGGGACACCGAACAGGCCGTCCACTGGCGCAGGGCGGGGCAGGCGTTCAGCAAACGCCAGGTGGTGGCTGCGTATCTCACCATCCTCGTTATGGCTGGTGGCCCCGTTATCGCCGAGGTCGTCAAGTCCGTGTTCGGATGAGCCCGATGCTCGCGCTTTTCCTCACGCACTTCTGGCACTACATGTACGCGCCCCACGGCGAACCGTGGTATCGCGCCGCGGTCTGGCCGAACCTCGTCGTCGTATCCGTGCTCGCACCCCTCGGCTGGTTGTGGGCGAAGACGCGCTGGTGGCCGTTGCGCCCGATCCACTCCGCGCTCCGTGGGCTGCACGAGAAGGCGGATGAGACGCACCGCAAACTAGACGAGCACGCGGCGCTCCATGCTGAGCACGCGGAGAGCCTCAACGCGCTGCACGGCAAGCTCGACCGTTTGCTTGATCCCGAGCGTGGCATGGCTGTAGAATGAGCCCCATGCAGCGGCTCTCCCCGGCACGGTTCTTTGATTGGGCTGACGATCACGAATATCTCGCCGCTCTCGCCGCTCTCGCCTGTTTAGCGGTCATCTTTGCGCTGGCGATCCTTCTCTCCGGCTGCGGGAAGACGCCGCCGACGCAGACCGTTACGGCACCTGGGAGCGTGCCCGCCAAGAGCATCAGCGTGCGCCCGGAATCCGCGCGCACGCCGGAGGGAGCCAAGGGCGCCCTCGTTACCCGCGCCATCCTCGGACGCTTGCCGAGCGCCCTCACGGGCTCGGGGATCAGGATCGACGGGGCGGGCGCCGCGCTGATCGAGCGCTTCGAGGAAGTCCAGAAAGCGGTCTATTGCCCTTACTGGGATGCCTACGGGCATGTCTGGACTCGTGGCTTTGGGGAAACGGACTGGGGCGGCAACTTCGGTGGCCGCTGTGTCAGCCACTCCCAGGCCGTCGCGAACCTCGTCTACCTCGTGAACGCGCAGTATCTGCCCGCGGTCCGCAACCTCGGCGTCAACTTCAACCATCACCAGATCGACGCACTCGCGTCCTTCGTCTGGAATCTCGGGGCTGGCATCTTCACTGGCTCGCTGCGGTTCTCGATCCAGCACCACAACCCCTACCCGATGCTCGCCTACGATCGGGCCGGTGGCGTGGTCCTATCGGGCTTGGCCTCGCGTCGTCGCGCGGAGGTCGCGTTGTTCTTGCGGCCCGAAGTTGAACCCAAACCGGAAACGCCGGCGCAACGCCGAGCACGCGAGGAGCGAGAACTCCGAGGCCACGAGCACGTCCTCGACCAGCTCCGCACTCGTCAGAAAGTCCTTCGGCGTGCACTGGCCCACAAGGGCTGCTACCCACGTCTGAAGACCCACCGTGCCGGTCTTCGCTGTCGTCGATGGAAGGCCGAAGGCGATTCGGTGAGTGCCCACGGTAAGTTCGAGGATGGCAAGATCGCCCAGCTCAAGAGGGAGCTCGGCCGATAACGCCGTCGTCCGTCATTCTGTTGGCCTTCACCGACGCTGACTGGCGCGCGAGCGAGAAGCTGCCCTACGTCTTCGGCGGCGGCCACGGCAGCCACTTCCAGCCGTCTGGCGGTCCACCGCCCGGTTACGATTGCAGCGGGTGGGTCTCGACCATCCTGCACCATGCCGGCATCCTCGGCTCGAGCGAGGCGCTCGGCACTCACGAACTCGAGCGGTGGGGACTGTCGGGCGAGGGGGAGTACATGACGGTGTGGACGATTAATGAGCCGGGGATCGAACACGCCTTCATTGAGTTCAAGCTCCCTAAACACTCGAACAAGCGGTGGAGCGCGGCGAACCACTCGGGAACGATCTGCGGCTGGGTGCCGTGGATGGACCCGGCTGGCTATACGCCGAGGCGACGGCTGTGATTCCCTTCACGGGCAGAAGGGCCTATCGTAAATAGGCACATCAGGCCGCTCGGCGGCCACTAACAGAGGAGTCAGTATGAACCGCTACCTATCCAACTGGCTTGTCCGGGCGGCGCTGCTTGCGCTCCTCGGCCTGCTCATGATCCCAGCGCTGGCGTTCGCCGTTAATGCGACGCTCGTCCCGGTACCTCAAGTGTGGGTCCTTCTTCTCGGGGCGCTGACACCGCTCGTGAGCTACGTGCTGAACCACTACGGTGCGTGGATCTCAGAACCCGTCAAGGCGTTCGTCCTGGCCGCTGTCGCCGCAATCGTGGCGGCTCTCTACACTGCGATCGAAACCAGCGTGTTCGGCTGGAATAACGCGACATTCCAGCTCGTGCTGGGAGCTATCGTCGCCGCGTTCGTGGCGCATCACCTGCTCTGGAAGCCGGCGGGTATCTCGGCGAAACTGGGCGCGGGTACGAACGCTTCCCAGCCTTCGCGCCATGCCGCAGCGCATAGGTCAAGCGTATGACTGAGCTAGCGCACGGCCTACACGGTGGCAAGCTCCCGCACGTACCCGACTCCCGCGACTGGCGGTGGGAGGATTTCAGAGCATCGCTGAAGGCAGCCGGACTGCTTCCCAAGATCCCCGCCGATCACTGGGGCCACGGCAACACCTACAAGGACTGGCTGATGCTCGCCAACGGTCCTGACCCGACAGCACCAGGGAAGGCGGCGGAAGGCGCGGGCTGCTGCGTGTGGTCTTCGTCGGCGCATCAGACGATGGAGGCGCTGACCGATGCGACGTTCACGCCGGAAGAGGTCGCGTTGGTGGGCAAGTTGTTCGACGGGGCGACCACGATCAGCGACTACTCCGCCGTGACGGGCTACGACCCGACCACCGGGGAAGGCGACAACGGCACGGAAATCCGAGCCGCCTTGACCTACCGCCAGACGACTGGCATCGTGGACACGGCGGGGGCCCGGCACAAGATCGGCCCGTATGTGGCGATCGAACCGGGCAACCTCGAACACCTACTGGAGGCGCTGTATTTCTTCGAGGGACTGCCGATGGGCTTCCGCGTCCAGCAGGCGCAGATGGACGCCTTCAACCAGGCCGAACAGAACGGCACGACGCCGGTCTGGGATTACGTGGCGGGCTCGCCAGAAGTCGGAGGCCACGACATCCCGCTCGTCGGGCATCCCGACGCCACGGACTATGCGGCGCTCTCATGGGCCAAACGACTGATCGTGACGCCTGCGCTCATCACGCACCAGACCGATGAGATATGGGCCTACGCCTCGCAGGAGCGCATCAACACGACGACCGGCAAGAGCCGCGAGTTGGCCGACCAGGCGCAGCTCGAAGAATACCTGCACCTCGCGGCGAAGGCGGTGGCAGCGTGAGGCGTCTCTGGCTTCTCCTGCTGCCCGTCCTCATCCTCGTAGCCGGATGCGGCGCGACGACGAGCCCCGCGCCGCATGTCGTATCGGTGGCTGGGCAGCTGCATCAGCCGGGCGGCCCGGTCGTCAGGCCGCATGTGCGGTCGGTGCCGGTCCCGGCGAACGCGGGCGCGGAGGGACGTGGCGATGGTCGTGTGCTCGCTGGCGGCGCGTCGTGCGGAAAGGAGCGCTGGAACGTCAAGACAGCGACGGACCCAGCGGCGGGGCAGATCAAGCTCGCGCCGGTGAAGACGACCGTCGCGCAGCTCGGGTCCTATTCGACCACGAACCCGGGCAACCCGGATCAGCCTCGCGACTCGGGGGTTGAGAGCACCGTGTACGAAGTGACTGCGGAACTCGTCGAAGCGAAACGCGAGTCTGATAGCGATTTCCATCTGGTGCTGCGGGAAGGCGCGGCGACGATGATCGCAGAGATACCGCTGGCACCGGCCTGCACGGAGCCGCCCGTAACTGAACGTGTCAGTGTCTTCGAGACACAGATCGAGGCAGCCCGGGCTGCATTCGTCCAGGAGTTCTCAGAACCGCAGAGCTACCCGGCAGGTGGACTCAAGATAGGCCACCAGGTGACGATCACGGGCGTGGGATTCTACGACGTACCCCATGGCCAGACGGGGGTCGCACCGAACGCCGTTGAGCTCCACCCGACCCTCTCGATCAAGGATCCATGATCGACGACGACTAGATTCAAAGATGTCTCCCTCCTCAGCGGAACGCTCCTCGGATTGCCTAGCGGCCCGGGGAGCGTTCTTGCGTTGTGTAGGCTGTGCGGATGCACCCGGGGGATCTTCTGCTGATTCGTACCGATCACTTCGTCAGCAAACTGATCAGGTTCGGACAGCGGGGGTACGGCAAGGACGCCGCCCAGTGGAACCACGTCGCCATCTGCGTCGGCGGCGGCAAGATCGTCGAGGCGTTGACGAGCGGCGTGGTTCTGAGCAGCGCGAGCAAGTACCCGGCGGTCGATGTGCTCGCCGTCTCGACGCGCTCTTGGCAGCAGGAAGGGAAGGGCGTCATGTTCGATTTCGCGGACGCGGCCATGCGTGCCAACGCTTGCTCCTTCGCCCGCTCCTGCGTCGGTGAGAGGTACGGCTGGCCGACTATCGCTGCGATCGCCGTGAAAGTGCTGACGCGTGGCAAGGTCGACTTCGGCGTGGAGGGCACGTCGATCTGCTCCGGGCTGGCCGCGCGCGCACTCGAGCGACTCGGCTACGACTGGAACCCGTGGGACCCGGCCGAGCTGACGCCGGCGTACCTTGCAAAGACCTTGGGGTGATCGCCGGGGACGGCATGATCCTGGCGTCGGCGTGTGAGGTGCGCCGCCATGAGGACAAGGTCGTGCTGGTGCTGAAGACCCCGAGCGATGAAAAGAACATCGCTGCGGTGATGTCACCCAGAGAGGCGCGGCATCTGCTAGGCCGGCTGGGCAAGGCCAGTAATGATGCGGCGTCGTATGCGGCGCGCGCGACACCCAAGGCCCGACCGCTGAGTGACTAGATAGACTCTGCAACTGCACGCGGCCTCGAATCGCTCCCCGTCTCGTCTGCGGACGCGGGGGTCGGCTCGGGTAACAGGCCGACGAGGGCGTCTCGCATTGCTTCGGCGGTGCGGGACGCCCTTTTTTCGTTCCGGCGGACCTGTATGCTGGAATCGTTACCCGAGACGAAGGAGCCACGATGAGCACCACCAGCACCGCGCTTGACCGCGTAGACCCGATGCAGGCAGCCGCCGCCATGCCGCTCCCGATCGCGCAGCTCCCGACCGACGAACAGATCGGCAGCATGTGGCGGATTGCCACGGCGCTCGCCAAGTCGGGAATGTTCAAGGACGTGAAGCAGGCCGAGCAGGCGTTCGCGAAGATGGTCGTCGGACGGGACCTCGGGCTTACGCCCGCGCAGTCGATGACGGGGCTCTACTTGGTTGAGGGCAAGCCGCAGGTGGCGGCGCCGCTGATGGGTCACTTCATCCGCTCGAAACCGGGGTACGACTGGGAGGTCACAGAGCTCGACGATGAGAAGTGCAGCATCATCTTCCGCGTCGAGGGCCGAGAGGACAAGACGTCGACCTTCACGATCGAGGACGCAAAGACGGCCGGGCTGGCGGAGAAGGTGACGTACAAAAAGTATCCGCGGAACATGCTGTTCTCGCGCGCGATGAGCAACGGTGTGAAGTGGTATGTGCCCGAGGCGATGGGTGGCCTGCCGGTCTACGCCGAAGACGAGATCGAGCGCGGAGGGGTGGACGGCGAGCCGGGTGGCCGGAGGAGCTCAACGGCTCCTGTCGACCCGAAGGCGCTGCGCGAGGCTGTGCTGCAGCACCTGCCGGACTCGCTGAAAAAGGACGCGTTCAAGGCCCTCTCCGCGATGAACGAGCTGGCGCCGAACTCGTGGACGGCCAGCAAGGTCGAGATGGTGTTCCGCGGCAAGAACGCGCGCCGAGCTCGACGCCATCGAGAAGGCGACCGAGGAGCTACGCGCCCGCCACGCGCAGGCGCCGCCAGCGGAGGACGGGGACGGCGAGGAGGAGATCGCCGACGCGGAGATGGTCGACGATCCCGGCGAGAAGTCTGGCGAGAAGTCTGGCCAAATGGACACATCTGTGGACGAGGCTGAGACCTCTGCGGAGCGGACGCCCGAGGAAGAGACGATGCTGATACGCATCGCCGACCTCGAAGATGCGCTGCGCGAGGGCGACCTGAACGAGCAGCAGAAGAGCGACGCCGAGGCGGAGGTCGAGGCGCTGCTGGCGGAGGTGAGACCGGACGCCCCGGCGCCCGGGCAGGCCGAGCTGGAGCTGTAGATGACGGCCCT
>OBLU010004406.1_pt1 | contig 12711 bp, 10 predicted proteins | sample 1518681 | NCBI WGS metagenome assembly OBLU01 (sample SAMEA3539304, study PRJEB22396) | soil metagenome | biome: tundra; feature: field; material: soil | place: USA | collected 2010-05 | depth 0.15 m | reverse complement strand
CCCCGCTCACAGCCACTGAGCAGCATCGCGATCAGGCGGGCTGCCAGACCCTTGGAGCAAACGCAATCGTCCTCGGAGGTAGAGGGAGATGTGCCGCGACGCTGCCACGCGAACTCAATGGCAGCCGGCTCCAGCTCCTCTGAGATCCAGGTGCCCTGGATGCGGGTGAACACCAACACGTCCTCACAGCCGGGGGCAATAGCGCGGATTGCGTTCTCCTCATGCGAGAGCACGACTGCTTCGAAGACTGTTCCGTTGAGGTAGGTGATGGTCATGAACTGATTGTGCGCCGGTGAGAAGGCGCAAACCAGTCCTTGGCAGTCTAGGTAGGTCACAGGACTGTCGTAACGTTAACTATCACTCTGAATTGTGCGCCGCATGATCTGCTTAAAAGGTCAGTTGCAGTTCACCTTGAGGTCGGGGAGAGGCCCGCCGGAACTTGGGGTAGCGCCGCGATCAGCGCTCTGGCGTAGGAGTTGACGGGATGGCGGAAGACGGCTTCGGTCGAATTGAATTCTACGATCTGACCGTCTAGCAGAATCGCGACGCGCTGACAAATGGAAGCTACGGACAGTAGATCATGCGAAATAAAGAGAATGCCCATATTCATCTCGCGGCTGAGGCGTGAAAAGAGTTGCCGGATCTCCGATTGCGTTAACGCGTCAAGCGCGCTCGTGGGTTCATCGGCAATCAGCAGCCGCGGATGGTGCACCAGCGCCATCGCAATCAGTACGCGCTGGGCTTGTCCCACGCTTAACTGGCGCGGATAGCGTCGAAGAAATGTTTCGTCAGCCGTCAAACTGGTCTTTCCCAGTAGTTCGATCGCATCGTCCCGGCCGAATCGCCTCGAGTGCGGTTCCCGATGGGCCCGCCACGCTTCGTAGATCTGGTCGCCGATTCTCATGGCGGGGTTCAGGCTGGCCAGCGGGCTTTGTGAGATCAAGGCGATATCCCTGCCCCGTATGCGCCGCATGTCCTTTTCAGGCAGTTTCAGCAGGTTCTGTCCACCGAAGTGCACCTCGCCCGTCGCCGTCCCGCCCGTGAATTGGAGCAGGCGCAGGATGGAGAGCGCCAGCGTACTCTTGCCGGAACCGCTCTCACCTACCAGTCCGACGATTTCGCCAGGCTCGATCTCCAGCGCAACATCCTTCAGGACCGGGGGGCGGCCCCGGTAGCAGGCGGAAAGTCGGGTGGTCAGCAGAGGGCTGTGTTCCATTCAGCGGATCCCCGCGATCGAAGTCGCCTTCGAGAGGACTTCCACATTCCAAAAGGACTGCGGCGTCAGCGCGACCGGCGACGCGTTCAGAACCTCAAGCGAAATCGCGCTCAAGGCGTTCTTGGTGATGAGATACAGAAACGGGGCCTGCTGCGAGACGATCTCCTGTACCCGATCGAAGTAGCGCTTTCTCACGGCGGCGCGAGTTTCGGCCGCCTGCGCGCGCATGAGTTTGTCGATTTCCGCTTCCCAGACCGTGGCAGGCTGCTTTTGATTGGGATTCCATTGGTGGTTTGCGGCGGAACTGAGCCAGACATTCATCTGGGCGCTGGGATCCAAATCGAGGTTGGTCAGGCCGAGAAGACAGGACTCGTAATCGAACGTCTTTGTGATGCGCTCGATCAGGGAAGGAAAGTCCAGCGCGACCACATTCAAGTGGATTCCGAGCGCGCCCAGGTCCTGCTGGACCATGGAGGCGATCCGCTCGCGGTTGCGGTTTCCGGCGTTGGTCACCACCGAGAACTCCACCGCATGCCCGTCCTGATCGTAAAGCAATCCGCCGCGGAGACGGAATCCCTCACCCTCCAGGAGCTTCCGCGAGGAGGCAAGATCATAGGGGTGCGGCTTCAACGCGGAGTTGAACCAGAACTGGTTGGCCGGTGAAATTGGGCCTTCCGCCGGCCGGGCGTGTCCGCGGTACACGATGCGGCAAATGTCGGGGCGGTTAATCGCTCGGGAAACCGCCAGGCGAAACGCGCTCGATTTGAACCAGGCCAGCTTATAGGCCGGCAGCGGGGCGGAGGTAACCTGGTTAAACCACATCATTTCGGACTCGAGCGAAGCTCCCGCATCGATCACCGAGTGGGGCGACTGCCGCGCCAGGTCGTCGAAGGTATCGGGATCGAGCGAATTGATCAGGTCCAACTCGCCCCGGCGGAAGCGAACCAGCTCGATGTCGCGATTCTGTTGGATCTCCAGCCTGAGCTGGTCGATATACGGGAGCCGGATACCCTTGGCATCGACCTTCCAATAGTTCGGGTTTCGGGAGAGCAGAACTTCCGACCCCGGCTTGTACTGGGCCACCAGATAGGGGCCGAGCACGGCGCCGATCTTGAGTGGAGACCGCGCGGAGACGATGGCGACCTGGTCGAACAGCCGGTCCAGCGCGGCTACGGGAGCCGCGAAGACAATGGAAATCACCAGCGGAGAGGAGACGGTGATCCGGGGAGGCATGTCGGTGGAGCGGAATTGATCCGCCGCCGGGGAATGGGTCGCGGGATCCATCAGGCGCTTCATGGTGTAGGCTACGTCCTCGGCCGAGAACGGCGTGCCGTCGGAAAACTTCACGTTCGGGCGCAGGTGGAACACGATCCGGCTTCCCTGATGGTCGACCTGCCACGACGTGGCCAACTCCGGAGTCAGTTGCTGAGTCTTACGATTGACTCGGATGAGGACGCCACCCGTGAGGTAACGAATCGTCTCCGAGTTGCCGTCATCCACCAGTATCGGGTCGAACGTCTTCGGCTCGGCACGGAGGCAGAATCGGAGGCTGGTTGCAGTTTGGCCAGCCCGCGCCGACAACAGGGCCAGGCTGAACAGTAGTGCGATCCCGAAGCGTCGTTTCATATGGGTAGTTCCTCGTGGGGTGTCGCCAGCTTGAAGCAGGCGACGGCAAGTACGATCACGAACAGCGGTACAAAGGCTTCCGGCTTGATGGAGAGCGGATTCTGCAGCTCGCGCAAGAGGTTGCCCCAAGTGGGATAGGGCTCGCCGGCGCTCAGTCCGAGCATGCCAAGATTCGCCTCCGACAAAATGAACACCGGGATGGTGGTCCAGAGTTGCGCCAGCATCACGGGCTTGAGGTTCGGAATCACGTGACGCCAGAGAATCCGCAGCGAGCCACATCCTTCGGCCCTCGCCCGCAGGGCAAAGTCCGATTCGCGCAGCCGGCGCGTGCCCGCCCGGATGACTCGCGCCGGGCCGGCCCAGCCGAGTACGGAGAGCAGGGCGTAGGTCACCAGCAGAGAAGTAACGGGAGCAGCGTTCAAGGGCAGCATGGCGCGGGCAGCCAGCAGAATAAAGAACCAGGGAAGGGAAAGCAGCAGATCGATGATCTGAATGATGCACTTGTCCCACCACCCCCCGAAATAGCCTGCCGCGCCGCCGGCAGCCGTCGCCAGCAAGGTTGCCAGCAAAGCGGCGGCCGGCGCCAGCAGCATGGAGATTCTGGTAGCATACAGCAATCGCGCCAGCCGGTCGCGGCCGAGATCGTCCGTGCCCAGCGGGTATTGGCGCGACGGGCGGGCGCCGGGAACCTCGCGCACCTGCCGGAACTGAGCATCGGGACCCATCAGCCCCGATGCCGTCGCCATCAGAAACAGTGCCGCGAGCAGGAGCATCGCCGGCAGCCGCGTGCGCTTCATGCCTGCCTCCCCCGGAATCCGGCCCAATCGGAAAACGCGTTGCAGATTTGCGTCATGCCCAGCACCAGAAAGGTCAGCGTCACCAGCAGCGGCAGGTCCCGGGCGGTTGCCGCCATCCAGGCCAACTGACCCACTCCAGGCAGATCGCAGAGGGTCTCGATCGGGATCGCCGCGCCGAAAGCGATGCTCACGCTCACCCCTGCCATGGCGAGCAATTGCGGCGCGATGTGAGGCATGACATGCCGCGCCCAGATCGCCGCGCCGTGCAGCCCCTTCGCCCGCGCCGTGAGGATGTGGGGTTGGGCGTACGCTTCCTGCAACAGATTGCGCAGGTACTCAAACACCCTCGGACAGACGACTACCGCCACCAGGGCGCGTACCGGACCGCCGAAATCGAAGACGACGACCGCCAGCGCGGCTGCGGGAAGGCACATGAGGATTTGTGCACTCAGGCCGGCCAATCCGCGGTACCAGAGCGGCCGGCACATCACCGAAGGCAGGGCCAGGGCAAATGCCAGCGCCCAACCGCCGCACACTCCGATGGCGATGATCTGCGCGGTGACTCCCGCGCGCTCCCGAAGCAACTGGGCGATGGGGCGGTGGAGGGACGAGGATTGGCCGAGATCGCCGAACAGGATCATCGCCTGCAGGCGGCCGGCGTAGAAACCGAGGACATTCCGGTCGCTGGCGTGCTCCCGCTGAATGGCCAGGCGGCTCGACGCACTCAGCCGCGGGTCCAACTCGCGCTCGTCCACGTCGAACCCGGGGCTGTGGCGGACCAGGAGCGAGGTCAAGAGTCCGCCCGCCAGCAGGGTCAGCGCCAGTGCGGCGGTGCGGCGAGCCAGGATTTTGACGAGGGAGCGCATGATGGTTCAACCAGCCGCCTACACGGTGGCGCTGTCGTAGGTATCGCGGTAGGACTTCAGCCTCCGCATCAGAGTCCGTTTGGAGATGCCCAGCAACTGGGCCGCACGTTCCTGCTTGCCGCTGGTTTGGGAAAGGGCCCGGAAGATGGCCTGCTGCTCGAGCTCGTCGATGGTGGAGTCGGATGTCCGTTGGCTCGGCGCCTTCACCTGGACGCCTTCCGGGAGATCCTGGATCCCGACTTCGTCGCCGTCCACCATGTATGCCGCGCGCATCACAACGTTTTTCAACTCCCTGACGTTCCCCGGCCATTCATGATTTTCCAGCGCTTCCAGGGCGCGCTCCGAAAAATGAAGCTGCGGGGCATCCAGGGAGAGGAAATACTTCGCCAGGGCGCTCACGTCGCCGAAACGCTTTCGCAGAGGCGGAACGTCGATCCGGACCTGCTCCAACCGGTGAAACAGGTCCCGTCGAAACAGGCCCTTCTCCATGGCTGCGGTCAAATCGACGTTGGTGGCCGTCACGATGCGGACATCGACTTTGATCTTCCTGGTGCCGCCCAGGCGGTAGTAGGCCGCGCCGTCCAATGCACGCAGCAGTTTGACCTGCATGGCCAGATCGAGCTCCCCGATTTCGTCGAGGAACAGCGTGCCGCCTTCGGCCAGTTCGAACATTCCGGGCTTGGTGGTGTCGGCCCCGGTGAACGCGCCCTTTTCATAACCGAACAATTCACTTTCCAGGAGATGATGTGGCAGGGCGGCGCAGTTGACATCCACCCAGGGCTGCGACTTGCGGCTGGAAAAGTGATGGATGGCGCGGGCTACCACCTCTTTTCCCGTCCCGGTTTCGCCGGAAATCAGGACGGATGCATTGGTCGCCGCGAACCGGGAGACAAGCTGGAGCAGATGCTGCATCTGCGCACTGGCAAAGATAGCCGGCATGCCCAGAAAGGTATGCAGTTGGCAGGAAGCTTCAAGGATGGCGGGACGAACCGCGCCGGTCCGGATGGGACCTGCCAGGGCGATGGTGGATTCCGAGGATCTTGTCACCTCTCAATTGTGGGAGAAGTGCGCTCCTAATCACAGATAGCAAAGTACGGCCTGCGTACCGTAGTGCACTGGTACGCCATTTTCGAAGATTAGTAAAACCACGATCACTAAAGAGAGTAGCCTGCAAGGGAACAGCAGCGCGAAGGGGCCGGCGCCCTTTGGCGCCGGCCCCGGATGGAGCAAGGGATCTACTGCTCTCCGAAGATGGCGATTTTGGACGCCTCTCCCTGCGGCGTACCGCTGCCCCAGACCACGTTGGAGCCCCAGACCACATTGAAATCCGCCAGGGTGCTGCTGCCCCAAACGACATTCGATCCCCACACCACGTTGGAACCGCTGACCACGCTCGATCCCCACACCACGTTCGAGCCCCAAACGACGTTGTCCCCCCAGATCGAACCGGTGCCGTTGGTCAGCGCCACCTTGCCGGTTGAGGCGTTGTACTGTACGAGGGGCGATTGCGCGTTCTTCGACGTCACAACCGTATCCGTGCTGTTCACGGCGGCCCAGGCGTCCAGGTAACCCGCACCGATCGTGAACATGTCGTAGTAGCTGGTATAGACCTGGCCCGTGGCCGGGTCTTTCGCCGTGCTCGACTTTACGAAGTTCTTGGTCGCCGTCTTCATGAGCCTGGCCTTAACCGTATCGGGCGTGAGCGTCGGGTCCCGCTGGAGGATCAAAGCGGCTGCACCGCTGACCATCGGGGCCGCCATGCTGGTGCCGCTCAGCACGAAATAGTAGTCGGAGCCCTGGTTGTTGCCGACGAGCATGTAGTATTGATCGTTGGTCTTGTTCTGTGCGTACGTGTTGGTCAATTGCAGGCCGGCAGGCACGGTGGAAATGATCATGTTGCCCGGCGCCACGATATCCGGCTTGGCGATGTGGTCGATCAGTGTTGGGCCTTTGGAGCTGTAGCTGGCCACCAGGTCGTCGGCGCGGCCCACCGTGCCCATGTCCTTCATCGCCCCGACGGTGATTACGTAGGGGTCGTTGCCGGGTGCGGTGATCGTGGCATAGCCCGAAGTGTTCGCCGAATTATTGCGGCCTTCGTTGCCCGCCGCCACTACCACCACGATGCCGGCCTTCCAGGCCTGTTCCACCGCCTGGCACAGCGGGTCCTTGGTATAAGAGCCGGATACCGGCCGTCCCAGCGAGAGGTTGATGATGCGGATGTTGTATGTCGATTTGAGCTGGATCGCGCGCTGGATGGCGGCGATCACGCTGCTGTCCTGGCCCACGCCGTTGCTGTCCAGCACGCGCAGGTTGATGAGCGTGACGTTGGGGGCAATCCCGCGGAAGGTATGCGTGTAGATCGGGCCGTTGGACTGGACGGCGTCGCCGCCGACAATCCCTGCCACGTGCGTGCCGTGCCCGTAGCGGTCGAAGTAGTCGTTGCCGATGTTGGGCACGAAATTCTCGTTGTACACAACCCGGTTGGAGGTGTCGGGGTGTGTCATGATCCCGCTATCGAGGATGGCAACCCCGACTCCCGTCCACTGGATGCCGTTCTGGAAGGCAATATTGGCATTGATCGCGGGGTTGGCGAATTGCAGCGTGCCTTGCACTTCGTGATCGGGCGAGATGTACTCCACGTCCGGGTCGTCCAGCAGTTCCGAGAGCTTGCCCGCCGCCATACGGTAGGCGCCGCCCTTCACCACCTCGAGAGAGCGACGGACGCTTCCGCCCCGCACCAGGACTTTGGCGTGGTGCGAGAAAGCGGGCGAGTCGCGGTAGGTGACGATCACGTCCACCTGCTTCTGCGCGTCAACGCCTTCCAACTCCGGAGAGAGCTTGGGGTGCGCGGCGAAGCCGAGGCCCGCGGCAAGCAGACCGACTAGAGTAGTTCTTAGCATAAGTAACTTAGATCCGTTCAGCATTTCAAATCCTTCCTGTTTCCGTGTCATGTTCCGTTCTCCTGGGAAACAGGACCTACATCTCGCCATAGATTGCAATCTTTACCTGCTCCGCCGAGTTGCGAGTCGTCGATCCCCACACCGCGGTGGACCCCCACACGGCCGTGGATCCCCAGACGGCGGTGGACCCCCAAACCGCGGTGGACCCCCAGACTGCCGTGGAACCCCAAACTGCGGTGGAGCCCCACACTGCGGTCGAGCCCCAGACCGCCGTGTTCGGCAAAACGAAAACGGACGATCCCCAGACCGCCGTGCTGCCCCAGACCGCCGTGCTGCCCCAGACCGCCGTACTGCCCCACACCGCGGTCATTCCGGTGTTGGCCACGCACACAGTTGGCACACCTTTGATGTTGTTGATCACCGCCCGCGGAGAAAGCGCGCTGCCCACGGTGTTCGGCAGAGCGTCGGTGCTGGCCAGGGCCGCGGCGATATCGAGGTAGCCGGCGCCCACGGTGAAAATGTCGTACTGGCTAAAGTAAATCAAGCCGGTGGTGGGATCCATTGCCAGGCTGGATCGCGGAAATGCCTTGTACGCCGTCTTCATGAGGATGGCCTTGACCTGGTCCGGAGTCATCATCGGGTTGTGCTGCAACAGCAGCGCCGCGGCTCCGCTCACCACCGGCGCGGCCATGCTGGTACCGCTCAGCCGGAAGTAGTCGCTGGAACTTGCCACGGAGTTGGTAAAGCCGTAGGAGTTCTTCAGAATCTTATTCTGGGGGTACGTGTTGTCCAGGCTGGCAGTTGGCATCAACAACGAGACCACCCGGTTGCCGGGCGCAACCAGGTCCGGCTTTACGATGTGGTCGATCAATGTCGGGCCTTTGGAACTATAGCTGGCGATCAGGTCGTCGGTCCGGCCAGGCGTTTCCATGGTCTTCATAGCACCTACCGTGATCACATAAGGATCGTTGCCCGGCGCGGTAATCGTGCCATAACCGCTGGTTCCCACCGAATTATTGCGGCCTTCGTTGCCCGCCGCCGTCACCACGACGATTCCCGCCTTCCATGCCGCTTCCACCGCTTGGCACAGGGGGTCCAGAGTGTAGCTCTCGAACACCGGCCTGCCGAGCGATAGATTGATCACCCGAATGTTGTATTGGTTCTTCAGCGAGATGGCGGTGTAGATGGCGCTGATCACCGCGCTATCGGTCCCGTTTCCGTTCTGGTCGAGAACCCGCAGATTGATGAGATTGGCGTTCGGCGCCATACCGGTGTAGGTCGCCGAGTAACCGGTGCCGGTCGAACGGGACCCATCGCCGGCGATGATCCCCGCGACATGACCGCCATGGCCATAAAGGTCGTTGGTGCCGCCGCCCACGAAATCCTGGCTAAACACGATCCGCGAAACGCCGGCCGTCCTGAGATCTTCGTGGTTGGAGATGCCGCTATCGATCACCGCGATCCCGATCCCCGTGCCTTTCAGTCCGTATTGTGACCAGGCCACCTGGGCATTCACTGCCGCGGCGCTGTTATTCAGCATGCCTTGCACCGGCCGGTCGGGGGAGATGTAAGCGATATCCGGGTCTTGCGCCAGTTCCTCGATCGCCGAGGCAGGCAGCGAGTAGACGGCACCTCGAATCCCGCGCAGGTCGGCCTTCATCCTGCCTCCGTGGCGGAGGGCCATCAGGTGATGGCGAGCGGTGGGTGCAGTCTTGTATTGCACGATGACGTCCGCATTCGTGCCTTCAGGCACCGAGAGGTCGGGCGCGACTTTGTTGTCGGCGGCCAGGGCGAGGCCGGCGGTTGCGGTCAGAACAAACATCAGATGAGCGGCAGTGGTCATAAGGGTACTGAATTCCGGAATTAGATATAGCAGGTTCAGGACCTCTTTATTTTTTATTGAAAACAACACAGTTAAATCCGGCAAATGTACTGTCTCGTGACTGTCTGTCACTGCGGTACTGGGTGGGAACGACAGAGTGTCAAACGGGTTTGACCTGTACTGGTACCAGGAAAGCGGGGAGGGTTAACCGGCTAATTTTCGACCGGCAGAGGCACCCGATCCTACGGATGACTCTGTCGATTCCGGGGAAGGCGGAGGATTCTCCGGCGTGGACTCTGTCGCGGTCTTCGGTACCCGCGGCAGCACGACGGTGAAGGTACTTCCTTTGCCGGGCTCGCTCTTGACACCGACGCGGCCTCCCTGCGCTTCGGCGATGCTCCGGGAGATGGCCAAGCCCAACCCGGTACCCGTTTTCGCCTTGAGGGTGTCGCCCACCTGCGAAAACTCCGAGAAGAGGCTGGGTAGATCCTCGGGGCTGATGCCAATGCCGGTGTCCTCGACATCGATTCGAAAGGTCTCGCGATTCTCCGCCCAAACCGCCACCTTGACCCGCCCACCGGCCGGCGTGAACTTGAGCGCGTTCGACAGGTAGTTGTATAGGATCTGTTTCAGCCTGCCGGCGTCCGCCAGCACGGAATCGATCCGTTCGTCCGATTGAATGTCGATCGCGATCCGCTTTTCCTTGGCGATGGTCTGCAAGGTATCCACGACTTCCCGCACCAGGCTCACCGGCGAGACGGGCTCATAGGTAAACGTCATCTTTCCGGCCTCGATCTTGGCCAGATCGAGCACGTGGCTGATCAGCAGGCGCAGGTGCTTGGAACAGCCCAACATGTCCTCCAGGGCCTCCCGCTGCACCTCGTTCACCGGCCCGAGGATACCGTCGTAGAGCAGCTCGGCAAACCCCACGATGCCGTTCAACGGAGTCCGCAACTCGTGCGAAATGCTGGCCAGGAACCGGCTCTTCAGCGTACTCGCCTCGCGGGCGGCCTCCAGCGCCTCGATCGTCCGTTTCTGCAATGCGTTGGCGAGTTCGATCTCCTTCCTGCCCGCCTCCAGATTGTCCATATACATGTTGTAGGAATAATAGATTACATAGATCACCGGGAACAGGAGCACGACGTTCAGCCATTGCGTGCGAACATCCACGCTGCGCACGATCCATACCAGCGAGGCCGCCACCAGGTAGAAGGGGAAGGACCAGAAGTAGCAGCCCCGCCACGTGCGAATCAGGGGCTTGCGTTCGGTCAGGGAAATGACGATGGCCACTCCCGCCGTGTTCGTTCCGAAGTACAGCAGGGAGCAGACCAGCATCGACAGAAGAGTTCCGTAGTGCAGTCGCTGCACCAGCGGCCAATGAAAGAAGGCGCTCGATACCGTGACCGCAATGGCTACGTTCATCGTGCTGAACGAAGCCTGAACCAGGCGGATCCGCTTCTTTGCGTGCCAAAGACACTGCACCAGCGCGCTGCCGCACCCGATGGCCAGGGCCTCGCCGCTCGTCAAATCGGTGATTCCGAGGAGAATGAAGAAGTAATTGACCGAAAGGGTGCCGAAAATCTCGGGCAATCTGACTTTTAAGCCCGAGGCGATAAGAGCCGCGCCAAAAATGCAGAGAAATTTCGCGGGACTGGCGACGTGCCAGGAGGCTACGGCTATGCTGGCCGCTCCCAGAAGGAGCACGGTAGCGATATAGATCTTCGCGGCCAGACGCATCTAGCCTCCGGTCCAGGCAACCTTAACTCGCCGGTTGAAGAGCGCCTCGCCACCGCGGGCTGTCTGTGTCATCTGATTTCCGTTCGAGGCGGTCATGCGCCCACTTCCGTGTCATATCGGCGAGGGTTATACGCTTGTTCCGAACATATCATAGTGGCGGCGCATCGTCGTGTCGACCTTTGAACAACACGCCGAAGGTAAGCAGAGGACGGATAACATAAGACAGCTAACTTGAATCTACTGGAAGCGAGTGGCTTTGCAGCACTCAATTGGTGCGCCGGGATCTGCGCAAAAAGCTGAGCTGGTCCGATGGGCGGCAGTCTGGGTGGCGCCCGGTTGGAAGCTGAAACTGTTGGGCACCCGTAGAGTCACCGCTATGCTTCCAGCCCATCGCGAAATAGGGACGAACTAAAGCGGTGCTCCTGAGTTCGGAATCCTGCAGGGCGGGCTTCCCACGCTCCAGTTCATGCGCTCCGGCTCTTCTCTACTCGCCATGATGCTCAAATTCCGGCAGACACGATGACCGAGTGTTGCCGATCCTGCGGCGAGGTTTATGCGAATCGAGAAAGACTGCGCGGGTGTGGCACGCGCCGCCTGCTATGCCTTACCCTCGCCCGCCTTGCGGGACTTGCCCATGATCTCCCGGTTGAGCTTCTCCGGCAGATTGAACTCGTCGATCCATTGATCCAACGTCAACGTATTGAGGGCAGTTGCCGGCACCGTACGGTCGAGCCAATCAGTGACTTCGCCGCCGAAAAAATAGAAGTAGCCGCTTGATTTCTCCAGCCGGGCATTGTGCCCGCGACGGTTCAACTCGCCATTGATTGCCTTGAGGGTGAGGCGCGCCGCCATGACGCTACAATTATTCCGTATCTCGCACACGGGTTTCGACATTAACGGCGTTCCCGGCAACCATCGCGAGCGCATTCAGGCCGCCGTGGTTGCGGGCGGCAGGCATGCGAATGGCCCGCATGAGACTTGGATCGCCGTCGACCCGTTCAACGGCGGATTCCGCGTGCATATCACGGGGCCGCATGGACTTGAGCGCACGGTGACGTTCGCGATCGACAACGATCCCATCTCACCGAGTGTGGACGTGATGCGGTAGTGGGCGATTGAGGACTGTGGGCTCATCGTGCCGGGCTTTGTGGAATGCTATCACTTTTGGACCAATGGGCCGCTCCGAGTGGTCTGGGAACGAGCGGCGGACCAGCTCGGAAGCTGCGCCACTGGCCGTGAAACCTTCTTATCGGAAAGTGGCCTGGCGGTTCGGACGAGGATTTTGACCGTACCTCCCGCCTGACGCCGCAGTCCCACTCGGAAAGAGACCCATCGACGGAAAGGACCCTCTCCTGTGCTCCTTCCGACTGCGACCGCCCCACAGAGCCGCCGCGGACGAGCGTCTCTTCGAATTCGGTGCCGGTACCGGCCGTGATGCCAGGGACCATCGACATCACATTTGCAGCCGGAGCTACGGCCCGACCAACAGTCCTGCCAGGTTCCAAGTTGGCACTCACGGTAGCATCGATGAGCCGGTGTCAGCGGGTTCGACTCCCGCTAGCGCTACCAAAGAATCAACAACTTACAGGCAACGGGGCACGACAGGGAACGACGCGCAATGCTCCAGCCGAGTTCCTTCCTAACAGTGCGACACTCAAGGATGGAACCATGCCCCCCGCGCCGCCTTTGCTCAGCCCCGAGTTTGAACGACTCCTGGACCGCCTTGCAGCGGACATCATTGATGCCG
>OBLU010004405.1_pt1 | contig 12715 bp, 17 predicted proteins | sample 1518681 | NCBI WGS metagenome assembly OBLU01 (sample SAMEA3539304, study PRJEB22396) | soil metagenome | biome: tundra; feature: field; material: soil | place: USA | collected 2010-05 | depth 0.15 m | reverse complement strand
GAGGGGTGCGCGCAGTCGAACGGTCCGGCGCCGCTCACGCAGATCCATTTCCAAGACCTCGCGCCCCAATCCGGCGGCGCCGTCCAGGTCAACGTAACGACCCAATCGTTCGAAATCCCCGTTTGTGGTCAGGGCGCGAGCGGCAGCACGGTCACCTCCTATCAGCCGACGAACTTCTGCGTCGCAAAGGGCGACTATGTCGACTTCAACGACGAGGGCGGCTTCGTGCCCAACCCGGAAGGACCGCCGCCCTATCCCGCCGGAGTTCCCTACATGGTCATCGGCGCGACGTCTGGCGCCGACATGGACTCCTTCATCCGCAACGGCGGCGTCAACAATGGCGCGACCTTCTCGCCCGGGGAAAGCAGCTATCACGACGGCTTCGCCTCGAATTCGGGCGAGGAACTGATGCTCCAGGCTACGCTTGCCACCGGCGCGGACGCCTCGCCGTTGTGTCCAGGCGGCACCAGGGGAGTCTCAGACCGCAAGCCACCTCCGCCTCACCCCGTCTTTGCGTCGGTTACCGTGCCTCATCCCCAGCTCGACGGCATGAACTCCCACGGGATCGTCGAGGTTGCCGCCTTCTGCCATTCAGCCGTTCCCTGCGAAGGAGTATTGACGCTGCACTCATACGTGCGCCACAGCTCGGGCTCTGTGTGGCTTGGCCAAACGGCGTTCTCTCTGCCATCCCATCGTACGGGCAAGGTCGGCGTCCATCTCAGTTCCTTCGCGCAGCGTCTGGTGCGCAAGACAATGGGGCGCCTGGGGGTCGAAGTCACGCTGACGAGCGGCCCGCCCGCGAGCACAGACACGCTCAAAGCGTCGATCGCCCTGCGAGGTGGTGACAAGCCCTGATATCGCTGGTCACATCATCGCGGGCGAGTGGCACGCTCGACCTGTGTGCCGCGCTCCGTGAGATGCCATGCATTGGAGGCTCCGTGCTCCTGTCCTTCGCCGGTGTTCTCGACCAGTTTCAACCGCGCCAGCCGGGTCAGGAGCTTTGAGATCTGGCCTTGATCGGCGATTCCCGAGCCTTCGGCGATCTCGCGATTGCTGGCACCAGGATGCTCGGCGATGACCATCAGCACACGTACCGTTCGGTAGGTCAAGCGCATCTGCAGACCCTCGAGCGGATCCCTGCTCCGAGAGCTCACCGGCTGGCGACCGTCTTTCTGGCTGTCCAACCTCGGTCTGCTCAGCTCCCTGTTTGCCGCCCTGGCCCCCAGATAAGGGAGCACGATCATGCTCATCAGCGGGTTCAGCAGGTTCGTGAGCGGCTCCTCGCCCTGCTCGAGCAGTCGCGTGTGGAGCACGGCAAATACGGCCCCGACGACGCCTTCGGCGGTGACGTCGGGAGGTTCGCGAGTGGCGTTGGTGACAGTGCGTCCCCGATCGATGACGCCCGCCAGCGCCTCCAGCACCTGCGCCCGGCGTTCCAACACCCTCGTGCCCGCTCCGAGAGCCTCGACCACACAGAGTTTGGCGAGACCGGGCTCATCGTCCAGGAACATGAGCAACCTCGCGAGGCCGGCACGGACACCGTCGCGCCAGCCCTGCTCGTGCCCATACGCATCGCGGGCAAGCACGCTCGCCTGGTCGATCGCCCGGTCGAAGGCCGCCAGAAAGCAGTCCTCTCGATCGGAGAAAACGTCGTAGAAGGTCTTGCGCGAGACCTTGGCACGGCCGATGACCTGCGCAACGGTCATGCGCGCGTAGCCCACCTCCTCGACCGCTTCCACCGCCGCGGCGAGCATTCGACTGCGCTGAATCTCCGTCACCTGTCCGCGCGGCAGCCCGTTCGGACCGGGCCGCAATCGCGGCGTCACCCTACCCGTCTGATCGATAGAAGCCATGTTTTCCTGCCCAATCGTCCTGTTCGACTATGAAAAAATCGTTCCCGCCCGCCGTGGGGCTTAGCGCCCGGCGGGACCCGACGCTCGAGCAGGCCTGGGCCGCTCGGACGTACACAAGAGGTTCATAGGTCGAGCCACACAAGTCGAGACGCGTCTCCTACTTTTTTTCTGCTGGTTCGAACGCCCTCAAGCCGCTCCCAGACACGCAGTAGGAGGGCCAACGTCCGCCGATAACCAAACGAAGATTTGGTTATGCTAGGCTCCCTAGCCAAATGAGCGTTTGGTTTACATGCCATCCCCTGTAAGACAGCGCGAGGGTCATGACGCGGGCGCCCGCCGACGCCGCTTGCCGGCGCGTGAGCGTCGGAATCGGATACTGCAGGGCGCAATGCGAATCTTCGCCGAGCGCGGATATGCGGACGCCTCGATGACCGAGATCGCTCGCTCGGGCGGCGTCACCGCCGCGGTGATCTACGACCACTTCCCGTCCAAGCAAGATCTGCACGGCGCGCTTCTCGAAGAGCAGACAGACGCCCTGCTGGCATACGTCGGCAGCGCGCTGGCAAGCGCCGGCACGGAGCCGGAGCAGCGCATGAGGGCCGGCGTGAATGCCTTCTTCGGGTTTGTCCAGACCCACCCGTTCGCATGGCGGCTGATCTTTCGCGACCCTCCCGCCGATCCTGAGATCGCCGCCATCCACACGCGTATCCACGCACGGGCCACGCAGAGCATCATCGTGTTCCTCGATGGGGCCGTACCCGACTTTCGCCGCGAGGACGCCGCCCATGAGCGGCGGCTCGAGATGTTCGCGCAGATGCTGAAGATGTCGCTCAACGGCATGGCTGCCTGGTGGTATGAGCATCCGTCGGCCACCCGCGAGGAGCTCGTCGAGCGATCGCTCGACTTCTGCTGGAGCGGCCTCGAACGTCTCGCCACAGCTACCGAGGAGGTCTCTACAGATGACCGGAACGAGCGCGGCGCAGGCCGCAACGGCTGATATGTCCGAGGCCGGTGACGGTGCGATCACGGTACCCCTGCCGTTCATCGACGAGCACACGGTGATCGTCACGGCGGACGCCGAGAGCGTGTGGTCCGCCCTGAGCCGAGTAGTCGACCGCAGCTTCTCCGGTGCAGGTCAGGCGCTGTTCGCACACGTGCTGGGCTGCGCCGATCTGTCAAGCAGCGATCGGGGCGCGCTCGCGCAGGGGGCGACCAGACCCGGGTTCCGTGTGCGCAGAGCGATACCCGGGCGAGAGCTGTCGCTCGAGGGAAGACATCGCTTCTCACGCTATGAGCTCAGCTTTCACATTAAGGAGCTCGGCGATGACAGCACTCGTGTGAGCGCCGAGACGCGCGCCGAGTTCCCGGGTCTGCGTGGACGCGGCTACCGAGCTCTCGTCATCGGCACCGGCGGGCACGTACTCGTGGTCCACCACATGCTCGCCGCCGTCAAGCGCACAGCCGAGCGCTCGCGATGACGGCCGGGGAGCCTGGGTTCGGCCCGTCCCTCACGATCGCACGGTATAAGGTCGCTGAGTGACTGCTCGGGTCGACTATGAGCGGCACGGGCGCACGTACGCCCGACATCGACGTCCCGATCCACGCATCGCCGCGCGCGTTCACGAGACGCTCAGTGACGCGCGGACCGTGCTCAACGTCGGCGCGGGGACGGGGTCCTACGAGCCGGCCGACCGGTGGGTGCTCGCCGTGGAGCCAAGCGCGACCATGCGCGCCCAACGCCCGGCCGGGGCGGCGCCCGCGATCGCCGCGCATGCGCAGTCGCTGCCGTTCGACGACGGCGCCGTGGACGCCGCGATGGCGTGCGTGACGATTCACCACTGGGATCCCGTCGAGGCCGGCCTGGCCGAGCTGCGCCGGGTGTCCCGCGGGCCGGTGGTGATCCTCACGTTCGAGCTCGACTCGCTGCCGGCGTGGCAGCAGGAGTTCCTCGCGGAGGGGCTCGTGAAGGAGCGGCCGCGGTTTCCCGCCATCGATCACATCGCCACTGTTCTCGGCGGGCGTACGCGAGTGGAGAGAATCCCGACACCCGGCGACTGCGCCGACGGCTTCTTCGAGGCGTTCTGGCGGCGTCCCGAGCAGTTGCTCGACCCCGCGGTGCGCAGCGCCCAGTCGATGTGGGCGCTGCTCGCGCCGGTGGTCGAGCAGCGCATCGTCGACCGGCTCGCCGCCGCGCTCGACAGCGGCGCATGGGATGCCGAGCACGGGCACCTGCGCAAGCAGGCGAGCTTCGACGGTGCTCTGCGGCTGATTGTCTCTGAGCCTACGTGACAGCGATGCGCTTGGTAGGACAGCTCTCAAACCCGTCGTCAAGGCTGCAAGTTGTCTTGGATGCCTTCCCTGATGGCCTCCTTGAGCAATACCGGAGGCCGGTTGTACCGCAGCCGGTGATGCGAAAGCTCGGCAACGGCGTGGTCCAGCGAGCAGTCGTCAAGGTCTTGGCAGCGGCTGATGGGCCGATGCATCTAGCTGAAGTACAGATGGCGGTCGAAGACTTGATCGGGCAGTCGGTGTCCCGGGACTCGGTCAACTGGTGCCTGTCTACTGGTGTTCGTGGGAAGGAGCCGCGATTCGAGCGGGTGGTCCGTGGCTGCTATAGGCTGCTGCGCCCGCTGTAGTCTACAACGGGCGTGGCGAGGCGGTCAAATGGCGAATCACGTGACGAGGTTCTACTCGGCCTTGCTTGACGGCGTATTCTCGGGCCGACCGCAGTAGATCGAAGGCAAGAAGACCTACGGAGAAGGAACTTTACCGCCGTCCAAAAGATGCATGGCAAGGCTACTGAGGCGCAGGTACTCGTAGGCTCGGATTGGATCGCTGATGTTTCCATCGGCGGTGTGGCTCTTCTCGTTTCGGAAGCGATCAATCGCCATCGTTAGAAACTTCACGGCTTCCTGAAAATCTCTATCCACATGGGGAGCCGCAGACCCGTCGATGTAGAGTTTGCCCTTGCCAAAGGCCTCCGAGCCAGTCTCGTAGGTGGTAAGCGCACGGAGCCTATCTCTCACTATCTTGAAACTCTTCTCGACAGCCTCTGCATAATCGCCGCTCTCGTAGAGCTTGCGGCACTTCGAGAGAATCTCCGGATGCAGGCTCTCTATCGCAGTGGCATCTTGCAATGGCTCGACCGCCAGCTCCAGTCGGTCGATCAGAGATTGCAGGTGACTAACTGCGAATCCGTGGTACGTCTTTGCGACTGGGAATGCGAGGGCCGGGGTTGGGCCCTTTGTCGTTTCCGAAAGCGAGGCGAACACTCGCCCGACTTCCGAGTCCTCATAGAAACGATTGAGTTGGGCCTCCGTCTCGTCGCGCCATTTCGCTACGAGTTCAAGCCAGTCGCCGTGCCCTCCGGTCGCCTCAGCACGCTCGGCTTTGGCCGTAAGGCCTTTGCCGGCCCGAATACATGCTTCGAGCGCCTGCCTAACCTCTTGACGCGGCACCAGCAACGTTGCCATGCTTTCTCCTCAACAGTTTACGTGCTCACATATATTATGACACACGGCTTGGACGTCCACTGCGTCGCGTGGCGCACAAGCGGCATTGTCTGTCTAGGTGGGCACCTCTCCGCTGGTGCAAGGCAATACAGCGCTACCTGCGAGAGTTGTCGGACGATCCTGAGGGTTGGTCCCACACCGATGTCTTGTTACCCGTTGTGACTTTGGGATCTGCGGCAAACGTCGCTGCGACCGATAGTGCCAGGATCGTCCACAAGACACTGAGACTGAATGCGATCCACCATAGCCCTTCTTGCCCGTGGTGCTGGCGGAATGAATCCGGGGCCGACAAGATGAGGGCGGCCGCCGTTGGGATAAGCACGGCGGCATAGGCCAGGATAGTGAGAATGCCCTGCTGATCGAGCCGCTTGTGCTTCCAGTGATCCTGAAGGTTGATGTCCTCGTGTGAGGGGATAGTCATTCCGCTTGCCTCCCACAGCGCCGGGGTCAGCACCTCCCGCAGGTACGCGGCTCCGACCCCGATCCAGCGGATGTGATTGAGTAGTTGGGCGCCAAGCGTCACGCCCAGGAATGGGATGATGAGCAGCAGTCGCTTGTCTGGCTGATGCTGTTGATAAACGAACGCGAATAGGGCGGCAGTTACTGTTAGGTAGCCACTGACTAAGGTCTGCTGATTGCCGATTCGGCTGGTGATCTCGCCACGGATGGCAGTCAGCTCGGCCACCATTGCCTGAATAGCCAAGTCAGGCCGCTGCTCGTCTCCGAGGTTGCTCCGGCCTGGGTGCTGCTTGGGTTCACGGTTTGATGTTCGGTTCATACATGCACTCCTTAGAGCGGACTCATGGTGCGCTCTCTAATTGCGTCTTTATTGTCTTACGAATGCGATGCCAGATGCAAGTATTACCACCATTCACCGTAAGTGGCTCGGGCGAAAAGCAATGCGGCACATCGCACAAGCGGTATTGGGCGAACCGTCGATTGCGCCCGACGAGCTATATGCCAATGGGTACGAGTGGCGTAGTGCTGCTCTCCGGGTTAGACTCTACGGATGCCAGACGCCGAGCAGGGCTCCACCAAGAGCGTGACCGGAAGCCTCCATGAGGATGCCCCGGAGTGTTGTAGCGAGTTGGCGCAACCTCCGGTGCTCCGGTTTACCCGCTGACACCTCAGTCCGTATTTCATCCAGGGTCCTACGCGCATTCTCAAGCTCGGCCCGCGACAGCTCAAGAGCAGACAGCGATTGCGCCACGGCCTTTATGAACTCCGACATCGCTTCATCCGGGAGCCCGTCGAGTGGGTCCTGCTGGCCATTGTTCACGAACTGCTGGCCGACGCTGTGGCTGCCGAACTGGTTGATCTGCACCTCGCCGATGCGAAAATCGCCTGAACCCATAGCTTAGCCCTAAGCGCTAGCGCTCGGTCAGGCGCCTTGCTGGATGCCGGTGCTGCCGGGCCCATACATGTTGATCTCGGCCTTGTCGAGCTTCCGTACGCTCGGGAGATGCAAGTGCTGCGCTGTGACAGGGGGATTGCGTATAGCCTCCGAGATCATCCCGACGATCTCTTCGATCTTGCTTGAGTCGTCGCTCGCAAGGACGCCCCTGACGATCCCGGCGCTCTCCAGCCGCAGCACGTACTCGGTCCGTTTCTTCTTGAGCATGCGGAAGATTTGCCAGATGGTTGCGATGAGCACCACCAACCCGAACGCCAGCAGGACGCCCGACGAGCTGCCAGCGCCAAGCAGAATGAGGCTCCCGATGATCCACCACTTCTTGAGCCAGATGGCTCTGAGAGGACTGCCGTGGAACCCAATCAGATGGGTGTAGGTCGATACACGCGAGATATTGCCTAGGTGGTACATCTCGTTACCCACATCCATCGTGTTGCCTTGAATCTCGACATCAATACCGCCCGAGGTCTGCGACAAGGTCCATCCCCCTATAGTTGTACGGACAACCGGAACTACTCGCTGACAGCGTAAGTGGAAGCTAGCAGACCCAATGTTGGAATGATCCTGGAGGACCGGCATACCTGCAAATGCCCGGACCGTCGTTGCACGACCGCCTGCGTAGCGCACTCCGGCCAGAGTCATTGCTCTACGAAAGCGAGTCGGGCGAGTAGCCTTCGTAGACTTCGGCAATCCGTTCGCGCCGCTCTCGGTGTGGCGTCGCACAAGTGCCATTGCGCGCGCTTCCCACGCACAATCCTGCTCTTATGGGCTTAATGCGTGGAGCGTCCTCATATACACGGCCTAGGCCGTGGCCTCGCGTTCGGCCGAGCTGGTTACGGCCGAGATGGGTATCTCCAGGGCGTCGGCTACGCCGCAGAGCTTGCGCCAGGTCGGGTTGCGGACGCCCCGTTCGATGCCGGAGAGGTATGTCGGATGCAGGTTGGCTGCGAAGGCCAGGTCTTCGATCGACATGGAGCGGGCTCGGCGGAGTTGACGAATCGTCCGTCCGAGGTCGGCATTGGTCGGTGTCTGATGGTGTGGTGCTTCAGCGTCGGCGCTCATCCGGCGATTTGGCTGTAGCGGATGGCCGTCCGACTGGGGAAGACCAGCTCGTCAACGCGGTGGATGAGTCCGGCGCCGTGGAGCCGGTCTATGGCGTCGATGACGGCGACCTGCTTGCCGAGTTCGCGGACCAGCTCGTCTACCGACCACGGACGTTGCTCATCTTGATCGACCAGCAGACCCAGTATGAACCAATCGTTGCGGGCCTCGTCTTTCTTCTGTGCGCGGCTACGCTCTTGCTGCATAGGACTTACCTCCTGTGCCGGCCCCCGGCTGTCAGAAGCAGCGCGGGGGCACTAGATTTTTCAAGCTCAGCCGGCCATTCTGGCCGGACTGCGAACTACCCGCCCATTATATAGTCCGCGTCAAGTCATGTCTGGCGAGCGGTCTACGTTGGCTCCTGGTTGCTCGCTTCGGCCCGGGCGGCCAGCTCGGCGACACTGATCCCGAGGCCATCGGCCAGTCGGACGACGTTGCTCCAGCTCGGGTTGCGTCGTCCGTGCTCGACGTGGCTGATCCAGGTCTGCATGAGGCCGGTCGCCTCGGTGAGCTGTACCTGGCTGAGCCCGCGCTCGGCCCGGACAGCACGGACAGCTCGTCCCAAGGCGGGCTGGTCGGGGGAAATGCGGGGCATCGCTACGAAGATTCGCCGTCAGACGCACGAAGCCCTTGCTTATCGAGCAACACCAACGGGTCGAGGTCGATGCGCCCGGCGATTCGTTCCAGGCTCTTGAGTGTCAGGTTGCGCTCCCCTCGCTCGATGCCGCCCATGTAGGTGCGGTGGACACCCAGGATGTCGGCGAACGCCTCTTGGCTGAGGCCTTGGGTCTGCCGGTAGGCCCGCAGGTTGCGTCCCACAGTCCGCTGTAGATCGCCTTTCACGCCAGGACACGCTCCCGGCTTGCTACTTGACAGTCTACAGACTTATAAGTAGCGTCAGGGCTGCTTCATACCAGCAGGCTTGCGGGCGGTGCGCCGCTCGCGCCGTCCGCAAGTACTACCAGCCAAGGAGACCACGAACCGCAATGCCGACGCTTCCGCCCCAACCCCTTGCGCCGCCACTTCCGTGCCCAGACCGCCGCCTTGATCGGCCTCTTGGCCGTGATTGGTCTGGTGCTCATATCCGGGCCTGCTCCGGCACGGGCCGCCGAAGCCTTGAACTGGTCAGCGCCGGTCTTCGTGGATCAACCAGACGCTTTGGCTGATGTCGCCTTCTCCGGCATCGCTTGTCCCTCGACAGAACTGTGTGCAGCGATTGATGCCTCCGGCAACGTGGTTACGGCCACTCACCCGACGGCTGAAGCGACCGCCTGGACGATCACCCCCATCGACAACTATTCCTTTTCTGGCAACCTCCTTGAAGGCATCGCTTGTCCCTCGACCAGCCTGTGCGTTGCCGTTGACATCACCGGCAACATCGTCAGCTCGACTAACCCGGCAGGTGGCCCGTCAGCTTGGCATCTAGCGCATATAGAAGGGATGAACAATACTCGTGAAGTGTCCTGCCCCTCGACTGAACTATGCGTAGTCGTCAATGGTGCGGGCAACATACTGACATCGACAAACCCGACAGGCGGATCAGGAGCCTGGACAGTAACCCCAGTCGATAGCTTTGGCTACTCGGGTGAACTATCGGGGATATCTTGCCCGACGACCTCGCTATGTGTCGCGGTTGACCGCAAGGGCGATGTCCTGACTTCAACCGATCCAACCGGCGGGGCTGGGGCGTGGACCTCAACGAAAATTGACAGCACAGAAGGAGACTTCACCAGCCTGTCTGCCGTATCCTGTCCGTCTGTAGGTCTCTGTGTCGCCGTGGACGAAAGCGGGAATCTGTTCACCTCGACCAATCCTACCGGCGGCGCGTCGGCTTGGCAGAGCATTACCACCAGCCTGACTAACTTTGGTCTGACTGGCCTGACGTGTGCCTCGGAAGCCTTTTGCGTTGGAGTTGGCTCGGAAGGATCGGTGCTGACTTCTACCAACCCCAGTGGCGGGGTGAGCGCCTGGCAGACCAGTGATATTGACGGCCGTAATAACCTCATCGATGTGGCCTGTCCCTCGATCGGCTTGTGTGTGGCGGTGGATCAGCAGGGCAATGTGCTGGTGGGTACTCCAAAAGAACCACCAGCCAAAGAACCAGAAAAAGCAACTAGCCCGAGCGCTGGCAATCCCACCAGCTCTGGTACTGGGACCAGTGGTGGCACTACCCCGCCAGTCGCTGCCGAGCCCACCATTCCGGTTCATACGGCAGCCAAGCCCTTGACCATCGCGCAGAAGCTCGCTAAAGCCTTGAAGCAGTGCAAGCATGACAAGCCGGGACACAAGCGCAAGCTCTGTGAAGCAAAGGCCAAGAAGCGATACAAGGTGAAGGTCAAGAGCAAGGCAAAGACGGGCTAAGAGGGAGTTTCAGGTGAAGGGGGTTTCTCACCTTGGGCACGATGAAGCGCCACATACGTTTCAGGTAAACCAAGTTCGGGGGCCATAAGCCCGATAACGCCCTCCAGCGCATAGCGCGCTTGGTCAAGGCTGCCCTGACCGGCGTATTCGCCGGCCTCACGCCGCCATGACCACCAGCGCTGCAAAAGGTCGCGGCCGCGCACAACTCGGATAATGCCATCAGACACCAGTGATGCCTCGCTGTGTCTGATGACCTCGAACCACTTCTGCTCACCGATATGCCTGCCAAGCGCCTCGCGGTGATGATCGTCAAGCAACCATTTGCGCTCGGCTTCGGCAAACGGTAGGGCGGCCCGAAATGTCGCCATCAGCTCCATATGCTCCATCCGGTTCTCGGCAGATACTGCTTCGGGCGGGACTAGTAGACGTGACACCCAGTTGAAATCCTGCGCGACGCCCAGTGCTTGGCGGTCAGATTCTGTCCAACCATGAACATCGGCTTCCAGCGGCGCTAGGTCCTGCGACAGCAGATCGAGCAACACAAACGCCTGACCCGCGCTTTCTTTGTCAACCTTCTCCCAGCCGCCGTCTGTGTCGTGACCTTCGGGGGAATGCGTCCAATCTGCTTCGGGCCACTCTGGCATTTTTAGAACTCCAATTACACAGTAATTATCTCATATCTTATGCAATCGGTCAATAGACAGTCTCACTACGCTTGGCGAAATGCCAGATCTAGCTCAACAACGTTGTTGTAGCAGCTCCCTATCCTGCCGTTTCCGTCAAGCAGTAGGCCCGGATACAACATGGCAGTTTCAACGTTGGTTACGGGATCGTCAGCAAAACGACCTGTCAGCCCAGATGACTCTCGGCTAATTGAGCTATCGAGTTCGAGCGTCGTGGACTTGGTAGTTGCGACGGCGACCGCATCTGTAATCCAGCGTGGCGTTGTGTTCGCAGCAGTAACCCAAGCGCGAATAATATGAAGATGGCCGTCGGGTGAGTTCCAAATACGGAGTTCCAAACGTGCATAACGGTACCTGTCAATCCACAGTGTGGCGTGACCTCGGCGTTGTTATCGATGAGTATGTTCAACCAAAGGAGGTCGCTAGGTCGAGCTAAGGCTACACGGCCATTGTATGGATCGACCTGTCGTCCGTCAGTCAGCGGACTAGCTCGCACGCCGAGAAACTTCAGCTCATCGTTAGGCTCAACGAGACCGTTGACGACCGAATCAAAAGTCGGCAACGATGGGGCCACATAACCCTGGACGTGACCGTAGCGTACATTGCGATAAGTCGTGCGCCCTTTCGGACTTGGATCACCAAAACCAAGCTGCCGAGTTGGTCCGGTATCGGGGACTGGTGCCTGGCTGCCGGTGAGGTGCCGATTGGATTCAGCCCGGAGATGCGCCAGCGATGGCAACGGAGCACTTGCTGATCCGGCACTCCAGGCCCCGATGATAGTCAGCACCAGCACCGCAACGACACTCCCAAGCAGGGAGCTGGCGAGCAGCCACCGCCGAAGGCTTCCGAGCCTCCCCGTGTCCGGCTTCTGCGTTAGCGGCAGCGCGCTATCTGCCGCTAACGCAGGTTCACGTTGGGAGCCCTGAGGCGCTGTGGTTGCTGTGCCATTGTCCCTGCTGCGATCTGCGTCAGGCGGACCCACGGTCGGCTCGGCTGTCGCCGCCGTATATCGAAGAAACAGGCGTTTAGCGAGGTACCTAAAGCGCTCTCTGCCACCGTTGGTGCGGAACCCCTCGCGAGCGCGATTCTCTTTCGGATCGTGGGCTCTTGCGTACTTCCATGCGATTGTGAGCTGTTCTTCGCTCGTGAGCCCTCGCGTGTTCTGCGTCTGAGGGTGCAGGCCGAGCCAGAGATGCACGGTCTCGATCTTGGCCGCGTCGTGATAGTCCCCGATAGCGAGCGTCAATGCGGCTTCGATCTTTTCGCGGTCAGTCCCGGTCTGGCTCAGAGTGCCCGCGACTTGGAGTAGAGCGTGAAGATCGTAGACATTGGGGTCTGCCAATCCGCGTTCGCGCAGGGTACGCACGTTCCCTTCGATCTGGATCTCCAGGGTGTCGCGGTCGTCTTTCTGTTTGGCCTTCGCCATGCCGTCATTTTCTCATGCGGCAGGAGGATTTTCCGTGCTGTGCAGGCTTGTGCGGCCTTGAGCATCGGCTGTGCAGGCGGTTTGGACCACAAGGCGCTCGGCGCCTGATAGCTCTCGATCTAGCCCCGTAAGCAGCGCCCCTCAAGGGCAGATAGGAGCACCTATGAAGACCACCAAGCCGCATACCGCCAGCCAGTCCTCGGTCTGGGATGCCGAACCCAGACCCGACGTGCCCTGGGGAGAGGGCGGCATAGATGACTGGGGCTGGACCGCCTGGGAGTCCGTAGCGCCATGCGACCCACGTCTCTCCACCTCATCCCCAAACCCTCCCAAGGAGCTGATCCCCCATGCCTCGTAGATCATCTAGC
>OBLU010004404.1_pt1 | contig 12716 bp, 10 predicted proteins | sample 1518681 | NCBI WGS metagenome assembly OBLU01 (sample SAMEA3539304, study PRJEB22396) | soil metagenome | biome: tundra; feature: field; material: soil | place: USA | collected 2010-05 | depth 0.15 m | reverse complement strand
ACCCTTAGCCACCACTGGTACGGGGTGCTGCCGAAGTGGCTGGACCCGCATTAGCAGCGAAGCCGCTGAGGACGTCGGCGTATTGTCCACCGACGAGCACTTTGGTTTACGCGGCGGGCAACCGCCGGGCCGACCCGCGAGGCTGGCCCAGCGCCGAGCCTTGGGCCTGGCGCCGGAGCGGGCGAACCAGCGGTCAGTTATATGAAGAACCGTTACGACGCCATGCGCCCGCAAATGCAACTCAACACGCCGTATGCGGTGGCATAAGGAGCAACCAACGCTGACGCCAACGCACCCAGCCCGGCGATCGCTAGAAGCGCCTGCCCAATCCAGACTGTCTTCATGCAAGACCTCCTGGTTGCCGCGCCTACTGTAATCTTTGACGTTGCCACAAGTGCGCCGGCCTCAGTACAAACTGCGAGACAAATGAATCCTCGAATTCTATTTGTGGATGACGAAGCGAACATGCGCGAACTCCTGTCGCTTTATCTGCGACATGAGGGTATGGAGGTTACGACAGTGGCAACCGGCCAGCAGGCAAAAGAGGTGTTTTGCCAAGCGTCGTTTGACCTGACTATTTTGGATTTGCGTCTGGCGGGCGTGGACAGTTGGGACGTGCTCAATTTTATCAAGCACAACGACTCCAAGCATCCGGTCATTATCTACAGCGGGGTGGACGAGAATGAGTTGGTTCAGAAGAAAGACTTCCTTGGTCGCGCTGATGCGGTGGTGCGGAAGATGTCTCCACTGGCGAGCCTGCTGGCTGAAATCCGGCAGCACCTCCGCAAGCGTTCATCGACAGGAGAGGCTCACTGAATGGATGGTCGGCAATATAGTTTCCAGGCGGCATATTTCCACACCACCAGCTTATGAGCGACTCTCCCCAACAACCCACGACACTCGAACCCAATAGACTCCGGCTTTTATAGGGGCGCCGAAGATTCACCTCCCTTAACCTTCAGGTTGTTCGAACTGGAGTTCGTAAAGCTTTGCATAAATCCGGTCTGAGCGAAGCAGTTCTGCGTGGGTGCCCATTTCGACAATGCGTCCACGGTCCAATACCACAATCAGATCAGCCTTTTGGATGGTGGAGAGCCGGTGCGCGATGCAGATTGTGGTGCGGCCGTGCATCAGTTGTTCGAGCGCCTCCTGGACGATGCGTTCGGATTCAGTATCCAAGGCGCTGGTGGCCTCATCCAGAACGAGGATGGGGGCGTTCTTGAGCACCGCCCGGGCGATGGCGATGCGTTGTTGCTGGCCGCCGGAAAGATTGACACCCTTTTCTCCGACGTGGAAGGAGTAGCCGCCCGGCTTCTCCATGATGAAATCGTGCGCGTAGGCGTGCTTTGCCGCCGCTTCGATCTCCTCGTCGGTGGCTCCTTTTCGACCTAGAGCAATATTAAAGCGAACGCTCTCGTTGAACAGAATCGTCTGCTGCGTGACAATGGCGACGTTGGCCCGCAAATCCCGCGAGGACACGGAGCGGATATCGGTGCCGCCAATCAACACCGCGCCGGCTTGCGGGTCATAGAAGCGCAACAGCAAATTGGCGAGGGAGGTCTTGCCGGAGCCAGTGCGGCCGACCAGGGCCACCAGTTGGCCGGGCTGGATCGTCAAATTGATGTCATGGAGCACCGCCTTTTCGCCATAGGCGAAGCTGACGTTCTCGAAGCGAATTGGAGCGCCTTGGGCGTGGAGGGGTTTTGGCTCCGCCGGTTCGGGCAGGGTAGTCTGCAGGGCGAGCATTTGATAGACCGGGTCCACCCCCAGCCGGCCGAGACGCAATTGATGGTTCAACCGGCTCAAGTTCTTGACCGGCGCATAGAGGTTGAAAACACCGACGAAAAAGAACAGGAGTTCACCGCTGGTTCCCGGCGTATCAGTATGGTTGAAAGCAAACCAGGCAAAGACCAGGGCCACCCCGATGCTGCCAATGAACTCGATCAAGGGGCCAGGCAATTCGCCCGCCCGCACTGACCGCATGAAGAAACTGACCACCCCGCTGGTGGCCTGGCGGAATTCCTCCACGACGTAAGATTCGAGGTTATAGCCTTTCACCACGCGGATGCCGGTGAAAGATTCATGCATCACTTTCGACAGGTTGGCGAACATGGCATGGACGCCCGAGTCCGATTTGCGGGTCTTGCGACCGACAATCATCAGGGGAATGAGGCAAATGGGAAAAATCAGCAAGGTCAGCATGCTTAGGAACGGCTGCATCGCGATCAAACCACCCACGATCACGAGAACCGAGATCGGCTCGCGGATAATGACCGAGAAGGAGTTCGTGATGGTGCCGTGAACGGCCATCGCCCCCTCGATGCGGGCCATCAGGTCGCCAGTGCTGGTCTGGCCGAAGAAGCCCAAAGGCATATCCATCAGGTGCTTAAAGAGCTTCACCCGCAAATCATTGGCCGCGCGGATGCCAACCCAGGACAACAAGTAAATGTTCAGGTAGGTCACAAAGCTCCGGAGGAACATGGACACGGGAATCAGTGAGATGACCAGAACCAATCGGAAGGTGGAAGGTTTGCCCGAGGGGTTAAACCAGTTCATCAGGGTATCGAGTGTGTGCTTGAGCGGCGCCGGCAGCCGGTTGACCAGACTCTTTCGGGGCGGCTTTGGCTGTGTATTCCCGCCGGATTGGCCAGCCGCAGCGACGGTCCCCGAGGCGTTGGTCGTCACGCCCGATGCGCCAGCAACTTGACCGCTCTCCGGAGCCGCAACTTTCTCGGTCGGGAAAACCGTATCGACGGCCAGCTTCAAGGAAATCGGCAAGGCCAGGGCCAGGGTGCCGGACAGAAGTCCGCACAGCAAACCGAGCACAAACCGAAAGCGATACGGTTTGGTCAATTCCAGAATCTTCAGCAAATAATCACGCATGTGACAGCCCCCAATATGGGGAAAGGCCCTGTGATAGGCGAGCTTTATGGCTCACCCTGCTCGATTCCCCATGTAGTTCTCGAACCACATTTGGAACATAACCAAAGTCCATAGTTGCTTGCGGTTGTCTTTTACCCCTTGAAGATGCTCAGTGACCAGGCGCGCAACAGTCTGGCAGTTGAAGATGCCTTGCTGCTTGATCCGCCGCTCGGAGAGTGTGTCCAACAGCAGGCCTCGCAGTTCATTTCTGAACCATTTTGCGATCGGGATGCCGAATCCCTTTTTGCCGCGCGCCAGGATGTCAGGAGGCAGCTTGTCCGCCATGGCCCGTCTGAGAATGTACTTGGTCTTCAGCCCTTTAAGTTTGAGACCGAAGGGAATCGTGTTGGCAAACTCCACAAAGGTGTAATCCAGGAACGGAGCGCGGGCTTCCAGCGCACAGGCCATGCTGGCGCGGTCAGTCTTCACCAGGATGTCGTCCTGCAGGTAGAACTTGCAGTAGAGATAAATCAGCCGCTCCATCGTAATGGCGGTGCTGGAGCAACTCTTTTCCGCTCTTAGAATATCCTCGTAACCATCAGCCAACTCGGGGTCGGTGAGCAAGCCGCGCTGCTCTTCCGGTGTGAAGGACCCTATCCAAACCTGGTCGCGAAGCTCCGGCCGCCAGCGCATGCCGCGCAGGAACCTTTTGACTTTGAAGTCCACGCTGAAGTTCTTGTGCGAGACTGGCAGCAGCTCCGCCAGCGGCCGCACCATGCGCTCGTGCAGCACCCGCGGCATACAGTAGAAGCGCGCCAGGCGCTGTGCTGGAAAGGTCGGGTAGCCCGCGAACAGTTCGTCTCCTCCATCGCCGCCGAGGGCGACGGTGACGTGCCGGCGTGTGAACCGGGAGAGCAGGTGGGTGGGAATGACCGAGGCATCGGCGAAAGGTTCGTCCAGAAACCCCGCCACTTCGGGCAGCATGTCCAGCAGCGCCCGGCCCTGAAGGATTTCTTCATGGTGCTCGGTGCCGTAGAATTCCGCGACGCGGCGCGCGTAGCGGGACTCATCGAAGGAGCTTTCCTCAAAGCCGATGGCGAACGTCTTGATCTGCGCGGCCGGCCGCAGCTCCGCCATCAGCGCCACCAGGGTGCTTGAATCAATGCCACCGCTCAGGAAGACCCCGAGCGGCACATCGCTGATAAGCCGAAGCCGCACGGCTTCTTTGAGTCGTTCGCGCAACTCTTCGGCGATCTCGTCCTCGCTGCGCCGGTCGGGGCCGTCCGAAAACTTGAGGTCCCAATACTGCCGGAGGCGGCTTTGCCCGCCCTGCCAGGTCAAGGTGTGTCCCGCCGGCAGCTTGTGAATGCCCTTGAAAATGCAGTGCGGCGAGGGCACATACTCGTACGCGAGATATTTGCTTAAGCTCCGTTGGTCCAGCTCGCGGGGACAGGCGGGATGCTGCAGCAGGGCCTTGACCTCCGACCCGAACAGGAACTGCGTCGGGGTTTCCCGGTAATACAAAGGCTTCTTGCCCAGGCGATCGCGCGCCAGGAACAGCGTCTGGCGCCGGGTGTCCCAAATCGCAACGGCGAACATGCCGTTGGCTTGATTGACGCACTCCGGTCCCGTCTCCTCATAAAGGTGCAGCAGGACTTCAATATCGCAATTCGTTCTGAAATGGTGGCCTCTCTGCTCCAGGCCCTGGCGTAAGCCCTGATAATTGTAGATCTCCCCGTTGCAGACGAGCCAGAGCGTGCCGTCTTCGTTCGACATGGGCTGTCTGCCCCCGCTGAGATCAATGATGGACAGGCGACGAAACCCGAATCCCACCGAGATGTGCCCTTCATGGGCTTCACTAAAATAATAGCTCTCGTCATCCGGTCCCCGGTGGCGCAGGGAGTTGGTCATGCGCCGCAGCGCGTCGCGGTCCACCGGGCCGCTTGCCTCGAGAATGCCGGCGATGCCGCACATGGGCCACGCTCAGGCCTTCGCGGCAGCGCCTGCCGCGGCTCCGTTCGCCTTACCGGGAAGCGCTGCTGGCTCGAGGTTCTTTGTTTCCCGGATATGGTAAATAGGCTTGCCTTGCGACTCGTGGTAGGTGCGCACGATCAACTCCGCTAGCAGCCCCATGACGATGAAGTTCACGCCCAGGATGGCGAGGAAGACGGCGATCAGGATCACCGGGTTGTTATGCACGTAAACCCCGTAGGCGAATTTCTCCCATAGCGTCTCGACGCCCGCCAGCACAGCCAGCGCGAAGAGCACGGCCCCGAGGCCTCCGAACATGTAGAGGGGCTTGGTGGAGAAGTCGGCCAGGAACTTTACGGTGATCAGGTCCAGCACGACCTTGAGGGTGCGCCAGAGACCGTACTTGCTGTGCCCGAACTGGCGCGCGTGATGCGTGACGGGCACTTCACAAATACTGGCTCCCATCAGGTTGGCCAGCGCGGGGATGAACCGGTGCATTTCGCCGTAAAGCCGCGTGCCTTCCAGGACCTCCGCCCGGTAAGCCTTGAGCGAGCAGCCCGAGTCATGGAGCTTCACGCCGGTGATCACCCCGATCAGCCGATTGGCCAGGCGTGAAGCGAACTTGCGGATGACCTCTTTGTCCTGCCGGTCTTTGCGCCAGCCGCTGACAATGTCGTATCCCTCCTCGATCTTGGCCAACAGCACCGGAATATCCACCGGGTCATTTTGCAGGTCGGCGTCCATGGGAATGATCACGCGCCCCAGCGCATGGTCAAAGCCGGCGGCCATGGCTGGGGTCTGACCAAAGTTGCGACGCAGGTTGATGACCTTGACGTTGAGGTCCTTTTCCGCGAGTCGGCACAAGACGGCGTAGGATTCGTCCACACTGCCGTCGTTAATAAAGATGATCTCGAAGGTTCGGTTGCACTTGCGCAGCACCAACATCAGGCTTTCGTAAAGGGGCAGTATGCTCTCCTGCTCGTTGAAGAGGGGAACGACGATGGACAGGTCCAAAGACCCTCGCAGGCGCGGGGCCGATTGCGTGGGGACGGAGGCGGGTTGGGTGTTCATGCGCGTTTACGCTGCGACGGTTCGTTCAGCTTGTCCTCCGCGGACCAGACGAACCAGCCAAGCAGGGCCAGGAATATCATGGCCATGCAGGGGTGCCAGAACAGGGCGAAGTAGTTGCCAAACAGAGGCCGGACGACGTTGGGCAGCAGTCCCATTGTTAGGGCCATGGTCGCAATGGTCCACCCCAATAGGCGGGCGCACCGCACCTCCGGATTGAACAGGAAAAACGCCCCCCAGGCGCCGAGGGCAGGCGCCAGGATGCCGTAGCTGTTTTCTTCGGTCATCGGGTTGAACAGCATCAAGTAGCCGGTCGCCAGCGCGAACAACCACAGGACGCGAAGCGGCTCGCGCAAACGCCGCGCGCTCGCCCACCACACCGCCGCGGTGAGGCCGCCCGCCAGCACGCGGACCAGCTTCGAGGCGGCCGGGCTGAACTCCGTGCCGAACGTGCGCAACACGCCGTTGATGTCGGCGAACCGATGCTCAGTGACCACGGCACAGGCCTGGAGATTGTGCCAGGCTTCCTGGTATTGCCCCCACGCGTAACCGGAGCGAGCAAACAAGAACGGGAAAACCGCTAACGCAAGGAGTGCCACCGGCAGACGAGCAAGCAGGGGCGTGTAGCAAAGGGGAGCCAGCAGCAGCAGCACTATTCCCAGCGGCTTGATGGCAGTAGCCAGAGCCATCCATCCGAGCGCTGTCCACCACCGCCGCTCCAGAAGAGCCACTATGGCCAGCAGTGTGACCCCGCCAAAGATTGCGTTCGCATTGCCGAACTGCAGCGAAGTCATGCAGAGCGGCATGGTCAGTAGTGTCGCCCAGAAGTATGGCCGCGCGGGTTCAGAAGGAAACAATGCGCGCATCAACTGCCAAAGCCCGATCACGATCGTCAGGGCCATGCACAACCGCCACAGCATCTCGCCCAGCCACAAAGGCACGTAATGAAATGGTGTGAACAATATCGCGAAGTGCGGCAGGTAATTCATCCCGGCTGGGCCGATATAGAGGCTCTTGCCCGCCCACCAATTGCCGGCGCAGTAATGATAGCTAGCCCAAGTGACCGTTCTACCGCGCGGGTTCAAGCCGGCGGCCACGCAGACGACCAAAACAGGAATCGCCCACAGAGCCACCGCAGCAATGAGGCCCACGCGCGGTGCTCGCGGCCAAAGCGGGATCGGAGGTTCCGATTGCTTGGGGATAGCAGGCGTTTGCACAGGGCCAAGTATTCGCTGAAGGCAACGCAAGTCGAGCCCAAAGCGGCGCTCCAACTGGCGGGCGCTCACGTCACCGGAGTCAGGAACGGGGCACGATCATCACCCTCAGAACCTGCTCCACTCGCCCCGCCGGTGACCGCCACCAGGCTGCCTGCCGTAGCACAACAAACATCGTCGCCCAAGGCGAGTCAGTCACGCCGAATTGCTGGGGAGATTGCAAATCCGAACTGCGTTTGCGACGCACAGTTTCATGGCTAGTCATCTCAGCACGCCTCCGCGGATTGCCCGCAGTTGTTCGAGCGCCAGCGCGGCTATGCCCGCTGGTTCGATGCGCGCCAAGCACTCAGCACGACCCATAGTCGCACAGGGCTGCCGCCGCTGATTGACACATTGGCATGGCACGCGCAGGACCCGATGGGCGGTGCCCGCTGGCATCCAGGCGCTGACGTCACCATAGTCCCGAAACACTGAGACGGTAGAAAGTCCCATCGCAACGGCAAGGTGCAAGACGCCGGAATCTCCGCCCACGTGAAGCTGGCAACGCTGCAGGACTGCTGCCAGTTTGGCGATGGGCAGGCCTGGTGAAAGCGCGGCCAGCCGCTGGTTTCCGGCGCCCGCGACGAACGCCTTTAGGCGTTCCTGCTCGCGGGCATTGGCGCTGCTGGTTACGACAACCTTCAGGCCCGGATCTTCGGCCAGCAATCGCCTTGCTAGATCAACCCAGGATTCCACGGGCCATTCTTTAAGCGGAGAGCTGGCATTGATGGAAAAATGAACCGCTGGCATGCGCACGAGCGATTCCGACCACCGCCGGACCGCCTCTGAGAGGGCCAAATCCCAACGCGGCACTCCCAACTTGAGGCCGCAGGCCGCCAGCACCTGGCGGCGCTGTTCAAACACGATGAGGTCCGGGTTCTGCCGAGCCACCCAGGTGGGCACTAGCCACGGATTCCAAAAGTGCCCCCGGCTACCCCGATGTCCCACCCGCCAGCGCGCGCCGGTGAGCGCGGTCAAAAAAACGGTGCGGTCGGCACCACTGAAGTTGAATGCAACGTCAAAGCGTTCACGGCGCAGCCCGCGCAGTATCTGCCATTGTTGGCGGAGCGTGCGCTTGGCGGGTTCCAGCTCGATGCCCCAAGCGCGTTCGACGCACGGCGCCAACTCCAGCACCTCTGCGCCGACCGGCGTCGTCAGCACATGCAGCGCCGCTGCCGGGTAGTTTTGCTTGAGTTCCCATAATGCCGGCACCAGATGCACCGTATCGCCCAAGAACCCGAGGTCCACCACGATGACCTTGCGGGCGGCGCGTGTGCGCTCGTAGAAATTAACTGGATTAGCCAACATTTAACTGCAAGAGTAATAGCTCAAATTGGGACTGTCGCCCATGCAAAAACAACTGCCAATCTCTGTCTGCATGATTTCCGGGCCGGAAGCGGGCCGGATTGGCCGGGCATTGGCCAGCGTGGCCCCTTGGGCCGCCGAGAGTATTGTGGTGCTGAATGAAGAGGTGCAGGATGGCACCGAGGAAATCGCCCGCCAGCATGGCGCCCAAGTGTTCCGCGAGCCGTGGCGCGGGTTCGCGGCGCAGAAGAACTCAGCGCAGGCCAAGGCTTCCCAGCCTTGGGTGCTGGGGCTGGATGCCGACGAGGTCGTTTCTCCCAAGCTGCGTGAAGAGATCATTGCCCTTTTCGCCCAAACGCCGCCGCGGTGTGCCGCCTACAGTTTCCCCCGCCGCAGCTTTTACTTTGGCCGCTGGATTGGCCATGGCGATTGGTATCCCGACCGCTGCGTGCGGCTGTGGCAGGCCAATCGAGCTCACTGGATGGGCGTCGAACCCCACCCCGCCTTAAAGGTGAATGGGGCCATCGGCAAGCTGCGCCACGACCTCCTTCACTACACCATGGACAGCCTCAATGACCAAGTGGCCAAGACGGTGACATACGCCGATGCCTTCGCGCAGCACTGTTCGCAGACCGGCCGGCGCATTACGTCCGCCGACTTGCTGGTGCGACCCGCTTGGCGATTTGTGCGGGGTTACCTTCTCAGGCTGGGTTTTTTGGACGGCTGGCAGGGTTATACCATTGCCTGGTTGACGGCCTTTTACACATTTCTCCGCTATGCGAAGGCTCGCCAAGAACAGACGGGAGCTTCAGCCCAGGCGCGCGACCCAAGGTAAGCAATGCTTTGAAACGCCTGCATCAATTCAAGCGAGTCAGGGCTGCTTTGGCTCGGTCTCCTTCTTCCGCATTGAGCGTTCGGCCACGGGGATGACTTCCGTGTTAAGCATTCGCACCCCGGTCTCAGGCTTGAAATGCACCGGATCATCCTTGAAGAAGTTCTCCTCGGCGCAGTAGGGACTTACGGAGAGATCAACGACCAGCGGGAAAATCTTCTGCAATCGGTTCCGCCAGGCCTGGTACTTTGCTGCCGCAGATGCGTCCCGGAGGCGACTCGCGACTGGCCCGTATAAGGGGGGCACCAAGGCGACACACATGATGCCGCGCTGCTGCAAACATTCAGCGATCTTGCTGTAGAAGGTCATCGGCGGTATCGAGCCGGAGTAGTTCCAGTAACCATGCCCCAGCTTTTCCACGACGAAGGCGAGATGGGCTGGGTCCGGCTTGTCCCAGCGGTCGAACCAGGGCTTCGAATCGAATGTCCCATCGGCCCGCAGGGTGACTGGCACACCCATGAAATGGTTGTAGATGGTTTTGAAGGAATACTCCACCGTCTTGAGGTTCAGCAGGTTATTGAGTTTGGAGGTCAGGGTTGGCGGGGCGAAGATGTCTCCCTTGGGCGAGGGCGGGTCGCCTTGGCCCAGTTCGACACCCAGGATCACCAGCTTCTGCTTGTGCGCGAAGCGGTGCAGGAAGTAATATGCCTCCTCCGCCGTCGCCCCGCCGAGACCGGCATTGAAGAATTTAAAGCCCTTCAAATCCTGCACGGGGATCATCGCCATGCGGCTGTTGCCAACCAACAAGGCATCATGCGGATAGCGCTGCACTTGCGAGGACTTGAACTCCCGCTCCGCGGAAATATGGATTCCCAGGCGGTTCTGGCCGAAGAGCCCATAGGGGTCCACGAAGTAGTTGAACAGGCCGATGGCGGCCACCAACCCCCCCGCGAGGCTGAGGGCGAGGATTACAAAACGGCGCGCGGAGTTGTCCATGCTAGAAGTTGTAATAGAGGAACTCGCCCGACCGCGAGAGGGACAACACAGAGGACGCCAACAACAGGGCGGTCAAGGACGCCCAGGCAGGGGTCATCCGCCAGCGCTGCCAGGCGTTGCGCGGCGACCAACCGTCTTGCGTTACCGCAGGATAAGGCTGCTGATCCCGCACCAACTGCACGGCATTCGGCATGAGCCATACGAACGCCAGCAAGCCGACGAGCCAGATCCAGTCCTTGACATTGAGCAGGGCCGGGGTGCCCGGCGCAGGCCCGGTTCCCACGCCGAACATCGCTGCCAGCAAACGGGCGGCCGAAGCCAGGTCAGTTGCGCGGAAGAACGCGCAGGAGAGGACCACCAGGAAGAAAGTGAACGCGCGCGCCACCCAAGGTGTGGCCCAGCGCGGGAGCGGCGACGGCAGCCGCCAGTGTTGCTGGCAGGCGCGCCAGAGATGATTGCCGGCCAGGCACACGCCGTGAAAGAGCCCCCACACGACAAAAGTCCAGGCAGCGCCGTGCCAAAGCCCGGCCAGGCCCATTGTCAGGATCAGTGTCACGTAGCGCCAATAGTTGCCGTGTCGTTTGCCGCCCAGGGGTATGTACACGAAGTTCTGCAGGCAGCGGGAGAAGGTGAGGGGCATGTACAAGTAGTCTCCCAGGAAGCGGGACAGGGTCATGTGCCAGCGTCGCCAGAACTCCACGATGCTGACCGCCTTGTAGGGCGAGTTGAAGTTCAGTGGCAGGATGATGCCGAACATCCGCGCCAGGGCGATGGCCATGTCCGAATAGCCGGAGAAGTCGAAGTAAACCTGGAACGTGAAGGAAAGCACGCCGTCCCAGGCGTCCGCGGAGTAAAGGACGTCGCCCGCGACGGCGGCACTGAACACGTCGGCCACGTGGGGGTTCAAGCCATCGGCAATAACGACCTTCTTGAACAGCCCGATGGAGAAAATGCCCAGGCCCACGGCCAGGTTGTCCCAGTGGAAGCGGTAGGTTTTGGGCTCGGCAAACTGGGGCATCATTTCGCTGTGATGGATAATGGGACCGGCGATCAGATGCGGGAAGAAGGTGATGAAGAGCAGGAAGTCGCCGAGGTCATACTCGCAGACTACGCCCCGCTTGGCATCCACCAGGTAGGCGATCTGCGTAAAGGTGAAAAACGAGATGCCCAATGGCAGAATGATCTTGCCCAGCGACCAGTGGCTGCCGCACACGACGTTGACGTTGGTCGCGAAGAAGTTGGCGTACTTGTAATACCCCAGCAGCAAGAGATTAGCCGCTACCCCCCAGAACAGCAGCAGCCCGCCGGACCGGCCCCCTCGAACGGTCAACCCGATGCGCCGCCCCAGCCAGTAATTGAACAGCATGGACAGGAGAATCAGGACCACATAGACCGGATTCCACCAGCCATAGAAGAAAAGCGAGCTGAGTATCAGCCAGACCTTCGCCGGCTTAGGTCCCAGAAAACGCGCCAGCAGGCAGAAGCCAACCAGCGTCACCGGCAGGAAGGCGAATAGGAAGATGTAGGAGCTGAAGAGCATCGCCTGAGCTTCAGCAGATATAGGATGGTGGGGTCTTTATCCCGCCGGCCTGGGCAAGCTCACGCTCTCGCCAGCGGGCAACCCTGCTGGCAGAGACGTCGAGCAGTAGTCCAATCATGTTGTCCGGGCAAGTATGACGCTGTTACGTCTGGGAGGCGAGCAGTTTTTCAGTGGTGTGGCGACAGGCGTCCCGCCCGGCGGAATGGGCCTTCGCCATCCAACCTCGGCTTTCACTCCGGTCCTTTCCCCAACCGAGAGGGGGCGATGGTGGATTCAGACCGCCGACTGGTTTTCAAACGGAACAGCTTGGCCTGATGCCGCGGGTCAAACGGTGTGAGGCCGGCCAATCAAATGCCTCACACCTCAGGGCAGGCCAATCAGGATACCGCCCCACGTCAACCCGCCCCCGAAGGCAACGATGAGCGTGTGCCCGGTGAGATGTGTTGCCGGGTCCCCCTTGGCCAACTCGTCGAGAGCGATGAGTGTCGAAGCGGCCGCAGTGTTGCCGTATCGGTCGAGGTTGATAAAGAAGCGCTCCAGCGGCAACCCGGTTTCCCGGCCAATCGCTGCCAGGATATTCGCGTTGGCCTGATGCAGCACCAGGTGGCGCACTTGTTCCTTCGGCACCGAATGGCTTCGGCACAGCTCGTCAATCACCTCCGCACCCCGCTTCACCGCGAACTCGAATACAGCTCGCCCGCTCATTTGGAAGTACTGCTGGCGCGGATCGGTCATGCGCGCGACGGGCAGCCGGCTGCCGCCCGCTTGGATAGTTATCAGATCCGCGCCGCGGCCATCTGCGTGGAGGACGGAGCCCTGCAAGTATGGCCGCATCGGGTGACAGCACGGTGCTGCGGGCGAGCCCGCCGCAGAACTCGGCGGTTCGGGC